>Ga0075424_100006760_pt1 | contig 11055 bp, 7 predicted proteins | sample SoiMethybrSBSTD3_FD_75301 | JGI IMG/M metagenome (GOLD analysis project Ga0075424, IMG submission 75301) | Bulk soil microbial communities from a Populus tree surrounding site in Tennessee, USA - Soil MetaG P. TD hybrid SBSTD3 | ecosystem: Environmental > Terrestrial > Soil > Tree plantation...
CGTGTGCGCATATCCGCTGCAGCCCACACAAAATCGCCGATACGCTGAAAGCCGAACATCGAGTAGTAAATAAAAAACGGAATAGTGTTAATGCCATGCGAGGCGTAAGCGCTGCCCGCCGCGATAAATGACGCCATTGAACCGGCTTCGGTAATTCCCTCTTCCAGTATCTGTCCGTCCTTGGCTTCGCGGTAGAGCAACAGCGTGTTCATGTCCACGGGTTCGTACTTCTGCCCGCCACTGGCGTAAATGCCCACTGTCCGAAATAGCGACTCCATACCGAACGTGCGCGCTTCGTCCGGAACGATCGGCACGATCAGTTTGCCGATTTCGTGATCCTTGAGCATTTTGCGCAGCATGGCGACGAACGCCATCGTCGTGGAAACTTCGCGATCCTCGCTGCCTTCCGTAAATTCCTTGAACAATTCATCGTGGTCGGCGACGATCGGTGTCGACCGTGCGCTGCGCGCCGGAGTATAGCCGCCCAAAGATTCGCGCCGCGCTCGCAGGTACTGAATCTCGATGCTGTCTTCCGAGGGACGGTAGAACGGCACAGTCGAACAATCTTCGTCATTCAGAGGAATGCCGAAGCGCGATCGGAATTCGCGCAGCTCTTCTTCGTTCAGCTTTTTCTGCTGGTGCGTGACGTTCTTGCCCTCGCCCGCTTCGCCCAGACCGTAGCCCTTGATGGTGCGCGCCAGAATAACCGTCGGGCCGCCTTTGTGCTCCACGGCGGCTTTGTACGCGGCATACACCTTACGCGGGTCATGTCCGCCAAGCCGCAAACGCCGCAACGCTTCGTCCGGCAGCGGTTCTACCAGTTTTAGCAAACGCTCGTCATTCCCGAAGAAGTGCTGGCGCACGTACGCGCCTGATGAGACGACCAGCTTCTGATATTCGCCATCCACCAGTTCGCCCATACGCTTGACCAGCAGACCTTCGGTGTCGCGCTCCAGTATCGGATCCCACTCGCTGCCCCACAAAACTTTAATGACGTTCCAGCGAGCGCCGCGGAACGCCGACTCCAGTTCCTGAATTATCTGCCCGTTGCCGCGGACCGGCCCATCCAGTCGCTGCAGATTGCAATTGATTACAAAAATCAGGTTGTCCAGATTTTCGCGGGAGGCCAGTGTGATTGCGCCCAGCGATTCCGGCTCATCCGTTTCGCCGTCACCCAGGAATGCCCACACTTTCGCGTCAGTCGCCGGTTTCAGCCCGCGATTCTCCAGATAACGATTGAACCGCGCCTGGTAAATCGCCATCAGTGGGCTCAGGCCCATCGAAACCGTCGGAAATTCCCAGAAGTCCGGCATAAGCCACGGGTGCGGATAGGAAGACAAACCGCCGCCCGGCTTCAATTCGCGACGGAAATTCTCCAGCTTCTGCGTGCTGATGCGCCCTTCCATGAACGCGCGTGCGTAAATCCCCGGCGCCGCATGGCCCTGGAAGTAAATTGTGTCGCCCTCAAACTCCGGTGTACGCGCACGGAAAAAATGGTTGAAGCCTACTTCGTACAGCGTCGCCGCAGAGGCGTACGTCGAAATGTGTCCGCCGATGTTGTGCTCTTCGCGGTTCGCGCGCACTACCATCGCCAACGCGTTCCAGCGAATCAGCGACTTGATGCGCCGCTCCAGCTCCTGATCGCCGGGGAACAACGGTTCCAGCCGCGCCGGGATGGTATTCGCATACGGTGTGTTGGCCGTGAACGGCAAGTTAATCCCGCTGACCTTCGCGTGCGTCCGCAACCGCTCCAGAATTTCCGCCGCCACTTCTGGCCCGCTCGATTCCAGCACCGAGTCGAGCGACTCCAGCCACTCTTGAATCTCCACGTCCTCCACATGATGAGGTTGCGTGTACGTCTCGTTGGTCATTTGCGCGTTGTTCCTTTTTGGATACCCTGCTTCATGCAGTGCCACGGTCGCCGTCCTTATCTCCCTATAAGCTAATTAGAATACACCGCCGCTCGGCGCAGTGCATCTCTGCAAATCGCGTTTCTATCTCGTGATTGCCACGCAACTCCTGTTCACAACGTTCGACCGCCATCCAGTACCAGCGTGTGACCGGTCAAAAATTCGGCCGTCGCCAAGTACAACACCGCATCTGCTATATCGGCCGGACGCCCCGTTTTCTTCAACGGCGCCAGCTTCACAAATTCCGCTTCCCACTCCGGCGGATCGCCCGGCATGGTAATGGTGCCCGGCGCAATCGCGTTCACCCGCACCTCCGGTGCCAGCGCCCTAGCCAAACTTTTCGTCAGATTGATTACGCCGGCCTTCGCCACCGAGTGCCCGATAAATCCCGGCCAGCCCAACAATCCGCCGGTGTCCGCAAAATTCACAATCGCGCCTTTCGAACGCCGCAGCATCGGCGCCGCTGCCTGCGCCACAAAAAACGGCGCTTTCACGTTGGTGTCCAGCGAAGCGTCCCACACTTCTTCGGTCGTCGAAATTACGCTGCCCGGCAAGAAATTCGCTGCGCTATTCACCAGCACATCCAGCCGCCCCAACTCATTTCCCACTTCCACCAGCATTTGGCGAATCTCGTCCACGCTCCGTAAATCTGCCCGGATCGCCACCGCCTTTCTCCCCATCTCCTCGATCTTTCCCACCACCTCCGCCGCGTCTTTCGCCGACGTGCCGTAATGCACCGCCACGTCCATTCCCTCTTCCGCCAGCCGCAGCGCGACCGCGCGTCCCAGCCGTTTCCCTGCCCCAGTCACCAGCGCCACTTTTCCTTCCAGCTTCTGTTCCATGCGCCAAAATTAACACATCTACCGCCGCGCCGCTTTAGGACGCACTAGGCACAAGTCGCCAGTCACCTTTACAATTTCCCCGCAACCATCGGAGAGCTCACATGAACTTAGACCTTCTCGCCATCGCCGCCCATCCCGACGACGTCGAACTCACCTGCGGCGGCACTCTGCTCAAATCCGCTCAGCAAGGCTACAAAACCGGCATCCTCGACCTGTCCGCCGGCGAAATGGGCACGCGCGGCACGCCCGAAACACGCGCGAAAGAAGCCGCGCGCGCCGCAAAGATCCTCAGAGTCTCTTATCGCAACACACTCGGTGTTCCCGACTCCGACGTGCAACCCTCGCGCCAGTACAAGCTCGCGCTCGCGCAAAAAATCCGCGAACTCCGGCCCCACACGGTCATTCTTCCGTACTGGGAAGCGCGCCACCCCGACCACTACCACGCATCCACACTCAGCTATGAAGGCTGCTTTCTCGCTGGCCTCAAGGCACTGCCCATTCCCGGCGAGCCCTTTCGCCCCTTCAAAATTCTTTACTGCACGTCGTTCGAAGGCATGCCCGCCACTTTTGTGGTGGATATCACCAGGCAATATGCCACGCGCCGCCGCGCAATCCTGGCCTACGCATCGCAATTCCGTCCCGCCGCAAGCGAACGCAAACAGCGCGTTTATCTGGCTATCGACGAACTCGATTCTAGAATGGATTTACTCGCCCGACGCAATGGCGATTTGATCGGTGTGAAATACGCCGAACCGTTCCTTCAGAAAGAACTCATGCAGATCGAAGACGTAGTCAATCTGCCCGTCCGCTCGATCTAATTCCCTGCGTAACGCGTTGCCTCCGAGCGCCAGCGAGGAACCTGTTTTTTTCTTCCAACTTTCGACAGGCGACTAAATCCGCTCATCTTCCTGGGCCGGCGAAAACCCCGGCAGCGTCTGCCCACCTGCCGCTCGCTCAATTTTCACGCGCACCAGCGCTTCACTCTCAGCGCCTGACTTCCGCAGTGTCGCCATTGTGCTCAACGCCTCCGAGTACACTCGCGTAACCAGGAAAGTCTCGTCGGTTCCCTGTTTCTTCCACAATTGCCCAATCTGAATCTTCGAAACGCTATTCGCCATGGCCTGACTGTATGGTTCCGGCCCCAGCGTGTCAACCGGCTCGCTTCGCCATGCATCCTGCGAAGCAAGCCGGCCTTTTAGGTCCTATGGTCCAATCCCGTCGCGGCTACGGCTTCTTGTCGTGAGGATTGCCCTGTTGCTTGGGCGGCTGTTGTTTCGGCTGAGGTTGCTGCTTCGGCTGGGGCGCTTGCCGCTCCATCTTCTGCTGTTGTTGTTGCTGACGCTGCTCCATCTTCTGCGTCTGTTGCTGGTGCTGCTTTTCCATCTGCTGCCGGCGCGCATCGTTCGCCCTTTGCTGCTCAGCTCGCGCATGTTGTTGGTCCTGCTGCTTCTGCAGGTTTTGCCGTTCCTGTTCCTGTTTCTTGTACATATTGTCGGTGCGCTGCTGATATTTCTGGTCCGCCTTGGCGTTGCCGCTGCTCGGCGGACGATCCGGCCTGTTTGCCTTTGGCGCTTCATTGGGATGCACATAAGTCGGCCGGTTGCTGTTGCTTTCCGGACTTCTCGCGTTAGGCGGCCGATCGTTGCGGTCTGGCCGGCTTTCTACCCTATTGTCAGGCCGATTGTCGGGCCGATTGTTTTCGACGCGATTGTTGTCATAGCGTCCGCCATTGTTTCCACCGCGACTCGGCGGCGGATTATACTTCCCTTCTTTAGCGGGCACCACGTTGCCGCCGCGGAATTGCCCCGGCCGCTCGGTCGCCGCAATTGGCGGCTTGCCATGATTGTCCGACGCTCTCAGCGCGCGGTCTGTCCGCGCCTCTTGAATGTGCTGCTGCTGCACTGCCACGGCACCCAGGTGCTGTTCCCGTGCCGCTTGTTCTTCCTGCCGGTTTGCGCGTTCGCGAATTCCGCCGTTTCCGCCGTTGTAGCTCACCCGCGTCACGTTGACGTTGTTTACCACCGTCTTGTTATAGACGTTGTGGATCTGCGTCACATTGATGTTGTTTACGTTTCGGTTGTAGTAAAAGCGATCGCGTTCCCACCGCCCACCGTAGTATCCACGGCCGGCATAGCCGTACCCATAGTTGATTCCGCCGTAGAAGCCAACACGCGGTCCCCAATAGCCTTCATGAAAAACAAACGCCACGCCGCTCCAGCCCCAATACGGCGGCGTCCACAAGTATCCCGGTTGCGGCGCCAGCACCCACGTTCCCGGCACCCAGTAGTAATCGCCATAGTCCGGATCCCACGCCCAATATCCCGGCGTCCAGATGTACCCTTCTCCGGGGCACAAAGGCTGCTCATAGACAGGCAATTCCGGTGGCGCAAAATTGACCGAAATCCCAACCGAAACCTGGGCTGTTGTTGTGCCTCCGTTTACCAGCGTCACTAGAGCCAGCGCCAACGCTGCTATAGCCAGGCCCCGCACACTTATTCCATGTCGAAAAAGCTTCATGCTTCCTCCTGCCCGCACTGGTCTTTCTGGATTGGTTCTCGTTACGTTGCTGCGGGCGCGACCTGTCTCCGGCGAAGTGTTCCCTAGCTAAATCCGCTTCGCTCGCTTATTAAACCCTATCCGCGCAATTTGGTTTCACCCATACCCAATCCCATGTAGAACTCGGCGCGGCGCCAGCTCGTCGGCAAAGTCTGCGCTCTTTCCGGCATGTTATTACCGCTTAGCCGCCGCCACAGGAGACCGTCGGTGATGAGATTTCTCGTTGTCGCGATTTTCGTCTTACTTCGCCGCAATTTATGTTCGGTCGACAAAGGCCAGCCCGCAAACCGTCTATGGGCTACACCTGCGTCTTTTACATTCCCACTGAATGGAGCGAATTCAAGGGCGGCAATCAGCAATCCGGACCGGCCTTTCAGGATCGCCCGGCCCGCTTCGTTTTATCATCAACTTGCCCTGCGATTCCACGCCGCAACCCGCGCTGGAAATCCGCCGCACTGCGCTAAAATTTCGCCGGGCTTAGGGCTTCCGCGCAGTCCACGAACCTTGCAGCGGCACTTCCGCCCCGCTATGATACCGTTTACATTTTCGGCTCATTCCTTTCTCGCGGAGACACCATGCGCCAGCCCTCATCTTTTTTCCGCTCGTTCCTGCTCGCCGCCCTTATCGCTGTTCCCGCTATTGCCTCCGCTACTGAAAAGGTTGATCTCAACGGCGCGTGGTTGTTCCGCACTGACCCCAAATCCGAAGGCGAGTCGCAATCCTGGTTCAAGATCACCCCCACCGGCACCGAACCCGTCCGCGTCCCGCACACCTGGAACATCGGCAAGTATGACGACTATGAAGGCATTGCCTGGTATTTCCGCACCTTCGATTTGCCGGCGCTTGCTCCGCAGAAACACGTCGAAGTCCATTTTGCCGCAACCTTCTATCTCTCGCGTGTGTGGGTCAACGGCGCAGAAGCCGGCAAACACGAAGGCGGCCACACTGAATATTTCTTCGACATCACCAAGCTGCTGAAGCCTGGCCAGAACACGATCGCCGTCGAACTCGACAATCGCCCGACTGAAACCAGCATCCCCGGGCTCGCGTTCAAGCTGAAACCCGGCGGCAATATCTGGTATGACTGGTGGCATTACGGCGGCATCGTGCGCGACGTTTGGCTCGCCGAAAACAACGGCGTGCTGATTCGCCGCCAGCAGATTCGCTCCGATGTCGACCTCGCGAAAAATTCCACGCAGATCCAAGACCACGTCTACCTGGAGAACCCAGGCACTAAGCCCCAGAAACTTACTGTCACCGCAAATCTCTCAGCGCCCGACGGCTCCGATCTGGGCAACAAAACGCAATCGGTCAGTCTCGCTCCGGGCGCAAAACAGGCCGTCGAACTCGCGTTCCCTCTCGACAAGCCCCAGCTCTGGGATCTCGACCACGCCAATCTCTACTCGATCCGCGCGAGCGTCTCCGATTCCGCCAACCATCTCCTCGACCAAAAATCCGACTCCTTCGGCAACCGCAAAGTCGAAATCCGCGACCGCCATCTTTACCTCAACGGCCTACAAGTCCGCCTGGCCGGCATGACCCGCCACGAAGAATCTCCCTGGGAGGGCCTGGCCGAAACCGCCGGCACTATCAAGCACGATTACGACGACTTAAAAATTCTGCACACCACGCTCACTCGCCCCGTTCACTATCCGCAGCACGAACAAGTTCTTGAATACGCCGACACCCACGGCATCCTTTTCGTTCCGGAAATTCCCATTTGGCAGGCCCGCGCCGATCAGCTCGGCAATCCCAAATTCATCGCCCTCGCCCGCCAAATGCTTACGGAATTGATTGAGCAGAACGCCAATCATCCCTCCATTTTTGCCTGGAGCGTTTCCAACGAAAGTGACATGAGCACTGACGAAGGCCGCGCCTACTTCAAGCAAATCAAGGCGCTGGTCAATCAGCTTGATCCGAGCCGCTTTGTCACCTTCGCCGATAACGATATTTCCTATGGCGCCGATCCCAAAAAGGAGGCCGCCAACGACGCCGACTTCATCATGATGAATCAGTATTACGGCGCGTGGAACGGCCCCGAAGACGGCCTCGTAAAGATGCTGGAACACGCTGGCAGCTCGTTCCCCGACAAGATGTTCATTATCTCGGAGTTCGGCACGCCGGGAATTTTTCGCGCCAACACCGTCGAAGCCGACAAGCTCCGCGTCGACATCCTTCATCACCAGCTCGATCTCTTCGCCAAATACGATTGGATTGCTGGCGCCATTTTCTGGTGCTATCAGGATTACAAATCGCACCGCAATCTCTGGCCCGGCCATATGGAAGGCTACGTGGACCACGGCGTGGTGGATGAATATCGCCAGCGCAGGCCGTCCTTTTACGCTTGGGAAAAGCGCACTGCTCCTGCAACGTTGCAAACCAGATGGAAATATCTAGGCTGGTATCAAACGGGCGGCTTTGAAGTCACCACAGAACGCAATCCTCTCACTCAGCTCCCGTCTTATCCCCTCAAAGATTACAAACTCCACTGGGAATATCGCGACGGAGAAGGCAAACTCCTGCATCAAGGCGATTTCGCATTGCCCGATATGGACCAGCCGCAAACCCTGCATGCAGACTGGGCCGCCGATCCCAGCGTCCATCGCGCCACATTGCATGTCGCTCTGCTAAACCCGCGCGGCGAATCCGAAACGGAGCAAACCCTTAACTTCCTTTTCCCTGTAGCCAGTGGCCAGGACGTCAAAGACATGACCCTACCCAGCGTCAAACCGTAGTCCGCGTTGGAGAGCGGTAGCTTACCGTTCTTGCCGCTTGCACGCAGTGCAATCGGCGCCAGCTGGAGTGCAATGCAAACGCTTTCGCCCTCGCCCCACTTCGCGCTACTATTTCCCCGCGCCCGGCCTGACCTCCCGTTCACGCCGAGCATGCGACCGCCACAATGAACATTAAAGAAGTCGCCAAGCTTGCCAAGGTTTCCACCGCCACCGTTTCGCGCACCATCAACGGTTCGGACAAAGTCAGCGCGCGCACCGCCGAACGCGTCCAGAAGGCCATCAAGGAACTAAATTTCTACCCCAACACGCACGCCCGCACTCTTGTCTCCGGCCGCTCCCGTATGCTCGGCCTCATCATTTCCGACATCACCAATCCCTTTTTTCCGGAGCTCGTAAAACATTTCGAAGATCAAGCCGTGCAGAAAGGGCTCGAAGTCATCATCGCCAACACCGACTACAAGCCGAAGCGCATGGTTGAATGCATTCGCCGCATGGTCGAGCGCAAAGTCGATGGCGCAGCCATCATGACCTCGGAGGCTGACCCCGCCATGGTCGCCGATCTCACCCGCCGCAACATCCCCACCGTCTTCATGGACACGGGCAAAAACACCGAGCACAGCGCCAACATCATCATCGACTACTCGCAAGGCATCCAGGAAGCTTTGCAGCATCTCTTCTCGCTCAACCACCGCCGCATCGCTTTTATTTCCGGCCCACTTAATCTTCCTTCCGCTCGCCGCCGCCTCGACGCTTTCGTCGCCGGCATGACCGCTCGTGGCATTGAAGTCCCGGCCGAATTTCTGGAAAAGGGCGACCATCGCATGGAGGGTGGCATCGTCGCGATGCGCAATCTTCTTCGTTTACCCGAACGGCCCACGGCTGTAATTACTTCCAACGACCTCACGGCAATCGGAGCGCTTGGGGTCATTCACGATTCCGGACTGGAAGTTCCTGGTGACATTTCTCTTATTGGATACGATGATATTTCCTTCGCGCGACTCACTCAGCCGCCTCTCACCACCATCATTCTGTCTCGCTCGCAACTCGCGTTTACCGCATTTGCTGCCCTCGAAAAATTGATCCGAAAAGACAAATTGGACCCGGCCGACTACAGCATGACCACCCACCTCATCCTGCGCGAATCCACCAGAACTCTTTGATTCCAAAGCATCTAGCGACTTGACAAGCATCGAACCTTGCCAGAAGATATACCCATCGCGGAGGAGGCTGGTTTGGGCAGCCGCCTGGGTGTAAACGCTTGCAATTTCGCCGGGCTTCCCTTCCCTTTCCTTTCCTCTTGTCCCTTCTTGTTTCCGATTGCTTCCGCGAGCGACCGGCTGCTTCACCGATTCTGGCTCAGGAAAAACACTGCGCAATGGAAAAGATGACCAGCCAGCCAACTACCGCTGCGGCTCCGCTGCGTCTCGCGCAATTGTTTTCTTCTCACTTCTCTTCCGCGCCGCGCATTTTTCGCGCTCCCGGCCGCGTCAATCTCATCGGCGAGCATACCGACTACAACGACGGTTTCGTGCTACCCGCCGCCATCGATCTTTACACCTGGACCGCGATCTCTCCGCGTAACAATAATTCGCTTTGTGTGTATTCCGAAAATCTCGGCGAGTCTTGTGAAATCGATTTGTCCGATTCGGCCGCGCGCCCTCGCGATCACTGGTCCGATTACGTTCATGGCGTGGCTCTGATGTTGCAGCGCGCCGGCGTTTCCGTGCGCGGCGCCGACATCGCCATTTACAGTGATGTTCCTAGCGGCGCCGGCCTCAGTTCTTCCGCCGCGCTGGAGGTTTCCGTCGCCAGCGCTCTCCTTGCCGCGTCCGGGCAAACTTTGCCCCTCGCCGAAATTGCCAAACTTTGCCAGCGCGCAGAAAATGAATTCGTGGGAGCTCGCGTCGGCATCATGGACCAGTTCGCCTCTTGCTTCGGCAGTGCCCATCACGCCATCCTTTTGGATTGCCGTTCGCTCGATTACAAACTTCTTCCGCTTCCCGAAGGCGTTACCATGGTCATCTGCAACACCATGGTCAAGCATGGCCACTCTGGCGGCGAATACAACGATCGCCGCGCGCAGTGCGAGGAAGGCGTGCGCATCCTTAGGCAATACTTTCCGGCGATCAAAGCCCTTCGCGACGTCACACTTGCTCAGCTCCAATCGCAACGCGGTGCAGCCAACCATGAACGCATGCCCAAGCTGATTTATCGCCGCTGCCACCACGTTGTAAGCGAAAATGAACGCGTTCTCAGTACCGTTGAAGCTCTCAAATCGGGTGATTTGGCGAAAGTCGGCGACTGCATGGCCGAATCGCACCTCAGCATGAAAAACGACTACGAAATCAGCTGCCGCGAACTCGACATCATGGTGGACCTCGCGAAAGGACGCAGCGGCGTCATCGGCTGCCGTATGACCGGCGGCGGTTTCGGCGGCTGTACTATCAACTTGGTTCGCACCACCTCTGTCGAACAGTTCAAAACAGAAATTCAATCCGCGTATCGCCGAGCCACCGGGATCGAGCCCGAGATTTACGTTTCCACCGCGGGCGCCGGCGTCGCCGCGATCCAATCCAATGGATAGCGGGGCGCCGGGCTTCGACGCATCGAAGCAACCGCATCGCCGCTTCAATCCGCTGCTGCGCGACTGGATTCTGGTTTCTCCGCATCGCACGCAGCGCCCCTGGCAAGGCCAGCTCGAAACCACAGCCAAACGCGGCGAAGTCGAATACGATCCGACGTGCTACATGTGCCCGGGAAATACGCGGTCCACCGGCCGCGTAAATCCGAAATATGAAAATGTCTTTGTGTTCGACAACGATTTTCCTGCGTTGCTTCCGGACGGCAGGCACGGCAGCGTAAACCAAAACGATTTACTCATCGCGGAAACAGAGACCGGAATTTGCCGGGTACTGTGTTTTTCGCCGAAGCATCATCTGACTTTATCCATGATGCAGCCTGCAGACATTCGCGCCGTGGTGGATTGCTGGGCCGATCAGTTTCAGGAACTGG
>Ga0075424_100006761_pt1 | contig 11054 bp, 8 predicted proteins | sample SoiMethybrSBSTD3_FD_75301 | JGI IMG/M metagenome (GOLD analysis project Ga0075424, IMG submission 75301) | Bulk soil microbial communities from a Populus tree surrounding site in Tennessee, USA - Soil MetaG P. TD hybrid SBSTD3 | ecosystem: Environmental > Terrestrial > Soil > Tree plantation...
GATCTGCCCGGCCACTTCGAATTGCTGACTCACGATGTCCTTGATGCCGGCGGCATTGGCTTGCTTGATGAACGAGCGCATCTTGGTGCCGAAGATGCCCTTCGCTCTGGCTTTTTCGAGCAGCGCGGCAAGCTCGGGCATGGGCTTCAGCAACTGAACCCCGTTCTTCTCGGCTGCAAGGCCCTTGTCTACCTTCAGAAAGGGCACAACATGTTTCGTGTTCCAGAGATAGTCTGCGGTAGGCCGCCTCTCGATGTCCCTGTCCATGGTGTTCTCGAACAGAATGGCGGCAATAATCCGCTCGCCGGTGAAGCTCGGGCTGGTCATGATGCGCGTGCGCATCTGATGCACGATCGCAAACATCTCATCCTCGTTGGACCAAGCATCTTCTTTGATTCCATAGAGACGCAGGGCGCCGGGCGTGCTGCCACCGCTTTGATCGAGCGCCGCAATGAAACCGCGATGCGTCTTCATCTGTTGCTGTTGCTGTTCGTTAATGCCGAGGGTTTTCATAACTTCTCCTTAAGCTTTCGGTAGCGATAAATCAGATTGTTCGTCGAACTATCATGGCTGAGAGCGGGCTCCGTCTTGCTCTCTAGTTCCGCGATGATGTGCTGAGCCAACACTTTGCCGAGCTCGACGCCCCACTGGTCGAAAGAGTCGATGTTCCAGATAACGCCCTGGGTGAAGACGCTATGCTCGTAAAGAGCGATGAGCTTGCCGAGCGTTTCCGGCGTGAGTCGCTCGGCGATGAGTGTATTCGAGGGGCGGTTGCCCGCGAAGACGCGATGCGGCACAAGCCAATCCGGCGTGCCGTCAGCCTTGACCTGCTCGGCTGTCTTCCCGAAGGCTAGGGCTTCGGTCTGAGCGAACACGTTTGCCAGGAGTATGTCGTGGTGCCGGCCAAGCGGGTTGAGCGTCCTGTTGAACGCTATGAAGTCGCAGGGAATGAGTCTCGTTCCCTGATGAATCAATTGGTAGAACGAGTGCTGGCCATTGGTGCCTGGTTCGCCCCAATAGATCGGGCCGGTCTCGTACGAGACTTTGTTACCGTCGAGCGTGACGTGTTTGCCGTTGCTTTCCATCGTCAACTGCTGCAAATAGGCTGGAAATCGTTTTAGGTACTGCTCGTACGGAAGCACAGCGACGGTCTGGGCGCCGAAGAAATCGTTGTACCAAAGGGATAATAGGCCCATGAGCACCGGCAAGTTGCGCTCGAAGGGAGCGGTGCGAAAGTGCTCGTCCATCTGATGGAAACCGTCCAACATGGCGCGAAAGTTATCCGGGCCGATCGCCAGCATCGTCGAGAGGCCAATGGCCGAATCCAGGGAATAGCGCCCGCCAACCCAATCCCAAAAGCCGAACATGTTAGCGGTATCGATGCCGAACTTCGCCACTTCCGCTCCGTTGGTCGATACCGCGACAAAATGTTTGGCGACAGACTTTTTGTCACCGCCGAGACCTGCGATCGACCATTCGCGGGCGGTGTGCGCATTCGTCATTGTTTCAAGGGTCGTGAAAGTTTTGGAAGATATGATGAAGAGGGTCTCCGCTGCATCGAGATCCTGAACGGCCTCGGCAAAGTCGGTCCCGTCAACGTTAGAAACAAACCGAAACGTCATAGCGCGCTCGCTGTAATGCTTCAGTGCTTCGTAGGCCATCACCGGCCCGAGGTCGGAGCCGCCGATGCCGATATTGATGACGTTGCGAATTCGCTTTCCGGTGTGGCCTTTCCAGCCGCCGCTGCGCACGCGGTTGGAGAAATCAGCCATCTTGTCGAGCACCGCGTGGACCTGCGGCACCACGTTCTCGCCATCAACGATGATGGATGCTCCCTTCGGGGCACGCAGGGCCACATGCAAGACCGCGCGGTTTTCCGTGAGGTTGATTTTCTCGCCCCGGAACATGGCGTCGATGCGTTCGCGCAGCCCGGATTCATCCGCGAGCTGCAAGAGCAGCTTCAGAGTCTCGTCGGTGATGCGGTTCTTCGAATAGTCCAAGTATAAACCAACCGCTTCGGCCGTCATGCGCTCTCCGCGTTTGGGATCATCCGCAAAAAGCTTGCGCAGATGCAGCTCACGGACACTTTGATGATGAGCGGCAAGGGCATTCCATGCCTGAGGTTCAGTGAGTGGCGCGATTTGTTTTGTCATCTTCTTTACTCCTTTCGTTTTTTCGTGATGATGGGGCGCGAGTCCTTGCGTAAATTGAACCTCTGCGCCGGTCCGATTTCTCCCACAGGCGAAACCCGCCGCGGAACGCATTCGCATTGTTACCCATGCGGCAGCCCTTGGGTAATTGTTTCAGTTTTTTTGCATTGCCTCCCCCGATCACCACGTCATCAGGTTCGAGCGCGGCAACCAGACGGCTCACGACATCTGCGACGCTGCGCCGCCATTTCTTTTTTCCGCGCTTTTTCAAGCCACGTATTCCCACGTAATCCTCATAGGTTCCTTTTTTGTAAGGCAGATGGCCAAGCTCCATGGGTTCTACGATGCCATCCACGATCATGGCGGAACCGAGGCCTGTTCCCAAGCCAAGGAAAAGCATCTTCCCACCCTTGTAACTCCCGAGGGCCTGCATTGCGGCGTCGTTCACGACCTTCACCGGGCGCTTGAACGCTGCTTTAAAGTCACATCCCGTCCAACCTCGTCCGAGGTTATATGGTTCGGCAAGCGGTCGGTTTCTGATGACCGGGCCGGGATAGCCGATCGAAACTGCGTCATACTTCCAACCCCTCGCGAGTTTTTTGACCCCGCCGACCATCTGTTTGGCGGTCAACGTGGGCCCGGATGGAAATTCACGAAATTGCTTTTCCCCGGTAGCGAGGACCTTCACGTGGGTTCCGCCCACATCGACAACCAACACATTCATGATGAAGCCTCGCTGTGCCTAACTTGCCTTCGCAAGCGTGGCGCTCTTGGAATCGATCACACCCATGAGCTCGTTCCATGAATTGACGAAAGACTTGGCGCCTTCGTCCTGGAGCCTTGCGGCCAAGTCATAGACGTCGATGCCGGCCTTGGCGAACTGGTCCAACACCGCCTCGCAATCGCCGCCGTCGGCCGACATGATTTCACTGATCTCGCCGTGATCGGCGAGGGCTTTCAAAGTTCCCTCGGGCATCGTGTTCACGGTGAAAGGCGCAGCCAACGCCTTGATATAGAGGACATCCGAGGCCTTGGGATCCTTGGTTCCCGTGCTGGCCCAGAGCAGTCGCTGCGGACGGGTGCCGACGTTGTAGACGCGCTGCCAGCGCGGTGAGCCGAGCAGGTCGCGGTACGCTTTGTAGGTACGCTTCGCGATGGCGATGCCGAGCCTGTTCTGGAGCGCGGCGGGCACCTTGCCGGCGATGGAAGCGTCCCAACGGCTGACGAAAACCGAAGCTACGGAGCCAACTTCGGGCTTGAGTCCGGCGTCGATGCGGCGCTCGATGCCGCGCAAGAAAGCCTCGGCCGCCGCGACATAGTGCTCGCGGGAAAACAAGAGCGTTACGTTGACAGGGATGCCGGCGAAGATCGCCGCTTCGATCGCAGGCAATCCTTCCTTGGTCCCTGGAATTTTGATTAACAGATTCGGACGCCCGGCGCGGGCGTGCAGACTCTTGGCCGCAGCGAGAGTGCTCGCCGAGTCATGGGCGAGCAGAGGAGAAACCTCCAACGATACCCAGCCGTCGACGCCGTCGGTGCGGTCGTAAATCGGTCTGAACAGATCCGCGGCCCGCGTGAGATCCTCGAGTGCCAGCTCGAAGAACAGCTCCTCGCCTGATTTACCTTCGTCGAGCTTTTTGCGGATCGCGGCGTCGTACGCTGAGCTGTTCTTGATCGCATGATCGAAGATGGTCGGATTCGAAGTGAGCCCCGTCACCGATAGCTCGTCGATGTAGCGCTTGAGCGTGCCGCTAGTCAGCAATTCGCGCGTAATGTTGTCGAGCCAGAGACTCTGGCCCAGGTTATGGAGCAATTGGGTTGCCTTCATTTTGTTACCTCCTGAGAAATTTGAACCGACTGTTGGCCAGCGAGTAGTCCGGCGAGATCGTAATTGAGCAAATCGCCGATGCGCTCTACGGTCAGGTCCGCAGGCGGATATGCGGCGATGGCCTTGGAGTCGTGAGCGTACTGGCCTTGACGCGGGAATATGGTCGTGACGCGGTTACCCCAGATTTTCTTGACCGCGTCCAAAATGCGCAGCTTGTCATCCACCAGAACATAGCGCTCGGCCGGGTAACGCCGCTCGACGTCATCCAGCGTCTCTTCTTTGTGGATGTAGATAAGCACGTGGCCGTCTACGGCTTCGAAAATGCCCGAGCGTTCGACCTTGCGTGGCTGGAACACCACGTCGCCGTCCGAAAGAATGACCGTCTGCCCCCACGAGCGGAACCGCTCAAGCACGTCGAGCGATCCGGGATAGAGACGATTGGCGAACGGGTAGTCCACCAGGAATGACGACATAGTGAGCAGGTGAGGATCTCGAGGGTGCTCGACCCGGTAGCGCTGCAGGGCGCCGAGATAATCGCGGTATCCCAGATCAGTGAAGAGCTGTTCGAGGATTGCCCAGTACCGGTCGCGGCAGGCCGCCCCGAACTCACGTTCAAGGTGGCGCTTAAGGTCATTCTGGATACGGTCGTTGTCGATTAGTGTGTTGTCGACGTCGACTAGAAAAACAATTGGGAGCGTAGTCATGACGCGGCCTCCGCGATTTCGCTCGCCAGCGGAGCTCGATCAATGCGTATGCGGTTTGAGCTTTTTGTCAGGTCCCGCAGCGAGTCGAAGGCTGGAACTGACATCATCTCTTCCGTACAGCGCCAGCTCCAGTTGCCTTCCGCACGACCGGGTACGTTCATTCGAGCCTCTGGCCCGAGATTGAGCAAGTCTTGCAGTGGCGCGACCGCGAGCGCAGCCGACGACGACCACGTGAGGCGTATCAAATCCCGCGCGACCTGGCCGCTTTCACCTTCCGGCGACTTCAGATATCGCCACAAGTTTTGCCGCTGGTACTGCGGCAGCTCTTCATACCATCCGCGGCTGCCGGTATTGACTCTAAGGGCAAAGAGATCCGACCACTCCCGCAGTTACAGACGGATTGAAGAAGATCCTGCTCGTCGATCGCTTGAGCGAGCGCACGGCCGCAATTGACGAACACGATATGCGCCAGCCGATCTGAGCCTTCGGTGTTCAAACGGTCCTCTTGCTCGGCTTGGGTGTCCATGGATCCGCAGAACAGGTCTAATGTCAAATCGCACTGGTCGTCGAAATCCAAGCTCATTGACCTTGAGTTGTCAACCTCGTGGGTAAAGAAAGCTGTAGGGTGTCAAGCATGGGCAACCTCGCGCATTCTTTGTCCGACTGGATCGTTCGCTGCCGGAGACGGGCGCAACTTTGAAGCCGGAATGCGCCCAAGAGAAAAGCAGAACGGGCGAAACTAGTTGAAATTACTGAAGCTCGTAGCAGTATTGAAGAACAGAAGATCGCAACGAAATTTTGCTGTGACAGAAGAAAATATCAAATTCGATACAAAATTCACAAGCTGGCGTCACGGGTTCGATCCCCGTCGCCCGCTCCAAAATTCCTTTTAAATTTCGAAAAGTTCCTACCGGTTCTGCTGTGTGAGCGCGAGAACATCCGCAGCCTTTATCCTCACAACTCCTTGAGCGGACTTGAGAGCGAAATTACCCGAGCCGTCCGCTTCTGCAATTTCGCCCTCTAGAGGATTGGGAAAGATGCCCGATTCAGGCCGTAGCGTTACCTTAACCCGGTCGCCGACGGCGAGAGCCCGTAAGACTTTCGCTAGGGATTCGAAAACCGCCATACGACGATGCGCGATTCGGCCGATCTAAGCCTGATAACGCTCATTCCGCGCGCTATCGTTCTGATCGTGTCGCCTCTCCTTGCAGCTTACTCTATTTTTATCTCCGAATCAGCTCGCCTTACGGGCCGGCCTTTTCTGCTTGGCCGCTTCCAGCGCGCGGCCCAGCTGCTCGAGTTCCGCCGCACTCATGAGCTTTTGGAGCTTGGGAAACATCTTGCCCTCTTCCTCCTCTTCGGCGTGATGATCGACGCACTCCATCAGCTCTTCGAATTTTTCCTCGAACTCTTCGTCGTCGGGAGTCAAGTTTTCGAGGTCTTTTAAAAGTGGTTTCACCTGATTGTGCTCCTTGATCGATTCGCGCACCATGTTTTTCAGCTCCTGTATTTTTTCGACGGCGGGGTAGAAAATTGTCTCTTCGATATAGGTATGGGTCTCCAGCTCTCCCTTGATCTGGTCGAAAATCACCTTCAGCTTTCCGCCTTCCAGGTCCTCTCCCTTTTCAAAAAGGGTTTTCACCTTCTTGTGGTCGGCCGTCAACAGTTCGATCGCGTTCATTGCATCTCCTTCCGCGGTGGAATCGACTCCGCGGCGGCGCGGATGCCGTACACTCATGCTACGGCGTTTGCGCGACACATCCAGACGAATGAATACCGGAGGAATGTAACGGCTGGCGGCTAGCGGGAGCGTTTCGAGGCCGCCGCCCAGATGAAGCCGATCGAGACGAGCGCCAGCACCGCGGCGAGCGCGAGAGCAATGTCGTAACTGCCGCTGCGGTCGTGCAGGACGCCGCCGATCCATGGCCCGATGCCCGCGCCCGCGCCGATAAATAGCGCGATCGCGCCGATGATGGCGCCGAAGGATTTGCCGTGAAACAAATCCGCCGCCATGGTGGGATAAAGCGACTGCCGCGAGGAAAATCCGAAAGCGATAAATGGCGGGAAGCCGTATAACAGCCATCTTCGCGATTCGCCGGCGGCGTGTCCCAACATCATCAACAGCAGCATGCCGGCGATTAGCGATGCGGAGCCCAAGAGATAGGCCCGCTGGCTGCCGATGCGGTCGGCGAGGAATCCCATGATAACCATCGCCGGAGCGGTAAAGAGCCCGATGAGGCCGAGCGCGAGCGCCGCGACCTCGCGCGAGAAGCCTGCATCGTTCACCGCAGCGACCTGATGGATCAATACGAGATGCAGCGGGATCGCTCCGGCGAGAACGCCGGCGGAGAAAATCCAGAAACGCCACGTTTTCAGCGCTTCCCGCAGAGTCGGCCCGTCGACGCCCGCGCTATGCGTGCCTGCGGCGCCTGAAACTTCGCCGAAATCCGGTTGCAGCCCCATGTCCTGCGGCGATCCGCGTTGAAATAAATAATTCAACGGGGCGACGCCGAGAGCGAGAATCGCGGCGAGGATGAAATAGGCGTTGCGCCAGCCGTAGGCGGCGGTAAGGCGCTGCGTCAGCGGCACGACGGCGAGGATGCCGAAGCCGATGCCCGCCGCCGCCGCGCCGATCGCCATGCCGCGCCGGCGCACGAACCAATTCGACAAGAATGTCACTTGCGCAGTCATCGGCAGAGCGGCGAAGCCGATGCCGACGAGCACGCCCATGCCGAGGTAAAATTCCAGCACGTCGCGCGCGAAGCCGCTGACGACGAATCCGGCCGCCATCGTCAAGGCGCCACAGGCGAGCACCGGCCGCGGTCCGTAGCGGTCGAGCAGCATGCCGATCAGCGGCGCGCCGAGCGTCCACAGAATCGAGCCCACCATGATCGCTCCCGAGGCGAGGCCGCGGCTCCAGTGAAACTCTTCGACGACCGCGATGAGAAAGACCGCGAAGGCGTTGCGCGCGCCGAAGGCGACGCCCACGGTAAGGAAGGAGATCGCGATGACGACCAAGGGATAGTAGCGCTGAAGCGCGTCGCGCGGCGGAAAGCTGCGCATGGGGTTACTTGCGCGCGCGGCGCGCTTCGACCACAAGATCGTAAAGTGCCTGACGCGAGTCCTCGCCGACGGGATTCGGTGATGCGCCGATCAGCTTCGCGGCCTCTTCGGGGTTGAAAATGAAGCGGCGCCAAACCATTTCGGGATAACTTTCCAGCGGCAGCGCCACGCCGCCGTGGGGCCGCACATCGAGCGCCGTGACGTGCCGGCTCTCCGCGCCGACGCCGCGGAAGCTGTGGCAGTAGACGCAGCCGTTGCGCGACGTAAGCGTGGCGACGATTTCTTTCGGCAGGCCGCGCAGCGGCGCAAGTGGATCCTGTTCCGTCAATTTGAAGCTCGTGTCGGTGATCCCATAGAAGGGGCTCTGACGGACGATTTCTTCCGGCGGATCTTCCATGAAATGAATGAAGCCGCCGACCGGGCGCGCCATGATCGGCGGCGGCGGCGTGTCGCGCCAGCTGTATTCGCGGCGCGCCTGATAAAAGACACCGAGGCGGAAGAGGTTCTTTTCACCGTCAAGGCCGACGACGACCATCGGCTTATAGCGCGCCATCTCACGCCTATCCCAGAATATTTTTTCGCCGCGAAAGTTGGTGATCGTGAGGTAATTGCCCCGCCCGAACTTCTCCGGCTGCGCGTCCACATAGGCGAAAAGGTCGACGGCGTGGAACTTTTCGAGCGGCCATTCGAGGAGCTCATAGCGGACGCTGGCGTAAAGCATCGCGAGCTCGGCGACGAAGCGCGGATCGACCGGATGCGCCTCGATCAAACTCTTATTCGCTTCGGCCCAAAAGGGGAGCGTCGACAGCGGCGGGTCGCGCCAGCGGCGCTTGGCCGTGATCAGCTCGATCATGTCGGCCGGCAGCGGCTCGACTTTCATGAATTCGAGCATGAGGCTCCGGCTCTCGCTGGACGGATCGTCGACGCGGACGAGCGAGAAATGATCGCGGTCGGGGATGACGAAGCGCTCGATCGCTTTGTCGCCGGCGCCGGCAAGGGCGTCGGAAAAATTCTTCGCGTCGGCGATATAGCCGGGAAAGTCGCCGTCCGCGGTGAAAAGCAGAAACGGCGGCGCGCCGGCGCGCGCGTGCGCGGCGGGCGAGGCGGCTCGCAGCGCCGCGGGGTCGGCGCCGAACGCCTGCTCGACGGCGAGTCGCTGATTGGTAATGGTCTCGGGCTTGGATGCCAGATCGTAGATGCCGCTGAAGCCGATCACGCCGGCGAGCGCCTGCGGCTGGAGCCGCTCGGCGGCGAGGTACTGCGGGTCGAGAGCGATGAGCGCGGCCAAGTGCGCGCCCGCCGAATGGCCCGCGAGAAAAATTCGCTTAGGATCGTATCCGTACTTGTCCGCCGCGCGCGCGAGATAGGCTACCGCCGCCGCGAGGTCCTTCGCCTGGGCGGGATGGGCGGCGGCTGGCGCTAAACGATACCGCACCAGCGCGACGGCGACGCCGCTCGGCAAGAGACCCTCGGCGAAGGCCGGGCCGATCCCGTATTCGTCGTCGGAGAGCGTCCAGAAACCTCCGTGAACAAAGACCACGAGCGGAGGCTTCTGCGCGCCCTTCGCGGGCATGTAGAGATCGAGCGTCTGCCGCCGCGCGTCTTTCGGATCGCCAGGCTTCGTATACGGGATCTCTCTTATCGCGGCGCTTTTCGCTTGACCTGCCGGCGCAGGCGCGGGCTTCCGCTTCTCGGGCGCGGCCGCGGCGCCGGCGGGAGGCGCGCCGTAGTAATACATTCCGGCGGCGAGGACGCAGGCGATTATGAAGCAGCAGGAAATCGCGATAGCGCGGGGAGGAAAAACCATTACGTCGTAGTCCAGGCGAAAACAGTATCCGATGGCCAATCGCGCTGTCAAACCAGCGTTGAACCCGCTGGACAGCGTCCAGTCAAATGAGATAATCAAGTCAATGAAAGTTTACAGGAGAGAGGAGCAGGGCCGTGGCCAAGATCCGCCATCTCGCCATTCGCACCGAAGATCCGGAGCGGCTCGCCGAATTCTATAAGGACGTTTTCGGCCTGGAGGAAGTGCACCGCGGCTCGCATCCGGGAGTCGCGCCGGGGAAGACGGTGCATCTGACCGACGGCTATTTCGAGCTCGCGCTCCTGGATAATTCCGCGCAGCAGAGCCGCAACGGGCTTTACCACTTCGGTATTCAGATCGACGACATGGACGCGACGCTGAGCCGCGTCGGCAAATCGCAACCGGGGAAGCCGGTGCGCAAGCGGCCGGAGGGCACGCCGTTCGCCGAATTGCGGGTGTCCGATCCCGACGGAAATTTCATCGACTTATCCGTTCATGGCTTCCTTGAATATCAGCCGCTGAAGAAGGAATAACGATGGCACAGCCGAAGCTCACGATGGCGGTGTCGAGCTACGACCGCCATTTTCCATTTTTCGACGGCTCCGTCGCGCTCGACGGCGCGGACCTGACCGTGCTTCTGGTCGGGCAATCGGAGCGCCTCAAGCACGGCGTCGACCGGCACGAGCGCATGCTGCAAAAAGGGGAGTTCGACATCTGCGAGCTGTCGCTCTCGTCCTATCTCATGGCGCGAAGCCGCGGCATGCCCTTCACCGCGATCCCGGTTTTTCCGCGCCGGCTTTTCAGCCTATCGCAGATGTGGGTCCGCTCGGACGCCGGCATCGCGGCGCCGCGGGATCTCGTCGGCCGCAAGGTCGGCCTCAGCACGTTTCAGACGACGCTCTCGGTGCTCGCCAAAGGCGACCTCAAGTCCGAGTACGGCGTCGACTGGCGCGGCATCGAATGGGTCGTGGCGAAAGAAGAGACGGTCGGGTTTCAGCCGATGGAAGGCGTGAATATCCGCCCGGCGCCGCCGGGGAAAAAAATCGGCCCGATGCTCGCCGCGGGTGAGATCGACGCGCTGTTCATGCCGCATCCGCCGAAAGAGGTGCTCGGCGGCTCGGACAAGTTCCGCCGCCTGTTCCCGGACGCGAAAGCGGAGGAGCTCAAGTATTTCCGCAAGAACGGATTTTTTCCGATCATGCACGTGGTCGCGCTCAAGGACGAGGTGCTGAACGCGCATCCGTCGCTCGCGCCGGCGGTCATGGACCTGTTCGCGCGCGCGAAGGAAGTCTGCCGGCATTACTATGACGACCCGAACTGGCCGCGGCTCGTCTGGGGGCGCCATCTCTTCGAGGAAGAGCGGCGGCTTTTGGGCGACGATCCGTGGCCCTACGGCGTGGAAAAGAACCGCGCGAACCTGGAGCGCTTCATGGGCTATTCGCTCGATCAGGGGCTGATGGCAAAAAAGCTCGCCGTCGAGGAGCTGTTCGCCCCGGCTACGCTTC
>Ga0075424_100006763_pt1 | contig 11053 bp, 8 predicted proteins | sample SoiMethybrSBSTD3_FD_75301 | JGI IMG/M metagenome (GOLD analysis project Ga0075424, IMG submission 75301) | Bulk soil microbial communities from a Populus tree surrounding site in Tennessee, USA - Soil MetaG P. TD hybrid SBSTD3 | ecosystem: Environmental > Terrestrial > Soil > Tree plantation...
GTCGGAGAAGACTCCGTTGAAAAATAAACCATAAATGTAGGCGATCGGTTCGCGATTGAGCTCCAGAACATGGCACGACAGTAGCCCTTGTTGGCCGGCGATCGCCGTAAGAGTCGTATAGAACTCGCGCTGACGCTCGTTTGCCGTAATAGATGACCCTTGTTCCTCTTTCCACGATTTCTGTTCGATCTGAAACATAGCGGTCAAGAAGTGCTCGAGGTCAGAGCCCTTGGAATATTCGCTATAACGCAGTTCGCCGCTGGCTTTCAGCTTCTTCTCTGCGTCTCGCAAAAGCCAACGAAACTTTTTTGGCAAAGACGCAAAGTAGTTTTGCCAAGTTCCAGCAAGGAGAATGAATGGTGATTCTTGACGATGAACTTTCTCAAGTTGATATCCGGCCTGCTTCACCAATTCGGAGATCAGGTCCGCGGATTTCGAACCGTCAACCAGGGTAAACGAAAAAACGTCCCAGGCCGGCGACTGGTCGAACAGATAGTGCACGAATGCCTCGAGGTCGTCCAAGGAGTTGTCTCTTAGGAGAAAGCCGCATCTTCCGGAATAAACTTCCGAAATAAACGCAATCTTGCGACAAGGTATCCGATGGACCGGGCATTTTGAGACCATTAAAGGAAATATGCCTGCGATTTCGTCTTCTTTCTCAAGCAACAGAACGGATTGATTCTTGCTCTCCAGATGCGATCTCCAGAGCGCTTCGGTCCATTCGAATGTCGACGTGACATCCAACTGAAGAATATTTTCACTCTGGCAACTTACGATACTGTTCCAGGCATCACGGATTTGTATTGCGTCTTCGAGTGTTTCTATTTGCCGTATGGACCCAACCGCATTCCGGAGCGGTGCGCGATTCTCCTCACTTATTTCTCTGCGCACGAAAGGGCCAGTTGATTCTTGAGCGCCTGATTCGCGGAGATTTGTCATCTTCGTAGAACTCCTATGCGCGCTAGCATCTCTCTGCAGGCCGTAACTCCTCCGCGGGCTGAATGAGAGTGCTTTCTTGATCACCTATCCATACTTCGGCTGGCGCAGGATGACTCAGGAAACCAACGGGGCTTGCGCTTCGTCCGTAGGCGCCCGACTGAAAGATGCCGATCAGATCTCCGACATTAGCTGCAGGAAGTTCTATGTCCCGGGCTAGCGTATCGAGTGGCGTACATAAAGGACCGACAATATCGACCACTTCTTTTTCTGAACAATTGAATTTATCGATCACGGTCAAAGGAAAATTCCGCTTGATCACTTGTCCGAGATTACCGCTGGCGGCCAAATGGTGATGCATACCGCCGTCGAGTACTAGGAACTTCTTTCCGCGGGATGTTTTAACGTCATTGACTCGGGCGATATAGATTCCGGCTTCGCCAACCAAGTAACGACCCGGCTCGACAATAAAACGCGTCCCGGAGAAGTACGGTTCCTTCCTTACCTCAGCCATCATCGCTTCAAGACTCTCGCGCAAACATTTCATGTCCAGCTGACGGTCTCCGGCAAAATAAGGAATGCCTAGGCCTCCGCCAAAATCTACCGTAGCCAGGGGTTTTTGTAGCCCGGTCGCCACACGTCTCGCTATATCCAAACCTCTGCGATATTGAGCGGCCAAAATCTCATGATCCAAAATTTGCGTTCCAGTGAAAAGATGAATGCCGCGTAATTCGAGCCCCGGCAGTGTCGCTAGATGACCGAGAACGTCTTCGAGCTGTTCTTCGTCAATGCCAAATGGCGCCGGTTTGCCGCCCATGCGCATGGCTCCGCCTTGAACTTCCCCAGCCGGGTTTACGCGCACGGCTACGCGCGCGCGCTTCCCCAATCGACAGCAGATTGCGCTGATACGTTGCGCTTCGAGAAGCGACTCGATATGAATTTCACCGATGTCACGCGCCAGAACGAATTCTAATTCCGCTTCGGTCTTTCCCGGGCCCGCAAATAGAATTTTTTCCGGCCGGCAGCCAGCTTTTACCGCTCGTGAAAATTCCCCTGCCGACGCAACTTCGAGCCCGCAATCTCGCCCTACGAAGTGCTCCAGGATCGCATGATGCGGGTTCGCCTTGACTGAGTAGTAGATGAGAAAATTCGGCGGAAGTGTCTCGCGAAGCAAAGTGAACTTCCGATCGATCGTATTACGATCATAGACAAACAATGGAGTGCCATATTGAGCGGCAAGAGAGCTGGCCGGAATGCCGCCGATAAAGAGCTCACCGGATAAGGTGCTAAAATAGCGCTTAATTAATTCGAACACGAGATCCATAATCGTGCTACTGATCTTTAACCGAGGCATGGAGCGCACGGAACCTGTACTCCGTACGTCCTGGGACGGCGTCTGTAGTAAGAAAAGGCATCCCGATGAAGTTACGAACGACCCTATTCTTGTTCGTTATACTCGTAAGCGCCAATATCGACAGCACCGACTATCCTTCGCGTTCTCTTGCCTGTTTTAGCGACATACTCCTCCATCGGTCTCAGGTCGAAACCATCCGCCGTTCCGGGGTCAATTGCTGCATCAATGGCTGGGGAACGAGCAATTAAACGATAGTCAAAGTGAGTTCGATCTTTAAAACCTGGGTTTCGAGATACTAAGTTGTGACTCTGTTCTGCGGTACCGTCCTGGAGTATCTTGCCTCTTCCAACGAAAATATTGTTGACCAGCCGAGCAACTGCTGGCTGAGCTTTGAGCTTTATAAACTGCCCTCCCCAAGCTTGGTCGTTCACGAAGGAATTGTTCACGACAAATAGTTGGTTCACCGAATGGGTAATCCCTTCAGCGCCGTAAGACACAAAAGCTGCGTTTTCAGCTCTCGGACCTTTTTGAACCAAGTTTCCAATGATATAGCTAAGCCCGCCATTTGGTAAATCGATTTGGTAACTTCCGTTACCCGTCTTCTCGTCCATAATTCGGTTATAGAGAATCCGAGTGCTGGCAGCACGGCTCTTGACGTTGTGCCCTACTCGAACGTGGTGCACGTAACTGTACTGAAGCGTAAAGCTCTTTACCGTTCCAATATAAATATTATGGGTATAACCATCTCGGTTGCCGTTTTCAGCAAATTCCGAGGACTCAATTAGAATGTCGCTCAAGGGATTCTGGCCGGTCAGAATACCGTTTTGATTATGATGAAAATAGCAGTTTCTAATTATGAGGCCGGCTCCTTCCTGGCGAATTCCCGCACCATTTCCATCAGCCACGGTTGATCCGACGAATTCGATATTTTCAACTATCGCGTCGCTACCCTTAATCACCCAAATCGCTTTTCCCTCTGCACTGGCGCCATTGGCTCTAAGAACGGCCCTCCCTCCAATACCTCTCAGCGTTAAGTTATTTTGCCTCCAAACTGCTGCATCGCCGTCATATGTTGCCGCTTCAATTTCCACTATATCGCCATCTTGGGCTATCAAAGCTGCCATACTTGGTCGCGAAAGCGTATGTCCCGGACCTACGCGCAAGATATGTTGCGGTAACCGTAAGCGCACAGACGAAGAGCGTCCATTCTCAGCGAACAAAGAACCCATCCAAGAAATACACGCAATCAAAACAAAAACGAGAATGCCTGTATAACCAACCCTTGCCACAGATATTTTTGGCTCCCGAGATTAACATCTGTAGGTGACGCGGTTTCTGTCACTCACGGGAGTTCTCTACGTCGCAAATACGGATAATCCACTTTCCCGCTTGGTGTTTTCGGTAGGGATTCGAGAATTTGCACAATTTTCGGATGCATGTGACGGGGTAATCTTGCAGCGCAGTATGAGATTAGATCCTCCTCGGTGACCGATTCGCCGTCTCGCTTTACTACGAATGCCTTAATGGCTTGGCCTAAGATTTCGTCCGGAAGCCCAATGACCGCTGCTTCCTGTAACTTGCCTGTTTGAAATAACACTTCTTCAACTTCCGTTGGGCTGACGCGAAACCCGGAGGACTTGATCATTGTGTCCCGACGGCCCACAAAGTAGAGGAACCCTTCATCGTCCATTTTTACCAGATCGCCCGAGTAGCAAACTTTTTCCTCGTTCCCGAGTTCCGGCGGCAGAAACGGATGAGGCCGCAGCACCCGAGCAGTCAACTCCGGCTGGCCCCAGTAGCCCATAGAAACCGTCGGACCTCTGTGAACCAGTTCCCCTACTTCTCCGGGTTTACATAGTTTCCCCTCTTCATTGACAACAAGAATTTCCGTATTCGGAATTGCCTTTCCCATAGAGTCCGGGCGGCGGTCTAGCTCCGCCGGGGGGAGATAAGTTGAGCGAAAAGCTTCGGTTAGACCATACATTAAGAACACTTGGGTTTTGGGAAGAGCGTTGCGCAAAGCGCTCAATATACTTTGTGGCATCCGGCCACCCGTATTCGTGATATAGCGTAAATGCGGCAGAGCTGTTTTTTCCAAGGACGAACCCGGCTGCGTCATCAGACTCCAGAGCGTTGGGACTCCAGCCATCCCGGTGATCTGCTCCCGCTCGAGGGTCTTCACGATTTCACGTGCGAATGTAAATGTCATTGGGACGTACGTTGCGCCTTGTTGCACCGCCGTCATTAACTGATTGAGACCAGCATCAAAGCTCAGCGGCAGCACACCGATAATTCGCTCGTTGTAAGTGATATTGAGATAATCGGAGACAATAGAGCTGCCGGCCATGACTTGCTCGTGGCTGAGCATCACGCCCTTTGGTTTACCCGTCGAACCCGATGTATAAAGAATCGCTGCCAGGTCCTTTTCAATACGAAGATCGCGGGAAAGGCAGCCTTCTTCTGTAGAAAGGATTTCGTCTAGAAGATAGACTGGCGCTTTCAGGTCACATTCCGGTCTTCCGTCAACTGAAATCAAAAACCGCAGCGACGGAAGATTTTCTAAGACTTGTAACGATGCTGCGATCTTCTCTTTGGTAGTAATTAGGCCAACCGTACCGCAATCTTGCATGATGTGGCCGGCTTGATGGGGAAACAGAATGTAATTGAAAGGAACGAACACTCCGCCTGATTGGGATGCTCCTAGAATGGCGATTGCCTGCTGCACCGATGTCTCTAGCCAGATGCCGATTCGGTCGCCGCGTCTAACACCGATGTTTTGCAATCCACGGGAAATCGCCCCGGATCTGCTCGCGGATTCCGCATAGCTTAGCCGTTGCGCAACATCCACCAGTGCCTCTTTCCCCGGATATCTGGAGGTGCTGGAGAGGAGCATGTGGTGAATTAAATAGTCCATGTTGCGATTATTTTACCACAAGCCTCCGGAGACCGCTGAGAAAACGTGATGGGAAACGCATAGCCGGCGAAGACATTTTTTTCTCTGCGAACTCCGTCCTCTCTGAGGTGATCGCGGATTCATCTTAGCCGCGACCACTTCCGTTTCTTTTCTGCTCGACAAAGACACAAAGACATCGAACGGACTCGAAATTCTCCGGTAAAAGTTCCTCGTCAGTTATCGTAAAGCCAAAGGTTTTTTCGAGAAAAGTAACGACTTCAAGAATGCCGAGTGAATCGATCAGCCCGTTCTTCAGCAGCGGTTCTTCATTGCCCACGTTCTTTGTCGCCGGAAACTGCTGTGCAAGAAACTTTTTTATCTGTTCGGCAATGAGATGTTGTTCCAATATACCTCCAGCAGAACACGGCACTTTACGCTTAGCCCTTGGCCAGCTTTCCTGCCCCAGGTACCGCCTGCTCGCGCTTTTCCACATGGTAAAATCCCGTGCGCCACGCCAGCATTGTCCAAGCGAGTCGCCTTAAAGGGCTACGCACAGAATCCAGCGCGTACGCCATGGCTCTGTCAAGAAATACACAAGCGTCAGTAGGCCAAACCTGCGAGAATAGTCCTACTCTCGCATTCACCCGCACAAGATATCTCTTGAAGCCGCCAGCTGTGCTCAAATCGATGTTCCACTTTGCCTTCAAATAGTCGAAATTCCCCATTATCACCGGTATGTCCCATTTCCATCGATATAGTGGAACATCGATGGCTTGTTTCAGCTTGATTGGATAATAGAGACATACGACCGAGTCAGGTTGAATCATTATCTTGCATCCGGCTTTTGTGAAAGTCAGTCCGGAGTCCATCTCGATCCCTTCCCGTAACCGCTCGTCATAAAAACCGAGGTTCAAAGCCGCCTCTACTACAATGAGCTGACAATGCACCTCACCAAAATCTATTTCGCTGCGCTTCAAATTGGTTTTTTCATATACCTGCTGGCCGGTGCATCTCAGCTCCATTTTCGCAATGGCCTGCCCGTTGCGGTACGTTATAAAAAGATCATTCCCGGCCGTGTGAATAGTGTCAGTCTGATCCACACACAGAGGAACCACCTCACTTGCTCCCGTTTCAACTTGGCAGCGAATCAAGGGGGTCAACCAGTTCGGTCTCACGAAGACGTTTGTATCCAAACAAACTGCAAGTCGGGTCTTGGTTTCGCGCAGACCGATATTGCGCAGTTGAGATCCATTGAGAAATTCCGGCTTAAAGATCAACCGCGCCTTTTTGCTGTAACGAGACTCGAGCATTGCTTTGATCGATTTCGACGCGCCGCCCATCACAACGACGAGGTCAAACGGTTCCGGCGTATGGGCGAAGATCGCTTCCAGGCACTGTTCTGTAGTCGAAAAAAGGTCCCGTGGCGTCACAATGATCGTGCAGCGTTCGGGTGTGAACAAATTATTCGTTTCGGATGCCTCTGCTGTTCTTCTATTCATGATTGACCCCTGCTGGTCGTCAATATCAATTGCAGTATTCCATCTGCCGTATGAGGTCCAAATGTGCATTCAGATAAATTCGCGCGGTAAAATCGGTTTCAGCCCTTCGCCTCCCTTGAAGTCCCATTTTCTTGCAGCGCTGCGGATCATTGATTAATTCTGCCATCGCCGTAGCCAATTTCCCCGGGGATCTTGGCGGCACGACTAAGCCGCACTCACCATCGGGGATCGTAGCCGCAACACCCCAAGCCGTTGATACCCAAGGAAGCCCACAGGCCATTGCTTCCAGGAGCACCAGAGGAGCGCCCTCATCGTCGGAGGCTAGAACAAATAGATCCGCCCGCCAGAGAAAAGGGCGCACGTCTCTCTGTGTTCCAACAAATTCAACACGTCGTCCTAGCCTGAGGCTCCGAGCGCGCTCCCTTGCGACCTCGAGGTCATGGCCGGCACCTACCATCACGAGCCTGGTGTCTTCAGGAACATCTGCTATCGCAAACGCCTCGATTATATCCGGCGTTCGCTTCTTTGGCGCGAAATTTGAAACGTGCACTATCGTTCGTTCGCTCTTGAGAGTCTCAAACACAGGCGGCGGCATAGTAAAGTAATTTACGTCGACGCAATTTGGGATCAAAACAATTGGCCGTCTTTGTGCGGGGACAAGCTTTTGGACTTTTTCGTTCAGATGATCAGCGCAGACAATAATAGCATCAGCAGATTTGAGCACGCCCCGGACAGCCCAGCGACCATTTGGGGGCAGTGCATTAAATTTTGTGATGTCGTTGCCCTGACATGACACGATCAGTCGAGTACCCCGGAGAAAACGCAAAACTCTGAATAGCCAAGAGCATTCGGTCGGAAAGAGCAGAAGAATCGTCTGCACCTGCCTTGCTTTTATAGTTCGAGCAATTTTCCAGAAAACCATCGAGCCACGGATCAATGCCGATGCGACAGATCGAAGGCTGTGAAGGGAGAACGGGGGGATTGACTGATACCAAACGTTTGAGAACATGGAATCACACTCGAGATCGTCTGACGCGGCCGTTCCATCAGTCACCATAATCGTGGTATCTACGCCAGCTTCCGTCAGGAGACCAAGCAAACGTTCGGCTATCACCGCTACGCCACCGACACTCTCCCGAAACCATGGGCTCACCAGGAGAACAGCGCCTATCGAACGATCAGATGGACGCATCAAGCTGACAAAAGAAGCTCTGACGGAAGATTATGAGTGGATCTGTGGCTCGGGCAGAGGATTTCGTGAATCGCGTAGTCAACTTCATTGCGTCTCGCAGAAGTCAGTCCCTTGCATCCGCCTGGCAGTCTTGTCGTGAACGTCTGGATTAAGGATGTTTGCTTTCAATGCGAGATCGGCCGGACCGTGAGAGGTCACCTGCTCATCGACACTGAACGATGTCACGCCATTGGCAGCGAGTAAAACTTCCACGCCCTTGGGATCGCGAACGGTGAGATCGAGACGATAATGGCCCCGTGCAAGGTGGGCATTGAACTGAAAGAGGACGGCAAGCCGTTCACCTGGCAGTAGTTCGAACAATGGATGTCCAAGCTCCTGAGTGGTCGTGGCGTAGCAATAGGACATATCTTGGGTTCGACGGACGGTGAAACCTACATTAAACGGCGGCAGGCGCGACTCGCATTCGAATACTACCGCTAGCTCGCATGGTGTGTGCGGCTTCATTGTGCTGTGTTTCTGGCGTCCGCCGATGGAGAATTGAGCATCGGTGATCCGTATACGGTCCTCGCTGTTTGCTCTCGAATCCCAGGAACCCATTGCTTCCACGTAAGCCTGTATCGCCGTCTCGCATGGCCCGTCCAAGACCAGGTTTCCTCTGTTCAAAAAAATGGCTCGATTACACAGATTAGCGACCGCCGGCAGGTTGTGCGAGATAAAAATCACGGCTACGTCTGATCTGATTTTTTCCTTCATCTTGTCGATACAGCGCTGCTGAAAGCTCATATCACCAACGCTCAACACTTCATCGACAAGAAGAATATCGGGATCGACGTGAGCCGCCACGGAGAACCCCAATCTTGCATACATCCCCGAGGAATAGCGTTTTACGGGAGTATCGATAAACTCTTCCAAACCGGAAAAGTCGACAATCTCCTCCAATTTGCGGTCGATTTCGGGTTTTCTCATTCCCAGGATCGTTCCATTAAGATAAATATTTTCTCGTCCCGTAAGATCCGGATGAAACCCCGCTGCCACCTCGATAAGCGCGCTGAGTTTTCCATTGACATTGACCTTACCTCTGGTCGCTTTGAGAATTCCGCTCAACAGCTTAAGGGTTGTGCTTTTGCCCGATCCGTTAAAGCCGATCACACCCACAGCTTCGCCGCGTTTGATTTGAAACGAAACATCTTTGAGCGCCCAAAATTCGCGCGCTTTTAGCTCATCTCGATGGTTGCGTGACAAAACCTGTTTGATGGTTGCCGGGATAAGATCCCTGAGGGAATCGTACCTTTCTCCCTTCCTGAATTTTTTCCAGACACCGTCAAACTCGAGCGCTACTGAGCTCATGGATTTTTAGCCCCGATCGATGGCGGATTTGAAGACTTTATCGAAGCAAAATAAACCGGGCATAGCTCAAACTTAGATACTCTCCGCGAAGACCGGCTCCGCCTTTTCAAAAATCAGCCATGCCCCAAGAAAGCTGCCGAGCGCCCAAATAGCCGCATACAAAAGCCAAAAAGGATCGGGAGCGCGGTTCAGCACCACTACGTCATTGATGGCTTCCAGGAGAGTTCCCACCGGGTTTAGAAGCAGCACGTAACGCCACTCGGCAAACATGCTGACATCGTAAAAAACCGGCGTGAAGAGAATTCCAAAGGTCATGACGATTTCAACAATGTATTTGACATCTCTAAAAAACAGGGTCGCGCATGAGAGAAATAATGCCCATCCGGCGGTCAGCAGTATCAACAGCAAAAGCAGCAATGGCAACCAGAGGATCTGGACCCCGACGCTCAAGCCGCTAAATGCAATAAGTATCACCAACAGAGAGCCCGCAACGGCAAAATCAAAGAGGTGCGTAAGGACTGACGAAAAGGGAAATACTTCTCTGGGAAAATAAATCTTCGTCACCAAATTTGAATTGGTAAGTAACGAATTTGTCGCGGTTCGAATCGAACCGGCGAAGAATGCCCAGGGCAACGATTTGACCACAACCGAGATCAGTTCCGTATACTCGATCGGCTTACCGGAGACAACGGAAAACGCCTTGCGGACAACAAGGCCGGAAACCACCACCAACACCGGCATAAAAATCGCCCACAAAAATCCCATGACCGTTTCTTTATAGCGAATCCTGATCTCTCTCCAGGTTAGAGTGAAGAGCAAATGCTTATACTGGATGAGTTCTTTAGCCGCGCCGATCATACGGATCAAACTCGAGTTCCTGATTCACCTTAAGAAGATGCGATTCAAACTCTGCTTACTCCAGGACTCTACGGTTGCTCTGCGTTACCCTAGTCGCGTATCAGTTGCCCGCAGTTCTATCCGCCACGACGTTAGGAGTCCCGGTCTCCGTGCATCAAGTAGGAGCCGGTTGGCTTGCCATTGATTTTGTAGGCGAAGCTCTTGGACGGAATGATCATCATCGGCGTCGATTCGCGCAGACGGAATCCTATTTCGACAAATAACGATCTCCATGGATGAGATTTTTCTATCCAAACGCTAACCGACATCGCGTCCCGCTCCTGCGCAAGAAACACAATCTCAGCCACTAAACACCGTACGATTGCTGCATCCTGCTCGCAAAATAGGTCAACAATGAACGCATCGTCTCCCGCTTGCGTCCAAACGACATATCCAACTAAACGGCCGTTTTTGCGTGCCGTGACTATTTCATGACGCACTAGCGGATTATCTATGTATCGCCAGTTCAGGTACTCTGCGGAACGCTGCAGACAGATTCCAAACTTGGCGCCCTGCTCCTGGGCTAGCACCGTGAATTCTTCGCCGCACACTTGCGTGTGTAGTGACAACTCCAGAGACTCCTCGGCATTCCCTCTGGGCGATGCAATCTTTAGAAGGGTGTTACCGACAGTTATGCCCAGCCACCGCGCCGCAGAATTTTTGGTCATCTCTTTTATCTTACGATCAACCCGCAATGGTTTTGCCAACCGCAGCATCCTGGCAGTGACGTCGAATCCTATTCGTTTATAGACCGCGGCCATATTCGGACTGGGAAAATCGTAGCAGAACGTATATTCTTCGGTGTCCAAGACACTCAAGCAGGCCTTTTGCAACTCCAGCGCAGGGCCCAGACACCGGTAATCTTTATCCAGACAGAAATCACCGAAAACCCACGCTGTGACATCTCTTTCGCCGACATATATGCGCCGCGAAAG
>Ga0075424_100006768_pt1 | contig 11048 bp, 5 predicted proteins | sample SoiMethybrSBSTD3_FD_75301 | JGI IMG/M metagenome (GOLD analysis project Ga0075424, IMG submission 75301) | Bulk soil microbial communities from a Populus tree surrounding site in Tennessee, USA - Soil MetaG P. TD hybrid SBSTD3 | ecosystem: Environmental > Terrestrial > Soil > Tree plantation...
CTGATCAACGATCCCGATCTAAATGAGTCCTACCGTATCAACAAGGGACTGCGTCTCGCTCGACAGTTGCTTGCCGACATTGTCGAGCTCGGGATCTGTGCGGGGACGGAGTTTCTCGATACCACTTTTGGCCAGTTCTATGCCGACCTCATCAGCTGGGGCGCCATCGGCGCCCGTACTGCTGAGAGCCAAGTGCATCGAGAGCTGGCCTCGGGTCTCTCTATGCCGGTGGGAATCAAGAACCGCACCGACGGCAACGTCCAGATCGCCGTGGACGCGATCCAAGCGGCGCGGAGCCGGCACCTTTTTCCGTCGCTCACCAAGGAAGGTGCGCCGGCGATCCTGGAAACCGCTGGCAATCCTTACGCCCATCTCGTGCTTCGGGGCGGTAGCCAAACGGGCCCAAACTTCGATGATGCATCGCTAGAAACGGCCGTGCGCCTGCTGCGCGCCGCGGGGTTACCCGAAGTCCTGATGGTGGATTGCAGTCATGGAAACAGCGAGAGAGATGCGACTCGGCAGATCGAGGTCGCGAATGCAATGATGCCAAACCTTGGCGCCTCTGCGGTTCGAGCACTGATGCTCGAGAGCCACCTTGTGGCCGGTCGTCAGGATAAACCGGTCGTCTATGGCCAGAGCATCACCGATGCCTGCCTCGGATTTAGTGAGACGGAAAAATTACTCGATTCTCTTGCACGCGCACTTTAGTGGCTATTACTGACAGAATTACCTCGTTGCAGCCGTCACTCGTGATTTAATCTCGCCTCTGACCTTTGTAAAACAAGTCATGCCTGAGCCGCCTCAAATCACCGCAGAAGCATCGCTGGTCAACACCACTCATCTGATTTATGCCTTGCATGCGCTCAGCCTGCTGATCGGCATCACCACTGCAGCCACAATCATTGGCGCATTCGTCTTCGGTGTGCCGTCGATTATTGCCATTGTGATTAATTACTTAAAAAGGGAAGAAGCCCGCGGCACTTATCTCGAATCTCATTTTCGTTGGCAGATTCGGACTTTCTGGTTTGCTGTACTGTGGTGCGTGATCGGCACGATGCTGATCGTTACGTTTATCGGAATTCCACTCGCGCTAGCGATCTTTTTCGCAACCGGTATCTGGGTCATCTATCGAATAGCCCGTGGCTGGCTCGCCCTCAGAGATGGAAGACCGATGTACGCGGCCGTTTGATTTATGAATTTGGATCAGCGACCGCTTGCCGCGAGGTCATCTCTGCCATTTCAACCGTCCAGCAATCTTCCAACAAAGTTAAATTTTAGCAGTCTACTTTCTCTGCTGCCGGAATCAGCCGCGCGGCGATCTCGAGAATTTTCTGTTCCTGCTGCTTTTGCCAGACCTGGCCTTCGGTCATCAAGATAGCTTGAAGCTCGCTTCTCTTCTTCCGTGCTGATTAACGGTCCACTAAACGAGCGGTCACAAATGAAGGCTTGAGTGGTGATCAATGCGAATCCATAATTAGTGCCGTTCCCAATGGTCGTCATGGACTGCGGCGATTCGTCAAGAACTGTGATAAATTGATTCCATCGTCTCGAGTAAATCTGTTTAAATAAGTGGAATTTTGCGATGCAGCAATTAGAGCTCACGGCAGACCGCCGCAGTGATTCTCACATCAGTGCTGTCCAATCGGGATCGGCGGCAGTGCGTCTGCGCGAAGCGCGGCGATTTTTGGAGCGCTTCGAGCCCGGTGCCGAGGTGCTGCTCCTTGGCGCATCGCGCGGCTCGGTCGATGATCTCGCCCGCACGATTTCTCTCGAGCGCGGCGCCACCTTCGGGCTTCATCGACTCTCATTCACGCAGCTCGCTGCCCGGCTCGCAATCGTCGAGTTGGCCTCACAGGATCATGCTCCGATGACCGCACTGGGTCACGAAGCCGTGGCCACCCGGGCAGCATTCGAAGCCCGCACCAATGCAGGGTTGCGCTACTTCTCGCCAATCTCGCAAACACCTGGTTTTCCCAAGGCTCTGGCGCGGACGCTCTTGGAGTTGAGACTCGCGGGTTTAGGAAGCGGCGACCTGGTGCGGCTGCCGCGGAGTGGCACTGACCTCGCGAGTTTACTCGATCGTGTGGATGCCCTCATCGATAGTGCCGGTGCGAGCGATCGTGCTTCACTGTTTGAAACCGCGATCAAAGCACTAGGATCTCCACTCGCAGCATGGCCGGCGATGCCTCTCCTGCTCCTCGATGTGCCCTTTACGTCGGCAATCGAGACGCAATTTCTTTGGGCGCTCGCTCAGGAATCGCCGCGCGTGATGATCACGATTCCGGCCGGCGACATTACGGCCGTGCGGGAACTTGAAAAACGGCGTGTGCGCGCCGAGCTCGCCGACGATGATCAACGCAGCGATTTGACTCAGCTCTCGCGTTATATTTTCTCCACGGAAGCTCCGCCGCAGAGGCAGCGGACGGGTGAGCTGGAATGGTTTTCCGCGCCCGGCGAGGGCCGCGAATGTGTCGAGATCGCGCGACGCATCCTGAAAGAAGCAGAGGGCGGCGTCCGGTTTGACGAAATCGCAGTCGTCATTCGCTCTGCGGAGCAGTACGTCGGTCTCCTCGAACACGCACTGGGCCGGGCGGGCGTTCCGGCATATTTCGATCGCGGCACCCGTCGTCCCGATCCTGCAGGACACGCTTTTCTCGCAATTCTCAACTGTGCGGTGGAAAATTTTTCGGCAAAACGATTCGCCGAATATCTTTCCCTCGGCCAGGTGCCCGGATTGGATGCCGCCGATACAAGTGGCCCAAACCAGCCGAAATGGGTTGCGTCGAACGACGAGATTTTCGGTATTCTATCCGAACCCGTGCTCGCGCCGGATGAAAGCGATGCGGACGAGAGCGAGCGAGAAGATGCAATCATGGACCCCGACCGTGCGGTACTCACCGGAACGCTCCGAGCGCCGTGGAAATGGGAGAGCCTGCTTGTCGAATCCGCCGTGATCGGTGGCAGCGACCGTTGGGCGCGTCGGCTGAAAGGACTCTCGGCCGAGTACGAGCTCAAAATTCGCGAGCTTGGATCGAATGAGCCGGATTCGCCGCGGATCGCTCGGCTCGAGCGAGAGCGTCAGAACCTTGCTCATCTTCAGAATTTCTCGTTGCCGCTGATCCAAGAGCTCTCGAGTTGGCCGCGCCAATCGACATGGGGCGATTGGCTGCAGCACCTGGAACAGCTCGCCCCACGCGTCCTCCGTCGCCCAGAGTTCGTGCTCAGGGTCCTCGCCGACCTCCGGCCGATGGCTGCCGTGGCGCCGGTCACCTTGGCCGAAGTCAGAGACGTTCTTGCCGATCGGCTCGGCTCTCTTGAAGTGGCGCCGCCCGTCTATCGCTATGGCCGGGTGTTCGTCTGTAGCCCAGAGCAAGTCCGCGGTCGAGCTTTCCGCGTCGTGTTCGTCCCCGGATTGGCCGAACGGCTCTTCCCGCAAAAACTTCATGAGGACCCGCTCCTTCTGGATGGTCTTCGGCGCGCGATTGGACGCGACTTGACCGTCCAAGAGAATCGCGCGGATTACGAACGCCTCTTACTGCGGCTCTCGCTCGGAGCGGCATCCGAGCGTTTGTATGCGTCATTTCCGCGCGTCGAAACCGCTGAAGCCCGCGCGCGCGTTCCCTCGTTCTATGCCCTCGAATTAATGCGCGCAGTGACCGGCCGCATTCCCGACCATCAGCAGATCGAACTCGAGGCTTCGGAAAGCTCAAATGCCAGTCTCGCATGGCCGGCGCCGGTAAACCCGGAACACGCCATCGACGATTTCGAGCACGATCTCTCGGTATTACGCAATCTCATGCGCAGCGCCCATGACGTGAAAGGTCACGCCCACTATATGCTCGGCCTCAATGAGTATCTTCGTCGATCGGCCAGCGAACGCTGGGCCCGCGCGAGAACGCCATGGTCGCATTATGACGGACTGGTTCGTGCGACCGACTCGACACGGCCTTTTCTCCAATCGCAGCGGCTCGGTGTGCGACCTTACTCGGTTTCTGCGTTGCAGAATTACGCATATTGCCCATATCGCTTTTTGCTTTCGGCGACGTATCACTTGAGTCCGCTCGAAGAGCCCGAGCCTCTCGATCGAATGGATCCCTTAACAAAGGGAAGGTTGTTCCACGAGGTGCTGGCCGAATTCTTTCGCGCATTACAGCAGCGCAGCATCGCGATTTCCCCTCATGCAACGGAGGCTGTGCTTGACGTCGTCGACGAGACCTTGACGCGGGTCGCAGAGAATTACGCAGAGCTTCTCGCGCCGGCGGTGGAACGCGTGTGGCAGGATGAAATTGCCACTATTCGGACCGATCTCCACATTTGGGCGCGTGAGCTTGCGCAAAGTACGACATGGGAGCCGTGGTTGTTTGAGTTCGGGTTTGGCCTTTCCGACGCGCCCGGGCGCGATCAGAAGAGCCGGCGTGAGCCCGTGAAGATAGACGGCCGCTTCATTCTGCGCGGCGCCATTGATTTGATCGAGCGCAGGCCCGGCACGAATATCCTGAGGGTTACCGATCACAAGACTTCGAAGAATCGCTCAGCCCGCGGATCGGTTATCGGACATGGCCAACAACTCCAGCCGGTGTTGTACAGCCTGGCAGTGGAAGCCGCCACGGGGTACACGGTCGAGAGCGCGCGTTTTTCGTACTGCACGACTGCAGGCGGTTTCACCGAGCATCAGGTTCCGATCAACGAGCGGACACGCGCGATGGGTATCGAGGTCCTCGAGATCATTGACCGCGCCGTCGAGTCGGGCATGCTGCCGCCCGCCCCTGCCGAGAAGGCTTGCGCGTTTTGCGACTTCCTGCCGGTATGCGGACCGGATCAGGAGCGTCGCTCCCGTCGCAAGTCACATAAGGAAATCGCCGATCTGCTGGATTTGAGAGGACAACCGTAATGCCGGAGATTTCCGACCAGGCCGACCGCGAACAGATTGTCACCGCGCTCGATGATACGCTGATCGTCGAAGCCGCCGCCGGTGCCGGCAAAACCACCGAACTGGTTCGCCGCATCGTGCGCGTCATCGAGAGCGGCCGTGCCGAAGTGACCGAAATTGTCGCAGTGACCTTCACCGAAAAGGCGGCTGGCGAGTTGAAGCTCCGTCTGCGCGAAGCTCTGGAAGAGGCCAGAGGAAATTCCTCGAGCGGATCCGATGAACGTAACCGCCTCGATCGCGCCCTGGGTCGGCTCGAGGGAGCGCAGGTTAGCACGATTCATGGTTTTTGCGCCGACCTTCTCCGCGAACGGCCGGTTGAAGCGCGAATCGATCCACTATTTACCGTCCTCACGGAAGCGCAAGCGGCACGGATCTACGACGAAGCGTTTCATCATTGGCTGGAGGCTCAGCTCGCCAATCCATCCGACGGTGTCACACGCGCCTTACGACGTCCGACCTTTGGCGGTTTTGGCGCTGATACGGACGGCAACGGCCCTACTGACCGGCTGCGACGGGCTGGGTGGGAGCTACTACAGTGGCGCGATTTCGAAGGAGAGTGGCGGCGTCCGCAGTTCGACCGCGCCGCGCGGATCGATGACCTGATTCGACAATTGAACGAATTCGCTGAGCTGCTCGAATCTCCACAATCCAGCTCGGATCCATTGAATGCGGATTGTTGGGCGGCGAGAAAGCTCACCGACGAGATTCGCCGCATCGAATCTGTAGCGGCACGGGATTACGATCGCATTGAAGCGGGACTCATCGAGGTCGGCCACAACCGTAACTTCAAGGAGCCGCGGAAAGGAAACGGTAAAAATTATCGCAACGGCGTGCTGCGCGAGCGGGTCTGGCGCGCGCACGAGAGCCTGTTGAATGGCCTGATACTTTTTGAGACCGATGCCAACGCCGATCTGGCCGCGGCGCTTCGCCACGAGCTTCGCGGCTGTGTCAGCGCCTACGAGCTCGCCAAAAGCAAGGCCGGTGTGCTTGATTTTCTCGATCTGCTGCTCAAGACCAGAGATCTTCTGCGCGACAGTTCGACGGTGCGGGCAAGCTTTCAAAATCGCTTCAAACGAATTTTTGTCGACGAGTTTCAGGACACCGATCCGCTGCAGACGGAAATCCTGTTGCTGTTAGCGGCCGACGACCCAGGCTTGACGAACTGGCGCGAAGCTCGTCCGGTAGCGGGAAAACTTTTTTTAGTCGGTGACCCGAAACAATCGATCTATCGTTTTCGACGCGCCGATGTCGGCCTCTACCGCGGCGTCTATGAGATTTTGGAGACCTCTGGGGCGAGGCGCGTTACGCTGCGCACCAGTTTTCGTGCGCGACCTAATATTCAGTGGGCGATCAATGCGGCGTTCGCGCCGATCATGAACGGCGACGGCAATAGCCTGCAGGCGGCGTACGTGCCGCTCGAACCGTTCAGGCCGGATCGACCGGAACAGCCCAGCGTTGTCGCACTGCCCGTGCCCGAGCCATACGGTTATCGCCGAATTTCCAACGGCGCGATTGAGAAGTCTCTTCCCGACGCCCTCGGAGCTTTCATTCAGTGGCTTATCAACGAAAGTGGCTGGCACGTCGCCGAGAGGCCGGCGCTAGCCAAAGGCTCGCTGGCGCCGAGCATAGCCCTCGGGTTTCGCCCCGGTGAAACAGAGCACCTCGTGCCGATCCAAGCTCGTCACATCTGTGTGCTGTTTCGCCGGTTCATCAGCTATCAAGAAGACCTGACGCGCCCGTATGTCGAAGCGCTCGAAGCGCGCGGCATTCCTCATTTGCTCGTCGGCGGCCGCTCCTTTCACAATCGTGCCGAGATCGAGACTTTGCGCGCCGCCCTCGCCGCCATCGAATGGCCGGAAGATGAGTTGTCGGTCTTTGCGACCTTGCGCGGGTCCCTCTTCGCGATCAGCGATGAGGAGCTGCTCGAATATCGTCATAAGTTTGGCCGTTTCCATCCATTTCGGATTCCCGAAAAACCATCCGAGAATCTCGCGGCGATCGTAAGAGCATTGGAAAAACTGCAAGCGCTCCATCGCTCTCGCAATCGCGTGCCGATCGCCACGACCATTGCCGAGTTACTCCAATCCACGCGCGCGCACGTTGGCTTTGCCCTCGAGCATGGCGGTGAGCAGGTGCTTGCGAACGTCGCGCATGTCAGCGATCTCGCCCGCCGCTATGAAGCCGACGGGGGAATTTCTTTTCGCGGTTTCATCGACGAGCTGCGCCAGCAGGGCGAGAGCGGTGAAGTAGGCGAAGCGCCGATTCTCGAGGAAGGAAGCGATGGCGTCCGCTTGATGACCGTCCATCGGGCCAAGGGATTGGAATTCCCCGTCGTCGTGCTTGCCGACATCACGGCAAAGCTGCGCGCGTCTATGGCAAGTCGTACGATCGACTCCGATCGCTCCGTGTGCGCCGTACGTCTCGCGGGCTGCTCACCGGCTGATTTACTCGAGCGCGAAGAGGAGGAATTGCGCCGCGATGAAGCCGAAGGCGCCCGTGTTGCCTATGTCGCCGCGACGCGTGCGCGCGACCTACTCGTGATACCGGCTGTGGGCGATGAAGAGAGAGACGGTTGGATCCAACCGCTCAACGGCGCAATTTATCCACCGATCGGAAAGAGACGGCAGCAACGACAGGCGCCGGGCGCACCGGAGTTCCAGTCGACCGACTCGGTCTTGATTCGGCCGGGCGGTACCGTGGCCGGCCCGAGCACGGTCGCTCCCGGACTGCATATGCTCACAGCTAAAGATCTCCACCTCTTTCCACCGGGAGCGGAGGAGCATGAAGGAACGGAGAAATTTTCCGTCGTCTGGTGGGATCCACGCGTTCTGAAGCTGGGCGCGGAGGCGCCCATTGGCATCCGCCGGCCGGACCTCATCGTGAGAGACGTCGCGCCGCAAATCGTCGAAGCGGGTCTTTTCGCTTACAACGGGTGGCGCAAAAGGCGGGACGCGGCGGCTGCGACGGGCGCTCAGGGCTCGATGGCCATCCGCACGGTTACTGAATCGGCAAAAATAGCTGGAACGGACGGGCAAACGCCGGCGCCGCCAGCGATTGACGTCATCGAGCTGGCTCGCGCGACGAACCGCCCCTCGGGACCACGATTCGGCACGCTCGTGCACGCGGTTTTGGCGAGCGTACCGCTCGACGGCGACTTGACAGTGATTCGAGAGCTCGCCACCGTGCATGGCCGCATCATCGGTGCCACAACCGAAGAGATCGCTGCGGCGGCTGAGGCTGTCTCGAACGCGCTCGCGCATTCGCTTCTCCATGATGCCCGCGCTGCCGCGAAACAAAACCGCTGCCGTCGCGAGACGCCGATTGCATGGCGCGATCCTGAAGGGTTTCTCACGGAGGGTGTCGTGGACCTCGCCTTCGAGCAAGATCAACGCTGGATCGTCGTTGATTTCAAAACCGACGAAGACTTGGGTGAAAATGAATTCGTCTATCGACGGCAAGTCGGACTCTACGCCGCGGCCATCGAAGCGGCAACCGGCAGGCCTGTCACCGCGATGTTGATGCGCGTGTGAGCCAACGTGCGTCAAAGCTGACCGATTCAGCTCTCTTCCAACTCCGGGTAATGCCGAAAAATCCCCTGCTCGTTGAACGCAAGCCGCCTCGGTGATGAAAGGTAAGCCGCGATCCGCTGCCGCGCCTTCACCCGGTCGTGCAATGTGACCATTCGCGGGTGCTGCGGCTCGAGTCGCGCGATCGTTTTGGGAAACGCATAACGCAACCCTTCGACCATCTGAAACAGCGAAAGATCGACATAGCAGGCCTTTTTGCCGAATACAAAATCGCCGCCGTTTCGGTTCGGTTTTAGTATTCTTTCAAAATAGGCGAGAAATTTCGGGATCCGATTCGCGATGAAGTGGCCGCCGCGCTTTTTGGCTTCTTCTTTTTGTTCCTCATAGTAAAGCACATTAGCGACGGGATGGTGCGTTTGGCCGACCTCGTATAGCCAGTCGGCAACCGTCAGCTGTAGCTGGTTCGCCCAGATTCGACTCGTTTCGCTTTTTGGGACGAGGTCGAGCCGGGGGCCAAGGAACTGTAGAATATTGGCGGTTTGGGAAATCAGGAGTTTTCCCGCTTTTAAAAAGGGCGGCGCGAACGGCGGGTGATCCAACGACGGATCTTCGAGAAATTTCATGATTCCCGGGCGGCCAAAGTTCGGATCGCGCGCCACATCGACATAATCGGCGCCGGCGTCCTCCAATGCTAACCGAATGAATTCACCGCGCCCCTGGATCGAAGGCTGATAATAAAGCTCGTAGCGCATCAAATCCTCCTCATCAATTTTTGCCGCCACAGTTGCACATATCTAAACGACGCTCAAGAAAGTCACTCTCCGCGAACGAATTAGCAATCAATTAACGCCCCAATCTTCATAGCTTCTATTTGCATTTCGAACGAAGAGAGAAATCCTTTTTAGCTTGCGCGCAATCGTTGCAAGCCAACTGCCCTCTGAGAATCAGCCCGGCTCGATTTGCAGCTGGAAAAGCTTTTTTGATTGCGATAAGCCAAGTTATATCTGTCGTCAATCATGATTTCGGGAGCACTGGAAGGATTTACCTGCATCGATGCCAGCGGCCATGTCGCCGGCCCCTATGCGAGCAGTCTGCTCGGCGATCTTGGCTGTGACGTGATCAAGATCGAATTGCCGGGAGGCGGCGATACTCATCGTGGCCGCAATCCGAAATATGAAGGGTACGGCCCGAGTTTTCGCGCCCTCAATCGCAACAAAAAAAGCGTCACCCTCAATCTGCGAGAAAAAAAGGCGCGCGAAATTCTACTGAAATTGCTGACCACGGCGGATATATTTCTGGAAAATTTCCGTCCAGCAACACGCAGCCGGTTGGCGCTCGACTACGACGAATTGTCGCAGCGCAATCCCCTACTCATTCATTGTTCCATTTCCGGCTATGGCCAAAGCGGCCCTTATCGCGACAAACCCGGGTTCGACACGATTGGCCAGGCCCTTGGCGGGATGATGAGCTTGGTGACCGATCTCGACGACCCCAAAGTCGCCGGCGTTTCCTTTGTCGATCATGCCGCCGGAATTTTTGCGGCGCACGGGATTATGGCCGCGCTGCTGGCGCGAGGCAAAACCGGACGCGGCCAGTTCATCGACGTATCGCTCCTGCAGGTCGCCGTTGCGTTCATCGAGTCTCACGTCGCCGATTATCTGAACGGCGGCGAAGCGGTGTCGCGCGAAAATTTCCCGAAGGGCAGAATCTATAGTTTGCTCGATTGCGATGGGAAGCCTTTCATGGTTCATCTTTCTGGTCACAACGAGGCATGGGAAGGCTTGTTGAAAGCGGGCGAGCTCGAAAACCTGATCGGCGATTCGCGCTTTGCCACAAGCAAATTGCGCACGGATCGGCACGATGAGATCGTCGCCATCCTGCGCGAGCAGTTTCGGCGCAAACCGCGCGATTACTGGCTGCCGCGGCTCGATGCCAATCACATTCCCAACGCGCCGATCAATACGATCGCTGAAGTTTTCGAAAATCCGCAAATCAAGCACATAGGAATTCCGAAGCAAATCGCTCATCCCAAACTGGGTACCAGTAATTTAGTCGGCAGCCCAATCAATCTCTCGGACACACCTGCGCGATTTTACCGGGCGGCCCCATTATTGGGCGAGCATACGGAAGAGGTCTTGGCGAAATTGGGCTATGACGATCAGTCAGTAAAGGAGCTTCGAGCGAGCGGAGTGATATAGAATTTCTTGAGTTGACCGTCCGGCGCCTCAGGTTAACAGCTCTAGATATGGACCTGAGACTCTAACGGCCGGAAGAAAGGGAGTGACTATGGATTTTAACGTATCTGCCGATCCGCCACATGTTGTCGAGTTTCGTAACGAAATCGCCGCCTGGCTCGCGGAGCAGTTTAAAGGTCATGGCCATCTGCGCTGGTCGGCTTCATGGTCGACGCGCGAGGATGACCAGGAATATAAGTTCCGCCGCGGTCTCGCCGAAAAGCTCGGCGCCAAAGGATGGTTGTTTCCGCTCTATCCGAAGAGATACGGTGGCGCCGATCTGACGGTCGATCACCAGATCGTGCTCGAAACCGAGCTGTTTAAATACGGCCTGAATCTCTCGCACGTTTTTTACAC
>Ga0075424_100006769_pt1 | contig 11047 bp, 16 predicted proteins | sample SoiMethybrSBSTD3_FD_75301 | JGI IMG/M metagenome (GOLD analysis project Ga0075424, IMG submission 75301) | Bulk soil microbial communities from a Populus tree surrounding site in Tennessee, USA - Soil MetaG P. TD hybrid SBSTD3 | ecosystem: Environmental > Terrestrial > Soil > Tree plantation...
GGACGGCCCGGCAACACCACCACGCGCGTACCGACTTTGACCTGCTGATAGAGATCAGCCACGTCATCATTGGTGAGGCGGATACAGCCCGACGATACAAAAGTGCCAATCGTGGATGGCTGGTTGGTGCCGTGAATGCGATAAAGCGTCTTGCCGAGATAAAGTGCGCGCGCGCCAAGCGGATTGCCTTCACCACCAGCCATGAAGCGCGGCAGATAGGGCTGACGTTCGATCATCTCGGCGGGCGGATGCCAATCCGGCCACTCGGCCATGCGGGTGACCTTCTCGGCGCCCGCCCAAGTGAAGCCGTCACGGCCGACGCCGATGCCGTAGCGCATCGCCTTGCCGCCCGGCATTACGAGATAGAGGTAGGTGTTCGGAGTATCGATGACGATCGTGCCGACCGGCTCGCGCGTTTGAAAATTGACAACCGTACGGCGCAGATGCTGCGGCAGCTCCTTGCTCGGACCCGTCTCGGGGCGATCCTCGGGCGGCAACGCGGCATAAACCCCACCTTGCTGCGGACGACCTTCCTGCTGACGACCGACCGGCTCCTGCTGGCGGCCGATCGGCGCTGGTGGTCGCAGGATGTCGAGCGGATTCGGTAACACGCCCTGCCGCGGCGGCTCCGGCTCATAGCCAGGCGGCGGCTCTACGTTGCCGTAGCGGCCTCGCGGATCAGGCTCATTGCCTGGCTGCTGATATCCCTGCTGGTAGCTTGGCTGCTGGTTGCCTGGCTGCTGATAACCCGGCTGCTCGCCATAGCCCGGGCGACCATATCGGCTGCGTGGATCGGGCTCGTAACCAGGTTGGTAGCCTGGCTGCTGGTCGCCATAGGAGCGCCCCACCCGGCCGCGCGGATCCGGTTCGATCGGCTCATAGCCCGGCACCGGCCGCTCGCGATAACCGCTCGGCGGCGGCAACTGGTTGGTCTCGACATCCTGCGGATAGCCGCGTCCATATTGCGGGTTTGGCACCCGACGATATCCCGGCGGCGGATCATAGGGCGGTGCCTCGTCCTCCACCTCCACCGGCGGCGGAGGCTGGAACGGTGGCTGCTGCATGCGTGGAACGGGCAACGGCAAAAACTGGGCAAGGGCTGGTGTCCCCGCCAGCCCCAACAGCAATGCTGAAATGGTGGTAACCGCGCGTGAGCGCATACCCCCTCCTTTAGCCATCCAACCCAGAATGACCCGAAATCAACCAGGATCAAGGCGCATATAAGACGATCCAACGAAATTGATCGTCAAGCCATTGAAACTCCCAAGTTTAACCCCGTTTTCGCCGGTTCCCGGCAGGGCCCCAAAGCCAGCCCAAAACCGACTCAGCAAGAACCCAAGCAGCTGATTCATAACTATTTTTTATGCTCATCGATGACCTTGCGGGCCACCCGGAAGCAATCAACCCCGACCGGCAGGCCACAATAGGCGGCGATCTGGGTCAGCACGGCTCGGACCTCATTGGGGGTCAATCCATTGCGCAGCGCTCCACGGGTGTGGGTCTCGAATTCCTGCATCTTGCCGAGCGCCGCGATCATGCCGAGGTTGAGAATCGAGCGCTCGCGCGGCGTCAGCGTGGGGTCGCCCCAGGTCTCGCCCCAGCCATATTGGGTGACGATGCGCTGGAAGTCGCGGTTGAAGTCGTCGACGCCCTGCATGGCGCGATTGACATAGTCGTCGCCCAGCACCTTGCGGCGCATGGCCATGCCGCGGTCGTAGGTTTCCTTGTCCATGGGTCACTCCCCCTCGAGCTTTGCAAATGCTGTGAGCACAGTATCGACCGCCGCCTTCGGAAATGCGACCCCACGCATCGTCTCGTAGGCGGCGACATTCGAGCGTGCGGCTTCGACCGGCGACGTCGCATCACGGGCAGGCGGCATTGTTGCGGCAAGCGCGTACATCGCCTCCTGCTGCAGCCGCTCGGCTTCGAGCTCGACCGCCTTGATGCGGGTGCGGAATGCTTCCGCGGTATTCGGATCGACGAGCCCGGGCGCCGACTTCAAGGCGCGGCGCAGGTTGCGCAGCGGAATCACCGCGGTGTCGCGCCAGCCACCGATCGTCTTGTCGAGCGCCTTGACGTCCGCCGCCGTCAGCACGCGCCGCTCTTTCGCCTGCCAGAGCAGGAACAGCAATAGATTGACGTCGACGCCCGCTTCTTCCTGCAGCGCGATGCAGGCATCGCCGACGCCGGGCACGCGATAAAGCCGCAGCGAGAAGCGCCAGAACGGCGAGCCTTGGGAGGAGGAAGTGACGGATGGCGTGTCAGTGCTGGTCATGGAGATAGCTTGGTCTCGCCGTCGTCTCAGCGCAAGCGCTCTCTGCTCTCCGCCTTACGAACTTCGTTGGCTTCGTTCTGCCAAAACCTTGTGGTTGGTTTCGTTTTGCCAAAATCTCTTCCGACGAGCGAGCCCTGTTGCAAAAAGTCAAAAGGAAATCGGCCGCTTCCGTTCCCCGCCCTCAAGGCGCCCCTTGAAAGCGCTTTCGACGATGGGGCGGGATAACTCTTTTCATAGGCCGAGGGGCATTCCACCGTCAAGAAAACTTTCACTGATGGAAAATATAGGGAGAGCGCAGCTCCTTCGCCAGCCGCACGTCAGGATTGGTCCATCGCGTCGGCCCTGGAATGGGTGCTCGCCCGCCGCTTACGGCGGCAAAGCAGACTTTCCCTATCGTGCCAAGAGCGACACCTGGCGTGCCAAGAGCGACGCGAATGATCCCATATGCGACATCCGGCTCCGAACATCGAAACGGAACACTATGAATGTCGCAGTCCAATGAGCATCACTCCGCTTTGATGTTTGGTCGCCCGGATCCCTTTGTCGGCAGATTGAACGCGGGTTCGACCTGTCTTGGCGTGCCTCGTCTTCCTTTTTGTCACTCGGAAAGAACCGCGAACTGAGGCAGATCATCAGAGATCGTAAACCACGGAGCCTTGCTCGCAACATAAATATGCATATGCGGTCGAATGCCGGGGTCATCGTCCAGCGTGCCCAGCGGCAAGCTAAGGACTGACCCATCCGCGTCAAACTTGCTTACGATGGGTGACCCGCAAACGCGACAGAACCCGCGATGGTTTCCAGGGGATGATTCAAAGAACGTCACCAGATGTTCGCCGGAGGTCCAACGAAAATCACGAGATTGGACTCTCGCCCGACTTCGAAAGCCGGCTCCTTGAGCCTTGCGGCACATTGAACAATGACAGTTAAGCGGATCGTACAACTTTCCGCCGATCTCGTACCGAACTTGCCCGCAGAGACAACTCCCACGCAACATCGTCACCTCCGTGCACTAGTGATTGCCGTTCGTCACCGGGCGGTGCTCGTCCTGAGCTTTACCGATAATGACCCTGGCTGCGTGAAAACGTCGAGTCAGGTATGTGTGGCCTCGCAATTTGCGGGGGCGATTGATGAAGCGATTCATTGAGGGGGCTGATCGCAGTCAAGCGACATTGTTGCCGGAATGCCTGGACGATTGGGTCGATGAGAGTAATCCGGTGCGCGTGGTCGATGCGTTTGTCGACGCGCTCGATCTGAAGCGACTGAGCTTCGATGGGATGGTGCCTGAGGTGACCGGGCGGCCTTCCTACCATCCGTCAGTGCTGCTGAAGCTCTACATCTATGGCTATCTCAACCGCATTCAGTCGAGCCGTCGTCTGGAGCGCGAGGCGAAGCGCAATCTAGAGGTTATCTGGCTCGTCCGGCGGCTGACGCCGGATGACAAGACCATTGCCGACTTCCGTAAAGATAATGGCCCCGCCATCAAGGGGGTTTTGCGCGCGCTTCGTCGAGCTATGCCGCCAGATGGGTTTGCTGACGAAGGCGAGCGTGGCGATCGACGGCTCCAAGTTCAAGGCAGTCAACACCCGTGACAAAAACTTCACGAAGGGCAAGGTCGAGCGACGGCGCCGCCAATTGGAGGAGAGCGTGGCGCGCTATCTGGCGCAGCTCGACACCGCCGACCTGCAGGATCCATCGGAGGCGCTTGCTGCGAAGACCGAGCATCTGAAGGAGAAGCTCGCCAAGCTGGCAATCGAAATGCGCAAGCTTGACGCCTACGAGACCGAGATGCTGGCTTCGCCCGAACAGCAGATCTCGTTGACTGACCCCGACTGCCGGTCGATGGCCACGAGTGGACGTGGTTCGGGTGTCGTCGGCTACAATGTGCAGGTCGCGGTGACTACCGAGCACCACCTCATCATTGCGCACGAGGTCACAAATAGCGGCACGGATCGGGCACAACTTGCAAACATGGGCTGCCAGGCAAGCAGGTGCTCGGGGTCGATAAGCTCGAGGCCGTCGCCGACCGCGGGTACTACAGCAGCACGGAGATCAAGGCTTGCGATGATGCCGGCATTGCGGTGACGTTGCCGAAGCCGATGACGTCGGGCGCGAAGGCGGATGGCCGTTTCGGCAAGCAGGACTTCGTCTACGACGCTGCCGAGGACATCTATCGCTGCCCCGCGGGCGAGAAGCTGACGTACCGCATGACGTCCGAGCAGGACGGCAAGATGATGCGGCGCTATTGGACGAACGCCTGTTCGAATTGCCCACTGCAGTCGAAATGTACGACGGGCAACGAACGGCGCATTCCACGATGGGAGCACGAGCACATTCTGGAAGCCGCTCAGAGGCGGCTTGACGAAAATCCGCAGGCGATGCGTGAGCGCCGCGAGACGGTCGAGCATCCGTTCGGCACGCTGAAGATGCGCATGGGCTCCACGCACTTCCTGATGAAGCGGCTGCCGAAGGTCGCCACCGAGATGGCATTGCACGTACTCGCCTACAACATCACGCGCGTGATGAACATCATGGGCGTCGAGCCGCTGATCGCGGCGATGAGAGTGTGACGCGACAACGCAGTCGCGGGCTCCATCGCTCCACCAGATCGCTCAGACTGCTCCAGGGAGGTCAAACGTGCGATTCTGACCCAGTTCAAGCCAAGTCGCCGCTCGCCGACCGATCCACTGCGATCTCAAACCGGCTCAAGACGTTATCACGCAACCAAGACCCTGAGCGGACGTTCGCCTAACCGACTGGCCGCGACAACGGCGGCTATTAAAAATCGAACAATTCGCAGAAAATTCTTGCGAGTGATCAGACCATGAGTACTGCCGATAACACGCATTCTGGAACGTAGATCATGGGCACGCTGCCGACCGCAATCACTGCTCATCCGCATTGCATAGTTCGACCAACCGAAGCCGATCCGGGTCGGTAAGTAGCTGCTCGATCCGCTTCTTTACGCCCTTCCAGGCGTAGGTGAATGTGTATTCCTCCGACAGGTCGGAATTCTTGAGTAGAAATGCATGCCATGCGCCCAAATCGTAACCAAAATCGACGCCGGTGCGTTTCCTTAGGTCCGCCAACCCTTGTCTCATTGCGACGATCCGATCCGCATCCAGTGACGGATCGTCCCAGCCGTGGCGAGTGAGCTCACCTGCAAGACCGAGCATGTCCATCTGCAGCGGTGTTATGCGTCCAAACCTTGGTGAGGTCATGGTAATTACAGTTTCTTAGTCTTCCAGCAGTCCGGCGGGGCAGGTCCGCGCCTACCCCTTCTGCCTTTGCATCATCCCTGACAATCCGGCGTTCTTGTGGGACAACCGAGGCGCCGAGAACGCTTCTGCCTAGCAGCTGACCTACGCGGGCTTTCTCGAAACAACACAAAAGTTCCTCCACCCTCCACTTCTAAAGCCAGCAGTACGCTTCCGCTCGTGGCCCACAGCGGCGCAAATCGATGTCCACGCTAATGTCGGCTATTGAGGTGTTAAGCGGACTCGTTGTGCTCACCATGAGTTTTGTCGTTCATCATCAAAAAGCGACATTGAATGCAGGAGCATTTGCTGTATCACTGTGCGTATGCCCAAACTGGAGTTTCAGGAAGTTGATGCCGCGCGCTGGGGAGATTTTGAGCGCTTATTCGAGAGCCGAGGTGGCCCGAAATTCTGCTGGTGCATGGTATGGAGAGCAGGTGCGAAAACCAATAAGGGCGTGGATCGTAAAGTTGCGATACATCGCTACGTCAGCAATGAGACGCCGATCGGACTGCTGGGCTATTGCGAAGGGGAACCCGTTGCATGGTGCTCGATCGCGCCGAGGCCAACCTACCGTGATCTTGGCGGCCCGAACCGGGCTGGCGAATTACCCGAACAGGTATGGTCGTTGGCCTGCTTCTTCATTCGTCGAGACTTGCGTGGACGGGGACTGACCAAACAAATCATCGAAGCAGCAGTGCAGCACGCCGAGAAGCGTGGTGCGACCGTGATTGAAGCGTATCCCGTCGATCCAAGCTCCCCCAGCTATCGCTTTATGGGATACGTACAGACGTTCGTATCGGCAGGATTTTACGAGGTTGGCCGAGCTGGAACACGTCGGCATGTCTTGCGCCGCGAATTGCGCAAGTAGCTTGGTCACGCTTGTGGCCCATCGCGACCTTGCCTCAAGAATTCATGTCGGCAATGCCCCGAAAGTGGACAAACCCGAACCGACGCGAATGATGCAAAGCAGAACTCTGCATGTACCCCAATGCAGTGAATGTCTTGAATGGCCTAAGTTTATTTTGGCCACAGCCAACGGCCGAGAACGACTGCCGCGAGTGTACCTATCAACTGACACATCACAAATGCCGCTACCGCGCCAGGTGCTATCCCGGCATATGTGTCCGACAGAGACCTTGCAATGGTGACCGCGGGATTGGCAAAGGACGTCGAAGCTGTGAACCAATACGCAGCCGTGATGTAGAGGCCTACTGCATACGGCGTAGCCTCGGGCCGCTGTGACGTGCATCCAAAGATTGACATGAGGAGTCCAAAGGTGGCGATGCCTTCGGCTACCCATTGTCCGGGGCCGGTGCGGACGGTCGTCGAAAGTTGCCACAGCGGCAGCTCAAACATGAGATGAGCAGCCCACGCGCCCACGAGACCTCCAAGCACCTGCGCAAGGATGTAAGGCGCAACCGATGACCACGGCAGGGAGCCGCGCAGTGCCAACGCAACAGTGACCGCAGGATTCAAGTGAGCCCCGGACAAGGGACCGAATACAAGGATCAGGACAACAAGAATGGCGCCCGTTGGCAGCGTGTTGCACAATAGCGCAATGGCGCCGTTTCCGCCCGCCAGCTTCTGCGCCATGATGCCGGAGCCGATCACCGTCGCGAGAAGAAAGGCCGTCCCGAGCCACTCGCTGAATACGCGTTTGGCAAGCGTCGGCATCAACTCAGCTCTTTGGCTTTGGCCATTGCTCCATCCATTCGACCAATCTCTTTGAGCCGCTGTTGCAGGCTAAGTTGGTCAAGGCTCTTGATCGGGAGTGCTGTAAAAATCGCGATGCGTTGATGAAGCATCCGATATGCGTCCTTGAAGGCGAGCGCGACCTCAGCCGGCGATCCGGTCGCTTCGGCCGGGTCAGGAACGCCCCAATGCGCGGTCATGGGCTGGCCAGGCCATACGGGGCAGGTTTCGCCCGCCGCATTGTCGCAGACCGTAAAGACGAAATCGAGCGGTGGCGCTCCCGGCTTTGCGAACTCATGCCACGACTTCGAGCGTAAACGGGTGGTCTCGTAACCAAGGCTTTGCAACAGCCCAATGGTGTGCGGGTTGACTTGTCCCTTGGGCTGGCTGCCTGCGCTGTATGCCCCGAACTTCCCGACGCCGATCTTGTTCAAGATCGCCTCGGCAATGATCGAACGCGCAGAGTTACCGGTACACAGGAACAGGACGTTGTAGGGCTGATCAGGCATGGCTCTCACCCGCAACATGCCTTGGCCGCCAGCGTTTCGGCTTGTGGCGCGCAGCACGACTTTTCGTGGGCAATCCGCGCCTCCCGTTCTCCGGTGCCATCCCCATACACTGTGCTTTCGCCGGTCGTGTGGAACGTCTCCCATGAAATCCCGGTGGGATCGTCGATCCACGACTTCTCGGATTTGGCGTAGCAGCAAGTGGTTTCGCCTTGGTCAATCACGGCACCGCCCGCTTTGCGTAGACGTGCATAGACCTCAGCAAGCTCAGTCTTGCTCTCGACCTGGATGCCAAGGTGATCGAGGCCTTTCTCGCGCCCGCGCGTCGAGATCGCGAAATTGACCCGCGGATCATCTAGCATCCATTTTGCATAATCGGGCTTCACGACAATGGGCGCGGCATCGAACAACGCTGAATAGAAGCCGATGGAACGATTGAGGTCGTGGACGGCGACGTGAACGTGCATGCGTTTCATAACGGTGCTCCTCAGATTGCTGGTAAGGGGGCGTAGCCAATGCGGTGCATCATCGATTCGAAATAGTCCCACACCTTGTTTGGGAAGCTCAGTCCCTTCACAACGGCGGCAGACCGCAGCAGCGGCAACACACGAATGTCATCGACGGACAGCTCCCCATTGACGGCAAGCCGGCTCTCGATCAGCCGATCGAGCTTTTGCAAATGGGGCGTCAACATCTTGATGTGCTCACGCGTGTTGGCGCGCAGCTCGCCGAAGTCGCCCAACGCCTTCCGCTTGCGAACATGGTAATGGTCGAGCGCGGCCACCGTGCCGAACTCCGGCAGGCCTAGCAGGGGATAGCGCGGCCAGGTCAGCGGAGGGAGCTTGGACGTGACTTGATCGACCAAACTTGCGATCTCGCTGCGCTGCGGTCCGGTGAGGATGGGCTCGCCGAGGCTGTCGACGTAACCAACCATGTCCATGCTTTCCAGCATTGTTTGGCCGTCGTCTTTCACGAGAATAGGGACCACCCTCCTCCCTACAAGCTTGATCATGGTCTCGGAATCGTCCTCGAGAACGACCTTCTCCTGCAGATGCAAATGTTTGAGGGCGGCGATCATGCGCACCCGAAAGCAGAGTGAACAGTGCTCGAACAGGTAAAGTCTCACGTCGCGCCCTCCTTTCGACGTGATGCAGAAGCGGCAGAGGTACGAGGCCTAGAAGGCGCGCATTCTCGACCCTGGCAGCAATTCTCAGTCAGATAGCCGAGAAGGTCGTTCATCGCGTCGTATCGTGCGGCGTAGATCATCGAGCGACCGTCGCGGCGAACAGTGACGAGCCCCGCCTGACGCAGGCGGTCAAAGTGAAAGGTGAGCGTGTTCGGTGCTAACTTCAGAGCGTTTGCAATATCTCCCGCCGACCGTCCATCTGGTCCCGCCTCCACGAGAAGCCGGAAGACGTCAAGACGGCTTTCTTGGGCAAGCGCGGCGAGCGCTGCCACAGCATCCGCTTTCTTCATATTTCAAGAAATATTGAAACGTCGAACGCCCGTCAAGTAATATTTCGACGAACATTGAAATATTATGGAGCTAGCGCAGCATCATCATTGCGGCAGCCATGATCGCAATCAGTACGCCTACCATGCCCGCAATGTGTAGCGGACTGCCAAACATGTGCCGTAGTAGCCCGAACCTCGTGCCCTCGGCTACTAAGTTCATGCCGCATCGTGGACACTTGCCGGGATTTGACTGACGCACATCCGAGTGCATCGGACACAGGTAGAGTGGCTCGCCGGTCATGCGTGTCTCCTCCGGAACAACACCGCACTCGGCGTTCATAGATGTGTTGATGCAAATCAATGCCCTTCACCGGCATTCGGTATTGGATGCATCGACCAGCCTAAGGAGAAGACCCATGTGGTGGACACCGATCGGATTTTTCGGACCGCTGACAATGATCTTCCTTGTGTTGATCTGCGTGGCCGTGATGTTTGTCATCATGCGGACGATGCACGGCCAGCATGGTGGGCCGGCGTGGGGCAGCATGATGTCGTGTTGCGGGGGTGCCCATACGGCGACCCGCGATATAGGCGACACCCGCGGCGCATCAGAGCGGGCTACTTGGCCAGGGGCGTTGCCGAGTGCAGCGTTCGACGAGTATCGAGACGAGACACTGCGCCGACTGGAGCAAGAGCAAGGCGAGTTCAAGGATTTCTTAGATCGCCTGCGCAGAGCCAAGGACAAAGCTGAGTTTGATCAGTTTATGGCCGAACGTCACGCAAGGACTGTGCAGGCATAAACGTCCGCATAAGCGGCGTCTCACCTGATGCCAGTGGTGTAGTCACGGCCGGCGCTGAAGGGGCGAACGCTCTCCGCAATGGTGTCGTAGATCGCCAAAGCGTCAAGCACGCGTCCATAGTGACAGACGATGCGTGCATTCATCATCTCAATCAGCGCTTCGCTGCGCTTCTCGGCGGATACCAACCCGGCACTTTCCTGCTCCTCGATCATGGTGAGAAGCTGAAAGTCGCGCGCCGCACATCCGCGCGTGAACGAGCCCGCGGCCGCAGCATGCGTCATCACGCTAACAAGGACCGTTGCGAGCATCCACGATGTCGGGCGGAATATCCAAGTCATCCCATCCTCCTGGGCAATAAAAAATGCATGGCAAAATAGACCGCGGTGCGCAGGGTGGCGGCCGACGGGCCGACTGGCCGACTGGCCGCCCCCTGCGATGGGCCGGCGCTATTACCGGCCCGCTTCCGGGTCACGCGCGAGCGTTGAACGGATAGCCGGATCCGGGTCGGAGCCGACGTACTTGCCGTTGACGAACACGTCGTTCGCGGGGTTGTCGCTGTACTTCTTGGGCGCAGCAAACGCGCTCGATCCAATGGCGATCACGAGGGCAACTGAGAGTGCAGTCTTGGTGAACATGGTGGTGTCTCCTGCGGGTTTGGTCGATCACACCTCATGGCGTGTGAGAGCATTTAGAGCCCAGCAAGGTGGTGCCGTGAATCACCTGGAGGTCCCATGAAGGGACACCGCAAGAGCGGCCTCAACGTCGGCCTGGGGAGCAGAGTGCCTTCAAAATAAAGGGTTTTCTGGCCTTCACCGCCGCAGGTAAGGCAGGATGCATAGGTCTTGGTGATGAAGTATCAAAACAAGGGATGGTGCTAGAATTTGCGTAGACGAGCCTGCGTAAAAGCTCGCTGCGTTGGAGGTGCTAAGCGCTTCACAGGGAGATCAAAGTCATGCCGGTGAACTGCGCGACCTCCATGCCAAACGGATTTTCTCCCTAACGAAACTTCTACGCTCGGCTCGGTTGTGAAGCTGTCTGAAGGCGCGCAGCGGGCCGGCG
>Ga0075424_100006770_pt1 | contig 11047 bp, 12 predicted proteins | sample SoiMethybrSBSTD3_FD_75301 | JGI IMG/M metagenome (GOLD analysis project Ga0075424, IMG submission 75301) | Bulk soil microbial communities from a Populus tree surrounding site in Tennessee, USA - Soil MetaG P. TD hybrid SBSTD3 | ecosystem: Environmental > Terrestrial > Soil > Tree plantation...
CCGCGCCTGTACCAGCTCGTCCGCCAGCCCGGCCCGGTCACCGACCGCACGTTCGAGATCACGTTCCTCGATCCTGGCGTTCAGGCCTACGCCTTCACCTTCGGCTAGGTCGGGTCCAGCACGTTCGCCAGTGCGGTCCTGGAACTGGCGGATCGTCGATCACCATCCGGCCGAGCACGATGCTCCAGACTTGGCTGTAGAGAGGAGAGGATGATGGGCATCGTGTCGCGCGGGTTCCGGGGGCGGCGGCGTCCCAGCGCCGAGCTGCCCCCGGCCAGTACCTGGTCGAGGACCTCCCGGTCCTGTCGGCCGGACCCACCCCCAGCATCGACTGCTGGACCAGGACGAGCCGGGCTTCTGGGAAAGCCTCGGGTATCACAACTACGGCGATCCGTGGCAGGAGCAGCGGTTCTGGGGCGACTGACCCATGGCCCGGTCGGAGTTGACAGGAGGCAGCCATGACCAGCTCGAACCCCTGGACCGACGGCACCACCCTCGCCGGCCCCCTCCAGGACGTCTTCCGCGCCTGGCTGGACCTGCGCGGCCTGACCTACCTGCAGGTTCCCATGGCGGAGGAGACCTAGAGCCGGCTGGCCGCGACGGCGGTCGGGATGATCGACGCCGACAGGTTGCGGTCGATGTTCCTGGCGTTCTTCGCCGAGCGCGGACACGCCATCATCCCCAGCGCCTCCCTCATCCCCAAGGGTGATCCCTCGGTCCTGTTCACCACCGCCGGCGTGCATCCGCTCCTGCCGTACCTGCTCGGCCGACCCCACCCCGCCGGCAAGCTCCTCGCGGACTGCCAGAAGTGCCTGCGGACCACCGACATCGACCAGGTCGGCGACGCCACGCACCTGACCTTCTTCGAGATGCTCGGCAACTGGTCGCTGGGCGCCTACTTCAAGCGCGAGTCGATCACCTGGAGCCACGAGTTCCTCACCCGCGACGACCTCCTGGCGATCGCGCCGCAGCGGTTGTGGATCAGTGTCTTCGCCGGTAACCAGGCCACGCCCGCCGATGCGGAGTCCGCCGGCATCTGGCGCGCCCTGGGGATCCCTGTCGAGCGGATCGTGTACCTCGGCGAGGAGCACAACTGGTGGGCGCTGGGGCCCGAAGGCCCCTGCGGCCCCGACACCGAGGTCTTCGTCGACACCACCGGCGTCGCCTGCCAACGGGGGGACGCCGAGTGCCTGCCCGGCACCTGCGACTGCGGACGGTTCGTGGAGGTCTGGAACAACGTGTTCATGACCTTCCAGCGTCGCGGTGGCCACCTGCTGCCGCTGCCACAGGCCAACGTCGACACCGGCATGGGGCTGGAGCGGATGCTGACCGTCCTCAACGGTGCCGCCAGCGTCTACCAGACCGCGCCGCTGGATGCCATCCACCAGCGGATCGCCAGCCTCAGCCCCACCACCGTCGACGAGCGCACCTCCCACCCCGAGCTGGTCAGGGCGCTGCGGATCCTCACCGACCACCTGCGCAGCGCCGTGTTCATCCTCGGCGACCCCAACGGCGTCCTGCCGAGCAACCAGGGTCGAGGCTACGTGCTGCGCCGGCTCATCCGCCGCGCCGTGCGCGCCTGCCAGACGCTGGGGATCCAGCCCCAGCGCTGGGCACAGACCGCCGAGCTGGTCATCGAGCGCTACGGCTCGGTCTATCCGGAGCTGGTCGAGCACCCCCAACAGATCTCCAACGCCATCATTGGCGAGGGCGAGCGGTTCGAGAGATCGCTGCGCCGCGCCACCACCAAGCTACGGCGCGAGATCGCACGGCTGCGGGCCGAGGGCGGCGACCGAATCCCCGCCGAGGTGGCCTTCCACCTGTATGACACCGATGGTCTACCCATCGAAGTCACCAGCGAGATCGCTCGCGAGGCAGGCTTCAGCCTCGACCTCGACGGCTTCGAACGACTCTTCGCCCAGCACCGGCAGCGCTCACGACCCGACCGCTCCGTTCGGTAGCACAGCCCAGGGTGACCTTCCGCGCGCGGTGGTGAGGAAGCGCCCCCTTCGCCGTTCGCGCTCTCGACCCGGGCATGGGGCAGTCGTAGAGTCTCCAGGGCCATCGAGAGGCCACGCGGACCGGGTACGTCCAACGAGGGGGTCGCGGTGTTCGTTCAGGTGATTCAGGGACAAGTGGCCGACGCGGCCAAGGTCCGGGCGGCGATGGACCGCTGGGCCCAGGAGCTGGCCCCCGACGCCACGGGCTGGCTCGGCTCCACCGCCGGGGTGACCCAGGACGGCCGCTTCATCGCCCTGGCCCGCTTTGAGTCCGAGGAGGCGGCCAGGCGCAACAGCGACCGACCAGAGCAGGATGCCTGGTGGACCGAGACGGCCAAGCTGTTCGGCGGAGAGGCCAGCTTCAAGGACAGCAGCAACGTCATCGTCGACCTGGTCGGCGAGCCCGACGAGGCCGGCTTCGTCCAGGTCATGCAGGGCCGGGGAAGTGATCCGGACCGGGCCCGGGAGCTGATGAGCCAGGACTCGTCAGCGTGGGCCGAGTTCCGCCCCGACATCGTCGGTAGCGTGGCCGTGGAGCACGAGGGCGGGGCCTACACCATGGCCATCTACTTCACCTCCGAGGAGGCGGCCCGCGAGGGCGAGCGCAAGGAGCCGCCCCCGGAGCTGAAGGCCGAGATGGAGGAGATGAACGCCATGAGCATCGGGGAGCCGGAGTTCTTCGACCTCAAGCAGCCCTGGCTGTACTCCCCGCGCTGAGACCGGCCCGGCCCGGGAGCCCGGCATCCCTCGTTGGGATGGCCGGCGGAGCGGAGCACGAACACCCGCTCCAGGTGGGCCGCGATTTGTCCCCGGCCTGCTGGTGCTGACCACCGCATTCCTGGTCGGCACCCGGCTGTGCGGGCAGGCGTTCTGGCAGGCTGGCGCCTGGCAGGACACCGCGACCCCGCCGCCACCCGCCGATCGGCAACTCCACCACTGGTGAGCGGCGCAACAGCTGTCGCGCTTAGACGATTCGTTAGGCCCAGATCTGGGGGAGGTGCCATCCGTGTCACCGACCACCGAGAGCCCGTCGCCACCACCGCTGGACGGCGAGCTCCGCTTCGACGACCAAGCCCGAGCCGCCGCGGCCGAGGACTTCGGGCACGTCGTCCACCAGAGGCCGGAGGGGCTCGTGCTGCCCACGTCGGACGAGGACGTGGCCGCCGCGGTCCGCTGGGCCGCCGAGCAGGGCCGCACCTTCGCGGCCCAGGGGCAGCGGCACTCGGCATTCGGCCGCGCCCAGGTCCGGGACGGGATCGTGGCCGACATGGGGCGGCTCCGGACCGTCCACTCGATCGAGCCCGACCGGGTGGTGGTCGATGCCGGGGCGACGTTGCGGCAGGTGCCCGCGGCCACGCCGCCGCTCGGCCTCGCCCCGCCCGGGATCCCCGACTACCTCGACCTGTCGGTCGGCGGCGTCCTGGTGGTCGGCGGCGTCGGCAGCGCGATCTCCGCTTCGGTGTGCTGACCGACAACGTCCTCGAGCTGCAGGTGGTCACGGGCCGCGGGGAGCGGCTCACCTGCTCACCGACCCGCAACCCGGGCCTCTTCGACGCGGTGCGGGCGGGGCTGGGGCAGGTGGCGGTCGTGGCCGGGGCGACGCTCGGGCTCGTCTCGACGCCCGAGCGGGTGGGCCGGTTCCTGCTCCACTACCCCGACCTGGCGACCATGCTGGAAGACCAGCGGCTGCTGACCGCCGAGCGCCGCTTCGACGCGGTGCAGGGAGCGGTGCTGCCCACCCCGACCGGCACCTGGCTGTTCCGGCTCGACCTCGTCAAGGACCTCTACGGGAGCCCGCCGGACGAGGCCGCGCTGCTCGCGGGCCTGTCCGACGACCGGGCGAGGGCCGAGCTGAGCACCCTGCCCTACCTCGACTACCTGGACCGGCTGGCCGCGTTGGAACGGCTGCTGCGATCCGAAGGCTGGTGGTCGTCCCCGCATCCGTGGCTGACCACCTTCGTCGGCGACGCCGCGGTCGAGGCGGTGGTCGCCGACGAGCTGGCCGCGCTGACCCCAGCCGACCTGGGGCCGCTGGGCCAGGTGGTGGTCTCCCCGATCGTCGCAGCGTCGGTCCGGACCCCGCTGCTGCGGCTGCCCCCGGACCCGCTGTGCTTCACGTTCAATCTGATCCGGCTTCCAGCCACGGACGATGCTGCCGAGGCGCGGCGGCTGGTGACGGCCAACCGGGGGCGGTCTATGAGCGGGTCCGGGACGCCGGTGGGACGCCGTACCCGGTTAGCGCCTTCCCGATGTCGGCGGCCGACTGGCGCGCACATTTCGGGGCGGCCTTCGATGGGCTCGCCGCGGCCAAGCGCGAGCACGACCCGGGCCACGTGCTCACGCCCGGCTACGAGGTCTTCTCTGATCCGGAAATCCCCATGACCGAAGCGGCGACCCACGGCGATGACGATCGGTAAGCGACCCTGAGAGCGCATCCACCACGCATCGCTGCTGCCACCCGCCATCAGCGGCACCTAACCCCCTGCGCGACCCTGGGTGGATCCCGCCAGGAACCGCTGCCGGCGTGGTCAAGGCTGGGTGGTGGCGCCGATGCCGTCCCGCCTCAGGGCCGGGATAGTTCTGGGCGACAGCACCCGTCCCGCACCAGGAGCTCAGCCATGGACGAACCGATCGCCTGCCCCCAATGCGGCGCACCCGCACAGATCACCCAACGGTTCTGGCTGGCCAGTACCGCCGACCCGGTCGAGCACCTCGTGACCGGCTGCATCAACCACCACTGGCTCACCCCACGAGCCGAGACCCTCGGCGGCGCCCGGATCCATCCCACCATCGCGGCAAGCCAGCTCGCCTCTACCTGAACCACCCCCCCAAACCCATGTGGTGATCTTCCACGGCGGGCACGTGCGAGCTGGCCTGGCGTTGGGCGAGGAGGTGTTTGCCGAGGCCGGCTACACGCTGCTGGTGCCCTCACGGCCTGGCTATGGCCGGACCCCGCTGTCGCTGGCCGAGTGACCCCAGTCCCATCGGCTGTTCGCGTTAGATCTCGGCCTGGGCGGGAAGACGCTCTGGTGGAGCCGGCTCGGATTGTCGCGATGCGATCGAGGTGTCTGGGATGCGACGACTTCGTCTTCTCGCCGTGGTAGCCGTTGGCGTTGTCTCCCTGACGGTTGGGCTACCGGCCGTCGCCGGCGCCTCGGGTGCGCCGGGTGCGCCGGGCGCAGCGGCCACGTGGACACCCGCGGACAAGCACGGCTTCGGTACTGCGACCAGCCTCACCAGCAAGGTCTGGTTCAGCCTGGAGCATGGCGAGCTGACCGACGTCTTCTACCCCGACCTGGGCACCCCTGGCCTGCGCGACCTGCAGCTGATCGTCACCGACGGGAAGACGTTCGCGGACCTCGAACGCGACGCCACCACCTCCCAGGTGCGCCTGCTCGATCCCCGGAGCCTCACCTACCAGCAGGTCAACACCGCCATCAGTGGCCGCTACCGGATCACCAAGACCTATGCGACCGACCCGACCCGGTCGACCCTACTGGCGGACCTCACGGTCGAGTCGCTGACCGGCGCGCCGTACCAGTTCTACGCATATGTCGACCCCTCGCTCACCAACAACGGGATGGACGACAGCGGCACCTGCGGATCGGGGCGGCTGCTCGCCTCCGACGGCGCCACCGCCAGCGCGCTCATCGCCAGCCGCGACTTCGCCCAGACCTCCTGTGGCTATCTCGGCACCAGCGACGGGTGGACCGACCTGCGCAGCGACCACGCGATGGACTGGCACTACCCCTCGGCCACGAACGGGAACGTCGTGGAGACCGCCCGGCTCAAGCTCAACGGCACCGGTCAGCAGCACGCCACGCTGGCCCTCGGCTTCGCCGGCACGACCTCCGCGGCGCTGTCGGCGGCGCAGGCGTCGCTCGCCAGTGGGTTCCCCGCGGTGTCGTCCGCCTACGCCGCAGGCTGGCACGACTACCTGTCCTCCCTGAAGCCGCCGCCGGCGAGCCTGACGACCGCCGAGCAGCGGACAACCTACGACGTCTCCCGTCTGGTGCTGGCGGCGCACGAGGACAAGACCTATCGGGGGGCCTTCGTCGCCTCGCCCACCATGCCGTGGGTGTGGGGTACGGGGCTGGAGAACCCGTCGGGGGCCTATCACCTCGTCTGGAGCCGTGACCTGTACCAGATCGCGACCGCGCTGCTGGCCGAGGGCGACACCGCCGCCGCCGGCCGCGCGCTGACCTATCTGTTCGACCGCCAGCAGAAACCGGACGGGTCGTTCCCGCAGAACTCCACGGTGGACGGCACGCCGCACTGGACCAACGTCCAGCTGGACGAGGTGGCCGACCCGATCATCCTTGCCTGGATGCTGCACCGCACCGACGGCTCCACCTATCAGCACGTCGAGAAGGCGGCCGACTACATCCTGGCAAACGGGCCCTCCACGCCCCAGGAACGCTGGGAGAACCAGGGCGGCTACTCGCCTGCGACCATCGCGGCCGAGATCGCCGGGCTGGTCTGCGCGGCCGATCTGGCTCGGGCCAACAACGAGACCAGGTCGGCGACGACCTACCTCACGACCGCGGATGCCTGGCAGAAGGCGGTCAAGGGCTGGACGGTGACCACCAACGGCCCGCTCGCCTCCTCCCCCTATTTCCTGCGGCTCACCAAGGACGCCAGCCCCAACGCGGGGACCGTCTACAACATCGGCGACAGCGGGCCGGACGGCATCGACCAGCGGGCGGTCGTCGACCCGAGCTTCCTCGAGCTCGTGCGACTCGGCGTCCTACCGGCGACCGACCCGGACGTCGTCGCCACCCTCCCCGTCATCGATGCGCAGCTCGGGGTGCCTGCGTCCAAGCCGCAGTTCTGGCATCGGTACAACCGGGACGGCTATGGCGAACAGCCCGACGGCCGCCCCTGGGACATCGGCTTCCCGCCGGCGCCGCTGAACAGTCCCTGGAGCAGCCAGGCCACGATCGGGCGGATCTGGCCGATCTTCGCCGGGGAACGGGGCGAGTACGAGCTCGCCGCCGGCCAGTCGGCGGCGGCCAGGGTCGCCGCGATGGCCGCCACCGCCAACGACGGCTACCTCCTTCCGGAGCAGGTATGGGACGCGTTCCCGCCGTCCGGCAGCGACGGCTTCGCACCGATGACCGGAACCTTCTCAGCGACGCCGCTGGCGTGGTCGCACGCCCAGTTCATCCGGCTGGCCTGGTCGATCACCGCCGGCGCGCCGGTCGAGCAGCCGTCGATCGTTGCCTGCCGGTACGTGAAGACGTGCCAGTAGAGGAGGTCCCCGGATCCGCTCCCGAGTCGCCGTCGCCCCTCATGGTCGGCCGTCCAGAATGCCATGAGCCCGCCCGGGAGATGGTCCCGGACGGGCTCATGGGGCTCGCTACTGGCCCTCCTGCGGCCGCACGTTGGCGGCTTGCGGGCCCTTCGGCCCCTGCGCGATGTCGAACTCGACGACCTGCCCCTCGTCAAGCGAGCGGTAGCCGGTCGACTGGATCGCGCTGAAGTGCACGAAGACGTCCTCGCCAGACTCGGGGGCGATGAAGCCGTAGCCCTTGTCGGCGTTGAACCACTTCACGGTTCCAACAGCCATGTACTTGTCCCTCCCTCCACCGTCTTGGAGGTACCGATCAAACGCCGAGCCCCATCTGGGCGGCGGCGGCAAGGGACAAGCTCGACCTGCGGGTTGCAAAGCAAAACGTGAACCTCTGCCAGGCTACGGTAGCGGCTGTGGCGGCTGTCCGCCATACAGGGCGCATGCGAGCATGCCCAGCCGTAGCATGGCACGCCGCAAGCTTCAGTCGTAATCGGTGGGCTCCCGCACCGACCGGTAGCCTCCATGCAGGTAGGCCAGCGGATCCGCCAGGTCGGGCACCTCCAGCTGCTCGATCACACCTTCGACCAGCTCGGCGTAGCCGACCGGCGTCGATCCGGCCAGGCGGCAGGCCGCACGTGGGCGGCTCCCGGCGAGCACCGGACCCCAGGGCGACTCGGCCACCTCCAGCCCCTCGAACGGGCCTCGGATGGGTGGGCGGACCTCGCTGAACCGCTCGGCCAGGGCCCGGTCACCGGCGGCCAAGACGTGGACCACGAACGCGCGGGTCTCCTGCGCGGCCTCCCACAGCGCCGAGGTCGGGTCGATCAGGCCGAGCAGGCGTGCCGGCCGACCCTCGGCGACCAGCACCGAGGAGACCGTCAGGCCGGCCCCACCCGGCAGCTGACCGGCGGTCCAGACAGTCACCGGCGCCACCAGCCGCCCACGCAACCGGCGGGCCGGATCACGCCCCTCGGGCGGGACGGCGAAGGGCGGCTGGCGCCCGACGCGGATCGGTTCCTGCCCGCTGGCCATGCCAGCATTGTGCCCGCCCTCTCGCCCAGGGCCGGCCACCCGCTCCAGGCCCGCCGTCTAGGCCGTTGCGGTCATGGGCTGGAACGACGCGATCACGGCGACCGCCTCGACCTCGATGAGCAGGTCATCGCGGACCAGCCGCCGGACCTCGACGGCGGTGCTGGCCGGCGGCTGTCGGGTGTTGACGTACCGGTCGCGAACTTGGCGGACGACCGGGAGCTGGGTGGCGTCGACCAGGTAGTAGGTGAGCTTGACCACCTGCTCGAAGCCGGCCCCGACGGCCTGGAGGGCGGCCTGGAGGTTGTCGAAGACCTGCCGGGCCTGGGCGCCGATGTCCCCCGGTCCGACGAGCGCCCCCGTGGGGTCGAGGGCGACCTGGCCGGCGATGTAGACCGGCCGCCCCGCGGTCACCTCGACCACATGGGTGTAGCCAGCCGGGTGGTGCATGGTCTCGGGATTGATGAAGTTGGCCGTGACGGGCAGCTGCGCCGAGGCATCGGTCATGCGACCATCCTGTCTGCTCAGGGGTGGGGCTGACGGCGAGGCAGTCTACGACCGGCGCTCCAGGCCCAGCTGTCCTGGACGGGCCGGATGACCGACCTCGGGATAGCATGCGGCCGCAACGCCCCGCTCCCATCGAGGTTGGAAGGAGCCCATCAGGCGGCGCGGTCGGGCGCCCAGGAGGCAGGCGGGATGCTGAGCGCCTATGTGCTGATCGAGACCGAGGTCGGCAAGGTCGCCCATGTCGCCCAGGCGCTCACCAAGCTCGACGGGGTGCAGCTGGCTGAGGACCTCGCCGGCCCCTACGACCTCATCGCGAGCCTGCAGGCGCCCAGCCTCGACCAGCTCGGCCGACTGGTGGCGTCGCATATCCAGCTCTTGGACGGCGTGACCCGCACCGTGACCTGCATCGTGCTGGACCGCTAGCCACACGACGCCGGGGTCCGACCCCACCTTCAAGGACACCACCTGCTCGGACTCATCATCAGCGCCATCGTCGTCGGGCTCATCATCGGGACGCTGGGCCGGCTGGTGCACCCCGGCCGCCAGGACATCCCCATCTGGCTCACCATCCCTGATCGGCATCATCGCCGCCCTGATCGGGTCGCTCATCGCCAGCGCGCTTGCTGTTGGCGAGACCCGTGCGATCGACTGGATCAAGCTCATCATCCAGTTGGCCTTGGCCGCGGCAGAGGTGGCCCTGGTCGCGGGCCGGTCCGCACCCGGGAGAAGAGGTCTGTAGCCCAAGCCGCAGTCGACAGGACAGCAACCAGCCTGACCGGAGCGCCTAGCAGCCTCGAAGTACGCCGCGGACCCAGGGCCCGATGCGTCCTGGGCTGGCGTGATCGTGCCTGCAACAGGGCGGACGTTTGTTGCGGCATGGGAGCTGCACAGGTTCTGCGCCATCTGGCGCTGCAGGGGCGCCTCGTCCGAGCCATAGGCCGACTTCGGCTACGCTGGCGTCTCATCAGCGTCCAGGACCCGAGCGGTTGGCGGGCTGGTCATCCTGACAGTGGATGCAGGAGGTTGCCATGGGACCCGACGACGAACTCCTCGGAGTCGTGGTCCACAGCGGCCTGGTGCTGGGCCGACGCAAAGATGTCGTCGCCGCTCTTCGACGGATCACGGCCTTCCCCACAGGGCTGATCCTGGACACCGTCGTCCTGGCCCGCGGAATCCACGCCCAAGCGGCGGGCCGACGACAGCATGCGGCAACCGCCCACCGACGGGACGCGGCCGCGGCCCAGCGGGAGGACGAGGCCGCCGCCCAGCACCACAGCGAGGCCGCCGCCCGGCGGGAAGGCGTCGCGGCGGCTGAACGGCACCACACGCTGCAGCAGGCCAGGATCGAACAGCGCTACCTCCCCAGCTTCGACGAAGGCGACGTGCTGCGACTCGGGATCACCACACCGACCGGTGAAGCGCTGTGGTTGGACGCCCTTGAGTCGTCGACTTCGGAGACCGGGGACCGCTATCGGCTGGAAGCCGCCTACTGGCTCACGCCGCTTCCGGTTGACGGGCTGCTCAGCCTGGTGTGCGCCTGGCCGGAGATCGGCCTGCCGGAAACCCAGACCGACATCATCCTTCCGGACCTGGCGGTCCGGGCGGCTGAGACCTTCCCACTGTGGGACGCCGCAGAGGATTCTCAAGCGTGATCCGATGAGAACGGTCTTACCCTTGCTTGCTACTCCGGCGGCGGCCGACTCGAGGCTACCAAGGGCAGGGCGACCCGGCATCATGGGTCGCACGCCACAGACCGACCCTGATGCAGGACATCTCCGATGAGCCCTTCAGGTTGTCGAATCACCGCCCACGTCGAGGCTTGCCGCCGAACGCAACCGTGGACCCGAGAACCTGATCGGGGTGCTGCCCGCTGGCTACTGGACGCCGCTGGCGGACTACCCCCTCCCCGCGCTGTTGGTTACCGTCCTGGGATCCCTAGCTGGCATGCTGCTGGTGCTGCTCGGGTCTCTGGCGGTATCTCTGTCGGCCAGCTCCTGGCGGCACTGCGATGAGCGCGTACGGAGGGCGACCGCAGCCTCTGCTGTTGATCCTTCAACGAGGAAACCGCCCGCCCAGGCGATATTGGTCGGCCGGAGCAGACCCGACCGAAGCCTCCGGCGTCGACGCGCTGATCGACGTTGATGGATAGCGCCATGTTCTCGGTTGCGTCCAAGCCCCGCATCGCTTGCGTGGCGTCGAGCTCACCGCAGGCCCGGGC
>Ga0075424_100006771_pt1 | contig 11047 bp, 11 predicted proteins | sample SoiMethybrSBSTD3_FD_75301 | JGI IMG/M metagenome (GOLD analysis project Ga0075424, IMG submission 75301) | Bulk soil microbial communities from a Populus tree surrounding site in Tennessee, USA - Soil MetaG P. TD hybrid SBSTD3 | ecosystem: Environmental > Terrestrial > Soil > Tree plantation...
GTAATGAGCAATATCGAAATAATTCATTAAACACGTGAGAGTTGGAGCAAACACCAAAAGATTTAATTTAAGTTTCGGAAATTAAATTGAGTCCACACTAATTTCGAGAATCACGTCCTTAGAACTCAGCAGATAAAGTCGACCTCGTATTATGTAACGTAAGATGGAAGAGGTACTATCTATTCTCCGAACTCGAATTTGACCGGCCATAAAGAGGTTCACTATTTAATGAAGGAATTTGCAAGTAAACTATTTTTAATCATGTCATGTAGTTAATCTCTCTCGACTTAGGTTAAGCAGTGCATATGTAGTCGGGTAAATCTTAATTACTCTTTCTATGATCGGGGATCATATTGCTGCGAACAAGGGTATCATGGGAGAATCATAAATGGGATCAAATGCCTCTAAAGTGAGGCATGTAAAACTGGAGGGATCCAATATTTGTTTGCCCAATCAAAGAATAAAATGATAATTTGTGAGTATAATTGGTCACTTCGTCAATAATGTTGTTGACCTATGAGGACGAGCAGATAAATTCTAGCATCTGTTAGTTTTATGCTGTCTATAATTGCTAAATTGGAGCCTTATGGAATATTTAGTCAAACGATAGCCATATTTGTAGATATATTATATTCTCATCTCAGAATAGCCACAACTAGTTTGAATTATTTCAATTCACATGCCACTATGCTAATGCTCAGCTGACATACTCTAACCCTTCCAGTGAGAAAAACCACTGGATTTATAGAATCTATTTGATCAACCAACGAATTGGTGGTTGAAATAGACATTGTTTAGTTTGTTTAGTCGGATTTTAGGAATGTCGACATTTTGACACTTATGTGATACCAATTTCATACTGAAACGAAATCTAAATTATCAATGCTTGATCGTAGTCTATTCAGCCGAGAAGATTATTACCTAAATAACTTAATTAGTCGAGTTATATTATTACTGTTGGGCCAATGACTAAATCTAATAACGAGTCAGTCATGCTGTTTAAACCCTTCCTGATAGCGGGCATAATAATTCTGGCCTTTGGAACAGTTTGTATCCTTATCGGAAGTAGTTTTATATCCTTTAGGGAGGAGGCTGATGGATTCAAAATTATAGGCTTACGATTTCTTGTGGGAGGTGCGATTTCGATATCTCTTGGATTTATTGCAAAGCATTTCCTCCTGATAAAATATTTATGGAAACAACGGATTTGGCCAAGAAATAGATCAGAAGAAAGCAACTTTTCAAATTGGTATAGGCCATGAATATATTTTATTAGTGTTGGCTTACTAAACTATAACATTGGTAGATATTGTTTATCTAAACCCATCCAAGCTTAATTTTAATACTAAGGTAGAAAAATATCAGAGACCTAACGATCAGGAAAAGCTTGTTCTTAGTAATCCTTCTCATCCGCATAAGCCGATATCTGATAAGAGACAGTCGCATGCTATTAAATTACGGTTATTTCGCTCTATTAATGTATCTACAAACCGTGCCTCATAGATTAACAAGTCTATCGTGTTTTTGCAATAGTTCTTGCTTTTGTACTTTGCTAAAGGAATTCAAATCAAATGTAGTATAACTGCAATAAAATTTAAACGGCAAAGTTCCAGCGGAAGTTATTTCCTCTTCATGTTTGAAAAGCTCATGGATCCTCAAAACAGGATGGAAGAAATTTCCCATGTCGGAGATCACTATTACTCCATCTTTAGATAATTTGGTTCTACGTCTGAGAAGCATTTTTAGCATTATCATTATCCCTACAAAATCATTTTTCAGGCCAAAATATGCTCTCCTCGAATCCACGATCACGATTGAACCATCTGCCTTATACGATTCTAAAGCATCGACTTTATTCTTCAAAATTTCAAATATCCTGGCCGAAGAAATATAGTGCGATAAAATCAGAATAATTTCATTTGAAGAGAGTACACTCTTGCAACAATTTATAAAAATATCAACTAGATCTACAATATTTGAATATATAATAATGTTATGCTCTATATCAGTTCATATAGTGAGAGCATTTACACGTATTTATTAGTTATTTGTAATATTGAAGAAACCCCAAACGCAAGATTATTGGAAAATGTTATTACATCTTATTACGCTAAATAAGCGATATATGATCACGAAGGTAAATTGTGCCATCGATTCCAATATGCAAGATATTGTACTTGATCTTCAGACTCTGATTAGACAGCCAAGCAGCGCTTCAAATAAACAAAATCTTGTCCGATGTGCACACCTTGTGGCAGCAACTATGACTAAAGCTAATATCAAAACCGAGCTAATTTATCTAAATGATCAAGGAGAGGATGATATACCTCCTATAGTCTTTGGTGAGGTTAAATCACGATCAAATCCATTAGGCAAGACTATATTATTTTACAATCATTATGACGTCCAGCCAGAAGGACCTGTAGATCTATGGAATAATGTACATCCATTCAGTGGCGAGGTTGACGGCAATTACATTTTTGGCCGTGGTTCATCTGATGATAAAGGGGAGTTAATTACTCGAATTAAGGCTGTCGAATATTATTTAAAAGAGACAGGAGATGTTCCATGTAACATAAAATTTATTGTCGAGGGAGAAGAGGAGATAGGAAGCTTGCATATTCAAGAATATCTTTTGAAATACGAGAAGAAATTTGCTTGCGATGGAATAATCTGGGAATTTGGTCTAGTAGACTCCAAGGATAGGGCAGTTATACATTTGGGACTAAAGGGAATATTGTCTGTAGATCTGGTCGCAAAAGGTCCATCTCATGACATTCATTCTAGTTTGGCAGTCTTGGTGGAAAATCCTGCGTGGATATTAGTGCGGGCCTTAGGCACGATCACTGATAAAAACGAAAGGATTTTGATCAATGAATGGCACAGAGACATAAAGAATACGACGGAAGAGGAAATTCGCGCTATAGAAAATGAACCATTTGATAAGGATGATTTTAAGAAGGAATATGGAGTAAAGAAATTTGTCGATAACTTGGATGGAGTTGAACCCCAAAAGGCTCTGATTGAGAGGCCCACTTGCAATATCTGTGGCTTATCATCTGGTTATACTGGTAAAGGCAGCAAGACAGTATTGCCTGCCAAGGCATTCGCGAGGCTAGAATTTAGACTAGTCCCAGATATGGATCCTGAGAAACAATTTGCTCGCCTTCAGGACCATCTTGTAGAAAAGGGATTTGAAAACTCCATAGAATTGAAAATGATTGATGGCGTTAAGCCTGCTCGGACATCAATAAACGATCCATTTGTAAAGTCAGTTAAAAGCGCTGCAACTGAAACCTTTGGAAAAACTGTGATTAGCGTCTCTTCTGCTGGCTCGGGTTCAATGTATCATTTTAAAAAAATACTCGGTGCACCGTGTATTTGCATAGGCGGATCCTACAAATACAATCGATCTCATTCACCTAATGAATTCGCTAGATTGGATTTGATTAATAAAGCTACTAAATGCATAGCAAACATAATGCGAAATTATGGACAAGACAATCTATAGCGATAGGTTCGAAAATAGCTCTAAATCAGTAGAACCAATATCTGTTTCAAAGTGAGATTACTCCAATTCGAGAATTAAGTTTATTTGACGATGCTAGTTTTGTTTTTGGTAGTAACTACTTGATTCTATTCAGATACTATTGATTCGTGCTCAAGGTATGTCAATATTGCTACCAATTATCGATCCAAAATCTAGGATTTCGTTAAAAATAATTCTTGGTAAAAGCCATAGTAAGTCTTCGGAATATCTATAAGATATTCTTCTATTTTGTTATTATCCAGTCCTTAAACGAGTAGGTTACTATTCTAGCCCACCTGCAACACTGTCTCATATATAGCCACAATGCGATTTGTATTTAATCCTTTAGCTGATGAGGCGACCGATCTGACACCATCGTCATATGTTAAAGACATGAGTAGTAGATAGTTATTTGGATGAGGATCAAGTCCTGCGAGAAGTTTATTCTTTGTCAAAGCCATCTTCATATTCTTACCGTGATTTACATCGAAGGTAGATATAGGTTTACCAACGGTTTTAATTTGAGCGAGCGTGCCATTCACGTTCACATTCGCTTTCAACAGTTCTGCTTTTGCAGTTGTCGGGATTGTTCCTCCACCTATTTGAATGCCTATTGAGTCATTCGGTTTGACATTCAATGAATTCAGTGCAACCGTAGAGGCAGTACCGCTGGAAAAATTTCCAAGAAAGAAACCATTGGTCAGAATTCCCATCAACTGCATTGGTTTTATTGATTTCCACGTGAGGTGACCCTCAGTCTGGCTCTGTAAAGATTGATTTTGTATAATCCTAACCTTGGGAATAGTAATTCCAGAGACATTCTTAGACAAGTGACCATAAGTAGTGGTATCTAATGTACAATTGCACGTACTATTTATTGGCACTCTTTGTGCTAGAACGGGTGTAACTACGGAATACAAAAATGATTTGCTAGTTGTCGCAGAGGACTGAAAAGGCATAGTCAATGGTACCCCAGGTAATAACTGAATAATTAGGCTCACAACCAAGAGTGCAATAGCGTATTTAGCTTTGGCGCGGCGAACGTTTTCTGAAATTCTTCTTTGAAGGGAATTGACGGAATTAGGCGTCCACAAATTTTTTCTATAAATGTCGTAATGTTGCTCGTCTATAAATCTGCTACGGTTAAGTAGTCCAGAATGCTATTAGTCATTTTTCGATAGCTAGATTGTGCCATTCAAGCCCAGTCTCTGCGATTGGCGCTTGAAACCTCTTTTTATTAATGTCAGGCTGAGGGTTATCGAAAACTGTATTGACTTGTGATATGTGTTCTGTATAGCGCTGCGTGACGCAGCATTAGATCCTAGGCAACAAAACTTGTAGCCATTATTATAACCAGCTAATATTGAGTCATACAAAGTATTACTAACTCTATCTCAGCGAACTATCAAAACAGCTGCTATGACTATTGAGAATGAAGTTTTTGATCGATTGAATTAACAGGCTAATGTCACATAGTACTTGGCAAATAAAGTTTGTGCCTATCCATTTATGCAATCGGTCTTCATCTTCGGGCTTACGGCAATTGTCGAGGTAGCAAAGAACATCGTCCCTGGTCATATCAATAAACTTCTCTATGTCAACAGAGTGTGATAACTCTGCAATAAACTGCATGGTGTTTTTCTTATAACTTGCGCGTGGGTTGACCTCCCTTTTCATGGCTATAGCGCAGTCGCATATGCTCTCCGAGAATCGTCAGTATGCAAGATTGCAACATATCATATGTGATGTAGAGTGAATATAATGATGGCGAACAAACGTCCTGATCATCACCCTCGTTACAGAATCCTAATCTGTTGATTACATCAATAATCCTGGGGATAGTTTAATTTATATTTATGCCCAAGTTAGCCGGTCCTGTTAACTTCGATAAAGCTACAGCTGCGAACATTCTCTCATATTCGATGAGATTATTTGAACGTGAGACGACATACGGAGAGACAATATTGTATACATTATACTTATATTTTCTAGGGCTAAGTTTCAGAAATATCTCTAAAGCAATCCAACCATTTGGAAAAGAGAGAGGAGGAAGGAGTCATGTTGCGGTATGGAAATGGGTTCAGAGATTCAATCCAAGACGTATATATTGTTGTAAGAGAGTATGTGCCTTTCTAATTGATGAAACCATGTTGCAGATTGGTCCTGATCAGGCCTGGTTATGGATTGCAGTAGAGCCGGTACATAAACAAATCCTGGGAGTTTACATCTCAAGACATAAAGAATATGATCGTAGCTGAATCATTCTTGAAATCATCAATCAAGAATTATGGCAAACACGTGGTTTATAGTGATGGTGGAACTTGGTATCCTGAAGCATGTCTATTCTTAGGACTAGAGCACAGATTACATTCGTCATATGAGAAGAGTATAGTTGAAAGGACAGTAAAATATCTAAAGGATAGAACTAAAGCTTTTGATGATTATTATCCGTGTATGAGAGATAGATTCTGCAATCTTAGACATGGTCATAAATGGCTCATCCTCTTCCTATTTATACACAATTGCGTTATCAATTCTAGTATTAGATTTGACGATCTAATGAGGTGGAAATATCGCTAAGTTAGCAACACCAGTTAGCCGCTAGGTACTGTAATATAATGCGGAACCGGGAAATAAAACTATACTACAGAGTAGTCAGGCGGAACTAAAATCCGAATCTGAAGTACTTTACTTCACATTGAATTCAGTTAATCCAGAACAAAACTTACAATAATAAATAATTATCCAAATATTATATTACTGGCTTCTAAAAGATAGAGGAAAGAAGGAAGCACACTTCTGCTGCTATTTTATGATCTCTAGGTTAGGAACTATTTTATATATCGAGCCCCGACCAAGCGAAACTATGTACAAGTAACCATCAGGACCAACTTCCATATCTGATATGCCACCAAAATTAGATCCAAATATCAATCCGTTTGTTTCGTTATCTGTGTCAGCTACTCGATCAACGAGGGGACCTTGTAATGCTAGACTTGTTCTATTTGCATTCATCTTAAAATGAAATATTCTACCATGGTGAATATCAGATACGAAGACATCATTTTCATAATTTTTCCCCAGTTTTGAAGAGTTAAGAAAAAGTATCTTAGTAGGACCGGTTGTATCATGCCACGAAAACTCAGGATCGTGATATTTGCCCTTACCGTCAAAGGTAAATAACTGAGAGTAGTCGAAATCCGGAGGCGCTTTTCCCTGGACTTGCACCCATCCGCTATTAAATCCTGGTTTCACCAAATTAATTTCATCATTTAAGCCTGCACCATTTTCTGTGTCCCACAAATTTTTAGTCAAAGGATCAAAACCTAATCCAAATGTATTTCGTATCCCATAGGCGTAGTACTTGTTTACAGGACTGGTAGTTCCAAGTATCCCGTTACCTACGGGCTTGCCATCTTGAGTGATTCTAAGTATCCCACCTGTGCCGTCAGCCGGTCCTCCGTCAGGTACGTTCTGTGTTTGACTACTATGACCATCTACATCTCCGATTGGGACGTACAAATTATTATCTGGACCAACTACTATCGAGCCAGCGTTATGTCTAGGTCCTGGAGTAGCGGGTAGATCCAAAATAATCTTCGGATTGATGAGTCTCCCTCCAACATACTCGTATCTGTATACACGATTCGCAACAGACGCACTACCATCAGGATTACTAGTTGATGAATTTGTCTTCTCAGTAAAGTACAAGAAAACATACGTAGGACCGTTCCTATTATGTGCGTCGGCAATTCCAAGCATCCCTCTTTCTACCTGTGATTCCACGTTTACCTTTAGAAGAGGTTTACTCAATATCTTGCCATTTAGGATTCTCTCTACAGTACCTTTGGCCTTTTCTAATACCAAGATGTCGTTATTCCCTACGAAGGCTATAGTGGTGGGAAGGCTCAATCCGCTAACGACCGTATCTGTTTTCAAGTGCAGGTCTTTTAAGATAGGTGTTCCGGCATTGTGGGCAAACAAAGAACCCGGTATTTCCATTACTCTTGAAGGCACATTGCTGGTATTATTCACAGCATTCCCCTGGGCATATATCGATTGATAGTTCATGCGAAGGTTGATGTTTGGACCAACCGACAACAAAAGAAAAACACTAACTAGCAGGAATGAAAATGATAGTCTTCTTAGCATATCTTATTCATTACTTAATTTAGACCTTTGTTATTAAATGCATCTCAATATCTGTTTTGATTACTTGTGACATTCAGATGGTTAGGCTTAATCGCGTGATTACTTCATAATCCAGTACTAACCAGATGGTATCCTGCGACAACAATTTGACTTGAAAGAACATATCTTGTGACTGTATCTCAAGTAGAGTCCGACAGACCATTAGGCTCAGAAAAAATGAAATACTGTCATTAATTTAATGAATCTATTTAGGGGCAAGAGAGAAAGACTGGACTCTGCTGTTTCCGCCATCGACTACGTACACAATCCCCTTGGAATTAACTGTGATTCCTATGGGACTTTGGAATTGTCCGTCACCAGTACCAGTAGATCCCCATTTTGTTATAAAATTTCCATTGTTATCAAACTTTTGGACACGATCATTACCAAAGTCGACCACATAAATGTTCCCAGGCCGATCTGTACTAATCCCTATGGGACTTTGGAATTGTCCGTCACCAGTACCAGTAGATCCCCATTTTGTTATAAAATTTCCATTGTTATCAAACTTTTGGACACGATCATTGCCCCTGTCTACAACGTATACATTGTTTAACTTGTCTATGGCAATATCTGCAGGATTTATAAACTGTCCGTCACCAGTACCAGTAGATCCCCATTTTGTTATAAAATTTCCATTGCTATCAAACTTTTGGACACGATTATTCTCTCCATAATCCGCCACATAGACATTGCTTTTAGAATCAACGCCAATTCCGCTCGGATTTATAAATTGTCCATCAGATAATCCTGTCGAACCCCAAGAAGTAAGAAATGTTCCATTGCTAGTAAATTTCTGAACAGCAGTCTCAGCATTCCCTAAATCGGCTACGTATATGTTATCATTAGAATCTGCAGAAAGCTGGGTCGGATTTGTAAATGTTCCGGGACCAAACCCTAGATTTCCCCAAGCAGTAATGAATGTGCCGTTGCCAGTGAATTTTTGTATCTTGCCGCTGATCCCTGTGAGATCTCCTACATACACATTTCCATTAGAATCAGTTGTTATGCCAGCCGGCTGCGCAAACGAGCCGTGACCTACACCTTTTGATCCCCATTTTCCAACAAAGGAGTACTGTTCTGGTCCGATTGAAAATACTTGGTAAGTAGGGATAGTGCTTATTACAAGCAAGCTAATTAGAATTGAACTGCATAGATAGATGCAAAAACTACTAAGACGAGGATTTTTCTCTTGTTCTAGCATGAATTGGGATTGGACTCTTCCGTATATAAAAAATTAACTATCGATAGAAGTCAAATGTTCTGAATAATATAGAGATTTATCATTGCCATAATTCAAAGGGCCACTGATTACCTCTCTACATAACAAATTCCTGAATAGATTAGATAGTAATAGGCTAATACGCGCCTAATTTATGATGTGATCGCTATTTAGAGAGAATTGAACAATTAAAAGATCTAGTTTATTGTAGAGATCTTGCCCCGAGATACCAGCAGTTAAATTCGAATTTGTGACTCTATCTACCTATCCGGTTATGTTTTTGTGCTGTGACAGAAATAATAATGTAAAAAGAAATGAGTGATCCATTTGTTAGATTCAGTGAGCGCTTCCCTGCGGGGGCATCGGTCTATTGCTAGGGTTGGCCTCCAAACCGAAAATTGGAGTACTTCCATAATGGTTCTTGATCTTCATCGGGTCAAGCCACAAGCTTATAACATCATTTCCAAGAAACTTTATGCTCACCGGAATACCAGTAACTGGACCATTTCTCAGGCTTGCAGTGACCGTGCCGTTGAATTGCTTCGTATTGTTATTCGGCGAAGATATTTTTGATAGGTCGAAGTTAGTGATTGTGTGGGAATGCAACGCAGAACCGTTTACCATCACCATTCTAATTGATGCATCAAATACGGGTGTAAACGATAGGTTGCCCCGGCTAGCCGTCGAGTTCGATATTGCATTTAATAAATTTGATTTCCAGTGCCCAGAAAGAATCCATTCTGGTTTGCCAGTCTTATCAAGCTGGACACTAGAGATAGTGCCGAACTTGTATTTGCCCGCCTCGGAGGGGTAACCAGGCTGCGCAAAGATCATCATATCCTTCATTGAACTAACTACAAATACCCCCAAGGTCGTGGCAAGTAAAGAAGCAACAGCGACTATAGCAAGTGATATAGTGATAGATTCACGTAAGTGTTTATCTCTTCTCTCTATTGACATTAAATAACATTATTTGTTGTACGTGCTTTATACCTAACGAATATCACACTAATAATTAGTACTTTGATTATTCAGAGGTAAACCATTTTTGCGACATATCCAGCAACAAAAATGAGTTCCTGGCTCAAGTCTTATTTTGACTGTGATGCAATACTATGGCCGAATTCACTAATGCAGAACTGGGCGCCAAAATGGTATCCCCGTGCTCAGATATCAACCGGGTATATAACAGTCCTATTTCAAAGATAGTCCCAGTATTTCCAAAGACTGTTATTTTATCCCCAATCTTGAACGGTCGCGTAAGTGATAGATATAACCCTGCTATCATATTACCCATAACTGTCTGTGAGGCAAAGGCAAGAACTAAGCCTGCTACGGTAGTGATAGAGGCCGCCAAGAACGGATCGTTGCTAAGATATGAGAGGATAATGGCTGCAAATATGATTGCAGTAGTGATTCTAACGAAAGCCTTTATGGCACTTGCGTTTGCTTGAAAGTAATCGCGTGTTACTCTATAAATTACTTCACTTACAACCTGTATGAAGAAATATCCGATAATACCAACTTCTACAATCTTTACGTATCTTAGATAAGTTTCAGGAATGAGGCCTTCCAAGAAAATGGTCAGAATACCCACAACCAAAATTAATATAATACCCGTCGCGGCCATTTTCTTAAGCGATTTTACCCTTGTTCCGTATTCTTCGAGAGACTTCCTGTTTTCGTCTATTCGTCTATTGGCCATGATCTATATCTAAATATTAGAGTTTATGGGGGGCACACTCTTAACTTTGACTATTATTTGAATCCTAATAAAAGATGGAATCACTCAAGTAATAATCATGAACACTTTTAAGATAAATTTATGGTGACGGATTTAGAACATTCAATTAATTCTATACAAGTTATGACAGTTTCATTTGAATTATAGTAGAATAAAATATAATCTAATCTCTAGGGATAAAGGTATTATCATGAAATCACAAGCGATTGAATTTATGAAGACTTCAAACTTTGCATATTGGCAGAGGATTGTAATCGATCGTAATTTGGTAGTGATAACACTTGTCAACTTAAGCATAATTATTTGACTTAGTATTCTGCCACACTAGACAAGAATAGACTCCGATATACGACAGCACCTA
>Ga0075424_100006772_pt1 | contig 11046 bp, 10 predicted proteins | sample SoiMethybrSBSTD3_FD_75301 | JGI IMG/M metagenome (GOLD analysis project Ga0075424, IMG submission 75301) | Bulk soil microbial communities from a Populus tree surrounding site in Tennessee, USA - Soil MetaG P. TD hybrid SBSTD3 | ecosystem: Environmental > Terrestrial > Soil > Tree plantation...
CGCGGCGAAGTCACGGCGGTCGGCGGGCCGTTGAAGCGGGATCCGCAGGCGCAGGTCTTCGGGAAGGTCAACGAAGTTGGAATTGGTGTGAACGGCCAGACGATTTCCCCGCGGTTCAACGTCCGCAACATGCTGTTCGGATCGTTGGCGTCACGCGTGGGGCGTCTGACGGCGACGCTCGCGCGTGTGCTGATGTTCATTCTCTTCGCGCTGATCGTCACGGCCGTGGGGCAGCGTCAGGTCCAGCAGATCGGCGCGCGAATAGTCGCCGAACCGGTCAGAGCCGGGCTCGTGGGTCTGCTCGCCGAGATCCTGTTCGTGCCCGTGCTGGTCGTGACGATCATTGCACTCGTCATCTCGATTCTCGGCATTCCGCTGTTGATCCTTGTGCCGTTCGGTATCGTGCTCATCGGTGTCGTGATGCTTGTGGGCTACACAGCGGCGGCGCACATCGCCGGCGGATGGACGCTCGAACGATTCGGCCGCGCCGAACGGAATCCCTACCTTCTGGTTGCGACCGGCATTGTCGTGATTGCGGGGTTGACGCTGATTGGACGGCTGTTGGCGCTGGGGCTTGGCGGCTTCGGCGCGCCGCTCTATTTCGCCGGTTATCTTGTCGAGTACCTGGCGTGGACGGTCGGCTTCGGCGCGGCGATCCAGACGTGGATTCAGATGCGGCGCGGGCCTGTCCCGCCGGTTGTTTCTGCGCCGACACCGGCGGCTGGGCCCGCGTAACTGCGATGGTGGGCTTCTTGGGAGTTGGCGATTGGACGTTGGAAGTTATTCAATCCACCCACCTCCGACGACAGTATCCCCGTCGTAGAAAACAACAGCCTGCCCGGGAGTGATCGCCGGCTGCGCGTCGTCGAAGGTCATTTCCGCGCGGTGTTCGGGCAGGGCGCGCACTGAACCCGCCGCCGGCGTATGCCGGTGGCGGATCTGCGCGGTGACGCGCACGGGCGAGTCCGGCGCGTCAATCGACACCCAGTTCACTCCTGACGCTGTGAGCTGCGTCTGCTCGAGCGCATCACGCGACCCGACGGTTACCGTGCCGGCGTCGGCGTCAATCTTCAAGACGTACAGCGGAATTGTTGACGCGATGCCAAGGCCCTTCCGCTGGCCGACGGTGAAGCGATGGACGCCGCCGTGCGTTCCGAGCTCGCGTCCGCTGCGATCGACAATCGCGCCGCCGCGGGCGACTGCCGGTTCCTTTCGCTCGACAAACGATGCATAGTCGCCGTCGGGGATGAAGCAGATTTCCTGGCTGTCTGGCTTGTCGGCGACGGCCAACCCAAGCCGGCGCGCCTGCTCGCGAACGTGCGGCTTGGACAGGCCGCCGATCGGGAAGACCGCGCGCGCGAGCTGATCCTGCGTGAGCGTGAACAGGAAATACGACTGGTCCTTCCCCGGATCGGCGCTTCGCTTGAGCAGCCAGCGGCCGTCCGCCGCCGCCTCGACCCTCGCATAATGACCCGTTGCCACATGCTCGGCGCCGAGGCCGCGCGCGCGATCGAGAAGCGTCGAGAACTTCAGATCGCTGTTGCAATGCGCGCAGGGGAGCGGCGTCCGCCCGGCAGCGTACTCCTGGACGAAATTCGAGATTACCGTCTCGCGGAACTGGCGCTCGAAGTTGACGATGTAGTGAGGGAAGCCCAGGGCGGAAGCCACGCGCCGCGCATCGTGGAGGTCGTCCAGCGTGCAGCAGCTGCCCCATGTCTGCTCGCCGCCGCGCTGATCGTAGAGCTGCATCGACAGACCGATGACGTCATGACCCTGCTCGGTGAGCAGGGCCGCGGCGACCGAGGAGTCGACGCCTCCCGACATTGCAACGACGATGCGCATTTGTTTCAAACCACCAAGGCCGTTCGGCAAGCGCGAAGACCGCGAAGAGGACTTGTTCGTCTCCGTGTGCTTCGTGACTGCCCGAAGGGCTTTCGTGGTGTCAAGCTCTTGCCGGCATCCGCGTCAGACTGCGAAGCTTTTCGACAATCCCCGGCAGCACGCCGATCACGTGGTCGATTTCGGCTTCGGTGTTGGCGGCGCCAAGGCTGAAGCGGATCGAATTCTGCGTCCGGTGCGCGTTGAAGCCCATCGCCTTGAGAACGTGCGAGGGCTCCAGCGTGCCCGATGAGCAGGCGGAGCCGGTCGACACGGCGATCCCCTCGAGGTCGAGCGCGATCAGCAGCGACTCGGCCTCGATCCGGTCGAAGCTGATGTTGGTGGTATTCGGTACGCGCGCCTCGATCGAACCATTGACTGCCGTGCCGGATACCGTGCGGAGGACGCCCGCTTCGAGCCGGTCGCGGAGCGCCGCGAGGCGCTGGCCTTCTTCGGCCATCTTCGAGGCGGCAGCCCGGGCGGCTACGCCCATTCCGGCGATCCCGGCAACGTTTTCGGTCCCGGCGCGCCGGCTGCGCTCCTGGCGTCCCCCCGTGAGCAGCGGCAGCACCCGGAGGCCGCGTCGAATCCAGAGCGCGCCGACCCCCTTAGGCCCATAAAACTTATGCGCTGACATCGACAGCATGTCGATGCCAAGGCCTTTCACGCTGACTGGAATCTTGCCGGCCGACTGGACTGCATCCGTGTGAAAGAGCGCGCCTCCCTGATGAACGATACGCGCGAGCTCGGCGATCGGCTGAATAGTGCCAATCTCGTTGTTGGCATGCATCACCGAAACCAGGGCCGTGTCGCCGGTCAGGGCGTCTCCGACCGCCGCCGGCGAAACAATCCCGCTTCGGTCGACGGGGAGCAGCGTCGTCCGCCATCCGCGCTTTGCCAGGGCCTTCAGCGTGTTGAGGACCGCTTCGTGTTCGATGGCGGTGGCAATCAGGTGACGCTTTCCTGTCGTTTCGAGTGCTTCCGCAGCTCCGCGGATGGCGATGTTGTCGGCTTCAGTCCCGCCGCTGGTGAACAGGACCTCGGACGGTTCGGCACGGATTAAATCCGCGACGTCCGTGCGCGCCTCGTCGATGGCTGCCTTTGCCCGCTGACCGAAATGGTGGACGCTCGACGGGTTCCCGAACTCCTCGCGCAGGACCACCAGCATCCGGTCGAGGGCCGCCGGAAGCAGCGGCGTGGTCGCGTTGTGGTCCAGGTAGATGCGCTGCACGGCTCTTTTCTGAAATCGTAGCATCTCGCCGTAAGTATTGGTGGTTAAAGCCTAGACAACTTTTTCGAGCGGCCGATATACTCAGTGGGCTCCTGCCACGGTAAACGTCGAGTACGAGCTCACTCAAGCTCCTCGGTTTCTGCGTGGGGCTGCCTAAAGTCGGAGGACCAGATGTGGAAGCGCGATGAAGCGGTGAAGCCGACAGGGCCGGCGACCCCGGCGGGTCCGGCCGCACCTGCACAGCAGACGCAGGCGAATGTGCCGGCACAGCCGGATTCCCGGCGGCAGCAGATGATGGAGAGAGACGTCGTGAATATCGGCAAGTCGGTGGTGATCAAGGGCGAGCTGAATGGCAGTGAGGACCTCACGGTCGAAGGACACGTCGAAGGCAAGATCGAGCTTCGCGATCACGTGCTGACGATCGGACCAAACGGCAAGATCAAGGCGCAGGTGTTCGCGAAAGCGGTCATCGTGCTGGGCGAAGTCAACGGCAACGTCACCGCCACCGAGAAGGTCGACATTCGCGACGGCGGCTCGGTTGACGGCGACATCGTCTCGCCGCGCGTCGCGATTGCCGAAGGGGCGCACTTCCGCGGCAGCGTTGACATGCAGCGCAAAGGCGGACAGCCGCAGGCGCAGCAGTCCCGTCCGTCGCAGGGGCAGCAACAGGCCCAGCCGCAGGCGTCGAGTGTGCCGGTACAGCCGGCCGCAGCACACTAGCCCGGGGGGTGGTTAGCGGTTTGTGGCCGTCCACGAACTACTAACCACCAACCACTGACGACGGATTATCATTCGTCGTTGTCTCTCTCAGACCTCTTTTCCCGTAAACGGAAGGACGAGGCGGATACCGCCGACGGCGGGAAGACCGACTCGCCCGTACATCCGACCAAGGCGCTCGGCAGATTCCTCTCGAGCCTCGCTGGAAAATCGCAGCCGCTGCTGCTCGATCTCGGCCCCGTCGTCGGGACCAACGTCACGTTTTTCGGCGAGGAGCTGGGCTGCAAGATTCTGGTCGAGAACGTCTTCAAGGACGTCGACCGCCATATCTCGGAGGGGAAGCTCGACGAGCTTCCAGCGTTTCTGTCGCGGCGCTTCCCACAGGACGATGCAAGCGTGGACGGGATTCTCTGCTGGGACATCTTTGATTACCTCGACAAGGCGTCGGCCCAGGCGCTTGCCGGTCAACTGGTGCGCATTCTCGCCGCCGACGGGGCGCTGTTCGCGCAATTCAGCACCGCGCAGCCGACAGCCACGGCGCCGTCGACCTATACGCGGTACGTAGTGGTTGACAAGCAGAGCCTGCAGTACCGCCCCTATGCGGCCGCGCGGCGCAAACAGGTCGCTCTGCCGAATCGCGACATCCAGCGGATGTTCGAGCCGCTGCGCATCACCGAACAGTTCCTGCTCAAGAACAACCTGCGAGAGGTCCTGTTTCGAAAGCCTTCCGCCGCTGCCAGTGCGCCCGATCATCGCGCTGCTGACTGATTTCGGCACGCGCGACCACTACGTCGGCGCCATGCGAGGCGTCGCGCTCGGTATTTGCCCCGATGCGACGCTTGTGGACATCACGCACGACATCGAGCCACAGGACATTCTCGGCGGCGCCCTCGAGCTCGCCGCCGCATTCAGATACTTCCCGCCGGCCACCGTCTTTTTATGCGTCGTCGATCCGGGCGTCGGATCGGCGAGGCGCGGCATTGCTGCCGCTGCAGGCGGCTATCAGTTCGTGGCGCCCGACAATGGCCTGCTGGCGATCGTTTTCAAGCAGACGGAGCCGACGCAGGTGGTGGAGCTCACGGAGCGGATGTATGCGCGGCCGGCGGTCAGCCGCACCTTCGAGGGCCGCGATCGTTTTGCGCCGGCCGCGGCGTGGCTGGCCAAGGGCGTCGAGCTGAGCGCGTTTGGCGCGCCGCTGTCGGACTGGCAGTCGATCGACGTGCCCGCGCCGCATGCGGACCGGGCGCAGTTGTCGGGCGTGGTTGTACGCGTCGATCGCTTCGGGAACCTCGTGACCAATATCGATCGTCGCACCTTCGACATGTTCGCCGCAGGCAGGCGCGTTCAGATTGCAGCGGCGGATCATCCGATCGCCAGCGTCGTCGCGACGTACGCCGACTCGGGCGCCGGCTCGGTCTGCGCGCTCTTCGGCAGCAGCGATCACCTCGAGATCGCGCTCAGCGGCGGCAGCGCCGCGGAGCGCCTCGGGCTTACGCGCGGAGCGCCGGTGGTGGTACGATTCGACGCTTCCGCATGATGAACCTGGACCTCACAGAAGAGCAGCAGCTGCTCGAGCACAGCGTGCGCGAGTGGGCGGCGCGCAGCGTCGCGCCGAAAATCCGAGAGCTCGATCGGGCGCACCAGTTCGACCGCGGCATTCTGCCGCAGATGGCGGATCTCGGGCTGCTGGGCGTCTGCGTGCCGCAGAAGTTCGGCGGCGCGGGCATGGATTACCTGTCGCTCGGAATCACGAGCGAGGAGCTCGAATACGTCGACACGTCGCTGCGCGTGATTCTCTCGGTGCACGTCGGTTTGAACTGCCTCACGCTGCTCGCCTGGGGCACCGACGATCAAAAGCAGCGCTATCTGATTCCGCAGGCGCAGGGCAGGAAGATCGCCACCTACGCGCTCACCGAGCCATCGGCGGGCAGCGATGCGCGCGGCATTCAATCGGTCGCGATCCGGACAGGCGACCGGTACGTCCTCACCGGCGAGAAGATGTGGATCTCGCTCGGCGACGTGGCCGACAACTTTCTTGTCTTTGCGTGGAGCGACCTCGAGAAGAAGAGGCAGCGGGACCCCAACGGCATCAGCGCGTTTATCGTCGAGCGCGGTTTCAAAGGTTTTTCGAGCGGCACGTTGAAGGAGAAGTGGGGCATTCTCGCTGGCAACACCGGCTTCTTCAAGATGGATGAAGTCGAGGTGCCACAGGAGAACCTGGTCGGCCGTGAAGGTGAGGGCTTCAAGATAGCGATGTTCGCGCTCGACCAGGGACGCTTTACGGTGGCCGCCGGTGCGACGGGGCTGATTCGCGCCTGCCGCGATGCGAGCGTCGCGTACGCCAGGCAGCGCAAGACCTTCGGCGTCGAGATCGGGTCACATCAACTGGTGAAGGAAATGATCGCGCAGATGGAGTCGGACTATCAGGCGTCGCGCCTGCTCTGGATGCGCGCCGGCTGGCTGAAAAATCTCGGACGCCGCAACACCCGCGAGACAGGGCTTGCCAAATGGTTTTCGACCGTCGCATCGGAGCGCGCGGCTTCCGACGCCGTCCAGATTCACGGCGCCAACGGTTATTCCGACGAGTATCCCGTCGGCCGGTTCTATCGCAATTGCAAGGGTGCGGTGATCTACGAAGGCACGCGTGAGATTCACAAGCTGATGCAGGCCGACTATCTGCTCGGCTATCGGACGGACCGTCCAACCCGCTGCGAGCTTCCTCCCTATGCTTGATTCAGATCTCTCACTCGACTTCCTGCGAGTCGTCGAGCAGGCCGCCATCGCGTGTGCGCAAACGATGGGACAGGGCGACCGGCACAAATCCGACGCCGTCGCCGTCGAGGCGATGCGCAAGGAAATGGATTCGGTGCCCATCGACGGGACCATCGTCATCGGCGAGGGTGAGCGCGATGAGGCGCCGATGCTGTACATCGGCGAGAAGGTCGGCATGGCGAACAAGTCGCCGAACGGCCGCACATTTCCGCAGGTCGATATCGCCGTCGATCCGCTCGAGGGCACGAACCTGTGCGCGACCGGCGCGGCCAATGCCATCGCGGTGCTTGCCGCGTCGGAGTACGGCGGACTTCTCCACGCGCCTGACATGTACATGGAGAAGCTGGTCGTCGGCCCCAGCTCGCGCGACGTCGTCGATCTCGATGCGCCGGTGCGCTTCAATCTGCGGGCGATTGCGCAGACGCTCGGGCGGCGGGTGGAGGACCTCGTTGTCATCGTGCTGGACCGCCCGCGTCACGAGAAGCTGATCGCGGAAATCCGCGAGACCGGGGCGCGGATCCGGCTGATCGGCGATGGCGATTTGTCCGCGGGCATCGCCGCCGCCGTCGTCGGCAGCGGCGTTCACGCGGTCATGGGAACTGGCGGCGCGCCGGAAGGTGTGCTGACCGCCGCCGCCATGCGCTGCCTCAACGGCGAGATCTACGCGCGCCTGGTCATTGCGAAACCCGGCGACGAGGAGCGCGCGAAAGCGATGGGAATTACCGATCTGAGCAGGGTCTACCGCTCCAAAGACCTGGCGCCGGGCAAGAGCATCGTCTTCGCGGCGACGGGCGTGACGGAAGGGTCGCTGATGAAAGGCGTCCGCTTTTTCGGCGACGGCACCCGGACGACGTCGCTGGTGATGCAGACCAACCCGCACCGGATTCGCTTCATCGACAGCATTCACGTCTCCGACTCCACTTCAATCGGAGCAAAAATCCGGTTCTAGCGGGGGAGCGGCACCGTCGGCGTGTTCGCCCGCTTCATATGCGTAGCGTAAGCTAAAGACGCGCATGCCTGCCTATGTGGAGCGCGCCGCGCTGGTCGGTCTCGTCACATCGTCCAGCCGCAGCGATGCCGATCATTCACTCGAGGAGCTCGCCGGTCTTGCGGACGCCGCGGGCGCTCGCGTCGTGCTGCGTATGCTGCAGGAGCGGCCCAAGCCGGACCCGGCGACCTTCATTGGCGCGGGGAAGGTCGCCTCGCTGGCGGCCGCGTGCGACGAAGCCGAAGTCGATGTCGTCATCTTCGACAACGAGCTCAGCCCGGCGCAGCTCCGGCAGCTCGAGGAGCGGCTCGAACGGAAGGTCATCGATCGCACGCAGCTGATTCTCGACATCTTCGCGCGCCGTGCGCGGACCCGCGAAGGCAAGTGGCAGGTGGAACTGGCGCAGCTGAAATATCTGCTCCCGCGTCTGGTGGGATCCAACGCCGCTCTGTCGCGGCTCGGCGGCGGCATCGGCACGCGGGGACCCGGCGAAACGAAGCTCGAATCGGATCGCCGCCGGATTCGCGTGCGTATCCAGGCGATTCAACACGAAATCGGCCACGTCCGTCAGCGCCGTTCGCAGCTGCGCGAGCGGCGGCACAAACAGTCGGTTCCCACCGTCGCGCTGGTCGGCTACACCAACGCCGGAAAGACGACGCTCTTCAATCGGCTGACGGATGAAACGGCCGTCGCCTCCGACGCGCTGTTCGTGACTCTCGATCCGCTGGTTCGCCGGGTGCGTCTTCCGGACAACCGCGAACTTCTGGTGTCCGACACCGTCGGATTTATCGATCGGCTCCCGCATGCACTCGTTGCCGCTTTTGGCGCGACGCTCGAGGAGGTGGCCGAGGCGGACCTGATTCTCCACGTCATCGACGCCGGAAGCGCCGATCGCGAACGGCAGATGGCCGCCGTGCACCGCGTGCTCGAGGAGGTCGGCGCCGCTGACGTGCCGATGATTGCGGTGTACAACAAGATCGACACGATTACCGTCGACGAGCGGCGCCGGCTGCGCGATGCAGATCCCGCGGCCGCGCTCATTTCGGCGACCACCGGAGCCGGAGCTGGCGAGTTGCTGCAGATGATTGCATCGCGGCTCGCGCTCGACACCAGACGCGTGACGATCACCTTCGACAGCGGCAAGGAGTTCGACCGGCAGCAGATTGGCCGCCTCTATCGGGTGGCACGCGTGATCAGTCATGTCGCGACCAACGGAAAAGTCGTCATCGAGGCCGACGTGCCGCGTCGCTTCATCGAGCGGCTGACGACTGTCGACGCGGCGGAGCAGCCCTGATGGAAGTTCGAGCGTACTTCGCGCTTCTCATGGCGACCTTCGCACTTCTGACGGCGTGCGCGGTCAAGACGGCGCCGCCGTTGCCGCCGACACTCAAGTATCCCGAGTTCGTCTATCCGAGTGCCGTTCCTGCGGCGGCGGCGCAGGCGGCCGCCGTCGATCGCGGATGGCGGTACCTGCAGAACGACGATCTCGTCAACGCCGACCGTGAGTTCTCTGCTGCACTGAAGGCGATTCCCGATTTCGCGCCGGCCCGAACGGGAGAGGCCTACGTCGCCCTCGCGCGCCAGGAATATATGCGCGCCCTGAGTCAGTTCGATCTCGCGCTGCGTGCCGCGCCTTCGTACGCGCCCGCGCTTGCGGGCAAAGGTCAGGCGCTGTTGTCGCTGAACCGGGACACCGAGGCGCGCGCCGCGTTCGAGGCGGCGCTCGCCGCGGATCCATCACTCGTCAATCTCGCGTCGCGGATCGACGTCCTGAAGTTCCGTGAGATTCAGAGCCTCATTGCCGCCGCGCGGGATGCGATGGGTGCCGGCCGTCTCGAGGAGGCACGGGGGGCGTATCAGCGCGCCATCGCCGCGACACCCGACAGCTCGGTGCTCTACCGCGAGCTTGGGATTGTCGAACGGCGGCGCGGAGACGCGGCGGCCGCGCTGGAGCAGTTCAACCGCGCCGTCGCGCTCGATCCAGCCGATGCGATTGCCCTCGCGCAGGCGGGGGAGCTGCTCGAAGAGCGTGGCGACTTCGCCGGCGCGGAGACCGCCTATCGCAACGCGGCGAACGCAGACCCGTTCGCCGGCTATGAGAGGAAAGCGGAGGCCGCCGCCGCCAAGGCGCGTGACGCGCGTCTGCCGCAGGAATTTCGCGCGCTGCCATCGGCGGACCGGATTACACGAGGCGATCTTGCGGCGCTCATCGGCATCCGGCTCGACGACGTGCTGCGGCTGGCCCCGGGTACACCCGTTGTGACCACCGATACCGCCGGACACTGGGCGGCGCCGTGGATTGCGCAGGTCGTGGCAGCCGGCGTCCTTCCGGCGTTCGACAACCACACATTCCAGCCGCGTGCGGCGCTTCGGCGCGCCGACCTGGCCGAAGCGGTGAGCACGCTGCTGCAGCTGATCGCGCGAACGAATCCCGCGCTGCAGGCACGACTGGCTGCGAAGCCAGCCATCGCGGACATGAGCGCCGCGCACCTCAATTACCCGGCCGTGGCGGCCGCCGTCGCCGCAGGTGTTCTGCCGCTGCTCGATGGCGGCCGTTTCGAAATCGATCGCCCTGTCTCCGGGGCCGAGGCGATCGCGGCCATCGATCGGCTCCGCGCACTGGAGCAGTCGCGCTAACGACGTGCGCTACCTTACGCTTGCCAATCAGATCACGATCCTGCGGATCATGCTGATCCCGGCGTTCGTGCTCCTGACGGTGTACGGACATCTCGGTGCCGCGCTGGCGGTGTTCTTCATTGCCGGCGCGACCGATGCGATCGACGGCCTGATCGCGCGCCTCGCGAGCCACCCCACGAGCCTCGGCGCATGGCTCGACCCGATGGCGGACAAGCTGCTGCTGGTGACGACATTCATCGTGCTCACGCTGCCGCAGATCGAATTGACCAATCACGTCCCGCTGTGGCTGACCATCCTCGTGATCAGCCGTGACATCGTGATCGTTGGCGTCGTGGCGATCGTGAATCTCGCGGTCGGGCCGAGAACCTTCAGACCGTCATTTCTCGGCAAGGTCGCCACCGCGACGTTCATCCTGGCGAACGTCGTCATCATGTATTTCAACTGGCGGATGCAGCAGTCGCCGCTGGTGGATGCGGCCATCTGGCTGGCGCTGGTCCTGACGGTGGCGTCGGCGGGGGACTACTTCTTCAGACTCCGGCGGCTCATCAACGTCGGGCCACATTAGTTGGATACAGAGCGGTCGGAACCTCGAAAGCCCTTCGGGCAGTCACGAAGCACGCGGAGACGAAGTGACCTGCGGTGATTACCGCAACGCCAACTTCATCTTGAAATACGCGACCGTCTTCAGCAGTCCTTCCTCGAGTCCAACTTTCGGCTCCCACTTCAGGATCGTCCTTGCGCGCGTGATGTCGGGGCGCCGCTGCTTCGGGTCGTCAACCGGCAGCGGCCGGTAGACGATGGTGCTCTTCGATCCGACGAGCGT
>Ga0075424_100006773_pt1 | contig 11045 bp, 8 predicted proteins | sample SoiMethybrSBSTD3_FD_75301 | JGI IMG/M metagenome (GOLD analysis project Ga0075424, IMG submission 75301) | Bulk soil microbial communities from a Populus tree surrounding site in Tennessee, USA - Soil MetaG P. TD hybrid SBSTD3 | ecosystem: Environmental > Terrestrial > Soil > Tree plantation...
GGCGCGGGCCGCCGTGCGGGTACTGCTCGCACTTTCCCGCGGCGAGCCAATCTTGAGCGAACAGGAGAAGATCCGGGTCGACATCGTGATGAGGGACAATCTGCCTTAGATGAGCGGCTGATTGGCTCGGATCGGCCTTGCCGGAAGGGCGACACAGTTCGCACGCCGCAGCGAAGCCGCAAGGGAGGAAGGCGCGTGTATTTGGGAATGGATGTCGGCACGTCCGCCGTGAAGGCCGTCCTCGTCAACGAGGCAGGCGCGATCGTCGCGACGGCATCGCGCGGACTTGCGCTGTCGCATCCTCATCCATTGTGGTCGGAACAGGATCCGGATGCCTGGGTCGATGCGACGATCGGAGCTGTTGATGATCTCGCCGCTCGGCATCCAACCGAGACGGCGGATGTCCGCGGAATTGGTCTTGCCGGGCAGATGCACGGAGCGACGCTGCTTGGCGCGAACGGCCGGCCGCTGCGCGCGGCCATTCTCTGGAACGACGGCCGTTCCCAAGCCGAGTGCGCCGAGCTCGAGCGGCGCTGTCCTTCGCTCCAGGCGATCACAGGCAATCTTGCCATGCCGGGCTTCACCGCTCCGAAACTCTTGTGGGTGGCGCGGCACGAGCCCGAGGTCTTCGCAAGCCTCGCGAACATTCTGCTGCCCAAGGCCTACGTTCGCTATCGGCTGACCGGCGACATGATCGAAGACATGTCGGATGCTGCCGGAACGCTCTGGCTCGATGTCGGCCAGCGCCGCTGGTCCGAGATGGCGCTGGAAGCGACAGGGCTTTCTCTTCGCCAGATGCCGCGACTCGTTGAGGGCAGCGAGCCCTGCGCGGTTCTCTCTGCTGATTTCGCGCGGCGTTGGCGCATGGCTAGTGATGTGGCGATCGCCGGCGGCGCTGGAGATAACGCTGCCAGCGCGATCGGGCTTGGCGCCGTTGCGCCGGGCGATGCCTTCCTGTCGCTTGGCACTTCCGGCGTGCTGTTTCGCGTCACGGACCGGTTTGCGCCCGCGCCTGCGTCAGCAGTCCACGCATTCTGTCACGCGCTTCGTGGTCTGTGGCACCAGATGGGCGTGATGTTGTCCGCAGCCGCATCGCTCGCCTGGCTCGCGCGGGTCCTGGAGACGTCAGATTCCAAGCTGCTTGCGTCGTTTGACGAAACGTCCAACGGGCCGAGCCCGGTGCGATTTTTGCCTTATCTCGACGGTGAACGCACACCGCACAATGATGCCGCCGCTTTCGGCGCCTTTGTTGGCCTGCGTAGCGCAACGGGGCGCAAGGATCTTGTTCAGGCGGTCCTTGAAGGCGTCGCCTATGCGGTGCGCGACAATTTCGTTGCTTTGGCTGACTCCGGTCCTCCGATCGCTGAGATCGACCTCGTCGGCGGCGGATCGCGCTCGCCGCTCTGGGCGCAGATTATCGCCGACGTGCTCGGCATCCCGGTCCACCGCGTCGAGGAGGGCGAAGTTGGGGCCGCACTCGGCGCCGCTCGGCTCGGAATGCTTGCTGCTACCGGGACAAGTCCTGCGGAGGTGTGCCGCCGCCCGCGCCGGCTTGCGACCTCTGCGCCGCGGGCCTCGGCGGTCGCCTCGTACGATGAAGCCTACCACCAGTGGCGAAGGCTGTATCCCGCTCTCAAGGAGTTCTCGCTGTGAACGCACCAGCCCGATTCTTTGCAACGAGCGCTCCGATCGTTTACGGCGGCAAGGATGCACCCGGTCCCCTCGCCTTCCGCTGGTACGACAAGGATCGGATCGTGCATGGGCGACGGCTCGAAGATCATTTGCGCTTCGCGGTCTGTTACTGGCATTCGTTCTGCTGGATAGGAGCCGACCAATTCGGCGGTGAGACCTTCTTGAGGCCTTGGCACCATGGCTCTGATGCAATGGCTCTCGCCCGTGCCAAGGCCGACGTCGCCTTCGAGCTTTTCCACCTCCTCGATGTCCCGTTCTTCACGTTTCACGACGTGGACGCCGCACCCGAGGGCGGAACATTGGCTGAGTCAGTTGCCAACCTAAACGCCATCGCGGACGTGTTCGAACGGAAGATGTCCTCCGCAAAGGTGCGTCTGTTGTGGGGAACGGCCAACTTGTTCTCGCACCGTCGCTACATGGCCGGCGCGGCCACCAATCCGGACCCGGAGGTGTTCGTCTATGCCGCAGGGCAGGTTCGCGCCGCGCTCGAAGTCACGCATCGGCTGGGCGGCCACAACTACGTCCTCTGGGGCGGGCGCGAGGGGTACGAGACCCTGCTTAACACTGATATGAAGCGGGAACTTGATCAGCTCGGGCGTTTCATTTCACTCGTCGTCGAGCACAAGCACAAGATCGGGTTCAAGGGACCGATCCTGATCGAGCCGAAGCCCAAGGAGCCGACCAAGCACCAGTACGACTTCGATGTCGCCACCTGCTACGGATTTCTGCAGCGCTATAATCTCTTGGACGACGTTAAGCTCAACATCGAGCAAAACCACGCCATCCTCGCCGGTCACTCGTTCCATCACGAGGTCGCGCTTGCGCAGGCGCTCGGCATCTTCGGGTCGATCGACATCAATCGCGGCGATGATCTGCTCGGCTGGGATACCGATCAGTTCGCGATGAACGTGGGCGAGCTCGCGCTTGTATTCCATGAGATTCTGAAAGGCGGCGGATTTGCAACAGGCGGTCTCAATTTTGATGCCAAGCTCAGACGTCAATCGATCGAACCGGACGACCTGATTCATGCCCATGTCGGCTCGATGGATTCCTGCGCACGCGCGTTCCTCGCCGCCGCCGAGATGCTCGATGCCAGCGTACTGACTGCACCACTTGCGAAGCGCTATGCCGGATGGGCGGGCCCAGAGGGTTGCGCTATTCTGGCAGGGGAGCGTTCCCTCGCCGATTTGGCCGAGCGCGCACTTGGCGGGCTCGATCCGCAGCCTCGTTCGGGACGTCAGGAATATCTGGAATCTTTAGTCAACCGCTATCTTTGATCGAGGCCGCTTGACCGGCCGAGTTATTGAGTAATGAGGAATACCATGGTGACCGCGACCGCAACTGGTCAGCCGATCTTGGAGTTGGCAAATATCGGCAAGGATTTTGGCGCGATCCGCGCCCTCCATGGCATCGACATGCGGGTCTTTCCGGGAGAGGTTGTCGGCCTAATGGGCGACAACGGCGCCGGGAAGTCGACGCTGGTCAAGATCATCGCTGGCAATTTTCGCCAAAGTCATGGTGAAATCCGCTTCGGAGGCAGTGCGGTCCAATTCCATCGGCCCGTTGATGCGCGCGCAGTCGGGATCGAGGTCGTCTACCAGGACCTTGCGCTCGCCGACAATCTGACAGCTGCGGCCAATGTTTTTCTTGGACGGGAGATCACGCGCAAATTCGGCCCCTTCTCCTTGCTTGACCACAAGGCCATGGCTGCCCGTGCGCTAGAGCTCTTCGGCGAGTTGCGCTCTGAAACCCGGCCGCATCATCTGGTGAAGCAGATGTCGGGTGGTCAGCGCCAGGCAATTGCGATCGCGCGGACAAGGCTGTCCAATGCCAGACTCGTCATGATGGACGAGCCGACCGCCGCGATATCGGTCCGCCAGGTGGAGCAGGTACTGAGCCTGATCCATCGGCTGAAGGAACAGGGCGTTGCGGTCATGCTCATCTCGCATCGTATGCCCGACGTCTTTGCGGTTTGCGACCGTGTCGTCGTCATGCGTCGCGGCGAGAAGAAGGCGGACAAGCCAATACACGACACGACCCCGGAAGAAGTGACGGCCCTGATCACCGGCGCGAGGGAGGCGGCGTGATGGCTCTGCCCATGGAATCCACGATCTCCTTTACCAATATCGGCAAGGCAAGATGGTGGCAGCGCGGCATCTTCGCCTCGCAGACGGCTTACGTGACGCTCGCGCTGCTCGTGCTGCTTGTCGTGATGCACATCGCTTCTCCCTACTTCCTGACTGAGGGCAACATTCAGAACGTCGCAAAGAACTTCTCTTTCATTGCCATCGCCACCCTCGGCGTGACCTTCGTCATCATCACCGGCGGCATCGATCTTTCGGTCGGCTCGATGATGTGCTTTTCCGCCATGATCACGTCCATGGTCATGACCGCTCTGTCCACACCGGGAATGCCGGGTGCAGCATTGTTCACGCACACGGCCGCTGACGGCAAAACCATAGTTGCCAACCTGCCGGGCCTTATCCTGTTCGTCTCCATCCTCGCCGGGCTGGGGACCGCGTTCATCGTCGGGCTCGTCAACGGTTTCTGCATCGCAGTGCTAGGGCTCTCACCGTTCGTGACCACGCTGGGCATGCTTTCGATCGTGCGCGGGCTTTGCTATGTCGTCTCGAACGGGCGCGGCAGTTTTCCGGGCGGCCCGGATGCGAGCTATTTCTATGCCCTGGCGTCCGGCGACCTATACGGACTTCCTGCGCCCTTCATCTATCTTGTGATCCTCGCGCTCGTCATGGCCGTCGTGTTGCATCACACGACATTCGGACGTCATGTCTTTGCGCTTGGCGGCAATGAGAACGCTGCCAAACTGACCGGCATCCCCGTCGTCCGAGTCAAGATCGCGGTCCATGTGATTTGCGCGTTGGCCGCGGGCCTACAAGGGATCATCATCTGCGGCTGGCTCGGCTCCGCGCCCGCGAATATGGCGACGTCCTATGAGCTCAATGTGATCGCCGCCGCGGTGATCGGTGGCGCCAATCTCGCGGGCGGCATCGGCGGCCCGCTCGGCGCCATTGTCGGCTGCGTGCTGCTCGAGGTCATCCGCAACGGGCTCGTGCTCGCGCAAGTCAATTCCTACTGGCAGCAAACGTTGGTCGGCGTGATCATCATCCTGGCCGTGCTGGTCGACCGCATACGCTCGCGCATGATTTGAGGGACCACTGGCCGGGAGGGCGCAAGGAACGCGTCGTCTATCCACCTCCCGGAACAGAAGATCAAGGATAGGCATAAAGACCTGGAGGGAACCGATGAGGAGATTTCTTGTTGCTGCTTTTGCTATCGGAATGATGACGGCTCCGGCTTTGTCGGAGACGACTTACCGCTTTGTCATCGTGCCAAAGGCGATGAACAACCCGTTCTTCGACGTGGCGCGAGACGGCTGCCTGAAGCGCGCAAAGGAGCTCGGCAACGTCGAGTGCATTTACAAGGGCCCGGTCGAGCATGAGCCGGCGACGCAGGCACAGATCATTCAGGACTTCATCACGCAAAAGGTGGACGGGCTTGCGATCTCGGTGGCCGATGTGGCCTCGATGACCAAGTCGATCGAAGCGGCAAGTGCGGCCGGCATCCCCGTTGTCACCTTTGACGCCGATGCGCCGGGGTCAAAGCGCATCGCTTATATCGGCACCAACAACAAGGATTTTGGCCTCGCCCTCGGCAAGCAACTGCTGCAGCTTCGGCCGGACGGCGGAAAGTACGCCATTATCTCCGGTGGCCCCGGCGCCAAGAACCTCGCCGAACGTGTTGACGGCGTCCGCGAAGCGCTCAAGGGCTCAAAGTGGGTCGAGGTCAACGGATCGCCGGCGTTCTGCAACGACGATCCCGCCCTTGCCATCCAGCAGATGACCGACCTGCGCACCGCAACACCGGATCTTGGCGCCATCATACCTGTTGGTGGCTGGCCGATGTTCGCGCCTGACGGCTACAAGGCCTTCGTCAACCAAAACAAGAAGGATATCGATGCAGGCAAGTTCACGCTTGTCGTCGCCGATACGCTGAAAATGCAACTTGAGCTGCTGCGCGACGGATATTCCAACGCACTGACTGGACAGCGGCCGTTCGAGATGGGCGAGAAGGCTATGGACACGCTACTGGCGATCAAGAAAGGTCAGAAGGTGCCCGAAATCATCTTCACGGGCCTCGACCTTGTCACCAAGGACAACGTCGGCCAGTTGCTGAAGTGAAGGTTCTCTGGCGGTCCCGCGCCAAGAACGGGACCGCCGGTCCTTGTGGTGTCACCATGCTGCCCGCCGTGCGGAGCAGAGTGGATGAGAGCGGCACGCGAGCCTCCGTCGGGCGTAAGCAGAAGTTGCAAGCCTTGCGGTTCCTCATTTGCGCTGCCCCGCCGCTTTTTGTTTAATGAAGACCCCGCGCTGCCTTCAAAGGGCGCGGGGGTGACGCGCCCGGAGGCACGATGAGTAATCCAATCCTCGAGATGCGAGGTGTCTCCAAATCCTTCTTCGGCATCAAGGCGCTCCGTAGTGTCGACCTGACCGTATATCCCGGCGAAATCCATGCCTTGATGGGCGAGAATGGCGCCGGCAAATCAACGCTGATGAAGATCCTGTCGGGTGCTTACACGCCCGATCCCGGTGGCAAGATCATCATTGAGGGCAAGCCGGTGCATATCGACGGCCCCCTTGGCGGTCGCGCAGCAGGCATCTCGATCATCTACCAGGAACTCTCTCTCGCCCCTAACCTGAGCGTCGCCGAGAATATCTATCTGGGCCGCGAAATCTCACGATCCGGGTTGCTGGCGCGTGGTGCCATGCGCGCTGGCGTCGGCCCGATGCTCGAGCGGCTCGGCGCGGATTTCGCACCGTCGACCTTGGTGGCCCATCTGTCCATGGGCCAGCGCCAACTGGTCGAAATCGCCCGCGCGCTGCACGCTAGATCAAAAATATTGATCATGGACGAACCGACGACCGCGCTTTCGGCCGGTGAGACCGAAAGATTGTTCGCGCTGATCCGGCAGCTCCGTGCCGAAGGTCTTGCAATCATCTATATCTCGCATCGCATGGACGAAGTGTATGCTCTTGGCGACCGTGTCACGGTGCTGCGCGACGGCAGGCTGGTGGGCTCGCTCGACAAGCCGGAGATCCGCGCCGACACTATCGTTCGGCTGATGGTGGGGCGTGACGTCTCGTCCTTCTACAAGAAAGACCATGACCCCCAGGCGAGGCGTGCCCCTCCGGTCTTTGCTGCCGTCGACATGGCCGATGGCCAGCGCGTCAGGGGCTGCTCTCTGACCGTTCGGGCGGGCGAGGTTGTCGGGCTCGCCGGTCTCATCGGCGCGGGCCGCACCGAGCTTGCGCATCTCGTCATCGGGGCGTCGCCCAAGACTTCCGGCCACATTGAGATTGACGGCCGAGTGGCCACCATCCGCACCCCAGGGGAGGCTCTCGACGCGGGTATCGCCTATCTTACTGAGGACAGGAAGGCGCTCGGCTTGTTTCTGGACATGTCCTGTCTGGACAACATCAATCTTGCGGTGCTGAAGCGGGACGCGAAGCTCGGCGGCATCCTGGACAGGGACAAGGCGCGCGACCGTGCCAGCAGGGCCTTCGCTACCCTGGGCATCCGAGCAGCGAATGTCGGCGTTACGGCCGGTCAACTCTCCGGCGGCAACCAGCAGAAGGTGCTGCTCTCGCGCCTGCTTGCAACGACGCCGAAGATTCTGATTCTCGACGAGCCGACGCGGGGCGTGGATGTCGGGGCCAAGTCCGCGATCTACTCGATCATCGCCAATCTCGCGAAGTCGGGCACCGCAATCCTGGTCATCTCATCCGATTTGCCCGAGATTATCGGCATTTGTGACCGCGTCATTGTCATGCGCACGGGGCGCATCGCCGGCGAGACAAGGCGAGGCCCTTCATCTCCGCTCAACCAGGAAGATATTATGGCGCTTGCCACAGGGACGGAGCAGCTCGATGCCTCATGACGGTGCTTCGCAGGCAGAGACCACCCGCGCAGCGGTTCCAGACCTGGCGGGCGCGCAAGAAACAAGGCGGCAGCGCTTAAAGCTAGTCATACGTGCGGCCGGCATGCTGCCGGTGCTGCTTCTGTTGTGCCTCGGCTTTCACTTCCTGTCGGACGGCCGTTTCTTCACGGGCCAGAATCTCGGTATCGTGCTGCAGCAAGCAGCGGTCAACACAGTGCTTGCCGCAGGGATGACCTTCGTCATTCTTACCGGCGGCATAGACCTTTCGGTGGGTTCCATCCTGGCCGCCGCCGCAATGGCCGGGCTGACCGTATCCAAGCTTCCTGATCTTGGGTCGCTCTGGTTGCCCGTCGCCGTGCTTACGGGGCTCGTTTTCGGCGTCATCAACGGCAGCCTGATTGCGTTACTGCGCTTGCCGCCCTTCATCGTCACGCTCGGTTCACTCACCGCCGTGCGCGGTCTGGCCCGCCTTCTGGGCGCCGACACCACCGTCTTCAACCCCTCCATTCCCTATGCCTTCATCGGCAATGCTGACCTGACGCTCATTCCCGGCGTCGTTTCGATCCCATGGCTCTCGGTGATCGCATTGCTCGTAATCGTCGCCTCGTGGCTGGTTTTGCGTCGTACCGTGCTTGGCGTGCATATTTATGCCGTCGGCGGCAACGAGAGTGCTGCACGGTTGGCCGGCATCAAGGTCTGGGCCGTCCTGATTTTCGTCTATGGCGTGTCAGGGCTGCTGGCCGGGCTGGGTGGCGCGATGCAGGCAGCGCGCCTCTATGCCGCCAATGGACTGCAACTCGGCCAGTCCTACGAGCTCGACGCGATCACCGCCGTTATCCTGGGCGGAACGTCCTTCGTCGGCGGCATCGGCTCGATCTGGGGAACGCTGATCGGGGCTCTGATTATTGCCGTCTTGTCAAACGGACTCATTCTCGTCGGTGTGTCCGACATATGGCAATATGTGATCAAGGGTCTGGTGATCATCGGTGCCGTGGCTCTCGACCGCTATCGGCTCCAGGGCTCGGCTCGCACTTGAAAAACAGGATTGCGCAAGGTTCTATTCGCCATATCAGATCCCTGACGGCAGCTGGTCCGCCGTTCCGGGAACTAAAACGGACCAGGGAGGAAGCCAATGTTGAAGACGATTTCGTTCGCCGGCGCCGCTGTGGCGCTCGTCCTGAGCTCCGCACCGTCCAACGCCAAAGAGCTCAAGTCGATCGGCATCTCGCTCGGCTCGCTCGGCAATCCATTTTTTGTCGCCCTGTCGAAAGGTGCCGAGTTCGAGGCCAGAAAGACCAATCCCAACGTAAAGGTCACGACGGTTGGCTTTGAGTACGATCTTGGCAAGCAGGCGACCCAGATCGACAACTTTATCGCCGCCGGCGTCGACCTGATCCTGTTGAACCCCGGCGACCCGAAGGCCATCGGGCCAGCGATCAAGAAGGCACAGGCCGCAGGCATCATCGTCGTCGCCGTGGACACCGCAGCCGAAGGCGCCGACGCCACGGTGACCACGAACAACGTCCAGGCGGGTGAGATTTCCTGTCAATACATCGCCGATAAGCTCGGCGGCAAAGGCGATGTGATCATCGAGAACGGGCCGCAAGTCTCCGCGGTGATCGATCGGGTGGTCGGCTGCAAAAATGTGTTTTCTAAACATCCCGGCATCAAGATCCTATCCAGCGACCAGGATGGGAAGGGGTCGCGCGAGGGCGGCTTGACGGTAGCGCAAGGCTATCTCACCCGCTTTCCAAAAATCGACGCGATCTTTGCCATCAACGATCCCCAGGCCATCGGCACCGACCTTGCGGCGCGCCAGCAGCAGCGCAGCGGGATTATCATCACGGCAGTCGATGGTGCACCTGATATCGAAGCCGCGCTCAAGGACCCGGCGACGCCGCAGATCCAGGCCTCAGCCTCGCAGGACCCATTCTTCATGGCGCGGCGCGCGGTGCAGGTCGGCGTTGGCATTCTCAATGGGCAGAAGCCTGCTTCCACCGTCGAGCTTCTGCCATCAAAGCTCGTCACCCGAGACAATATCGCGGAGTACAAGGGCTGGACTTCGGACCGGTCTCAGTAGCCGCTTGGCCACACGTGTGCGGAGCGCCGCCTCACGCGGGCGGCCTCCGAACCATCTCCGAAGTCGCAAAAGGCCGGTCGAGCCGCCCGTTGGCCGCACATCAGGCCATTTCCGGCCACCCTCCCCCCAACATGCAAACGAGTGCTGCTTTCATCGGCGTGGGACAAACGTAGAGATCAGCGACATTTTCGCGAAAGCAGAAGGTGTTATCGCCCGTAACCGGTGTCCGCTGGCGAACCATCGTCCGTCAGCGGAATCTCTCATTACGCGGCGACCATCTCCGCCCGACGACAGAAGCAGGATGCTCTTATCGGGCTCTCCGCCCGTGCTTGCGCGAGATCGAGCCGCTGCCTGATCAAAGTGGTCTCGATTTTTTCGCCGCGGCGAACGAGGCATTCGTGCAACCCGTGGAGCGACCACAGGTTGTCGGGATGCTGGCAGGCCCGGCTCAGCTCGCCATCAAGGCCGAGATCGGAACGGTAGACCGCTTCGGCTTCTTCGACCCGTCCCTGTTCGAGCAGGAGCGCGCCGAGCGCATGGCGGGGCGGCTGCATCCATCCCCAGGGCTCGTCATAGGGCAACGCGTCGCTGAGCTCGACGGATCTTCGCAGGTGCGCGAACGCATCCCCATAGTTGCCCTTGCGGTATTCCAGCTCCCCGTTCAGCATCGCCTCGGCCACGTCGAGCAGGTTCACGACCTTGTTGTTGTGGACGCGTCGGCTCTCTGGCACGCGGATCTTCGCCGCCGCGAACAATGACTTCTCAGTCTCAGCCTCGGCGACATTGCCAAGCGCCGAATGAGCGACCGTCTTTGCGTAGTGAATCATGGCAACAGTCGAGCAGTAAAGCTCGCGATCCTTCGGCAGCTCTTGCTGGATGATTTCGCGCCACTTGCCGAAGCGCACGAGAACGTGCTGCTTCATCGTCAGGTAACCCTCGAGGAAATCCGCCATCGGCGGCGTTTGAATGCGCAACACTGGCTCCGGTACCGTGGCGATCAACTCGTCAGCAGCCGCGACGGCGGGCGCGTATTGGCCCAGAAACATCGCACCGTAGATCGCGAAGTGGAAGTTGTGGATGACGTAGACAAGGTAGACGCCCGGGTCGTCCGAATAAGCGAGGAACCTGCGATCGGTCGTCAGCGCCTTCTGATTATAGTGGAGGACGTCGTTGTACTGTCCGCACAGCACGTCGAGATGGGTCGGCATGTGGATCAGGTGGCCGCAGTCGGGGACGATCCCGCGTAAGCGGTCGCCGGCCCGCAGCGCCCGCTGCGGGAAGGGCGACATTTCCATCAGGTGGACGTAGAGATGGAGC
>Ga0075424_100006774_pt1 | contig 11045 bp, 8 predicted proteins | sample SoiMethybrSBSTD3_FD_75301 | JGI IMG/M metagenome (GOLD analysis project Ga0075424, IMG submission 75301) | Bulk soil microbial communities from a Populus tree surrounding site in Tennessee, USA - Soil MetaG P. TD hybrid SBSTD3 | ecosystem: Environmental > Terrestrial > Soil > Tree plantation...
GAGATCGACATCGTCTTCGCGACCTCTTCCTCGGTGATGTCCATGCCGTCGGCGATCTCGGCGTGCGTGGCCTCGCGACCGAGCTCCTGCAACAGCGCGTTCGCTCGCTTGCCGATGCGGTGCAGCGTACCCGCGCGATTGAGCGGTACGCGCACGATGCGCGACTGCTCGGCGAGGGCCTGCAGGATCGCCTGGCGAATCCACCACACGGCATACGAGATGAACTTGATGCCCTTCGTCTCGTCGAACTTGTGAGCCGCGCGAATGAGTCCGAGGTTGCCCTCGTTGATCAGATCGGAGAGCGACACGCCCTGATTCTGATACTTCTTCGCGACCGACACGACGAAGCGGAGATTCGACCGGACCAGCTTGTCCAGCGCCTCCTGATCAGCCTCGCGGATGCGCTGTGCGAGGCGGACCTCTTCATCACGGCTGATCAGTGGGTAGGCACTGATGTCGCGGAGGTACTGGTCGAGCGAGCCTTCCTCGTAGGAAGTCTTTTTCGGGGTGGTGGTAGCCATACGACCAGCGGCTCCTTCGATGTTTCTCTTCTCCCACCGCGCCTTTGCGCGCTTCGTGATGCGGTCGGAGGAATTGTTCATATCGGGACGCGAGGTCAACGGACGCGCTCCCCGATACGCGTCCATCGAATCCTGGTGAGCCACGACATACGATCCAGCGAGTCGGGATCGTAGCTGTAGTAAACGAACATGGGGCGCCCGCGGATGAGCGAATCGGGAACGAACTGCCAGTAGCGACTGTCGAGCGAGTTATCGCGATTGTCGCCAAGCACGAAGTACTCGTCCTTCGGGACGACCAGCGGACCCCAGTTGTTTCGAGACGGTGGTGGGCCGCTTGCGGCCGCGGCGGTCTTGACCAGGTACTTCTTCTGCCACTCGAAGTCGATCGCGGTCGGATCCATGTCGGGCTCGCTGTGTGAAACGTAGCGCTCGTTCTGGTGCTCACCGTTCACGAACAGCTCACCCGATTTCATCTCCAGCGTGTCGCCGGGAACGCCGACGAGTCGCTTCACGAAGTTCTTCGTTGGATCAAGCGGCCACTGGAAAACGATCACATCGCCGCGCTGCGGATGGCGGATCGCCGGCAGGTGCTTGCCGGTGAATGGGATCTCCGCCCCGTACACCATCTTGTTGACCAGCAGGAAGTCACCCACGAGCAGCGTCTTCTCCATGCTGCCGCTCGGGATCTTGAACGCTTCGACGAGGAACGTCCTGACGAAGAGGAACAGGATGATCGCGATCGTGAATGACTTTGCCCACTCGAGAAATAGCCCCCAGTGCTGTCCCGGACTTCGGTTCACGCGCCGCAGAGCTTCGGCGCGGTGTTCCTCGCTGACCGGTGGACGGACCGGCGTCGTGTGGGCGACTTCGCTCATTGCGAGGACGTGGGGGTAAACGAGTCAGGAACGAACGAAATCGTCACCGAGAGTCGGGCGGCCGCACGTTCGGCGGCGGGCCGAGCGTCGGCAGCGAGCCGAACGGTCGCGACGGTATGGCGGCCTGACGTGCCGCTTCCCATTCCGAGTGGGGTCACTGACTCGGACAGGAGCGCAGCACGAACGCGAGAGCCGAGGTCCGGCGCTGACGGCGCGGTGAATACCGCCACGATCGACTCGCGCCGCGCACTCGTTTCCAGGGCAGGCGACAGCCGGTCGAGCGCATCGCCAACGCGTGCGACCGCGTCGTCGATGACGTGACGAGGAATCCCTCGTCCCTCAACCCGTCGCTGCACCCGCTCAGCGAGCGCCCGACGTATGTCGTGTGTCAGCGCCATTACCACCCGGTGAATTAATTCGCGGTGTCAGAGGTTCGCAAGCGAGCCGACCCTCGGGCTCGAAGCCTCGCGCGAACGCTCCTCGATTCCATTTACGTCGGACTTCCAGCGTAGTTGTCGATCTGCGCGCGTTGCAACGACCCCGAGAAATCGATGTAGCCGACCTTCGTTTCAGAATAAAACTCGTAGACCTCCCAACCGCCCTCTCGATGGCCATTGCCGGTCTGCTTTACCCCCCCGAAGGGCAGGTGTGCCTCGGCGCCGATCGTGGGAGCGTTGATGTACGTGATGCCGTTATCGAGCTCCACGAGCGCGCGGTAGGCGACGTTGACATTTTGCGTGTAGATCGACGATGAAAGTCCGTACCTGACGTCGTTGTTTACCGCGAACGCCTCGTCAGGCGAAGCGACCCGAATGACCGACAACACGGGACCAAAGATCTCCTCCTGCTCGAGACGACTGCCGGGCTCCACGCGCGCGAATATCGTGGGCTCGAAGAAGAAGCCGTTGGACAATGATCGTTCGTCCGGCCGCCTCCCGCCGCAAAGGAGGTCGGCACCGGCAGCCTGACCGATGTCGACGTAATCCTCCACCTTCCGGCGCGACGTCTCGTGAATCAGCGGGCCGACGTCGGTGCCTTTCTTCCGGCCGTCACCGAGCCTCAACCCCCTCGTCTTATCGACGAGCATCCCGAGGAAGTTGTCATGGATCCCGCGCTGGAGAATGAGCCGGCTGGTGGCGGTGCAACGCTGCCCGGCAGTCCCGAACGCGCCCCAGAGGACGCCGTCGAGCGCCAGATCGAGGTCGGCGTCGTCCAGCACGATCTGAGCGTTCTTGCCACCCATCTCCAGGGAGAGCCGCTTGTGCATCCTGCCGCACACCTCCCCCACGACCCTGCCAGTCTCGGTGGACCCCGTGAACGAGATCACCGGAATCTCGGGATGTTCGACGATGGCAGCTCCCACGACTTCGCCGCGCCCGTGCAGCAGTTGAATCACTTCGGGCGGGAGACCTGCCTCGAGGAGGACCTCGACCAGCACCGTCGCCGTGTGAGGGACGTCCTCCGCCGGCTTGAAGACCACCGAGTTTCCGCATAACAGGGCCGGAAACATCTTCCACGTCGGGATGGCCATCGGGAAGTTGAACGGCGTGACCAGCCCGCAAACACCGATCGGCCGGCGGAAGCTCATCGCCCATTTGGCCTTGAGCTCACTCGGCACGGTATGACCGAACAGCCGCCGCCCTTCCGTGGCGGCATAGTACGCGGTGTCGATTCCCTCCTGCACGTCGCCGCGGGTCTCCGGCAGCGGCTTCCCCATCTCTCGGGTCATGAGGTCCGCGATCTCGTCCTTCCGGCTGGAAAGGAGATCGCCGACACGCCGCAGCACATCGCCGCGCGCGGGAGCGGGCGTGTTGCGCCATACCTCGAAGCCGCGCTTCGCGGACGCGACGGCGTTGTCGACGTCGTCGGCGTTCGAGAGCGGAAACCGCCCGATCACATCGGTCGTGTCCGCCGGGTTCACGTTCTCGAAGTGTTCGCCGGAGCTCGGCTCCGACCAGGAACCCGCGATGAAGTTGCGAAATACTTTCATAGCTCCGCTATCAGCCGTTAGCCATCAGCCATAGCCGCCCTGCGGGCGGCAGCCATCAGCCATCGGCCATCAGCCATCAGCCCAAAACGCGGGGGCCGGTAGCGATCGATGATGGCCATTGAGTGACGACGGGGTGCCTGCGGCGGGACCACGAAGTGTAGCCGCGCGTCAGGCGCGAGCCAAACCACACGTTATTTCGTCGGTGGCGGCGGTGCTGGCGACGGTGCCGTCGGTGCTGGACACGACCAGCCTGGCCGATTCGGATCCGGTTTCGCGTAGCCCGACCGCGGGAGGATCTCGATGGCCGCGAGCACGCTCCCCCACAACACCAGAAGTAGCGAGAGGATATGACCCCTCGACGACCGGTGCCGCCACGTCCAGATGGACGACCACACACCAGCCGTCACCACCACGCCGGTAGCGGCGAGGTAGCCCGCGAGGCCGACACCGCACTTCGCATCGTACGGCCAGAACAGCATCCCGACGCCTAACGCCGTGGCGAGAACGAGCCGCGCCATGACGCCAAGCGTCGACGTCGTGCGCTGCTTCTCGATGATCTCGGCGCGTGCCTGCGGCGTCTTGGCCGATTTGGACGGAAGCAGTGCCTCATCGGACGCGCCCTCGAGCATCCGGTCGATCTTCTTGAGCTCGGAGTCCCAGTTTTTGCTCATGACACCGTCTCTCTCGTCAGGCCGTACCGTTCGATCTTCTTGTAGAGGTTCGACCGCGGCATGTCGAGGCCGCGCGCCGTCTCCGAGACGTTCCAGTCGAACTCCCGCAGCTTCGCGAGCAGGAACGCCCGTTCGGCCGCGTGCTTGAACTCCTCGAACGTCTTGCATTCGAGCAACGAACCGAGACTGGCGCTGTCGGCTACGCGACGCCCCGCGAGGCGCTCGACATCCGTGACCGTGATCCGCGGCCCCGAAGACAGGATCAGCAGCCGCTCGAGCGTGTTGCGGAGCTCACGAACGTTGCCCGGCCAGTCCATGTTCGCGAGCACGTCGACCGCCGCGGGATCCAGCACGCGCGGCGGAACTCCCTCGCGCTCGGACAGCGCTCGCACGAAGTGCGACGCGAGCAGGGGAATGTCCTCACGCCGCTCCCGGAGTGGCGGGATGTGAAGCGGAACGACGTTGAGGCGATAGAAGAGGTCCTCGCGGAACCGTCCCGCCGCAATCTCTTCCTCGAGGTTCTTGTTCGTCGCCGACAGCACGCGCACGTCGACCTTGATCGGTTTCGCGCCGCCGATGCGCGTGACGACACCGTCCTGAAGAACGCGCAGCACCTTGGCCTGCGCCGTTAGGCTCATGTCCCCGATCTCGTCGAGAAAGAGCGTTCCGCCGTCGGCCTGCTCGAACTTCCCTGCCCGATCCGCCACGGCACCGGTGAACGAGCCCTTCATGTGGCCGAAGAGCTCACTCTCGATCAGCTCACTCGGAATCGCGGCGCAGTTCACTTCGACGAACGGTTTGTTCGCGCGAGTGGACTGCCGGTGGATCGCCCGCGCGACCAGTTCCTTCCCCGTTCCGTTCTCGCCAGTGATGAGGACACGCGCGGGTGTGCCGCCGACCTTGTCGATCTTGTCGATGACTGCACGTATCGCGAACGAGCGTCCCACGATCTCGTAGCGCGACTCGATCGTCTGCTTGAGCCGAACGTTCTCTTCCTGCAGATCCAGGTGGCTGAGCGCGTTGCGCAGGAGCACCAGGATCCGGTCCGTGTCGAGCGGCTTTTCCAGAATGTCGTATGCGCCGAGTTGTGTCGCCTCGACCGCCGTCTGGATGGTCGCGTGACCGCTGATCATCACGACCGACGCGGACGGGTCGATCTGCTTGATCCGCCGCAACCCCTCGAGGCCGTCCATGCCGGCCATCTTGACGTCCATGAACACGAGGTTCGGACGCCACCGCTCGTACTCGGCGATGCCGTCAGTGGCGTTGCCGGCAGTGCGGACTTCGTAGCCCTCGAACTCCAGTAGCTGGCCGAGCGCGGCCCGTATGCCCTGCTCGTCGTCGACGACGAGGATGCGTCGGCTCACTTGGGGGTGGTCTTGTAAAGGGTGATCTTGCCATCCGCGACACGCGCGTCGCCGACGTAGGTCGGCACCACGAACGGGAGGCCATTCTCGGCCACGCCGGGGGGCATCGACCCGCGCCGGATCTGGCGCAGCAGCTTCGGGATCCCGCCACGGGGAATCGGCAGCTCGCCGAGCCTAACGTCTTCGACGAGGAACTGCGCGAGCCCCGACCGCACGATCGCGAAGGTGCCGCCCATCTGCAGGCGCTCGTGGCGGCCCACGATCCCCGACAGCGGGCCGAGGGCGTCCGCGGCCTTGAAGTCATCGAGCGCGATCACCGCGCGGACGTACATCCGGTTCCCGATCGTCGTGGCTTCGATGCTGTCCGCCGACGGCGGCAGTTGCTGCGCGAGCGCCATGTAGAAGTACGAAGCGAGATCACCGGGCCCGACACTCACGAACACCGGACCGCTGCGCTTGCCTAACGACTCGACCGCCCGGCGCGCGCGCGCGGCACCGTCATCGCTCACGGCCTCCCACTTCGGCCCTCCGGCCGCGGTGGTCGCACGCGGCGTGGACTTCGGCCACGGAAGGTACGGCAGCCAGCGATCGCGCATGAGATACGCCGCGACCGCCGCGACGCACAGTACGACGAGACAGCCGATCCTCCTGAAACACCCGAACATTCAGGTTCCTCGCGCGTGTAGGGGCACCGCGGCCAGGACGGAATAGCGGGAGCCACCCCGCCCGAGCTCGCTCTGCATCAAGTCTACCGTTCGCACCGCCACCTCGCGCGAGACGCGACACGATTTCGCGGCAGCGGCCAGCGCCGTCGCCTCAGCCGGCCCAAGGTCGCCCTTGACGCGTCCGAGCGTCAGGTGCGCCTGAAACGCACGCGCCTCGCGCGGAAGGCCGAGCGGCGTCAGCGCACGGTCGATGTCGCCCGCCAGCGATTGCAGCGCTCGCTCGCCTGTCATCCCGACCCATACGACGCGGGGACGGCGGAAGTTTGGGAAAGCGCCGACGTCTGTGGTACTCGCGGAGATCGCCGCATGGCTCGATGCCACCGACTCCAGAGCGTCGCGCAAGGGCGTGACGAGGGACTCGTCCTGCTCTCCCAAAAACTTGAGCGTCACGTGCAACGCAGCCGGCGACACCCAGCGTATGGCGGTCGTCGCCGCGCGCAGCGACTCCGCATCGGCGTAGATGGCGTCGCGTAGGGCGGCCGGGAGGTTAACCGCGATGAAGAGCCGCATCGCTCGCGACGTCTTCGCCTCGTCGCTCGCTGTCCTTAGCGCGAGCGAGTTCGATTCCAACGTGAGTGAATCCCTGACCACGCGCCGCCTCCACGACGACCTGCCGCAAAGCCGGATCGCGGAGTCGATCCACGCCCGTGGAGTCTTCGGCTCGGAGAATCGCGAGACGGTCGCGTGCTTCGACTGCGATGCCGATGCCGTTGCTTTCCAGCACGCGCTCGAGCCCTCGAGCGTCACCGGCTCCAGTCGCCGAGCGCGCGCGCACGAGCGGTTCGGCAATTACGCCACCAAACACGTTCAACGATCCGGAGCGAAACCCGCAGGCATCGATGGCCACACGCCCGAAACCAACGGCGCGCAGCGCCCCGTCGATCGCTGCGCGCCGCTCGGGCCGCAGCCATTCACCGAGCCGGTCACTCGCCATCTCGACGCGGGCGAGATCGCCGTGGTAGCGTACCCGCAGATCGCCGTCGAAACCCAGCTGTCGAACCGCGCGCTCCGCATGCTCGATCTGGCGCAGGCGCTCGATAGTCACCGGCGTGCCATACGGGATGCGAGATGACAGGCACGGCGACGCCGGCTGGGACCATGTCGGAATGCCGCGCATCCGTGAAAGCCGGCGAATCGCCGCCTTCGAGAACCCAAGTGCGGCGAGCGGCGACTTCACGCCATGCTCTGCCGCCGCGCGGGCGCCGGGCCGGTGATCGCCGAGGTCATCGGCGTTCGTCCCGTCCGCGACGACCGCGATTCCGCGTGCACGCGCGATCGGTGCGAGCGTGTCCCAGAGCTCTGTCTTGCAGAAGTAACACCGATTCGACGGATTCGCGGCGTAGCGCGGGTCGCTCACTTCGTCGGTCGAGACCTCGAGCACCGGAATGTCGAATTGCCGCGCAATATCACGGGCCCTTTGCCACTGCTCGGCAGGATACGAAGCGCTTCGTCCGATGACCGCGAGGACGCGCTCTTGTCCGAGGACATCAACGGCAACACACGCGAGGTACGCCGAATCGACACCCCCACTGAACCCGACGAGCACGGATCCGTGTTCACGAAGCCACATCGTGAGGCGCGCCTCGAGCTCGCGATCGTCGCGAGTGGGTGTTTCTGCTACCGGCTCGAGCGCGGTAAGGGCTTGCGTCATCTCGAAGAACTTAGCCCAACGTGCGGCTTCGCGGGACTCGAAGTGGGCTGCATGCGCCGGTCTGCTTGCGCTGACATTCAGTTGGTGGTCTGCCGGGCATCGGGAACGAGAATGCGCTCGTCATCGCGCAGCGTCACAGCGCTGGTTTCGTCGGCGTGCCACTCCGCCGCAGCGTCCGCGAGGTGAGTGCGACGTACCCTGATCACCTTGCCGAGCAGTTCGCACCCGCTGCCCGTGACTGACAGCCGGCTCGCGCCGTCGTCGTTTGCTGTCGTCACCGAGACGAGCGCACGACTCGCCAGCTGATCCACGGCTGTGTCCATGCGCGCAGCGCCGATGGCGTGCGCGCGAGCGATCGCTGCGGGGTCGGAGCCGGGCTCCTGCTCCAGCCTCACGAGGAGCCAGGCTGCGAGCGGTGAGAGATCGACCTTCGCTTCGCGCACGAGGCGTTCCATGTACCGACGTTGGGACTCGCGGTTCGCGAGCGACGCGAGACCACGGCGAAGCTCCGCGAGCGAGTCCGGACTTACCGGCATCGCGAACGCTTCACCCACCATGCCGCCGCCTTCAGTGGCCTCGGCGGAGAGCGTGGCGCGGAGCGGCCGCTCGGGCAGCAGCCACGTGAGGAGAAAGCCCGCGGTTGCCACACTCGTCGCGACGAGAAAGACCGTCGACAACGATGCAGAGAACGCGGCCGCGTACGCTGCGTGGACGGCTGGCGACAGCGACGCGAGCAGCTCCGCCGTTATCGCCGAACCAGGGGCTGGTGCTCCCTGCGTGCCCGCGGGTAGACGTCGCAGCAGCTCGGCACCGAGGCGCGTGACGAAGATCGCGCCGAGTACAGCGGTGCCGACGGAACCGCCGATGAGCCGAAACAACGTCGCGCCCGATGTCGCCACGCCCAGGTCTCGGTAATCGACGGCGTTCTGTACGGCGATGACCAGCACCTGCATCACCATGCCGAGCCCGAGACCCATGATGAGCATGATGCCTGACGCGGCCAGCGTGCTCGTCTCGGGTGTCATGTGCGACAACAGGAACAGGCCTAACGTCATCACCGCGGTCCCGATCACGGGAAAGATCTTGTAGCGTCCCGTGCGGCTGATGAGCTGGCCCGACGAGATCGACGTCAGGAGCATGCCGCCCATCATCGGCAGCATCTCCAGGCCGGACTTGGTCGGAGACGCACCCTTCGCGACCTGGAGGTACACGGGCATGTACGTCACGGAGCCGAACAGCGCGAAGCCAACGATGAAGCCGACGGCGGACGTCACCGAGAACGCGCGATTACGAAACAACCGAAGCGGCAACACCGGCTCCTTCGCGCGATGCTCGATGAGGACGAACGCGGCCGTCGATGCGACAGAGGCCAGAATGAGGCCGGTCGTGAACGGGGAGCCCCACGGATATGCCGTGCCGCCAAGGTCTGCGAGCAGCACGACGGCACTCAGCGCAATCGCGAGCAGGGTCGCGCCCGCGTAGTCGATCGCGTGCTGGAGGCGCTCCACGCGGGCCGGCAGCGTGACTGCGAGGACCACGAGCGCCAGAGCTCCCAGCGGCAGGTTGATGTAGAAGATCCATCGCCATGAGAGGTGCGTCGTGAAGTAGCCGCCGAGCAGCGGGCCCGCGACGCTCGCCACGCCGAACACCGCGCCGAAGATCCCTTGATACCTGCCGCGCTCCCGAGGAGGCACGATGTCACCGACGATCGCCTGCGTCGTGACCATGAGACCACCGCCGCCAAGCCCCTGCACTGCACGATAGATGATGAGCTGTGTCATGTTCTGGCTCGATCCACACAGCGCGGAGCCGGCGAGGAACAGGACGATCGCGCCCTGCATCACCCCCTTTCGCCCGTACAGGTCGCCGAGCTTCCCGTAGAGCGGCGTCACGACGGTCTGCGCGAGGAGATACGCCGTCACCACCCACGAGAGGTGCGCGAGCCCACCAAGCTCGCCGACGATCGTTGGCAGAGCCGTCGAGACGATGGTCGAGTCCAACGCCGCCAGCAGCATGGCGAGCACGAGCCCGCTGAAGACCACGAGCACCTGCTTGTGCGCTATGGGTGCTCCACGTTCGCTTGCGACGGCGGTCATTCCGTATCTCGTTCCGTGTCGATGGTGTGCAAGGCATACACGGCTCATGCGCGACGGCGCCGCGCATGAGCTCACCGACTACGAGGCAAGATGAGTGCTGCGCGGACTACGCGCGCAGTGCCGTCGTTGGATCCGCGCGCGAGGCGCGCCTCGCGGGCACGTAGCACGCGACCGCTCCCACGACGACGAGCAGAACGCCGGCGGCGAGATAGGTGACGGGATCGGTTGGTGCGACCTGATACAGGAGCGACGACATGACGCGACTCGCGGCCATTGCGACCGCAAGCCCGAGCGCCAGCCCGGCGGCAACGAGCAGCATTCCTTGTCGCGTGACGAGCGCGAGCACATCGATCGGTCGGGCGCCGAGCGCCACACGCACGCCCATCTCGAAGCTTCGCTGGGCGACCGAAAACGCCAGCACACCGTAGAGACCAACGGCCGCCAGCACGAGCGCGAGCCCGGCGAGCACCGAGAAAAGCACGGTGCTGAAGCGGTTGGACGCGGAAGCGATCTTCAGCAGCTCGTCATACGTGAGCGCGTCGTAGACCGGCAGCGTCACGTCCGTCTCGGCGATGGCCGCGCGGATTTCCCGCGTCGCATCCGCCAAGTCTCCGTCGGTTCGCACGACGAAGGCCAGCGAGTTCCCGTGCCAGGTCCAGGTGTTTGCCGGCGTCTGCTCGATGGGAACGTAGAGCTCCGGCACGGGCTCGCGTCTCAGGAACTGGCGCATGTCCCCAACCACGCCAATGACCTCTCGCCACGGCGCCGGGCCTTCTGCGCAACACGAGATTCGCTTCCCGATCGCCGACTCGTTAGGCCACAGACGTCGCGCCAGCGTCTCGTTGATCATGGCAACGAGCGGCGCGTGTCCGTTGTCGCTGTCGGTGAAGAGTCGGCCCGCATCGAGGCGCGCGCGCACCGTCTCGAAGTAGCCGGCCGTGACGACGTGGAATCGCGCATCGGGCTCATTGCCTGGCGCGTAGGTTCGTCCCTCGACCCGCACGTCGACGCCAACTGTGCCACCAGCGAGCGGCGGCGTGCTGTTGGCGGACGCCGACACGACGTGGGGGAGTCGCCGCAGGCGATCCACGATCGCGGGGTAAGTTCGCTGTATGATCTCGGGCGTCGAGTAGCGCGCCGACGCGAGTG
>Ga0075424_100006775_pt1 | contig 11044 bp, 8 predicted proteins | sample SoiMethybrSBSTD3_FD_75301 | JGI IMG/M metagenome (GOLD analysis project Ga0075424, IMG submission 75301) | Bulk soil microbial communities from a Populus tree surrounding site in Tennessee, USA - Soil MetaG P. TD hybrid SBSTD3 | ecosystem: Environmental > Terrestrial > Soil > Tree plantation...
CCCCCGGCATGAATCGACCGTGCGCACGCGGTTTAGGAAACCGCTGGCAGCTGCGTCCCATCGCTCGAAGGCCAAACGTCACAGCGCATGTCTGGACGAGTATCGCGTTGCAGTGACCCCCAGCTACGCAAGCTGCGACTAGGTCGCCGTCAGCATCTCTCCAAAGGCGGCTTCAAGCCGGTCCCGCGCACGGTTGGCGTGTTCGGCCCGGTCGAACAGCCCGCCGTAGACATGAAGCGTGAAGCTCGGCGACGCGTGCCCGAGCTGGTGCTCTCCCAACTGAGCTAACCGCCCCGGGTCGCCGGGATTGTACCGCGGTCAGCCGACCGTCAGGAACGAGCGGCAGCCGGCGCGTTTTTCCGCGTACATCGCGGCGTCCGCGCGCGCGAGCATGGTCCCGATCTCCGACTCTGCCTCCTGCAGCGAACCGACGCCGATCGAGATGCCGACGGCCAGCATGCCCTCGCGCGTCGGGAGCGGGTTCTGCTCGAGCCAGGCCTGGATCCGGCGGGCGACGGTCACGGCCTCCTCCTCGTCCGTCTCCGGCAGGACGACTAGGAACTCGTCGCCGCCGAAGCGGGCGCAGAGGTCATACGCCCGCAGCTCCGCGCGGAAGGCGGCCGCAACCACCGCGAGGGCCGCGTCGCCCTCGAGGTGGCCGTGACGGTTGTTGATCTCCCGCAGGTCGTCGACGTCGCACAGCAACACCGACAACGGCTGCCCGAGCCGCCGCGCGCGCGCGAACTCGCGGCGCGCAGGCTGGTCGATGCCGCGCGAGTTGAGTAGCCCCGTCTTGTGATCGCTCAGCGCCTGCTCGCGGAGCGTCGGCAGCGCGAGCGCACGCTGGATCAGGACGAGCGGCAGCGCTACGACAACAGCGAGTGCCCACGAATGCAGGAGCATGAAGGCAAGAGCGACCCCGACCGCGCCAAGGACGCCGTCCTGGATCAGGCTGTCGAGGGTGAAGAGGCCGCTCGCCGGCACGTCGTGTCCGCGCGCGAGCCGCAGCATCCGGGCGAGCAGGGCGTGGTTGACGAGGACGAAGGTCGCCGCTGCGGCCGACGCGGCGATCACTCCCGCCGTCGTCGCCGAGGACGTCACATCAACGCCGTCGCGGGCGAACGCCGCCCGCACCGACCACGCGGCGAGCCCGCTCAGCACGACGTTCGCGATGTTGAAGCCCTGGATGAACCACGGATAGCGCTGGCGCAGCCACTCCGGCACGTGCTGGAGCACGCACACCACGACCACGAGCTCCGGCGGCAGCACCAGCGCGGCCGCGACCGAGAACGCGAGCCCCGTGTGGAAGACCTGGTTCGCCGCGGTGTGCACCGCGAAGAGCTGCGCGAGCGCGCCTCCTGAGAGGAGCGCGACGAAGAACGTCCAGCGGACGTCGTCGTAGGAAGCGGTCGACGTGGCCGCCGCGGCGACGAAGGCTGCGACGACGGTGGCGTAGAAGTAGCCGCGCGCGGTCACCGGGAGCCCCGGCGGAGGTACCCGCCGGATGCGCTCGCCGTACGAGACGGCGCTCACGCCACTGCCCGAACCGGCGTCAGGCGGCCGATCCGGCGTGCGGCGACCGCGCGCTCGAGCGCGTCCACGCACAGCGAGCAGAAGTCCGTGCCGCGGCCGCGGCGGATCTCCTCGAGCGCCTCCTCGAAGCTCCGCTCTTCGCGGTAAAGGCGCTTCGTCGTCATCGCGTCGAGAGCGTCGGCGACGTGGATGATGCGCGCGGCAAGAGGGATCTCGTCGCCGAGCAGGCCGTCGGGATAGCCCCGGCCGTCCAGCCGCTCGTGGTGGTACCGGATCCCGGGGACGACGTCGTCGAGGTAGCCGAGCCGCTCGATGATCCGCGCGCCCTCCTCCGGATGGCTGCGCATGACGACCCACTCGGCCGCCGTGAGCGGGCCCTCCTTCAGGAGCACCGCGTCGGGGACGCCGATCTTGCCGATGTCGTGGAGGAGCGCCGCCTGGTCGACGACGACGAGCTTGTGGCCCGAAAGGCCGAGCTCCCGCGCGATCACGGTCGCCGAGGCCGCGACTCGCCGCGAATGGCCGGCCGTGTAGGTGTCCCGCGCGTCGACCGTCGCCGACAGCGCCTCGAGGGCTGCCGTCGAGCGCTCGATCACTGCGCGATGGGCTTCCCCGAGCGCGGCATTCTGCCGGCCGATCGTCTCGCCCGCCTCCTCCAGGCGCAGCACGGCGCGCTGCGTGAAGTGGATGAGGAACAGCGGCGCAAGCGCGAGTGCGGCAAGAGGAACGCTGTGGGGCCAGAAGGCGGCAACCGGCACGGCCATCAGCGCGAGGACGAGCTCGATCGTGACGTCCTCCGCGTCGAGCAAGCCCGTCTTGCGGGGCGTCAGGCCGCGGCCGAGGTAGAGCATCGGCAGCAGCAGGAGGCGATTCGTGACGACGAAGGCGGTTGCGGCGCACGCGCCGGCCGCGGCCTCACGGCCGCCCGACCCGGAGAAGCCGATCGCCTGCGCTACCGCCCACGCGACAACTCCCGACGTCACGTAGTTCGCGATGTTGAACGTCTGGATGTACCAGGGGTAGCGCTGCTTGAGCCAGTCGGGCAGGCAGTGGATGACTACCAGCAGGATCATCAGCTCGGGCGGCAGCAGCAGCGCGCCCGCGACGACGAAGAGGATCGCCGGATGGAAGACGCGGCGGCGGTTGAGGTGGAACGAGAGGAGCTGCGAGACCGAAGCCAGCACGGCGAGAGCCGCGAAGAGCTCCCAGTCGATCGCCTCGACGTAGTTGGCCGCGACGAGGATCCCGATCGCCGCCGGTGCGACGACCGCCGTCCAGTAGAGCCAGGCGCCCGGAGTCAGCGCTCCGAACTGCGTCCCCAGCAGCCGCGAGGGCCGGCGTCCGGTCTCGATCGCCGCCGCGCTCATGGCCCACCGCTCCTAGCCGAGGCGGCCGAGGTGACGGCCGCCGTAGCTTCTGGGATCGTCGTGACGCTCACACCGTTCACCTACGGCGGGGACGCACTGGGCGATGCGTGCCAGGAAAGGTTCCCCACGGCAGACGCGGCAAGAGCGGCGTCGCAGGTGCTGCGCCGACTCTTCGGGGAGGGGGGATGTAGCCGCAGTGAGCGCATGGGGAGGCCGGAAGGTAGGCCCGGCAAGGGTCATCGGCGTCCCTCGTAAGAGGTACGACCGCGAGGTTCACCCGTTCAAGTGAACCGTTCGCAAGGCGATACGAAAGTGCTCGAATCTCCTAGAAGATCTCCGGGCACCAGGGGAGCGGCTGCCACGCGAACAGTGCATCGGCGCGCGCAACTGCTCCCTCCCGCAGCTCCTCCACGCGGAGTGCCTGGCGCAGCTGAGTGAACGAGACCGCGCCGAGGTACGCGGAGCCGAGCGCGGAGACGTCGAGCGCGAGGTCGGGCTCGGCGTCGGTGCGCTCGCACCCGCCGTCTTCGAGCTTCCAGCGTCCGTCGTTCCATTCGCACACCGCGTCGTGTACCTCGAGCACGAGCGGCCCGCCCTCGCCGTATGCGCGGCCCGACAGCGCGGCGGGGAGGTCGACGATCCGCACCCAGAGGCCATCGCCCATCCGGTAGCGGGCCCGGCGGGGCAGGGCGAGCAAGAGGAAGAGTGGGTGGTCCGGCGGCGCCAGCGAGACCTCGACGAGGGACATCCAGTCGACGTCGAGAACGAACCGCCAGACCGCGGCCGTCGCCGCCGGCGTCGCGCCGAACGCCTCGCGAACGATGAGCCGCGATGCCGGAAGACCCCCCTCGAACGAGAAGCGCGTCCGGTAGATCGCATATGCCTGCGGCTCGCCGTCAGCCTCGAGCACGACGAAACGGCGCGGGGCGTCCTTCTCGTCCTCCTCCAGGCGCAGGTGGCGGTCCTCCCACCACACGTCATTCCGGGACATCATCCCGGGGCGCTCTCGCCGCACCGCGTCGTACACGACTGGGAACAGCTTGCGCGCCTCTTCGGGCGTGACGAAGCGCGTCGTTCCGACGGGCTCGAGCGGGCCTGCGAACGTGTCCCACTCGTGCTGGACCGTCAGCTGTCCCGCCCAGGAGGCGATGCCGTAGCCGAAGCGTCCGTAGATCGTCTCCTCGGAGGCCCAGAGCGCCGCGATCGGTTCGGCACGCTCATGGACGTCACGCAGCTGCGTGTCCATCAGCGAGCGGAGGGCGCCGCGGCGGCGATGCGTCGGCTGGGTGCCGACCGCAGTCACGCCCGCGCAAGGCAGCGAGCCGCCCGGCACCGACAGTTCGAAGGGGAACGCGCCGGCGCCGCCGACGATCTGGCCGTCCTCGAAGGCGGCGTGCATCCGCTCGTGCGGGAGCGTGCGCACCCAGCGCTCGAAGAACTCCTCGTCCGGCGGCGGGTTGAAGTACTGGCCGATCGCGCCGATCGCACGGCCGTACTCGTCCTGGTCGGCGCATGGCCGGACTTCGAACACGACCGCGACGCTATCTAAGTAGGAGGGCTTGGGAAACAGTGGCTGTGCCGCAGGGCGGCGCTGGGCGTCGCGACTCCTCGCTTCGCTCGTCGGCCGGCTTCGCGGGCTGCGGCGTCCTCAGTCGCGTCCGTAGCTCTGCTACGAACGCTCCCTGCGTCCTTACCTCGCGAAGCCCATCGCGCCCCTGCGACGAGCACCGTTCCCCAAGCCCTCCTAGAGCTTCTCGAGCGGCGCGTACTCGAGCACGAGCTTCCGCTCGCTGCCGTCGTCGGCGAAGCGGACGGTGACGAGGCCCCCGGGCTCGATGCGCACGACGACGCCCTCGCCGAGGGTCGAGTGGCGCACGGAGTCGCCGGTGGAGAGATCGGGGACGTCCTCGCGCGGCGCGATCTGGCTCTTGCGCGGCGCGCCGTAGTTCGACCACGACGCCGGCCGCAGGCGCTCGCGCTCGACATGCCCCTCGGGCAGCTCGTCGAGGAAGCGCGACGGCAGATTGTGGTCGCGCATGCCACGGAGCATCCGCGACGACGCGTGCATCAGGGTCAGCCGCTCCTGCGCCCGCGTCATGCCGACGTAGCAGAGCCTTCGCTCCTCCTCGACTCCCTGCTCCTCGATCGAGCGCGAGTGCGGGAAGATCCCCTCCTCCATCCCGATTAGGTAGACGGCGCGGTACTCGAGGCCTTTCGCGTTGTGGATGGTCATGAGCGTGACGAGCGAGGTGTCGCCGCGCATCGCGTCCTGGTCGGCGTAGAGGGAGATCTCCTGGAGAAAGGCCGAGAGGGTCTTGTCCTCGGTCTCCGTCTGCTCGCGCCACTCGCGCGCGACCGAGACGAGCTCCTCGAGGTTCTCCAGGCGGCCCTCCGCCTCGATCGTGCGCTCAGCCTCGAGCGACTCGCGGTAGCCGCTGCGGGCGAGCACTTCCTCGATCAGCTCCGGCACCTCGAATTCTTGCGCGGCCGACATGAGCGACTCGATCGTGCCGCGGAAGCTCTTGAGCGCCTTCTGGGGAGCCGCGCCGACGCCGGCCATCTCGGCCTCCGCGGTCGCCTCCCAGAGCGAGATCTCGCGCTGGTCGGCCCACGTCTGGAGGCGAGCGAGCGTCGTGTCGCCGATGCCGCGGCGCGGCCGGTTGGCGATGCGTAAGAGCGAGACCGCGTCGTACGGGTTGTCGAGCACCTGGAGATAGGCGACGAGATCCTTGATCTCGGCGCGCTCGTAGAAGCGCGGGCCGCCGATCACCTGGTACGCGATGCCCTGGCGCACGAGGATGTCTTCGAGCACGCGGCTTTGCGCGTTCGTCCGGTAGAAGACGGCGACCTCGCTGCCCGAGAAGCCCTCTTCGACGAGCAGCGCGATCTCGGCGGCGACGTAGCGCGCCTCGGCGTGCTCGTCCTCGACCTCGATCACGCGCACCGGATCGCCGTCGCCGAGCTCCGACCAGAGGTTCTTCTCCTTGCGCTCGCGGTTGTGGCTAATGACGCCGTTCGCGGCGTCGAGGATGTGCTGCGTCGAGCGGTAGTTCTGCTCGAGCGCGATCGAGTACGAGCCGGGGAAGTCGTGCTCGAACTCGAGGACGTTGCGGATGTCGGCTCCGCGGAAGCCGTAGATCGACTGGTCCGGGTCGCCGACCGCGAAGACGTTGCGGTGCTTCTCGGCGAGGAGCTGGAGCAGGCGGTACTGGGCGTGGTTCGTGTCCTGGTACTCGTCGACGAGGATGTACCGGAACGCCTCCTGCCACCTGGTGCGGGCCTCGGGGAAGCGCTCGAGCACGTCGACCGTGAGGAAGAGCATGTCGTCGAAGTCGACGGCATTCGAGGCGAAGAGGCGCTTCTGGTAGAGGTCGTAGACCTCGGCGACGGTCTGGTCGTAGAAGCTCGCAACGCGCTCGGTGTACTCCTCCGGGCCGACGAGCGTGTTCTTGGCGTTCGAGATCTGCGAGTGGATGCCGCGCGGCGTGAAGCGCTTGGGGTCGCGCTCGAGCTCCTCGAGGCAGCGCTTCACGAGGCGGATCTGATCCGCCTGGTCGTAGATCGTGAAGTTCGAGCGGTAGCCGAGTCGCTGCGCCTCCCGGCGCAGGATCCGGCCGCACGCGGAGTGGAACGTCATCACCCAGGCGGCACGCGCGGGCGGCCCGACGAGATCGCCGACGCGCTCGCGCATCTCCCCCGCCGCCTTGTTCGTGAAGGTGATCGCAAGGATTTCGGGCGGCTTCACACCAACCGCGCCGAGCAGGTGCGCGATGCGGCGGGTGAGGACGCGGGTCTTGCCGGAGCCCGCGCCTGCGACAACGAGCACGGGGCCTTCGGTGTGCAGGACGGCCTCGCGCTGGGCCGGATTCAGGTCGGCGAGATAGGTCTCGGGCGTCGTTGCGGCCACCGCTCGATCGTAGCCGCGAGGGGGGCGACCGAAGCCGCCGAGATTCGAGCCGGCGCCTGGTCTAGTCCTTCGCGGCGCGGATCTCGACCTTGCCGGCGCGGACGCGAGCCTCGTAGCGCGGCTGCGGATAGACCGCCGGGCCGCCGCGCACCTCGCCGCTGCAGAGGTCGAAGCGGGATCCGTGCCACGGGCAGACGACGGTGTCGCCGTCCCGCTTTCCCTCGTCGAGCGGACCGCCGAGGTGGGAACACGTCGCCGAGATCGCACACACCTCGCCGGTTTCCTCCGAGCGCGAGACGACGACCGACTCACCCTCGAGCTCGACGCCGACGAGCTTGCCGCCGTTGAGATCCGACTCCTCGCAAACGGGCGCGTAGCGGTCGCGCGGGCTCTCGAACGCCGTTCGGTTGACGCGGACGCCCAGCCCGAACGAGAGATGGCCTCCGAGGTGGGCGGAGAAGAGCGCGCCGCCGTAGGCCGCCATGGAGAGCAGCCGGCCGAAGTTGCGCATGCCGCCGCGCCTCGCGGCGAGCGACAGGACGTTGAGCGTCAATCCAGCCGTGTTGACGAGCGCGTGCACCGTCCCGATCCGGCGGGCGTCGTCCTTGAGGTGACTCCAGTCGTTGAGGCCGGTGAGAGCCGCCGGCACCGCGCCGAGGATGCCGACCGCGAGCGCTCCGTCGGCTGCCTCCGAGCCGACTAGATCGAGAGCAAAGGCTGCAGACCAGGCGCCGAGCGGCACATCGGTCAGCGCCGGATGAAGCGGGTTCCCGAACCAGACTCCGTCGAGGATGTCGCGCACCGGCTGCGGCATGGCGTTCACTGCCTCCTGCAGCGGCTCGGCGTAGGCGTCGAGCGGCTCCGCAAGTTCCGCGAGGTGTTTGATGAGACGGAGATTCGTCATGGATGCTGTTCGTCCCCGACCGGCCCCGGCCGGAAACGCCTACGCTCGCGACATGCGGCTGGCGCTCATGATCGAGGGGCAGGAGGGCGTGACCTGGCGGGACTGGTGTGCCCTCGCGGATGCCTGTGAGGAGCACGGCGTCGAGACGCTCTTCCGCTCCGACCACTACATCTCGCAGGGCGACGAGGCCCGCAACGTTGCGCACGACGCGTGGACGACGATCGCCGCCCTGGCGGCCAGAACGACGACGCTCCGCTTCGGGACACTCGTCTCCCCCGTCACCTACCGCGCACCGGCGCTGCTCGCGAATGCCGCGGCCACGGCCGACCACGTCTCCGGCGGACGGATCGAGCTCGGGATGGGCGCAGGTTGGATGGAGCGCGAGCACCGCGCGTACGGCTTCCCGTTCCCCGAGACGCGCGTGAGGGTCGAGATGCTCGCCGAGCAGATCGAGATCGTCCACCGGCTCTGGACCGAGGAGCGCGTCGACTTCCGCGGCCGGCACTACACGCTCGAGGACGCGCCCGCGCAGCCGAGGCCCGTCCAACGGCCGAGGCCGCCGCTACTCGTCGGCGGGGGCGGCGGTCGCGGCACCGTCGACGCGGCGCTCCGGTTCGCCGACGAGTACAACACGCCGTTCGTCTCGCCCGAGGATGCGGCTGCGATCCGGGAGAAGACGCGGCCGCTGCGCTTCAGCGTCATGACCGGCTGCGTGATCGGCGCGACGCGCGACGACGCGCTCGACCGTGCGCGCACGCTCTACGAGCGGAGGCCACGCGACGCCGAGTTCGACGAATGGCTCACGCGAATGAGCGCCCTCGCCGTCGTCGGCTCCGTCGAGGAGGCAACCGAGCGTCTCCTCGCCTACGAGCGCGCCGGCTGCGACCGCGTCATGCTCCAGCACCTCCTCCACACTGACGTCGAGCCGGTGCGGCTGATCGGCCGCGAGCTCGCGCTGGCGCTCGCCTGACCGTCCGCCGCGTCCGCGACGATCCGGTCCGTGGACGAGACCGGCACTACCCGCTTCGAGACCTTCAGCGACGGCGTGTTCGCGATTGCCGCGACGCTGCTCGTGCTCGAGTTCTCCGTCTCGGGCGACAACCTCGGCCACGAGCTCCTTCACATCTGGCCGTCCTACCTCGCCTATGTCACGAGCTTCCTGACGATCGGGATCATCTGGATGAATCATCACCACACGGTCTCGCTGATCGCACGAACGGACCGGACGATGCTCTTCATCAACAACCTGCTTCTGTTGACGGTCGCCTTCCTCCCGTTCCCGACGAAGCTCGTCGGCGACAACCTCCGCGGCGGCGACGAGCAGGCGGCGGCCCTCGCCTACGCCGGGACCCTCGTTGCAATGGCGATCCTGCACCAGTTCTGGTGGCAGTACGCCCGCCGCAACCGGCGGCTGATCGCCGACGAGACGCCCGACTCGGCGCTGCGCGCCGTCGACCGCGCTTACTGGCCCGGTGTGCCGATGTACGCGGCCGTCTTTGTCGTCGCGTTCTTCAGCCCGCTCGCCGCCGTCCTCATCACCTTCGCCATCGCGGCGTTCTACCTACCTTCCGCCGCTCTCTTCGATCGCTGACTCGAGCCAGGCGGACGCTGCCGCGAGGGCCGCGACGTCGCTCGACTTGAGGACGATCTCGACCGTGAAGCCGCTGGAGCCGAAGCTCGGGTAGGAGCCGACGAGGACGCTCGGCCAGCGCTCGCCGGTCTCGGCGAGCGTGGACGAGATCACGCTCTCGTAGGTGCGGTAGACGCGGCGCCAGGACTCGATCGGGCTGCCGCGGCGGAACTCCTCCTCGATCGAGGCAAACATCGCCTCCATCTCCGAGGGGAGGCCGGGCAGGACGTAGACGTTCTCGAGCGCGAAGCCGGGCGCACCGCCCAGCGGGTTTGCCAGCGCTCGGCTGCCACGGGGCAGGTGCGCCCAGCGCGCCGCGTACTCCGGGTTGCGCGTGAACCGCGCGCGCAGGCCGGCGGCGACCTCCCGCACTTCCTCCTGCGGTACGCCGAACGCGGCGGCGATCGCCTCGCGCGTCAGGTCGTCGGGCGTGCCGCCGAGGCCGCCCGTCACGAGGAGGAAGTCGACGCGCGGAGCCTCGGTCCGGACGAACTCCGCGATCGCGTCGATCTCGTCGGGCAGCGACGCCGTGAGCCGCACTGCGACGCCGAGTGGCGCGAGCCGGCGCGCGAGCCAGGCCGCGTTCGTGTTCACCACGTCGCCCGAGACGAGTTCGTTCCCGATCGTGAGGATCGAGGCGTTCGGCATCACAGCTCGATGGTACGGCCGGGCGCGAAGGCCTCCAGGAAGCGGCGGTCGTGGGTAACGAGGATCACGGTGCCGTCGTAGCCGGCGAGGCCGCGCTCGAGCTCCTCGATCGCCTCGACGTCGAGGTGGTTCGTCGGCTCGTCCAGGACGAGGCAGTTGACGCCGCGGGCGGTGAGGAGTGCAAGGCCGCCGCGCGTGCGCTCGCCCGGCGAGAGCGACACGGCCGGGCGCAGGACGTCCTCGGCGCCGAGGCCGAACTTCGCGAGCAGCGTGCGGGCCGTCCCTTCCTCGAAGTCGCGGAAGATCTCGAGCAGCGTCTGCGGTCCCGTGAGCGCGGCACGATCCTGCTCGAGCTCGCCGAGGACGACGCCTGGCCCGAGCCAGCGGCTGCCGGCGGCGAGCGGCCGCCGGCCCAGCAGCGCGTCGAGCAGGGTCGTCTTGCCGCTCCCGTTCTCCCCGGCAATCGCGACGCGGTCGCCCCAGCCGACGGCGAGGTCGAGTGGCCCGAGCCGGAAGGAACCGCGTTCCACGACCGCATCCTCGAGCCGCACCACCGTCTCGCCGCTGCGCGCCGCGGGCGCGAGCGAGAGCTGGAGCTCCCACGGCTCAAACGGTTTCTCGACGGTCTCGACCTGCGCGAGCTTCGCGCCGTACGTCCGCTTCACATCCTTGGACTTCTTCTTCTTGCGGCCCTGGCCGTAGCCGCGCCGCTCCCACTCCGCCATCCGGCGTTGCTGCTCCTCGATGCGCCGGCGCTCGGCGACCGACGCCTCCCAGCGGCGGTAGTGGCGGTCACGCCGCCGCTCGCGCTCGGCTTCGTAGTCGCTCCAGCCGCCGCTGTACTCCGTCGTCCCTCGCGTCCACTCGTCGAGCTCGACGATGCGCGTGACGACGCGGTCGAGGAAGGCGCGGTCGTGCGAGACGACGACGAGCGAGCCGGGATGTGAGGCGAGCGAACGCTCGAGCCAGGCGAGGCCGGTGAAGTCGAGGTCGTTCGTCGGCTCGTCGAGCAGCAGCACCTCGAAGCCGGCCCGGAGGACGGCGACGAGCGCCGC
>Ga0075424_100006776_pt1 | contig 11044 bp, 11 predicted proteins | sample SoiMethybrSBSTD3_FD_75301 | JGI IMG/M metagenome (GOLD analysis project Ga0075424, IMG submission 75301) | Bulk soil microbial communities from a Populus tree surrounding site in Tennessee, USA - Soil MetaG P. TD hybrid SBSTD3 | ecosystem: Environmental > Terrestrial > Soil > Tree plantation...
GGAAGAGCCAGGTCTCGGTCGAGTACGTGGACGGCAGGCCCGTGCGCGTCGACACCGTGCTGATCAGCGCCCAGCATCGCGAGGAGGTCGACGTCGAGACGCTCCTCCGGCCCGACGTCGAGGCCGAGGTGATCGATCCGGTGCTGCGCGAGTTCCCGGACCTCGCGACCGAAGGCGTTCGCGTCCTCGTCAACCCGACCGGCAGGTTCGAGATCGGCGGTCCCAAGGCGGACACGGGACTGACCGGCCGGAAGATCATCGTCGACAGCTACGGCGGCATGGCCCCGCACGGCGGCGGCGCCTTCAGCGGCAAGGATCCGACCAAGGTCGACCGCTCGGGGGCGTACATGACGCGATACGTCGCGAAGAACGTCGTGGCGGCGGGGCTGGCGGACACCTGTCTGTTGCAGGTCGCGTACGCGATCGGGACCGCGCATCCCGTCTCGCTGATGGTCGACACGGCGGGGACCGAGCAGGTCGACCCGAAGAAGATCGACGCCGCGATCTGGGAGCTCTTCGACTTCCGGCCGGCCGCGATCATCCGCGACCTCGATCTGGCCCGGCCGATCTACCAGGAGACCGCGGCCTACGGTCACTTCGGTCGCAAGGAGTTCCCATGGGAGGCCACCGATCGCGTCGACGCGCTCCGGAGCGCCGTCGGCGCCTGAGGTCCTCACCGGTCCGGTCTCGGTCTGCATCGACCGTCCGGTCCTCTCGCTCGACCGGGCATTCACCTACGACCTCCCGGAGGAGCTCGGAGCCGGGCTCGGCTCGTACGTCCGGGTCCGCTTCCACGGGAAGCTCACGCGAGGCTGGGTGATCGGGCCGTCCGAGGCCCACTCCGGGCGCGTCCTGCCGGTGATGCGGCTCGTCTCGCCGGTTCCGGCGTTCGACGCCCCGATCCTCCGCCTGGCGCGCTGGATGCAGGAGCGATACGTGGCACCGCTCGCGACGGTGCTCGGCGCGATCACGCCTCCCCGGGTCGCCGGGGAGGAGACGGCGCTACCCGGACCCCCTCCGGCGCGCCCGGAGCGCATCCCGGTCGCGGCCGGGCCCCTCGGGACCTACCGCGGCGGACCTGACGGACTGAGCGCGATCGCCCGTGGGGACGCCGCGTTCACGATCCGGCCGGCGCCCGAGGACGAACAAGCCGTCGCGGTCGATGCGGTCGCCGCGTGCGTCTCGGCCGGTCGCCGCGCGATCGTCCTCGTGCCGGAGGCCGTCCCGGTCCCGGCCACGGTGACGGCGATCGAAGAGGCGTTCGGCGACCGCGTGTGCCGGTTCCTCGGCGGGAGCGCCCGCGAGCGGTACCGGAGGTGGCTCGAGATCCGGGCGGGGCACTACGACGTCGTGGTCGGGACGAGACCCGCCGTGTTCGCCCCGATGGGGGAGCTCGGCCTCGTATACGTGGCCCGCGAATCCCACGGGGCGCATCGGGAGGACCGCGCGCCGTACTACCACGTCCGCGAGGTGGCGCTTCGGCGCGCGGTCCTCGGCCGCGCGACGTGCGTCCTCGCGGCGGCGTGCCCCACCGGCGAAGCGGCCGCGCTCCAGTTGCCGGTCGTCGCGCCGGCTCGTCGCTCGTGGCCGGTCGTCGAGGTGGTCCGTCCGGGTTCCGAGGGTCGCGCGCCGCGGCTCGTCCGGTCGTTGCGCGAAGCGCGCCGGGCGTTCATCTACGCGCCGGTCCCCGGCTACGGGGTCGCGCAGGTGTGTCGGTCGTGCGGCGCTCCGGCCGCCTGCGCCGCGTGCGGGGGGATGCTCCGGGAGGAAGGTGGACGCGTTCGATGCGTCGTCTGCGACGCCGAAGGGGTGTGTGCGAACTGCGGGGGCCGTACCTTCGGGATCCGTCGCGGCGGTGCGGAACGCGTCGAGGAGTGGGCGAGTCGCGTCACGACGGTTCCTGTCGTCCGCCCGGCGCGGGCTCGTCTCCCGAAGCGGAGCGGAGAGGTCGTGATCGGCGGCGCGGACTCCGTCCGTGACCTCGGCCCCGGCGGACTCGATCTCGTGGCGCTGCTCGACGCGGACGCGGCGGCCCGCCGGCCGGGACTCGCCGCGCGGGAGCGATCGCTCGCGATCTGGATGGAGGCGGTCGGGTGGGCCCGGCCGGCGGGCCGCGCGATCGTCCAGAGCTCCCATCCCGGCGACCCCGCCGTGCAAGCGCTCGTCCGCGGCAACCCCGATCGGTTCCTCGAACGTGAGGCCGAGCGCCGCGCGGCGGCGGGGTTCCCCGTGGGCGCGCCGACGTTCCGCGTCGTCGGATCGGACGCGCTCGCCGCCGCGGTCGCGCGTCACGATCCCATCACGACGCTCGTGAGCGCTCGGGACGGTCGGACCGTGTGCCTCGTGGTCCTGTCGCCCGATGCGGTGCCCGGCTTCGGCATCGAGATGCGGCGGCTCGCCTCCGAGGGCGTCGTCGAACGGGTGGAGGCCGAACCGCATCTGTAGGGTCCAGCCGTGATCCTCCCGATCCGCACGCTGGGCGACCCCGTCCTCCGTCAGCCCGCCAACCCCGTGACGGCGTTCGACGATGGCTTCCGGCACCTCTGCGACGACATGATCGAGACGATGTACGCGGCGCCCGGCGTCGGACTCGCGGGGCCACAGGTGGGCGTGTCGCTGCGCGTGTTCGTCTTCGACGACGGCGAGACGGGACCGCAGGTCCTCGCGAACCCCCGGCTCTCCGAGGGCGCCGGCGAGCTGGCGGAGGAGGAAGGGTGCCTCTCGATCCCGGGTCCGTACCACGTCACCCCCCGCCTGGGGACGGTCCGGGTCCGTGGCGTGGACGCATCGGGCAAGGAGGTGGAGATGCTCGGCGAGGGTCTCCTGGCTCGGATCTTCCAGCACGAGACCGATCACCTCGACGGGATGCTGTACATCGACCGTCTCGACGACGATGGCCGGCGTGAGGTCCTCTCCGAGCTCCGACGGATCGAGTTGGGGCTCCAGGAGCCGTCCTCGCCCCGGCGCCCGCAGTAACGAGTAACCCCTATCCTGCCGCCGGTGAGCGTCCGAGTCGCCTTCCTGGGGAACGACCCATGGTCGGTGCCGTCGCTCGAGGCGATCGCGGGGGAGCCGGACCTCGAACCCGTCGTCGCGATCACGAACCCACCGAAGCCGGCAGGCCGCGGGTCGCCGGTGACGCGCACCGCGGTCGCCGAGGCGGCCGGCCGCTTGGACGTGCCGACCGCGGAGGTCGCAGGGGTCGGTGGCGGAGCGGGCTTCGAGGCGCTCGTCGCCGCGTCCGCCGACGTGATCGTGGTCGTCGCCTACGGTGAACTGTTGACGCACGACGTCTTGGAGCTGTCCCCGCAGGGGGCCATCAACCTCCACTTCTCCCTCCTGCCGCGGTGGCGCGGCGCCGCGCCCGTGCAACACGCGCTCCTGGCCGGGGACGAGACCACCGGGGTCACGGTGATGCGCATGGACGAGGGTCTCGACACGGGCCCGATCCTGAACCAGCTCGTCGAGGAGATCCGGCCGGAGGACGACACCGGCACGCTCGGCGCGCGGCTCGCCCACAACGGGGCGATGCTCCTCGCGGGGGTGCTGCGCATGCTCCCGAGAGGCGGCGTCCCCGCGCGGCCTCAGGACGATCGCCTGGTCACCAACGCACCGAGGCTCAGCGCGGCGGACCGCGTCCTGGATTGGGGCGGTCCGGCCGACGGCATCGTGCGGCGGGTTCGGGCCTTCGCGCCCGATCCGGGCTCGACGACGACGTTCCGCGGCGAGACGCTGAAGGTACTCGCCGCGGCGGTTGATCGCGATCCGGAAAGCGGTGGAGCGCCGGGCACGATCCTGGCACCCGACGAGCGAGGCGTCCGGGTCGCAGCGGGGTCCGGGAGCGTGCGATTGATCGAGGTCGCGCCCGCCGGGCGCCGGCGGATGCCGGCGGCAGACTGGGCGCGCGGGGCTCGGTTCGCGACGGACGAGCGACTCGGATGACCGCCCGGTCGGGGTCGACGGCGAGATCCGTCGCCCTCGAGACGATCCGGCGCGTGATCGAGGAGCACGCGTACTCGACGCTCGTCCTGCCGGCGCTGCTCCGCCGCGCGGGGCTCGACGCGCGCGACCGCGCGTTCGCGACGGAGCTCGCGTACGGGACCCTTCGGCGCCGCATCCCGATCGACCGGTCGATCGGGATGCGCTCGACGCGCCCCATCGAGCGGATCGACGTTCGCGCGCGACACCTGCTGCGCCTCGGGGCGTATCAGCTCGCGTACACCGCGGTGCCCCCCCACGCGGCGGTCGCCGAGACGGTGTCCCTCGCGAACGGCCGTGAACGCGGCTTCGTGAACGCGGTGCTCCGGCGGCTCGCGAGCGATCCGGTCCCGCCGCCGGGCGGTGACGGCGCGGACGACGTCGCGGGCCGGACGGGCCTCGCCGCGTGGGCCGTCGAGGAGCTGCGGGCGCTCGTCGGCGGCGATGCGGAGGAGGCCTCGACCGCTCTCGCCAGTCGCGGTCCGCTCTGTCTGCGCACGAACACGGCGAAGACGGACATCGCGTCCCTCGAGCGAGCGCTGCGCGGGGCCAGCCGCGATCCGCGGCCGGCCCCGCTCGACCCGGCGTGCCTCCTCCTGGACGGTGGCGATCCGACCGCGCTCCCGGGGTACCAAGACGGGTGGTTCGCCGTGCAGGACCAAGCCTCCGCGTTCGTCGTGCGGGTGCTCGACCCCGCACCGGGGGAGCGGGTCGCCGACCTCTGCGCCGCGCCCGGCGGGAAGGCGCTCGCCGCGGCGGCGGCGACCGATCCGGGTGGGATCGTGGTCGCCGCCGATCGCAGCGAGCGCCGGGTCGGGCTGATCGCGCGGCAGGCCGTTCGTCTCGGCGTCCGGACCAGGCTCCTCGTCCAGGACTCGACGGCGCCGGCGCTCGCCGGTCCGTTCGATCGGGTGCTCGTGGACGCTCCCTGCAGCGGGATCGGGTCGGCTCGTCGCCGGCCCGAGCTGCTGTGGCGCGTCGACCGGGGCCGCCTGACGACGCTCGCGGCCCGGCAGGTGCGGCTCTTGGAGGTGGCGGTCGACTCGCTTCGCGACGGCGGCCGCCTCGTGTATTCGGTCTGCACGTTCCCGCGCGCGGAGACCGACGCCGTGTGCGACGAGCTGCTGCGGGTCCGGCGGGATCTCGCCCCGACGGTCACGAACGGACCCGACGGCCCTTCGGAGCGTCACCGCCTGTGGCCGCATCGGCACGGCTCGGACGGGATGTTCGTCGCGGCCTTCACACGCCTTCCGTGACCGCGTGCGCCGCCGTGAGCGCCCCGATGCGCCCGGGTACGATACGCGCGTCATGGGCAAGCTCGCCGCGTCGATCCTCGCCGCAGACCTCGCGCACCTCGGGGATCAGGTGAAGCTCGTGGAGCGACATGCCGAGGTCATCCATGTGGACATCATGGATGGGCACTTCGTGCCGCCGATCGCGCTCGGGACCGTCGTCGTGAAGAGCCTGCGGCCGGTGACGGACCGCACGCTCCACGGGCACCTGATGGTCGACGCTCCGCAGGACCACTTCGACGAGCTCCGCGAGGCGGGTCTCGACGTCGTGAGCTTCCATCTCGAGGCCGTGCCCGAGCCCGGTCCCGCGATCCGCAAGGCCCGCGGCGCCGGCCTCGGCGTGGGCCTGACCCTGAATCTCGAGACGCCGGTCGACGCGGTGGTCCCGCACCTGGAGGAGATCGACGACGTGATGCTCATGAGCATCCGGCCCGGCTGGTCGTTCCAGACGCTCAACCCCGACGTGTATCCGCGGCTCGAGGCCGCCCGCGCGGAGATCGACCGACGGAACCCGGCCGTCGAGCTCGAGATCGACGGGGGAGTGAAGATCGAGAACGCGGCGCGGGCCGTGGCGTCGGGAGCGACGGTCTTGATCGCGGCCTCGGGCGTGTTCGCGCAGCCGGACCCTGGGGAGGCCGCGCGGGCGCTCGCCGCGATCGCGGCCGGTGAGCCGGCCGGTGGAGAGGCGGGCTGACGTGCCGGAGACGATTCTCGTCGTCGACGACGACCCGGACATCGCCCGGTTCGTCGAGGTGAACCTTCGATCCGCGGGCTACGACGTGGCCGTCGCGGGGGACGGCGAGGAGGCGCTCGACAAGGCCGCCGAGATCCGTCCGGACCTCGTGCTCCTCGACGTGATGATGCCGAGGATCGACGGCTTCGAGGTCGCACAGCGACTCCGTCGCAGCCCCCAGACCGCGAACACGAGCATCATCATGCTCACGGCGAAGGCGCTCTCCGCGGACAAGGTCACCGGGCTGCAGTCGGGCGCCGATGACTACATCATCAAGCCGTTCGATCCGATCGAGCTCCTCGCGCGGGTGAAGGGCACGCTCCGTCGCGCCAAGGAGATGCGCAACCTCTCGCCGCTCACCGGACTTCCCGGGAACATCCGGATCCAGGAGGAGATCGAGCGCCAGGTGCGAGACGGTCAGCCGTTCGCCGTGCTGTATTGCGACCTCGACAACTTCAAGGCCTACAACGATCAGAAGGGCTTCGTCCGTGGCGACCGCCTGATCCAGTCCGTCGCCAGGATCATCCAGGACGCCGTCGTCGAGCACGTCGGGACCGAAGGGTTCGTGGGCCACGTCGGCGGGGACGACTTCGTCGCCGTCCTGCCGCCCGACCCGTCGGAGGACGTCGCGAAGCGGATCTGCGAACGGTTCGACGAGGCACGCTCCGAGTTCTACGAGCCCGAGGACCTGGAACGCGGGTTCGTCCGGGTCGAGGATCGCAAAGGTGTCCTGCAGGACATCCCCCTCGTCGCGATCTCGATCGGGATCGCGAGCACCGACCGGCGACACTTCGCCCACTACGGCGAGGCGGTCGCCGTCGCGACGGAGATGAAGTCGTTCGCCAAGCGCCAGGGCGGCTCGAGCTACGCGATCGACCGCCGCAGCGACTGACCCCGCCGGGTCGCATCCCGTTCCGATCGACGCCCTCTTATACTCGGGGGCGAAGCCTGTTTCCGGGGCGGGGTGGAAGTCCCCACCGGCGGTGACAGTCCGCGACCCCACGACGGCCAGCCGTGGGTGGATCCGGTGCGATACCGGAACCGACCGTGAGAGTCGGGATGGGAGGAACGGGCGCACCGGCGCCGCCGCGCGCGGCGACGGCGTGCCGTCCGCCCCGGTGGGGGAGCGGATGGACGGAAACCGATCGGACATGCGGCGAGCGCTCGAGCTCGCCGAGCGCGCGTGGGGCCGCGTCTCCCCGAATCCTCTCGTCGGTGCCCTGGTGCTCGCGGCCGACGGATCCACGGTCGGCGAGGGCTGGCACGAGGGACCCGGCACCGACCACGCGGAGGTCATGGCGCTTCGCGCCGCGGGCCCACGGGCCCGCGGCGCGACCGTCGTCTGCACGCTCGAGCCGTGCGATCACGTCGGACGGACCGGACCGTGCACGCGAGCGCTGATCGAGGCGGGTGTCGCACGGGTGGTGGTCGGCGCGCTCGATCCCAACCTGGGAGACGGTGCCCCCGGCGTCGGCGAGCTCCGGGCCGCCGGTATCGACGTCGTCACCGGCGTGCTCGAGCCTGAGTGCCGCGAGCTCAACGTCGCGTTCGAGCGCCACGTGCGGTCGGGCCGCCCGTTCGTCGTGGTGAAGCAGGCGGCGTCGATCGACGGCAAGACGGCCGCGACCGACGGTTCCTCGCGGTGGATCACCTCCGACGAGGCGAGGGCCGACGTGCATCGTCTGCGGGCGTGGTCGGATGCGATCGTCGTCGGCTCCGGCACCGCGATCCGGGATGACCCGGCGCTCACCGTGCGGGACGAGCGGTTCGAGCGGGCGCGCCCTCCCATCCGTGTCGTCGTCGACGCTCGCGGCCGCGTCGACCCGACGGGACGGCTGTTCGACCGCGCCGCCCCCACCGTCGTCGCCACGACCGGGGACGTCCCGGAGCCGGCGGCGGCCCGGTGGCGCGACGCCGGCGCCGAGGTGCTCGTCCTCGATCGTGATCCCGGCGGAGGCGTCTCGCTCGGCGCGCTCGTCGAGGCCCTCGGCAAGCGCGACGTGCAGGGACTCGTGGTCGAGGGCGGTGCGCGCCTCGCCTGGTCCTTCCTGCGGGACGACCTCGTGGACCGGATCGTGCTGTACGTCGCGCCGAGGGTGATCGGTGGCGAACGGGCGCCCGGCGTCGTCGGGGGCGAGGGGTTCGCCCCGGTCGACGCCGCGCGCCGGCTGAACTTCGGACCGATCGAGCGGATCGGTCCCGACCTGAAGGTGGTGGCGGATGTTCACCGGGATCGTTGAGGAGCTCGGGGCGGTGCGGGAGGTGGCCGGCCACCGGTTCACCGTCGCGTGCCGTGCGGTGCTCGGCGACACGCAGGTGGGATCGTCGATCGCCGTGAACGGCGTGTGCCTGACCGTGGTCGACCGGACCGACTCGACGCTCGCGTTCGACGTGACCGACGAGACGCTCGAGCGATCGAGCCTCGGCCGTCTGCGGCCGGATCACGGGGTCAACCTCGAGCGGCCCGTGTCCTTGGCGGCGCGCCTCGGTGGGCACCTCGTCCAGGGCCACGTCGACGGTGTGGGCATGGTCGCCGCCACCGACCCCGACGGGAGCGGCGGGCTCACGCTCCGGATCGAGCTCCCGGCGTCCCTGCGCCGCTACGTCGTGGAGAAGGGGTCGATCGCGGTCGACGGCGTGAGCCTGACGATCGCGTCGGTGCACGAGGACGGGGTCTCGATCGCCGTGATCCCCCACACCCGGGAGGTCACGACGCTGGGATCGATCCATCCGGGGGACCCTGTGAACGTCGAGGCGGATCTGCTGGCCAAGTACGTGGAACGGCTGATGGAAAGGGCGGGCTGATGAGCGGGCCGGACGAGATGGACTCGAGCGTCTTCGCGACGATCCCCGAGGCGATCGAGGAGATCGCCCGCGGACGGATGGTGATCGTCGTCGATGACGCCGATCGAGAGAACGAGGGAGACCTGATCGTCGCCGCGGAGAAGGTGACGCCGGAGACGATCGCCTTCATGGTCAGGTACACGAGCGGCGTGATCTGCATGCCGATGATGGGGGCCCGCCTCGACGAGCTCCACATCCCACTCATGGTCGCGGCGAACACGGACCACCAGCGCACCGCGTTCACCGTCTCGGTCGACGCTCGCCGCGGCGTGACGACCGGCATCTCGGCGGCCGACCGCGCGACGACGATCCGAACGATGATCGAGCAGGACACGAGACCCGAGGACATCCTGCGACCCGGGCACATCTTCCCCCTGCGGTACCGGGAGGGCGGGGTGCTCCGCCGCGCCGGTCATACGGAAGCGGCGGTCGACCTCGCTCGACTCGCGGGGTTGTACCCCGCGGGCGTCCTGTGCGAGACCGTGAACGACGACGGCACGATGGCTCGCGTCCCAGACCTCGCTCGTTTCGCCCGGGAGCACGACCTCCGGCTGATCTCGATCGCGGACCTGATCGAGTACCGCCGCCGGCGTGAGGTGCTCGTCGACCGCGTCGCGACCGCGACGATCCCCACCTCGTGGGGCGAGTTCCGCGCGTTCGCGTACGAGAGCGTCGTGGACGGACGCACCCACGTGGCGCTCGTGCTCGGCGACATCGGCGACGGCGCCGATGTGATGACCCGCGTCCACTCGGAGTGCCTCACCGGCGACGTGTTCGGTTCGCTCCGGTGCGATTGCGGGAGCCAGCTGGAACGAGCGTTCGAGCTGATCGGCAAGGAGGGGCGCGGGGTGGTGTTGTACATCCGCGGCCACGAGGGCCGTGCGATCGGCCTGACGCACAAGCTCCGCGCGTACGAGCTCCAGGACCTCGGCCGCGACACCGTCGAAGCCAACCTCGAGCTCGGGTTCGCCGCCGACCAGCGCGAGTACGGGATCGGCGCCCAGATCCTGGCGGATCTCGGTGTCCGGACGATGCGGTTGCTGACGAACAACCCGGACAAACGGGCAGGCCTCGAAGGCTACGGCCTGTCGATCGTCGAGCGCGTTCCGCTCGAGACCGAGCCGACGCCCCAGAACATCGGCTACCTGAGGACGAAGGCCGAGAAACTCGGCCACCTCCTCGACGTCCCCGGGGAGTCTCGGTGACGATCGTGCGGGGCCAGCCGCGCGGCGCGGAGGCCCGGATCGCCGTCGTCGCGTCGCGTTTCCACGAAGCCGTCACGACGAAGCTCGTCGAGGGCGCTCGTGCCGGACTGGCCCACCACGGCGTCGCCGACGACGCGGTCACGATCGTGTGGGTCCCGGGCGCCTTCGAGATCCCGATGGTCGCGCACGTGCTGGCGACCTCAGGGCGGTTCGATGCGATCGTGTGCCTGGGAGCCGTGATCCGCGGTGAGACCGCGCACTTCGACCTCGTCGCTGGCGAGGCCGCCCGGGGGGTCGCCGAGGTGAGCCGCACGACGGGCGTCCCGTGCATCTTCGAGATCCTCGCCACCGAGACGCTGGCGCAGGCGGAGTCGCGAGCCGGCGGCGCGCATGGGAACAAGGGGTGGGAGGCCGCGACGGCAGCGCTCGAGATGGCGTCGGTCGTCACGGACCTGCGGATCCTCGAGGTCGGCCCGTGATCGTCGACCGGCCCTGGGGCCGCCTCGCGACGTACGCGCTGAACCAGCCGGTCACGGTGCGCCTCGTGACGGTGGACCCCGGCGCCAGGACCGGGGCCCACTACCACCGTCTCCGCGAAGAGATGTGGGTCGTCCTCGATCCCGGCCTCACCGTCGAGATCGGGAACCGAACGGTGGCGGCCGAGGTCGGTGAAGAATTCTCCGTCCCCGCGGAGGAGGCGCACCGCGTCCGCTGCACCGGCCCCGAGCCGGGTCGGATCCTCCAGATCGCGTTCGGGTACTCGAGCGAGGACGACCGGCTCCTCGTCGACGGGTCGGACGACGACGACGAGTGGTAGCCCTGCCGCTTCGATCGGCCGGTCGACGGCCGGTCGACGGGCGCCGACGGGTGGCCCTATACTCCTCGCACGCCACCACGCGTGGTGGTCGCCATGCACCGGCGAAGTTGCCGGTGCTCGTTCGTCATAGGAGGTGATGCGGGGTCTCCACGGATCCACGGATCAACGACAGGAT
>Ga0075424_100006777_pt1 | contig 11044 bp, 7 predicted proteins | sample SoiMethybrSBSTD3_FD_75301 | JGI IMG/M metagenome (GOLD analysis project Ga0075424, IMG submission 75301) | Bulk soil microbial communities from a Populus tree surrounding site in Tennessee, USA - Soil MetaG P. TD hybrid SBSTD3 | ecosystem: Environmental > Terrestrial > Soil > Tree plantation...
AAAGGGCACATCGAGCGACCTCGGCCAGCTAGCGGCCAGGCGCCATCTGATCTCTGGCATTGATTGCGCGACCGCCGGCGAAGCCGTGACAATACCAGCGGTTGCAGCGCTGCTCGCTTTCATGAAGCGGCGTCTCGTAAACTCACTCATGGCGTTCCTCCTCGTGATGGCGGAAGGCTTCCATGCCCCGGCGTAGCTGAGCGATTGTGGAGCATTCCAACATCGTCTGGCGCAGCGTGGCGGCACTGCGTCACGCACGTAGCATAGTTTCAATGCATAACCGCAAGCAAACAGAACCTGCCTATGCGATGTTGAGCCGATGCGGCCAAAATTGACGCCCGCACGAAAACGCGCCCGTTCCAAGCCGTGTGATGCCAGTAGGATTGCTTCCTGGTCTCGCCAGCTGGAGACCGGCCCGCCCCGTTGCAGGGATGGGAATGTCGCCGCTGGGCTTGTCGGGCCTCACGCGGTGCCAAATCGCCGAACGAGGCAATGACCCCGCACATCGCCGTTGCCGAGTTCTCCGGCACATTCATGCAGGCCGCGAGCCCTGCCGCCCGTGTAGGGAATTGCAAGTTGCACACCACGAGCAAGGGGTTGACCTGCATCGCCTATCCGCTTTGCAGCCCTTCCATTCGCCGCGGTGCAGGCGGGGATGACCTAGCCCACAGCACTCCCGCGCTGCCGTCCACTCGCAAGCGCTCGCGCCTGCTCACCCCCGGGGAGAGGATCTGCTGGCGGGCGTACACCCCGCGATTGCTGCGGTGCAAAAAAGCGAGCGATAGGCCAGGCACTGGCCAAGGGCTTGAGACCGTGCGGCTACTCGCCAACAATGGGAAATCTAAGGTTCATATGGGCTTGATCCACGCCATGAATTTAGCCGCCTTCGACTTGAACTTGCTCCTCGTCTTCCATGCCATGATGACCGAGCGTCATGCGACGCGAGCGGGGCACCGCATCGGATTGAGCCAACCTGCTGTGAGCGCCGCTCTCAATCGGCTTCGCTCGATTTTCGATGATGAGCTGTTTATCCGACAATCGGGAGAGATGGTGCCCACCCCGCGCGCACTCAGTCTTGCTGAGCCCATAAAAGAAGCTTTGCAGCGTGTCGAAGCGGCGCTGGCGGGCAGTCCGCACTTTGACCCCGGCACGATGCGTCGTGAATTCACTGTCCGTGGCGTCGACTACGTCAGCTACCTCATCATCGCCCCCATGATGGCGCGCTTAAGTAAGAGCGCGCCAGAGATCGTCGTGCGCTGCGTCGACGCCCAAATAGGCTCTGTTCCTGAGCTCCTTGCCGCGGGTCGGATCGATTTCGCCATCGAGGTCATGCACCAACTCGAGGATCCTGTCCGTTCACAATTCCTCATACGGGAACGGTACGTCGTGATCATCGCGGCCCAACATCCCGATCTCGACACGGGCGGTCAGCTTTTCTCCCAAGCAGCTCTCGATTTGGACCTCTATTGTAAGCTGCCACATGTACTCCATTCCTTCGTTGGCGGAACGACCGGCAACGTCGATTCGGCCCTTGCGGCGGTAAACCGGCGACGTCTCGTCGGACTAAGCATGCCGCATTTCTTCTCAATCGCCGAAACAGTCGCGCGTTCCGAAATGATCGCAACGTTTCCGGAACGAATGGCCCTTCGCCTTGCCCCTGTTCTAGGTCTGCGCGTCTATGAAGTGCCCGTCGAGCTAGCGCCAATTTCGCTGGCGCTAATCTGGCACCGCCGAAATGACGAAGACGCCGGCTGTACGTGGTTTCGCCAGCAAGTCATACAATTCTCCAAGAGCCTCGGTTGATCCGAACAGCGGCGTTGGAAGCGTGTCCTCAATGAGCGCGGGCCACTCGACCGGCAAGACGGCGCCGACACCCCCGGGGTCGGAAGAACACGATTTCTTTCTTCGGAACGCTCCTTGCACGTCTTCGTGACGGTCCGGGCCAGACTCCGAGTTGGGCCAGACTCTGGCCAGACTCTGGCCAGACTCTGGGCTTGGACTCCGCTTACCAGGCAAGTCTTGACGCGCCGCGATCGCTGCCGAATTTGTTGAGCTGCTAAGGCTTCCCGCTGGCCGCTCGTTGGCGGGGTTGGTTGTCTGTTGGGCGGTTGCCAGGCGACGGGAGCGGCGGCGATTGCAACGTCGCCGCTCCCTTCCGGTTGAGCGTCTCAACGCTCACCGTCCCCGCCGCAATGTCCTGTCAAAACAGGTTCGACCGACGAGGACATTGCGAGCATGTTCGAACTGCCGGAGAACCGCCAGGACTTACTTGGTACGGAACAGGACACTTTCCTCACCGCCATCAAGGGACGTGGCTCTCGCGCTACAGCTTGAGCTTTGGCGCGCCAAATGCAGCGACATTGGGGGAGCCAAGACCCGCGCCGCCGCCACGGGCAGGCATTGATCCTGACGTCCCCGATCAACGTGAGCGAAGGAGACGTGCGCTCTTCCTGGTCTTTCCTGAAGGAGCCCCGATATTTTGCCTTAGGTGAGCGGATACCGCGCGTTGCACCAAAGGGGTCAGCGCAGCCAAGACGGCAGGCCCCGCGCTCCAAACCGTAGGGGGAGAATGCTAAGCGGCTCACTCACGAGACTTCAAAATGCAAAGATCAAATTGCAGGAGATAGGAGCTCGTGTCAGTCGCAACGAAAGAGCCCCGATTTTCGCCGGGGCTCTGAGTTTGGCGCTACATCAGGCGCGTGCGAATAGCGGCTACCACCGGCGCCCGTGGCCTCGCCACCCACCTCCCCAATACGGACGCCCGTAGTGAGCGAAGCGTGGGCCGCGCCAATACGGATACGCGGCGTAATACGGGTAGGGACGCCAAAATCGAGGCCCGTAATAGTAGGTGCCGTAAAAGTAGGGCTCGGGGTAATAGGGTCGCGCATAGTAGGCCGGCGGCGGACCTGCAGGAGGTTCAGCGTAGGGGCGTGCCTGCGGGTACGGCCCGAAATCCGCCGCGCTCGCAGCGACCGGCGACAAGGCCAAGACGGCACACGTGGCTAGTGCATATTTGAGCATTCTCATGGTGTTACTCCCTCGCGAATTTGGCAGGGTTCAAAGACGCCCAGCAGCATGAACGCTCGATGAACGAGAAGCAAAGATCACCCTTCGGTCATCGGCGGCAGTCACCCGCGATCCTGCGCCCGATCCAAGGAATAGTCGCACCGCCCTCCCCCTCTCTAGCAAGCCGTCAGCCGAACCGGCACTCAACTGTTCAAGAACGCTGAGATTGCGACGATTTTCCGAATGCGCATGAGAAGGCCGACAATTGCCGCCAGAGAACTTCAGCAACACCAAACAGCGGCCCAGTGCAACCAATCGCCGGGAGCACGTGAGCACAACGGCGCGTTGGGGGGGCTCAATTCGATCCCCCCAGCTGGCGTGCCATCGGCCGACCCAATGGAATGGCGCGGCGGTCCTCGCGGCCGCAGGGGCACAGAAAGGATTGAGATACTCACGTGTTCCACCTGAAACAGCGGCCGCGCCCTCTCTGCACCTTTGGCTCGCAGTACCCGAGCAGGTGGTGCGTCTCGTCGTGGAGCGCGACGCGGTGCCACGACTGAACTGCCCAGGCGGAGCGCGCCTCTTTCGGACGTCGATTGTTTGCTCAGCAAAGGGCGCGCGAAAGGTTGGCCACTCTCTCCCTTGGTTCGACAGCCACGGAGCCTTTCCCCAAAACGCGCTTCCAACGCGCTTGCGATGAGCACATAGCCGCTTATGCGCGGGGCGACCTCGTAGTTGCCGCTCGAGCTCAGCTGCGCTCGATTGGACGTATCGATCGAGAGATGGAGCAGTGGCCCGCTACAGCTTGGCCTGCGTATAGAGGTCCCACAGCTCTGCGGCGAAACTCCCCGGCTCAACGTCGGCGCCCTGGCTTGCAAAATACGCGCAGACGTTGGCGATATCACGCGCAAGCAACATGCTGGCGTTGGCATTGATGCGTGCATCTACCGCCTGCGGCAGGTCGATAATGCGCAAGGTTCCGCCCGCGTAGAGCATGTTGTAAGCCGACAAATCGCCATGCACCACATGGCACGCCAGCATGACCTCGATGTTGCGGAGCGCCTGTTCGAGCAGCGTCTCGGCCATAGCTGGGGATAGCCGGACGCGGCTCAGCTGCGGTGCCGGCCTGCCGCCTTCACCTATGAACTCGAGCAGCATGGCGCTCGGGCCCATCGCCATGGGACGCGGAACGTCGGCGCCGGCGGCGTGCAACATGCCAAGCATGGCAAACTCGTGGTGTAGCCAACCTTGGAACTCGACGGCGCGACCGAACTTACTCTTATTCTTGACGGCCCGCGTGGTCCTCGCGTCCCCCAACACGCGGCCCTCCTGGTACGTCGCCGTGTTGCGGAAGTCGCGGTGCTCCCGGGGCCGATACAACTTTAATGCGAAATAACTTTCGCCACGCCCCGGACAGGCCTTGCAGCAATAGACCGTTGCCTCCTTGCCGCTCTTCACCGGGAAGAGCACCGCCTCGATCCAACCGTCCTCGAAAAAAGTCTTGATCTCGTCATGGGAGACCATCTCTGCGCTCATGCGCGTGCACTCCATTTTGTTCGTTGCAGCCCGCGAGGCCGACGCCACGGCGGGCGGTGAAACCGCTCGATCCCGACATGGTGACCTCCCTTGGCTGACGAATGGATGGAATGCAGGGGGCGCGGACTTGCCGGCCCTATGCGCGCATGTTGGCCCCTCGTGACAATACTTGTCCTCGTCGCCAACGGCGGTGACATGGTGCACCGCCCGAAAAATTCAAGCCCAACGCCAAGCAGAGCTTGCACGTTTGCCCGAGGTCAACCTTCAGCCAGGCGAACCGTGCTCCAAGGCGAGCCCCCGCGAGAGGGCGACGGCAAGGGCCCCAGAAAATTGAGAGAACGCAGCAGCAGCAAAGATGGGCCGTCGACTCCGTCAGATGGTCAACGCGCTTCGGTACGCGAATAGCGCTGGGGCACCGCCGGTGTGAACGAAAACCACGTTGTCATGCGGCTGCCACCATCCCGCGCGTACGAGCGCAATGAGACCAGCAAGCCCCTTGCCGGAATAGACGGGATCAAGCACGAGGGCTTCCAGGGCACCCCCCAATTTGATCGCCTCGATCGTTGCGACATGAGGGACACCATAAGCCGGTCCAGCGTGACCGGCGATGACCTCCACGTCCGCCTCATCGAACGCCACCTCAAGCAGCTCGGCAGCGGCGCTGGCGTATCGAACAACGTCGGATCGTATCCGCTCTGGTTCGGCATCGATGTCGATCCCGACCACGCGCGTGCCTTTGAGCGCAATCGATGCGCCGATCACGAGACCGGCCTGTGTCGCAGCACTGCCCGTAGCGTGCACGATCGCCGATGGGTGGAAGCCGCAAGCCGACGATTGGGCGGCGATCTCATCTACGGTCGAGGCGTAGCCAACGGCCCCGAGCGCATTTGATACGCCATAGGGGACGAAATAGGGCCGTCTCCCGTCCTGGCGCAATCGCTCGCCCAATGCCTGGATCGCGCCGTTGCGATCGCCCGTCCAGGGAACATCGTGCAGATGCGCGCCAAACAGGCGATTGAGCAGCGCATTGCCGGATGTCTCATACTCTGGTGTCGGTGGCGAAAGTCGGCCGTGATAGACGGCCAGGTGACATTGCAACCCCAGCTTGGCAGCGGCGGCTGCGACCTGCCGCTGACTGTTCGATTGCACGACGCCACCCGAAACGAGCGTGTCAGCTTTACCCGCCTGAGCCTCGTACAACACGAAGTCGAGCTTGCGCAGCTTGTTGCCGCCAAATGCGATGCCTGTCGCATCCTCCCGCTTCACCCAGAGCCGTGGCCCACCGAGGTGCTCCGCGAGGCGCTGCATGGGTTCCAGTGGCGTTGGCAGGTGCGCAAGGCCAAGGCGCGGGAAGCGAGAGAGCTTGGCGGAGAGCGTCGAGCGATCTTCAGACATAGGCCGCAGGCTATCAACGCTGGCGACTTCTGCAACCGGGCACACGCCGCCTGAGTGGCGGCCTCCCGGCGAGGAGAAGGAGGGTCGGCAATCCATGGGTTGATCTCAAGCCACTGCAAGCTCTTTGCCGCAAAGGCCTGGGGGTGCGGGCGTTGCCGTCAAGTCTGGGCAGAATGCTGGGCTGGCAGCACTGGGAGAGGCTGGCGCAAGCGAACCTTTTGTTCAAGAGAATGCTGCGGGGATTGCACCACCAGTCTGTGGCCGTCGCGCTTGGCGCGAAGGCCCCCCAAAAATGTTGTGAGACCCCTGCAGCTACCCAACGCTTTTCGTCATCCCGAACGGTGAATTGACCCGCAAAGTTCCCATCTCACGGGTCGTCAGGCAGACGGCGATGCACGTGGAACGGGGCGCGGGCATGCGCCAGGCAGAAGTGGCCGACGAGATCGCGGAACGGTTCAGCGGCGCGTGCGGCTCCAGCATTGGCAGCATCGAGGCGCTCGATCGCTGCCTCGGCCTGCTGGCGCAAGCGCCGCTCATCGAGGGTCAGCAGCCGTCCCTGGCGCAGCACGAAACGACCATTGATCATGACACTATCGATGGCGGCGCCATTCTCCGCCAATACCAGCTGCCGCAGCGGATCGCGCAGCGGCACATAGTTGATGTGCCCGACATCGAGGAAGACAATGTCCGCCCGGTATCCCGGTTCCAACCGGCCGATGCGATCGAAGCCAAGGATTGCAGCGCTACCTTCGGTCGCCGCCCGGAATACCTCCTCGACCGACAGCCATCGATCTGGATCGACATCAGCGACGCGTGACAAAAGTGCCGCGAGACGCAGCGCCTCCAACATGTTCTGGCCATCAGAGGTATTGCTCGCGTCGGTGCCGATACCAAGCCCAACGCCCGCATCCAAGAATGCGCGCACGGGGGCGACGCCGGATCCGAGCCGCAGGTTGCTCATCGGATTGTGCACGACGCTGGCGCCCTCATCTGCCAGCCGGCTGATGTCGTCGCGGTCGAGCCAAATGCCGTGCGCTGCGCTAAAACGCGGGCCGAGCACGCCTAGCTCCTGCAGATGTGCCACGAGGCTCTTGCCGTACTTGCGCACACCCAGAACCGCCTGCGTCTTGCTTTCTGCGACATGCGTTTGCAGTGCAAAGCCAAACTCCTCGCCCAGTCGGGCACACGCGACCAAGAATGCATCGGAGCAGTGCAGTGGGATGGTTGGGCCGAGCGCCGGCCGCAGCTGGTCGCGGTCGTGGCGCCAGTTCATGATGATGTCGCGAGCGGCGAATAGGCTCGCCTCGTAAGGAGCAAGTTCAATCTTGCGCGCCCTGTCCTGCAGAACCGGCGGCAGGGCCTCCATCAGCCCAGGCAATGCGGAATAGAGCGTCCGATCAGCCATCATCGGCGCGATCACGGCGCGCATGCCGACCTCGCCGTAGGCGCTCGCAACTGCATCGATCCCTTCGCGAGATGGGAGCGGATATTCGACAAACAGGTCGTAGGCTGCGGTGCAGCCCTTGCGCACCAGTTCGACGGCCGTCAACGTTGCGCTGAGCCGCTTGTCCTCGATCGTGCGGCTGCCGTTGATAGCGCCACTGGCGCTGAGGAACACTTCCAGTGGAACCCGATCGCCCACCGCACCTTTGCCCAGACCCCCGTGTCCGTGCGTGTGGCCGTTGACGAGACCGGGCACCAGTAGGCGATCGGATGCATCGAGGAGGTCTACGTTCTCGCGCGTAATGCGTGCCGGTGGCTCTATGGCGATGATGAAGCCATTGTCGAGCAAAACATCGGCGGGATCACACGTTTTTAGGTCGGCGCGTAGCACGCGCCCGCCACTGACGAGCGTCTTCGTCATGCAGATAGCCTCGCCGGCCCTTGCGTCATGTGCCGGCCGATCTCATAGCGATCAGCATTAGCACGTGGTGTCTCGTACGTGATGCATCCGCCCGCCATCACCAGAACGCGGTCGGAGAGCTCCAGCACTTCATCGAGATCCTCGCTTACCAGCAGCACCGCTGCGCCGCCATCGCGGGCGCGCAGGATCTGGCGGCGGATATCCGTGGCGGCGGCCGCATCGAGGCCGAAACATGGATTCTGCATGATGAGCAGCCGCACGTCGCGCGCAAGCTCGCGGGCCAGCACCGTGCGCTGCACATTGCCTCCCGATAACGTATCCAGCCGCGCCGAGGGTGAGCCGGCTCGGATGCCATAGCGCGCTATCAGCGCCCGCGCGAACGGCCGCAGTGCACGCCGCTTTAGAACTATGCCACCGATCGAAAGCGGTGCGCGATCGAACTGCCGCAGGGCCAAATTTTCCATCACCGTCATGGAGCGAACGGCTGCGTTGGCGAGGGGTTCTTCCGTGAGCAGGGATACGCCCTTGCTCTCCAGCTGACGCCGTCGACGCCGAAACGGCCGACCATCGACGCGCACGCTGCCGCTTTGCGCCTCCCGCTGGCCGGCGAGCACCTCAATGAGCTCTTTCTGACCATTGCCGGATACACCCGCGATGCCGACGATCTCGCCCGCATGAACCTTGAAGCCTACATCAACAACCGCAGGTGTGCCGCGGTCCCCGATCACGTCGAGCCCCTCCAATTCCAGATAGGCGCGGTCGTGCCGGGAGGCACCCTTGGTCGCGGTGCCCTCCTTCTCCAGCGGCAGCGCCTCGCCGAACATCAGCGTTGCCAGACCCGCTTCCGAACACGCTGCAACCTCGGTCTGAGCAACCACCTTTCCGCCGCGCAGAATGGTTACATCCTGTGCGAACTGCATTACCTCACGCAGCTTGTGCGTGATGAGCACGACGGTGAGCTCGTGCGCGTCGACGAGGCGGCGCATTTCGCCCAGCACCTCGTCAGCTTCGGCGGGTGTCAGCACTGACGTCGGTTCGTCAAGGACGAGGAAGCGCCTGCCGAGATAGAGCTGCTTCAAGATCTCCAGCTTTTGCTTCTCCCCCGCCGCCAGCGTTCCCACCAGGCGTCGCGGATCGAGCTTGAATGGCATGCGCGCCATGAACTCGTCGAGCAACGCGTGCTGAGCCACCCAATCGATGACCGCGGGCAGGCTATCGCGCCCGAGTAGAAAGTTCTCCGCTACGGTCATTCGGGGCACCAGAGTGAAATGCTGGTAAACCATCCCGAGCCCGAGCCGATGGGCGGCACGAGGATGCTCAATCGCGTGCTCGTTCCCATCGACTAAAATTTTTCCCGCGTCGGTGCGGTAGTAGCCCATAAGGCATTTGACAAGCGTGCTCTTGCCGGCGCCGTTCTCGCCGAGCAGCGCATGCATGCGGCCGGCACGGAACTTCGCGGACACTTGATCGAGTGCGCGCACGGCCGCAAAGCTTTTGGTGAGATCGGTAACTTCGACCTCGGGTGGGGCTTTTGTTTGCTTGTCGCTCATCGCGAAATCGACAGTTCGCTCGGTGCGCCGGCCAGGGTACGCGTGCGTGAGGAGCTATAAATCAACAACCCTAAGGTCAGCACGTAGGGGGCAGCATAAAACAGATAATAGCCCTCGGTGATGCCGACCGTCTGCACTGCCGGCCCGATGGCCGAGGCTCCGCCGAACAGGAGCGAGGCATAAAAGCAGCGCAAGGGGCTCCAGCGCGCAAATATCACCAGCGCGATTGCCATCAACCCCTGGCCACTGGAGAGGCCTTCGTTCCAGTTGCCTGGGTAGTAGAGGGAGAGAAAACCTCCACCGAAGCCCGCGAGGGATCCGCCCGCCATCGTCGCCAGCGTGCGGATGCGGTCCACGGATAACCCGATAGCGCGCGTCGCGTCCGCACTCTCACCGGCCATGCGGAGAACAAGGCCCCAGCGCGTGTTCTTCAGGCCCCACTCGAGCGAGACTGCCAAGGCGATGCCGATGAAAAACACCGGGCTGATCGCGAAGGCTGAGCGGATTGCCGGATTGTCGCTCCAGTTGCCAAGTGGAAGACTTGGCAACATGGCCGCCCGCGGTTCGATGAACGGCTTGCCGAGAAAGAACGCAAGACCGATACCGAAGATGAAAAGTGCGATGCCGACGGCAATATCGTTGACGCGCGGCAGGTTGCAGATCGCGGCGTGCAACAACCCGAGTGCAGCGCCAGCAACGCCGGCAGCCAGCATGCCGAGCCACGGCGAGCCCATGAGGTAACAGGTCGCGAATGCGCTCATGGCGCCGAGAACCAGGGTGCCCTCCAAACCCAGGTTAACGCGTCCGCTCTTTTCGGTGAGTGTCTCTCCCAGGCTCACCAACAGATAAGGTGTCGAGACGCGAATGGCCCCGGCGACAATGGCCAACGCGACGCCCCACCAGCCGAGGTCAAAGGTGCCGGTCATGACGCCCTCGGCCGCGACAGGAGGCGTCCAGCGAAAGCGCTGCTTGCCAGCACGCACAGGAAGATCAGACCCTCCAGCACCGTTGTCGCCGCATGCGGAGTATCGAAGCGGCGTTGTAGCAATCCGCCACTCGCCGAGATGCCGCCAAGAAGCAGCGCCACCAGGATCACGACCAACGCATTTTGACGCGCAAGAAAAGCCACCAGGATGCCCGTGTAACCGAGGCCAACAACGAGCGATTCGCTTGCGGCGCCATGGACCGCGACGATCTCTATCGCCCCTGCGAGTCCCGCCGCCGCCCCGCCCAGGAAGCAGGCAAGCAGGATCAGGCGGCCGATCGGCAAGCCAATCATCTGCGCAGCGCGTCGATTGCCACCAAGGACATCCATACCGAAACCAATCGTCGTGTGACGCAGCAGCAGATGCAGCGCGAGGCAAACGACAAGACCGATCACCAAACCCCAATGCACCGACCAGCCCGGGATGTTGCCGATCATGAAGGCTTGCGGGATCGACCAGCTCTGGGCTTTAAGCGTCTGCGAGAAGTCGCGTATCGGGCCGCTGACCAGATGGTTGAGCAGGGCAATAGCGATATAGTTGAGCAGCAGGGTAGAAATGGTCTCATTGACGCCGCGGAAATGCTTTAGCGCCCCCGCAGCACCGATCCACAACCCGCCGGCCAAGGCGCCCGCGGCGATGGTGAGCACGGTTCCCAGCACGGCCGGCGCGCTGCCGAGTGCCACGCCGGCCAACACGGCGCCGATGCC
>Ga0075424_100006782_pt1 | contig 11042 bp, 10 predicted proteins | sample SoiMethybrSBSTD3_FD_75301 | JGI IMG/M metagenome (GOLD analysis project Ga0075424, IMG submission 75301) | Bulk soil microbial communities from a Populus tree surrounding site in Tennessee, USA - Soil MetaG P. TD hybrid SBSTD3 | ecosystem: Environmental > Terrestrial > Soil > Tree plantation...
AAAATCCTGTGAGTGCTTTCAGTTGCTGAATTTGGAATTTGATTATTATTAGGCCCGACATGAAAATAATTTAATCGGTGGATTTTACTATTTTTTGTTGCTGGAGTTGTCCCTTTTCTTCTCCTTTCTCATTTTTGGCTTTTAATAGAATATTATAGGCTTCATTTACATTTAAGTTCTCATGAACTATAGCCCTTACTGCCTTTATCATTTCAACAGCATAATCTGATTGCCAAATATTTCTGCCCATATCTACTCCTGCAGCACCATGTTGAACTGCATTATACGCTAGCTCGAGGGCATCAACCTCTTGTAATTTCTTGCCACCAGCTATAATGACTGGAATAGGACATCCTTCGATAACTTTTTCAAAGTTTTCACAATAATATGTCTTAACAATATGTGCACCGAGTTCTGCGGCAATTCTGCATGCCAAACCAAGGTACCTAGCATCTCTAGCCATTTCCTTACCAACTGCAGTCACTGCTAAAACAGGGATACCGTATCTTTCGCCCTCGTTAACAAGTTTAGCTAAATTAGAAAGTGTCTGATGCTCGTGTTTGCTACCCACAAAAATTGAAATAGCAAGACATGAGGCATTAAGCCTAATTGCTTCTTCAACTGAAGTTGTGATAGTCTCGTTTGAGAGATCTTCTCCAACAATACTACTTCCGCCAGAGACTCGTAAAACTATGGGTAGACCATTGTTTGGATTTACAGATGTTCTCAAAATTCCTCTTGTAAGCATCAAGGAATCAGCATATGACAAGAGCGGCTTTATAATATTACTGGGAACCTCTAATCTTTCTGTTGGGCCCAAAAAGTACCCGTGATCTACTGCGAGCATAACACACCGATTGTCTTCTGGCCGGATGATTTTTGACATTCTGTTTTTCATGCCCCAATCCATTTAGTGATCATAGCCTCCTCCATTCATGCTCATTTGTTATTATTTATACTTTCAATAGTAGTTTCATTTTTAATTTGAAGTCACAATTACTTTCATTGCACCTTTCGCTTCATGTGCACATCTAATCGCTTGGTCGGCATTTTCAATACTGAACCGGTGAGTGATTAAACGCTTTATATCAAGTCGCTTCTCTGCTATTAATTTAAGCGCTTGATTTGTTTCGATCTCCGATGCAGCATAACACGAAAGGAATGACTGTTCATTTGAATATAATTTGTTCATATTCAAAGAAACGTTAGAATTTTTGGAAGGAACTCCGAAGAGCATGATTTTTCCTGCTTTTCTTGTTGCCTCAAAGGCTTGCGCAAGCGCTTTTGTATTCCCCGTAGCTACAATAGATATATCTACGCCTCTGCTATCAGTTCTATTTTTTATTTTCTTAGTCAAATCCTCCTCTTTACCAGGTAACGATTTAAAAGTTGAGATGTTATAACAGAATTTTTTTGCAAAATCTATTCTGTAGTTATTTATATCAACGACAATGATTTTCCCAGCTCCAAATATGTTTGCAAGAGCAACATGCATCATTCCAGCCGGACCTGCCCCAAAGATTGCCATATCATCACCTTTCTGAAAATTACATTTGTTTAAAGATCTTATGCAACATGCTAACGGTTCTATAAGTGAAGCTTCATCAAAACTTATATTATTTGGTAATCTTAAAAGTCCGCCACGGCTAATATTCCATTTCGGCACCACGATTTGCTGTGATAAGCCACATGGTAGTATGTTGCTCTTTTGGTACATATTACACATAGTATAATCCCCATGCAGGCAATAGTAGCATGAATAGCATGCAACATGATGATGAATAAAAACGCGGTCTCCTGGACTAAAATCTTTGACAGAATTTCCTACGTTTATAATCTCTCCTGACGGCTCGTGTCCAAGTTTAGCTGATGACATCCCGTATTGACCATACACTTTTTCCAAATCAGATCCACATAGACCACATGCACGCATTCTGACTAGGATATCTCCATCTTCCAATTCTGGAGTTGCCAATTCATCAATAGAAACTAGTTCTTTACCTTTAATAGAGACAGCTTTCATCAACGGTGATTAAGAGTTCTGGTATAAAAGCCAATGAAGAAAAATGGACCTGTAATAGAAGGATAATGTGTATCTACGTTTAGCCATAGTTGATAGTATGAATAAACCTTCTCGGCACTAAACCATGTGCCAATACCAAGAGTAAGAAAGATTTGTTAACAACCTCCATTAACAACAGTAATCAGCTTCAGGTAGTTAATGACCTCGTTATTGTCAATATGAGTCTTAGATACGGAGACAGACATTGTATTTCTATATAATAATAACGAAAATCCTAATGCAAATCCGGCAGCTATAGTCTCTGGTAATTGTATATAATGACCGGGTTTCAGAATCTGCAAAAACAATTACCAAACTTCGTATTGCGACTAAAGCACACAGATACAAAATCAGAGTTTTCTCGATTTTCTAAGTTAATTCAGAAATGACCAAAGATGGTCATAATATAGATTTTACCTAAAATACTTATTCGTTTTTAGTTGTATGTTACGGTTTATGGTTAGATTCTATGATAGATGTTAGTATTGGCACAAAAATTAATTCCTCACGAAATTTTAAAAGACCGATAAGTTGAAATCATTTGAATATGAAAGGTGGAAATATACATACATGGCGGAAATGACTGGTGCGGAGGCTCTGATTCGTGCTCTCGAAAAGGAAGGAGTTGACGTGGTTTTCGGACTTCCAGGTGGAGCAAATCTTCCCATATATGATGCTCTAGTTGATGCAAATAGCCTACGCCATATCCTTGTACGTCATGAACAATCTGCAGCACATATGGCAGATGGATATGCGCGAATAAAGAGAAAGGCAGGAGTTTGTTTTGCTACATCTGGTCCAGGGGCTACTAACATCATCACAGGTATTGCAACTGCTTATGCTGATTCCTCACCCATGGTCGCTGTTACTGGTCAAGTACCACTTGCCATGATAGGCAAGGATGCCTTCCAGGAGACAGATATAATTGGTGTTGCTAATCCCTGTACCAAGTATGCATTCCAACCTAGAGCCGCGAGTGAAATACCAGAGACAGTGAAAAAGTCATTTTATATAGCGGAAAGCGGGAGGCCTGGTCCTGTTCTTATCGATATTCCTAAGGATGTCCAACAAGAGAAGGCTGACATGGAATTCCCAGAACTAATCAAAGTAAGAGGCTACAATCCAATCATAGATGCCGATCTATCTCAAATAGGAAAGGCCGTACAGCTCTTGCTCAAAGCTGAAAGACCTATCATAATGGCAGGAGGTGGCGTTATCCTTTCAGGCGCTTTTTCAGAATTGCAAGCGCTGGCAGAATCTTTGATGATACCTGTTGTGACTACTTTTAAGGGGAAAGGAGCGTTCCCTGAGAACCATCCTCTTGCAGTTGGGCCCATCGGAATGCATGGCCATGCAGAGGCAAACAAGATAATTCTTGAAGCAGACTGTATCGTTGCCGTAGGCGCCAGGTTCTCTGACAGATCAGTAGGAAGGTTTGAAGAATTTGGAAAGGGCATGAACATAATTCACATGGATGTTGATCCAGCAGAGATTGGCAAGAATAAATCTGTAGATGTTGCAGTTATTGGGGACGTAAAATCATCGCTACGAACACTTGTTAAGATGATCCCACGAAATATTGCTAAAAAGGATGTGAATGATCCCTGGCTAAAAAGACGCAAGGAGCTTATTGATTATTATGCAGAAACAATTAAAGACTATTCAAGAGACATTACAGCAAAGAAATCGTTAAAAAAATTAAGGGAACTATTACCAAGTGATGCAATAGTAACGACGGAAGTTGGTCAGTGTCAGATGTGGGCGTCATTGCACTTTGATGTAATTTCGCCTGGCACATTCTTTAGCTCAACAGGACTAGGAACGATGGGATTTGGATTTCCAGCTTCCATAGGAGCCAAGGCAGCTAGACCACAAGTGCCAGTAGTCGATATTGCAGGTGATGGTTCATTTAATATGACAGAGAATTCGCTAGCAGTTTCTGTTCTTGACAATCTTCCAGTAATTGTGTTTCTGATGAATAACTATATGCTTGGGATGGTCGCTCAATGGCAAAGAACATTTTATAACAGAAGATATATGGGAGTACACCAACATAGTTGCCCCGACTATTCAAAGATAGCCAAAGCTTATGGTGCACAAGGCATCAAAGTACAATCCTCCGAAGAATTAGAAAAGGCAATCAGGTCAGGAATCAAAAGTGAAATTGCTACAGTTATTGATATTCCAATTGATCCTGAAGAGGATGTTTACCCTTTTGTGGCACCAGGTACTGGTCTAAAAGATATGATTACAGGAGCATGATGCGAAAATTATGTCTACTTCATCGAATAGTATGATCAATGAGGAGAAAACTAGCGGACCACTGTACATATTGTCAGCATTAGTGGAAGACAAACCTGGTGTGCTATTTAGGGTAACAAATCTTTTTAGGGCTCGAAACTTCAATATTGAAAGTATAACAGTAGGCTCAACTGAACAAGCGGATCTCTCTAGGATGACAATCACGACAAAAAGTGATGAGAAAACCCTAGATCAGCTTGTAAAACAGCTTAGGAAATTAATTGATGTGGTCGAGGTAAAAGTGCTTGATACAGAAAGAACAGTTTATAGAGAGCTTGCACTTATAAAAATGAAAGCGGATACTCCAGCTTCGCGAATGGACATAACCAGCTTTGCATCCATATTTAGAGCCAACATACTTGACATAGGAAAAGAGACCATCATTGTAGAGCTTACAGGAACACCAGACAAAATAGATGCATTTAAAAATCTGGTTGACCATTACGGGATTACACAGTTGGCAAGGACGGGTGTTTCTGCACTTCCGAGAGGTACAGAAGTATAATGGCAGAGAAAAATGATTATCATTACGGTAAAGTAAGAATTTTTGATACTACGTTAAGAGATGGCGAACAAACGCCGGGTGTATCGGTTACGCCGGAACAAAAAATCCAAATTGCCACTAAACTTAATGAATTGGGCGTTGACGTTATTGAGGCTGGTTTTCCAATTGTTTCCCATGGCGAAATGACAGCGATAAAAACTATATCGCAGTATGGCTTAAAATCGGAAATATGTGCCTTAGCGCGTGCAGTTCAGGCAGATATTGATGCCGTTATAAATTGTGATGTGAATTATGTACACACCTTCATTGCAACCTCCGACATACATATGCAATACAAGCTGAAAATGAGCAGAGAGCAAGTGCTTGAAAAAGCAATATGGTCAGTCGATTATGCCAAGAAACACGGTATGAAAGTAGAATTCTCTGCAGAGGACGCAACAAGATCTGACAGGGAATTTTTAAGACGAGTCTTTAAAGCAGTTGCTGATGCTGGTGCAGACAGATTAGATATTCCGGATACTGTAGGCTATGCCACTCCTCAATATATTGCTCAGATAGTTACTGATGTAAAAGCAGAAACAAATAATGAAATTCCAATCAGTATGCATTGTCATGATGATTTTGGTTTAGCAGTAGCTAATACAATTTCTGGAATAGATGCTGGAGCTTCATGTGCTCATGTGACTATAAATGGCTTAGGAGAGAGAGCCGGAAATGCGTCTCTTGAAGAATTCGTCATGGCGCTTCAGTGCTTATACAGTAAGAAGCACAACATCAAAACAGAATTACTTTACGAAACTTCGAGGTACATTTCTAATACAATGGGCATAGTAGTCCAGCCAAATAAAGCAATCATAGGTGAAAATGCTTTTGGACATGAGTCTGGCATCCATACGCACGGTATTATAAGTAATCCTCTCACATATGAGCCAATTAGTCCTGAGATAGTTGGCAGAAGAAGATGGCTTCAGGCTGGAAAACATGCTGGTGCACACGGTATCAAGGCAATGCTAGAAGATTTCGGGATTAGGCCCTCCGATAAACAGTTACAGGAGATCGTCGAGAAACAAAAAAACGTTGCCGACAAAGGAAGGTCGATAACGACTGCAGAACTTTTATCGATAACTAGTGACGTAATGCACAATAACAAATTCGAAGAAAAATTCAAACTGTACGATTTTCACATCATAACTGGAATGAACACTATACCAACTGCTGTTGTTAGATTAAATACCGATGGGAAAGATTTCATTGCTTCCGAAATTGGAGTGGGACCAGTCGATGCAGCATTGAAAGCTATACAAAAGATTGCTGTAGAAATGGCCAGTATCAAGATTCGTGAATACAGACTAGATTCTATTACGGGAGGCTCTGATGCTTTGGCAGAAGTTTCAGTAAAGGTAGAGGACAAAACTGGTAATATCGTCTCAGCAAGGAAGGCAGGTGAAGATGTAGTAGTTGCATCCGTTCAGGCAATGGTAGATGCTATCAACAAAGTAATGCTAAGAAAGGTGGTATATTCTGAGAACTAAAACTGCAAACTAAAAAGGTTTTATAGACTATATCAAGTATACAATTTTCTGTTGACTCGCTATAACGTTGCATTGATTATTGGCGATGGTATTGGTTCTGAACTAACGGCATCAGCTAAAATGGTGCTCGAGTCAATAAATGATAGCAATTCTAAAATCAAATTCAGGATTAAGGAGGTTGATGCAGGTGATAATGCACTCAATAAATTTGGAAAAGCCCTGCCAGATTTTAGTTTGGACATAATAAAAAAATCTGATGTTTGCTTGAAGGGTCCTGTTGGGGAAACTGCTGCCGACGTAGTTATCGTTTTGAGGCGCATATTCGATCTATATGCAAACATAAGACCTGCAAAGTCATATCCTAATATCAAAAACCTAGCTGAAACTGTAGATTTGGTAACAATAAGAGAAAATACTGAAGATGTGTACCTAGGTTGGGAATTCAATATAGATGAAAATACAGTTATTGCTTTACGTATGACAACAGAGAGAGCATCAAGAAGAATTGCGGAATACGCGTTCAAAGCAGCCAGATTACGTAACAGAAAAAAGAAAGTTGTAATTGTTCACAAAGCAAATGTTTTGCGTAAAGGAGATGGCCTGTTTGCAAATACATGTAGATCAGTTGCTGATAAATATCGTGATGTGGAATGTAGTGAAATGTATGTAGACGCATGTGCTATGAATCTTATACGTAATCCTGAAGATTTTGATGTTATTTTAACAACCAACCTCTTCGGCGACATATTATCTGATGAGGCAGCGCAGGTAGTAGGGGGTTTAGGAATAGGCCCAGCGGCTAATATTGGAAATAGCTTTGCATTGTTTGAACCAGTTCATGGAGCTGCTTTTGACATAGCTGGAAAGAACGTTGCAAATCCATCTTCGATTCTATTATCTACTAAAATGATGCTTGAATGGTTAGCAGATAAGTATAATGATCCAGACGCATTCAATATAGGACAGCGCATAGAGGAGGTGATAATTAGCTTATTAAAGCAAAACAAAAAAACAAAGGACATAGGTGGTAAACTTTCAACTACGGATTTTACAAAATTGGTAGCTTCATGTATGTACTAGCGTATACATATATACCGAAGTAGCGGAAAAAGGCTCAGTCTTCCCATGCAGATTTCTCTTGTTGTCTCTCTCTTACTCTTTTCTTAATTTATAGAATAACAAATGCAGATTAGCCGGTTGCTACAAATATAAAAGAAGAAATTTTTTGGCACTAATCATTGAGTGTTATAATAGATTTAGAAAATGATATTAATCTGCAGATAAAACGACATGTTTAATTATTTCATAGTAATACTAAGATGTTGATAAATGGCTGATCAATTATTCATGTTTGTGACAACAGCCGCTACTATGATAGGGCTAACAGTACTGCTTTTTCTATCAAAAGGCATTAGGATAAGATCAGGTGGGCTCGCAACTACTCCCACTGTATCTCCATCTTCTTTCTCATCTGATAAGAAAAATTACGATAATGCAGGTAGAAAGGTAAAGAAATATAGTTCTGACGGAAAGCCGATCTACGAAGACGAGTAGTAAAAAATTTGACCAAGATATAAGATTTTGGCTAGCGATTGCACGATAAGTCAACTGGTAAAACATTGATATATATATAATTAAAACAGATTATAAGCAGGTTTCTTCAAAAATACCAATTTTACGGATTAATAAAGCGTCAGCTTCGGATATTCACTGCAGCATTTACATATGAAAGCAAATAATTAGAATTGCAATAAACCGCATACGAATTTGCTACAGTAGGCATATCAAAGTCATTTTTGCTTGAATGTATTTGTTAGTTCCAAGAAATATATATGCAAAAGACCCTCCTCAATAAAAGGAGCAACATCTAGCAATATGATAACTGTAGATAGCAAATGGTTAGCATCTCATCTCGATTCCTCTCAAACAGTAATTATAGATAGTAGAGGGAATATACCATATAGATTAGCACACATCAAAAATGCAAGACCTCTGGCAGTTGAACACGTCATCTCAGTGGCAGGTAATGGGGCTAACTTGGTATTAGATCAGTCGTCTGCTGAAAAGATTTTCAGTGATCTTGGAATAGATGATTCTAAGACGGTTGTAGTTTACGGTGAAAATATGGATCCTTCGGCTGCAAGAATAGTTTGGACTTTAATGTACCATGGGCATCAGAACACCAAGCTATTAGATATTGGATTTACTGCATGGCAAAGGTTGGGGTTACCAATTAGCCGTGGTACTGGAATCACTATTAATACCAACCCTGTCAAATTCAATTCCAACCCAATCAACACAATAAGAGCAGATGCGGATATGATCAAAGCAAAACAACGAGATCCAAATGTAATCATTGTCGATGCAAGAAGCCCACAAGAACACATGCAAGCAAGAATTCCCGGCTCTATACTACATAACTGGGAAGAAGGTCTAGGGGATAATGGTTCAATATTCAAAAGTAAGGAAGAATTGCAAAAGGACTTTGAGAATAACGGAATTACATCAGATAAGGAAATCATCTGCTATTGCCATTCTGGATCGAGGTCATCACATAAATTCATGCAATTCAAACAAGCAGGTTTTGAGAATGTACGTATGTACGATGGCTCAATAATAGACTGGGCTCAACGTCGCAATCCCTTGAGATAAATAGCTATATGCACCTACCTGCATACATTGATAAAAATTTCAATCGATTTTGTAACAAATACCGCGAATAGATGTCGTCTGCATATATGGGTGTGATGATCACGCGATGACATTTACTAAAATGCCGCATGACTTCTTTTATACTTCAAGATATCTATGTTTTCTTTGGTGCTTCACAAATTTCAGTTAAAACTCCATTCAGAGATTTTGGATGAATAAAAGTGATTTTGCGACCATATGAGCCAGAACGCAATTGACCAAGCATTTTCATATCATTTGCTGATGCTCTTGCAACATCTTTTTCTATGTCATCCGCAGTAATCGCGATGTGATGAATTCCTTCACCTCGGTCAATGAGAAATTTTTTTATTGGACTATCGTCCGCAGTTGGTTCCATAAGTTCAATTCGTGTATCTTGTAATTCTAGCATTGCAACCTTCACCTTCTCGTTTGGAACTATTTCCATTTCAAGATGGTCAATATTCAATATCTTTTGATAATTTTTTAATGCTTCATCAACATTGTTAACGGCTATTGCAATGTGGTCTACTCGCATTTCTTTACACTCTGGTGCATATCGTCATAACAATCCGTTGATAGTGAGCGCATTAAAGCGCAACAATCCAATTGCATCGAATATATAAAAAAGCTCACGGCATATAAAGACAACTATCGTCTACAGTCCATGTCCTAAGGAAGTATATTAAAGCTACGCACATTTGGTCTAGTCAAATATACAAAAAAAGAACCTGAAAGAAGTAATAGCATCTATGCTACCAAATGCATGAGATATCTTACATTATTGGTCTGTACGACACTTAAGCAACAGGAAAGAACATAGAGGAATGAAAAGAGGCACCTGCTAAGGCAACGTGATTCCGTAAATACGGATGCAATAGCCAATCTATCAGATCAACTTATGAAACTAATGGTTGAGGTGCAACTAAAACAGCACACACAATGTCTAAATTGCCGGAGCAATATTTATTGTCAATCTAAAGCTCCTACCTCTATCAATTTCTTGAGTTTGTCCAAAATTATCGATATATTGATACTATTCGTTACACATTTTTTAGATCTATAAACTCATCGTACCTCTCGTCAAATAATTTTTTGGTTCTTTCTAACAATGACACGAATTTCCTATCTTTTGACAAGACGTTAAAGCTATTTGTTTTTAGTTTCCCAATAAGGCCTTTTTCTGTCATTTTTAGATTTATAGAAAACACCAGAGTTAAAAGATTATAATTTATGTGAATGGCAAGTCCACGCAAAGCAATTTCGCGATAGCTTGTTAGTCGTATAGAAAGGACATTCTTATTATCGAGTACTTCTAATTCGTATTTCTTTCCTTTATCAGTAATCAATACTGCTATATCCTTTTTTTCATTAAGTCTGATGAAGACTGATCTAGTTTTATCAGATATCTTTATAGTTTCACTGTCCCTATCTTTTTCAATCTGTATTTTTTCGGTGAGATTTAAATTAAATTCGTTGTTAAGGTATGGCACAATTAGTTCATTATGGTTTTCAGGATTGTCATAATTGAACAAACGCAATTGAATATCCATTTTATTCTGATTTATAGACTGGATAAAACTGTTCGTGATGGCACAGCATTTTTTTAAATGATCAAGTATTTCCTCAATTATTATACTACTATCCATTAGTGAGAGACTCTGTTCCTCAAAATACGGGTAAAGTATTGTTCTGAATATTATATTTTCACTATAATTTTGGAACAGTTTTTTTATCTTTTCCAAAAGGCTATGCTGTATGGTCTGTCTCCCTTAAAAAATGTGCTTGGGATTGAAGAAATACCATAAGCTGAAAAAGTAGATACCGAAGATACTAAAATTATAAACGCGAAGCAGGTAACTAGACATGATTTCTTATTCATATGAAACATAATAGACAGTAACATCGAAAGCTCTTATTTTAGCATTGCCGTCTTTAACAGATCACATGTAAATACTGAAAGTCAGTCAGG
>Ga0075424_100006783_pt1 | contig 11041 bp, 6 predicted proteins | sample SoiMethybrSBSTD3_FD_75301 | JGI IMG/M metagenome (GOLD analysis project Ga0075424, IMG submission 75301) | Bulk soil microbial communities from a Populus tree surrounding site in Tennessee, USA - Soil MetaG P. TD hybrid SBSTD3 | ecosystem: Environmental > Terrestrial > Soil > Tree plantation...
CTGCTCCCGGTAGCGCGCCTGGAAGCCCGGGTCCACGTCGAAGTCCTGGCGCAGGCAGGCGTGGCAGCGGTCCAGGTCGCGGCAGTAGCCGCAGAAGCGCTCGATCGGCCTCTCGATGAGGTGCGGGCGCGGGCAGAAGAAGGAGAAGTCGTGGAGCGACAGCACCAGCCGGACGCCCTGCGCGGCCAGCTCCGAGAGCCCGTCGAGCGGAAGGCCGGCCAGCCCCTCGACGTGGAGCGCCTCGGCCCCCACCTCGCGCATGGCCCGCGTGGCCGCCTCGGCGAAGCTCGCGGGGCCGGCTTCCAGGGAGGCCACGCCTCCCCGGTACTGCCGCTCGAGTCGCCAGTCCTGGCCGTCGGGGAAGAGCGTCACGCACGGCCGCTCCTCCGATTCCGCGGCGTAGCGGTTGCGCAGCTGCGTGGGGACGCCGCCCAGCCGGGGCCAGGGCGGCATCCCGAGGACGGTCACCACGGAGGCGCGGCCCAGCCAGCCGGGGGAGGCCGCGGTCACGCGCTCGCGCTCTCGCCTTTCGTCGAGCCGGTCGCGCGCGCGGTCCAGCGCCGCGCGCGGCCCTTCGGCCCGCGCCACGCGGACGGCGGTGGCCAGGCGGCGGTAGAGGCTGCTCATGCCGCGCCCCGCCGCGCGAGCACGTCCCGATAGACGTCGTCGATCTCGACGGCGTGGGCATCCATGGTCTTGACCGCGGCCCGCGACGCCGCCTCCGACCAGCGGGCCACCAGCTCCGGCTGCGCGCAGAGCCGATCCACGAGCGCGCGCAGCTCGTCGGCGCGTCCGGGCGCGAAGAGCGCGCCGCGCTCGCCGTCGCCCATCGCCTCGATGAAGGCCCCGCGGCGGGAGGCCACCACGGGAAGGCCGCGGTTCCCCGCCTCGTGCACCACCAGGCCGAAGCTTTCCAGCCCCAGGGACGGCGCGATCAGGACGTCGATGCCGGAGTAGACCGCGTCCTTCTCCGACTCGGGGAAGCGGCCGCGGAAGCGCACGGCGGGGGAGGCGGCCGCCTGCAGCTCGCGCGTGTAGGCGGGCAGGATCGCCGTGTCGCCCCAGACGTCGAGCGTGGCCCGCGCCGGGTCCATCGCGCGGAAGGCCTCCACCGCGACGTGGACGCCCTTATGCGGCATCACCGACCCGATCACCGCGAAGCGCAAGGGCGGCGCGGGGGCCGGCCGCGGCCCCGTGGCGGCCGCCGTCTCCACCCCGTAGGGGATGACGCGCGCGCCCGCGGGAAGCCAACCCAGCTCGCGGTAGCTCTCCGCGATGAAGCGGGAGCCCATCACCACCGCGTCGGCCTCCTCCAGCGCGCGACGCAGGAGGCGCCAGCGCCAGCGGTAGAGCCCACGGTTCGTGACCGTCGCGGGCGGTATCCCCGTCAGCGGGAGGCAGCGCGAGCACTTGCCCGCGCCCGGTCCGCTGCACAGCTCGCGGCTGGGCAGGAGGAGGTTCGTGCGCGCGCACGGCTCCCACCAGTCCTGGACCTGGAAGACGAAGGGCAGCCGGCGCGCGCGGAGGGCGCCGATGAGCCCGGCGGCGTGGCCGGCCAGGTGGTGCACGTGGACGATGGCCGGGCGTTGCTCGTCCAGGAAGCGGCCGAAGTCCGCCTGGAGGCGGCGGTCGACGAGGGCGTTGCGCGAGAGCGGGTCGCGCTGGGTGAAGTTGTTCACCACCAGCCTCACGCGCGCCCCGCCGTCCACGGCCTCCGTGACCTCGCCCCGCCCGCGGCCGGGATCGGCGATGCGGGCGAAGACGCCCACCTCGCGGTCCCGGGCCTGGCGCAGGGCCAGGCCGCGCGCGTACACCTCGGTGCCCGCGGAGTTCCACGGGGGCCAGCCGTGGACCACGTGCACGACGCCGGCGGGGAGGCCGGGCGCCCGGGCCCGGCGCGGCGGCCGCAGGGCGTCCGTCACCCGCTCGCGCGCCGCGCGCAACGGGTCCTCGCGCATGAAGGCGGCGATCGCGGGCAGGTAGGCGGGGTGCAGCCGCCGCAGGGTGCGCTGGGCCCGGCGCACGCGCGCGTCGCGGCTGGCGCCGAAGCTGCGCTGTCCCGCATGGTAGATGAAGGTTGAGTCGTCGAGGACGTGGACGTAGCCGGCGCGCAGGGCGCGCATGCAGAAGTCGTTCTCCTCGCCGTAGCCCTGGCCGAAGCGGGCCTCGTCGAAGGCGCCGACCGCGTCGAGCACCTTGCGCTTCACGTAGAGACAGACGCCGACCCCGGTGGGGATGCGGGGATACTCGCGCCGGGAGCGCTCCTCGACCACGCGGCCGAAGCCGTCCGCGTCGAGCCCGGAGGGAAGCGCGTTGGCGGCGAAGGACCGGGGCAGCGAGCAGAGCGTGGCGTTGTTCGAGAACGGGGTGGCGGTGGCCACCGCGGCCGCAGAGTAGGCCGCGGCCTGCAGCTTCTCCAGCCAGCCGGCGGTCACTTCGGTGTCGCTGTTGAGCAGGACCACGTCGCGGTCGGAGGCCCCCATCCCCCTGTTGGCGCTGGCCGGGAACCCGAGCCGGCGCTCGTTCTCCAGGACGAGCAGGCCCGCGCCGGGGGGGAGCCGGCCCAGCGCCTCGCGTGCCTCATCCTGCCCCGGTCCGTCCAGCACCACGACCAGCCGGTGTCGCCCCAGGTCGGTGTGCGCGACCACGCTCGCCACGCAGCGCGCGAACTCGGCGGCCGCGCCGTACACCGGAACCACGACGTCCACCGGGCCCGGTGCCCGATCCGGCGCCACGTCCGGCCGGCCCGTTCGATAGTCGAGAGCCGGCCTCACGGGCGCTCCATTCTAGTGGCCGGGTGGCCGTTGCGCACGCAAGGCGGGCGATGATCCGACGCGGCCGCGGATCTTCGCTAGAATCGCGGCGGTGTCCACCGCCTCCCGCTCGGCGCTGCGCATCCTCTGGGTGGCCACCAAGCCGCCCCTCCCCGCGCTGGACGGCGGCCGCCTGGTCGCGGCCATGACCCTCCGGGCGCTCAAGGAAGCGGGGAACGAGATCACGCTCGTGGCCCCGTTCGATCCGCGGCGGGAAGAGGGCGCCGAGGCGCTGCGCGAGTGGTGCGACCCGATCCTCGTGGCCTCCGCGCCGCGGCCCCTGCTCTCCTCGGCGCTCCTCTCCCTGCCCCGACGCCAGCCGGTCTCCATCGTCCGACATACGCACGCCGCCGTCCGCGAGAAGGTGGAGGAGGTCCTGGCCGGCCGGGCGTTCGACGTGGTCCACGCCGAGCAGCCCCAGGCCCTGGCGCAGTGCGCGCCCGCCCGCGCACGCGACGTGCCCGTCGTGCTGCGGGCCCAGAACGTGGAGAGCGACCTGTGGGCGGCCGCCGGCGGAGGGCGCCCCCTGAGCGGCGCCCTGGCCCGGATCGAGGCGGGACGGATGGCGGCGTTCGAGGCCGCCGCCGTCCGGAATGCGGCGGCCACCATCGCCTTGACGGCCCGCGACGCCGATCGCCTCGGGCACCTGGCCGGAGTACCGGGGAAGGTCCACTACGTCCCCGCGCCGTTCCCCGCCCGGCTGCCCGCGGCGGACGCGCCGCTTCCCGGCGCGCCGGCCCTCATCCTTGTGGGCAGTGGCGGCTGGCTGCCCAACGAGCGGGCGTCGAGTTGGTTCCTCTCCACGGTCTGGCCGCAGGTGCGGCGGGCCCTGCCCGCGGCCGTCCTCCACGTCTTCGGCGGTTCACGCGGCGCCACCACCGCCGCGGAAGGCGTCGTGCGTCACCCGTCGCCGGCGGACAGCCGCGACGCCTTTGCCCCCGGATCGGTGCTGGTCGTGCCGCTCACCTTCGGTTCGGGCGTGCGGATGAAGATCCTGGAGGCCTGGGCCCGTGGCGTGCCGGTAGTGGCCTCGCCGGCCGCCGCGCTCGGGCTGGAGGCGGAGGATGGCCGCGACTTGCTGCTGGCCGCCAGCGCGGACGCCTTCGTCGACGCGCTGCAGCGCTTGAGCCGCGAGCCCGGGCTCGGCGCGTCGCTGGTGGCCGCGGGGCGGCGGCAGCTCGAGGACCGGTACGCGCCCGCTGTCGTGGCGTCGCGCCTGGCCGCCGTCTACCAGGCTTGCCTCAGGCGGAGGGCCTAGGCCGAGATCGTCGCCTCGCCGGGGTCCGCCTCCACCGCCACCGCGCTGCTCTCCTCGTAGATGTCCAGGACCTCGTCGGGCCTCCCGTCGGCCCGGAGGCAGCCCGACTCCAGCCAGATGCACCGCCGGCAGTGCACGCGCACCGCCTCCGCCATGTGCGAGACGAGGAGGAGGGTGGTGCCGTGCGCCTGGAGCTCGCCGATCCGCTCCTCGCACTTCTTCACGAAGTGGACGTCGCCCACGGCCAGCGACTCGTCGAGGACCAGGATGTCCGGCGTCCAGGCCGTGAGGACGGAGAAGGCCAGGCGCGAGAGCATCCCCGAGGAGTAGTTGCGGATGGGCGTCCGGATGAAGTCGCCCAGGCCGCTGAAATCCACGATGCGGTCGAAGCGCTGCTCGATCTCCCGCTTGGGATGGCCGAGGAGCAGCGCGTTCAGGAAGATGTTCTCCTGGCCGGTGAGCTCGAAATCGAAGCCCGTGCCCAGCTCCAGCATCGGCGCCACGCGGCCGTGGACCAGGGCCTTGCCCCTGGTGGGTGGGAGCACGCTCGAGATGACCTTGAGGAGCGTGCTCTTCCCGGCACCGTTCCTGCCCACGATCCCCAGGCTTTCCCCCCGGTCCACGCGCAGGTTGACCTCGCGCAGGGCCCAGAGCTGCTCGTAGGTCAGGGCGCCCCGCATCCAGTGCAGCGCGTATTCCTTGAAGGAGGGGATCTTCTGCTTGGCCAGCCGGTAGCAGAGCGAGACCTCCCGCAGGTCGATGACGGGCCGCGGCATGGCCAGGGTGGGCATCGTCAGATGTAGAACGGGATGCGGTCGCTGTTCCGGCGGAACGCGAGCGCCCCGATGGCCAGGGCCACGAGCGAGATCACCACGGTGACCGCCACGTGGGGCAGGGGCGGGATCTTGCCGTAGTAGATCGGGTCGCGGAACACCTCGAGGACGGACCGGATCGGGTTGTAACGCACCATCCACCGGTACTGCTCGGGCACGATGGCCATCGGATAGAAGATCGGGGTGAGGTACATGAGCAGCATCATCACCACCCCCACCAGCTCGACCACGTCGCTGAAGAAGACGGCCAGCGGCGAGAGCAGGAGGCCGGCGCCCAGCGTGAACAGCGCCGCCAGGAGGATGGAGACGGGCAGGAACAGCAACGCGGGCTGCAGCGGCTGCCCCGTGGCCACCAGGATGGCCAGGAGGGGGACGAGGGCCAGGCACAGGTTCACGACACCCGAGATCACGGTGGCCACCGGGAAGACCGCCTTGGGCACCGGCAGCTTCTGCAGGATCGCCGCGTTGCCGCGCAGGCTGTTCATGGAGGCCACTATGCTCTGCTGGAAGAAGTTCCAGAACAGGATCCCCGCCAGGGCATAGACGGGGTAGCGGTAGAGCTGGAAGCGGAAGACGTTGCTGAACACCACGTACAGGACCAGCATCATGATCAGCGGCTGCAGCAGCGTCCACACCAGGCCGATGGTCGACCGGCGGTAGCGCACGCGCAGATCCCGCAGGACCAGGTACCAGACGAGGTCGCTGTGCTCGTAGAGCCTTTTCATCGCCGGCGCCCCACGCCCGCGGAGGGATAACCCAGGCCGCCCGCCTGCCGGTCGGCCGCCTCCGGCGACCACGCGGCCAGGGCCGCGCGCGCCCGCCGGTGGGCCTCGGTCCCGGCCTCGAAGGCGGGCCGCCGGGAGCGTGGGACGACCGGGAGGACGAGCGCGCGGCCGGCCAGGCGAAGCGACGCTCCCAGCCGCATGAGCCGGGCGGCGCTCCTGGCCCACGCCGGCCCGTAGCGCTTCTCGCCGAGGAGCAGGAGATCGGTCCAGAGCAGTCCCGGGTGCCGGCCGCCGGCAGAGCCCTCGCGCGAGCCGATCGTCGCACCGCCCAGATGGGTGACGAACCAGCCGGGGAGGACGCGCACGTTCCATCCCGCGTCGCCCAGGCGCAGGCAGAAGTCCACGTCCTGCCCGTAGAACCCGAAGCCCTCGTCGAAGGGCCCGCACTCCTCCCAGGCCGCGCGCCGCACGGCGAGGGCGGCACCGCTGACCCAGTCCACGCGCGGGCGCTCCGCGCTGCCCACGGGCCGCAGGCGCCGATACGCGGGCCAGCTCCCCATCAGGTCCGGCACGCCCGTGGCCATGGCGAAGAGCCACGGCCGCGTGGGCGCGGCGCCCGCGCTCCATTGCGGGGTGCCGTCCGCGTTGCGCAGCTCCGCCCCCGCCGCGCCGAGCCGGGGCTCACGATCGAAGGCCGCGACGACGGCGGGCACCGTTCGCGGGTCCACCTCGGTGTCGCTGTTGAGCAGCAGGAGTATCTCGCGGCTCGCCTCGGCCAGGCCGCGGTTGGCGGATCCCCCGAAGCGGCGCTGCTCGTCGTTCACCAGGACCCGGGCCGCGGGGAAGCGGGCGCGCACGGCCTCGGCCGTCCCGTCGCGGCTGCCGTCGTCCACCAGCACGAGCTCCGCCCCGTCCGCGATCAGCGGCGCGGCCGACTCCAGGCAGCGGAGCGTCACCTCGCGCGTGTCGCGGGTGGGGACGACGAGGGAGAGGCGGTGGGCCGACACTCCGGCTAGCGGGCCCCCCGCATGGCCGCGGCGATCGTCCGCAGGACGATGAAGAGGTCGGTGGCCAGCGAGAAGTTCCGGATGTAGTAGAGGTCGTACTCGAGCTTGCGGACGGAGTCCTCCACGCTCGAGCCGTAGGGGTAGTTGATCTGCGCCCAGCCCGAGAGGCCGGGGCGCACGGCGTGCCGCCAGGCGTAGTACGGGATGGCCTTCTCGAGCGTGGCCACGAACTCCGGCCGCTCCGGCCGCGGGCCCACGAACGACATCTCGCCCCGGAGGATGTTGAGCAGCTGCGGCAGCTCGTCGAGCCGCGTGCGCCGCAGGATGCGGCCCAGGCCGGTCTGGCGGGGATCGTCGCCCTGGGCCCACCGCGCCTCGCCGTTCTCCGCGTCCACGCGCATCGTGCGGAGCTTGAGCATGCTGAACGGGCGGCCGTACTGTCCCACGCGGGTCTGTCTGTAGAAGGCCGGCCCGCGCCCGGACACCTTGATCAGGAGGGCCAGCAGCAGCTGGAGAGGCGCAGTGAGCAGGATCAGCGTGAACGCCAGCGCCACGTCGCCCATCCGCTTCACCGCGCTCGTGAGGTGGTCGGATGCGTCCCACCCGCGTCCGAGCATCCACTCGGGCGACACCTCGGCCACGGGCACGGCGCGGAACATGTCCTCGTGGAAGTCGGCCTCGGAGCGGACGCGGCAGCCCAGGGGCAGGCAGCGCAGCGCCGGCAGCAGCGCGGCCTGCACGTTGCTCAGCGAGGCGGGCAACACGACCTCGTCCACGTCGCGGGAGCGGACCAGGTCCACCAGGTCGTCGCCGTTCTCGGGATGCGCATCGTCCGGGGTCCAGCGTCCCACCACCTGGCACAGGGGACGGGAGGCGCGCTCGAAGGCCTCCACCATGCGGTCGGTGAGCGGGCTCCGCCCGATGAAGAGGACGCGCCGCCGGCGGTGCTGGAGCTTGGCGAGCATGAAGATGTGGGGGCCGAGCACCAGCGGGAGGGTGAGGGCGACGGTCAGGCCCACCACCCAGCGGCCGACGGGGCGGTAGTACACGAGGTAGAAGCCCACGACCGTGATGCCGGCGGCCACCGCGGCGCAGAGCAGCCCGCGCAGCACCAGGGTCATGCGGCTGCGGGCCAGCACGTCCCAGTCGTAGAGACCGACGGTGTAGGCCAGGAGCACGAACGATGACGCGTAGATGGCGGCGGCGCGCAACGGCTCCGCGCCCAGCGCGTCCCCGGTGAACACCGGAGAGAACCGGTGCGCGAGCAGCATGCAGGCGGCGGCGGCGGTGGCGTCGATGGGCCACCAGCGGCTGGTGCGCAGCTTGGAGGCCGCGTGGTAGAGCGCGCGGCCCATCAGCGCGCTGTCCCCGGTCCCCGCCCGGCGGTCCCAGGGCACGGGCTCGACGGCGGCGCTGCTGGACAATCGGGCGCGCTCTTCCGGCAGGATCAGCGGCCCTTCGCTCATGGGCGGGACATCCTGGTACCTGGGGTCACCCGACTGTTCGGGGCCGACAAGGTTATCACGTCCGGGCCCGGGATCCACCGCCGCGCGGCCGGTGATATCCTCCGCCTGTTTTGGCTGCGTCCGCGCGGGAGGAGACCGGAGCCGCCCGTTTCGCGGACGGGATCCTCGAGGCCGGCTGGCTGCTGGCCCTCCTGCTCGTCCCCGCCTTCTTCGACGTCTACTCGCCCCACCCCTTCGACCCGGACAAGGCGATGGTCCTGCGCGTCATCGCGCTGGTCATGGCGGCGGCGGGCCTGGTGCGGGCCGTGGAGGCGCCGCGGCGCTGGACCTGGCTGCGCGCGCCGCTCGCGGTTCCCGTCCTCATCTATGTCGGGGCGGCGGCCCTCAGCACGGCCCTGTCCATCGCGCCGCGCCTCAGCCTCTGGGGCTCGTACGTGCGCGGAGAGGGCCTGGTCACCCTGGCCTCGTACGTCGTCGTCTTCGCGGCGGTGGCGGCGCGGCTTCGCCGGCGCGCCCAGCTCGACCGCGTGATCGACGCGATCGTCGCGGGCAGCCTCCCCGTGACGCTCTACGGGATCGCGCAGGCCGCGGGCCTGGACCCCATCGACTGGAACCTCTCCTACCAGGAGTGGCGCGTGTCCACCACCCTGGGCAACCCCGTCTTCGCCGGCTCCTACCTGGTCCTGGTCCTGCCCCTCACGCTGGCCGCGCTGCTCGAATGGATCGGGCGCCCGGCCGCCATCGGCAGGGCGTGGCGCGGCGTCCGCCTGGGGCTGTACGCGGTGGCGGCGGGACTCCAGGTAGCGGTGCTGGCGATGACGGGGAGCCGCGGCCCCTGGGTGGGCGCCGCCGCGGCGCTCCTGGCCCTCGCGCTGCTCGGCGCCGCGCTGGGCCGGCACTGGAAGCTGGCCGCCGCCGCGATCATGCTCGGCGTCGCGGCCCTGGGCTTCGTGGTCGAGCTGAACGTGCCCGATGGTCCGCTGGAGTGGGCGCGCCAGACCCGGCTGCTGGGCCGCCTCGGGCACATCCTCGATCCACACGCCGCGTACAACCCCGGCGACACCGCGCGCGTGCGGGTGTGGGAAGGCGCCCTGGCCCTGGCGCGTCCGAGGCCGCCGTTGCCGCTGCCGGACCGCCCGGATCGCCGGGCCGCGCTGCGGCCGCTCATCGGTTACGGGCCCGAGACGCTGCAGCCGGCCTTCGCCGCGGTCTACGATCCCGAGTTCGGCCGGCTGGAGCGGCGCAACCCCGACCTCTCGGATTACGGCGTCTCGACCTTCTCCACGCGGGTACCCGATCGCTCGCACAACGAGCTGCTGGACAGCCTGGTGACGGGCGGCGCGCTGGGCGCGTTCGCCCATCTGCTCCTCGCGGCGGCCATCCAGGTCTTCGCCCTGCGCGGCCTCGGGCTGCTGTCCACCTGGAAGGAATGGGTGCGTCTGCTGGCCTTCGGGCTGGGCGGTGCCGGTCTCGGGCTGCTGGGCACCGCCGCCGCCCCGTCCTGGGGCTTCATCGGTGTCGGCCTTCCGCTGGGGCTGGTGGCGGGATGGATGGGCTACGTGCTGTCGTGCGCGTTCCGCGCGGGCGGGACGGAGCTCGCGCGGCCGTCGCCCCTCCACGCCGCCGTGGTCGCGACCCTCGTCGGCCATTTCGTGGATGCCCAGTTCGGCCCGCTGGTCGTCACCGGCCGGCTGTACTTCTGGGCGCTGGCCGGGCTCCTGGTGGCGCACACCGCGCTGTTTCGCCGGGGCGACGACCCGGCGGACGAGACGACGGAGGAGCCGGCGCCCGGGTGGGAGCGTCGGGCCTTCTGGCTGGCCGTTCCCACCGGCCTGCTGGCCGGGGCCCTGGGCGTCACCCTGCTCTTCGACTTCGTGCCCATGGGCGCGCGGGAGTGGAACCCGCTGGTCGCGGTCTTTCGGGTGGCCGTAAGGGGCGCGGGCCCGCAGCGCACCATGTTCGCCGTGGGCATGGCCAGTGTGCTGGCCCTCGTCCTGCTGGAGGCCAGCCGTCGCCGCGGGCGCCGCGCGCCGTTCGTGGCCGCCGCCCTGGCCGTGGCCGGCGCCGTGAGCCTGGTCTTCGCCGCGACGCACGTGGCCGCCCTGATGCGCATCGGCGAGTCCCGCAGCGTCGACGACCTGGCCTGGACCCTGGGCGGTCTGTTCGGGCGCTACGCGCTCCTGGTCCTGGCGCTGCTCGCGCTGCTGGCAGCGTCGCTGGCCCGGCGGGCCGCGTCGGCGCCGGTGCCGCAGCGGGCCGCGCTCCGGGCCGCCCTGCGCGCGTCGGCGGTGATGGGCCTGGCCGTGGCCATCGGCGTGCCGGCGGCGCTGGCCTCCGTCGGCGCCGGCATCATGATCACCTTTGCCGGAAGGCTGCAGGCCAAGGAAATGACCGCCGACGCGCTCGCGCTGTTCGACCGGGCCGCGGAGACGGCGCCCTGGGATCCCGGGAACCTGCGGGCCCAGGGCGAGGCGTATCTCGAGGCGTCGCGCCGCACGGGCTCGCCGGTGCGGAGGCCGGAGTACCTCCGCCGCGCCGGGATCGCGCTCACGCGCGCGCGCGACCTAGAGCCGCTGGCCCCGGACAACCACGCCAACCTGGCCCGGCTGGCGAAGTGGCGGGCCGACCTCAGCGCCACTCCCCAGGCCGCCCGCGGCGAGGCGGACGAGGCCGCGCGCAACTACGCCGCGGCCATGCGCCTCATGCCGGTGAACACGCTGCTCCTCGACGAATGGGCCGAGCTGGACTACAGCCGCCGCCGCGATTTCACGAGCGCGGAAAAGAAGCTGCGGCGCTCGCTGCGTATCGACCCCACGTTCGACTACACGCACGCGGCCCTGGGCGACATGTACGTAGCGATGGCCGCGGAGCTGCCGGATGACGCCGCCGACCTCTACCGCTTTGCCGCGGCCGCCTACGAGGAAGCGTACTGCAATCGG
>Ga0075424_100006785_pt1 | contig 11040 bp, 6 predicted proteins | sample SoiMethybrSBSTD3_FD_75301 | JGI IMG/M metagenome (GOLD analysis project Ga0075424, IMG submission 75301) | Bulk soil microbial communities from a Populus tree surrounding site in Tennessee, USA - Soil MetaG P. TD hybrid SBSTD3 | ecosystem: Environmental > Terrestrial > Soil > Tree plantation...
TAGGCGGACGACTGGACGTGACGACGACCTATGACGCGATAGATGTCACCATTTCGGGCAAGACGAGCGGGCTGGAACGAATGATCGATTTTCTGCGCGGGGCAGTGATGACGACTCAGCTTGGCGCTGACAATGTAGCGCAGTTGAAGAACGCACGACTGAAGTCGTATGACTTCAAAAAGCTAAGCGAACTTGCCGACCGCGCCGTTGCTGCCCGCCTTTTCGGCGGGTTCCCCTATGCCCATCCGGCCGTTGGAACTCCGGCATCACTTGTAAAAATCGATCGCGCAGACTTGATGTCGGCGCGCGAGCGTTTTCTGAACGCCGACAACACAACCCTGGCAGTAATTGGCGGTGTCGATAAGCCGCGTTTGATGCGCGCGTTGCGCCAGTTACTTGGGCCATGGGGCAAGTCCGACAAGACAATTCCTGCGACGTTCCGGCAACCGTCGGCGCCGGATTCGCACATTCTGGTGGTCGATGAGCCCTCGAGTTCGACAGCGGAGATTCGGATGGCAGTCCGTGGGCTCGCTCGCGGTGACAACGACGCACTGGCTGCTGAAGTACTCGCGCTTGTGGCGCGCAATCGTTGGCAAGCCGCGGTGCCGGAGCTTTCAAACGTATTCGTCCGTCACGAAGCGCACTTACTGCCCGGCATGTTTCTTTTCAGTGCGACTGCTCCCCAGGCTTCGGCTTCGAAAGCCGTCACCGCGGCGCAGGATGTTATGCGCAAACTGAGCCAAGCCGCGCCTGCGGCCGACGAAGTGGAACGCGCGCGCACGGCACTGGTCGCCCAGCTGTCCCAACAGTATTCGCAACCTGCGGGCCTCGCTGAAGCCTGGCTCGATGTGGATACTTTCAAGTCGCCGCGGCCAAGCACTATCTCAACTCTTATCAGAGCCTACACGCCTGCTGATGTTCAGCGCGTTGCGACAAGGCTCTTCAAAGACGCACCCGTGGCTACAATTATCGTCGGCAACTATGATCAACTAAACTCACAGTTCGGCGGCAACGTTCAAACGTATGGCGATCCTAAGACTCCTACGAAACCCTGACATTTAGAAAACTATCGCAAGTAACTTGCAACCATCGCCCCGACACCATGGGCTTAACTGAACCTGCGAACAAGTTACCTGAGGACCACGCTCGGCGGGTGCGCGATATGTTCGCGCGAATCTCTCCGAGATACGACCTCCTAAATCATCTGCTGTCAGGAAATATCGACAAGCGATGGCGTCGCCGGGTTATCAGGAAGTTGTCGCCGCTGCTGCCACCGAACGCTGACGTCCTCGACGTTGCGTGTGGCACCGGCGATTTGAGCATCGAGATCTTTGAAGCAACAAAGTCACGCGTTGTCGGCGTTGATTTCTGCCGGCCGATGTTGGAACTCGCGCGAACAAAGGCGCAAGCGATTCCTTTTGTTGAGGGCGATGCTTTGCATCTTCCGTTTGCGGACCAATCGTTCGACTTCGTCACCATCGGATTTGGTTTGAGAAATCTTTCGAGCCGTGAGCGAGGACTGCAGGAATTGCGTCGCGTGCTCAAACCAACTGGCTGGGCGGCAATTCTTGAGTTCTCGCAGCCGACCGTTTCAGGTTTGCGTCAACTTGTCGCGTTTTACTACAGCCGCGTGTTGCCGAGCATTGGCGGTTGGCTAAGCGGATCGCGCAACGCCTATGAGTATCTGCCTGATTCGATCTCAAAGTTTCCGAATCAGCAGGAACTGGCACGGATGATGCGTGATTCAGGGTTTGAACGTGTAACGTTTGAAAATTTTACAGGCGGCGTTGCTGCTCTGCACGTAGGACAGCGCGCTGCATAGCGCAAGCTGTCACCTTGCGCGAAGCACCCACTTTAGCGCGCAAATAATTTGCGCCAACAACTTGGTTGGGCCCACCAGGGCAGTCAACCAAACCAACGTAGTCCGTGGGGCTTGCTAGTCGGCGATAAGGTTGTCGGGGCCGAGTCGTTGATGATGCGAGTTCCCTCCGGGCTACGTTCGTTTTGGGCCACCTTCATGGCTGCACGCAAACACATTCTGCTATCATCCGCGGTCGGTAGCTCGATTCCATCCTGATGAATCGCAAAATCTTCGGAGTGCTCCGTCGCCTGGGCTTTCTCGTGCTCGTGGTCTGGACGGTTGTCTCGCTCGTCACTCTACTGATCGAACTCGTTCCTGGAGATCCGGCAACTGCTGTCCTTGGCGACCAGGCTACACCCGAGCAACTCGCACAATTCCGTTCGAAGCATGGCCTCGATCGGCCGCCATTTTTCTTCGGATTGCCCGTTGCTGAAGACGGTCATCGCCGCTTTCACTGGTACGGACTTGATAATCGGTACACTGATTATTGGCGCGCAATTCTTCACGGGGATCTGGGCACGTCGTTTCGAACCGAACAGCCGGTCTTCGACCTAATCAAAAGCCGTTATCCCTACACAATTGCTTTGGCACTCGCCTCAATGGCCATCGCCATCTGCATCGCGATTCCGCTAGGGGTAATCGCCGGCAAGAATCGCGGCACCACCACCGATAACGGTCTGTCGGTACTGGCTCTAATTGGCATCAGTCTGCCCAGTTTCGTCATAGGTCCAATGCTTGTCTACGTTTTTGCCGTCAAGCTTCGATGGCTGGGTGGATACGGAAGCGAAAACTGGACGTTCATTATCCTGCCCGCGTTTACACTCGGCGCCGCGCTCTCCGCGATTCTCACACGAATGGTGCGATCGTCCGTGATTGAGGAACTCGGCGAACCATACGTCCGCACCGCGCGGGCCAAAGGTCTGAGTGAGCGCACTGTCGTCTACAAGCACGTGCTGAAGAATGGATTGATTCCCGTCGTCACAATCCTTGGTTTGCAACTTGGGGTACTGCTCGCCGGCGCCATCATTACCGAAAAGATTTTCGGCTGGCCCGGATTGGGATTGCTTTTGGTTGAAGATGGAATTGCGAAGCGTGATTACAGCGTGGTGCAGGGATGCGTGCTCGCGATTAGCACGACGTACATCCTCGCGAACACGCTTACTGATCTGTTGTATCGCTGGCTGGATCCACGAATCAGGGTTTCGTAAATCGTGAATCGTGAAACGTAAATAGATAACGCAGACGCCGGCATAACTATTCACGATTTACCATCTGCGATTTACCAGTTCACATGAACCGTCTCGGTATCATCGGCATCGTCGTCGTCGTACTCTTCGTGCTGGTGGCGCTGCTTGCGCCTTTTATAGCGACACACGACGTTGGCGCGACTGATCTTTTGCTGCGCTACGCACCACCGTCGGCTGAGCATTGGTTCGGCACTGACTCAACCGGTCGCGACATTTTCTCGCGCGTAGTGTTCGGCGCGCGCATTTCATTGGAAGTAGGAATCGTTGTCGTCGTTGTGTCGGCATTCTTCGGCACGATTGTCGGCGCCATCGCCGGATACTACGGCGGCTGGGTCGATCGTTTTCTTTCGGGCTATATCTTCAATGTATTTCTCGCGTTCCCCGGTCTTCTGTTGGCGATCGCCCTGGTGGCTTTTCTTGGAGCCGGCCTGAACAAGTTAATCTTCGCGCTGTGCATCATTGGCTGGGTCGGATATGCGCGATTGATTCGCGCGCAGGTCTTAAAAGTGCGTGAATACGACTTCGTGAACGCGGCGCGCGCTCTGGGCGCGGGCGATTTGCGAATCCTTGCAGTGCACATCCTGCCGAATGCCATTCAGCCGTTGATCGTGCAGGCAAGTTTGGGCATGGCCGGCGCGGTACTGTCTGAAGCTTCGCTTTCTTTCCTCGGCTTGGGCGTTCCGCCTCCTGCGCCTTCATGGGGCGTGATGATCGAAGAAGCGCGCGACCTCTCTACTTTGCAGGCCGCTCCGCACGCACTGATTTTCCCAGGACTCGCTATCGCTCTTACCGTGCTCGCCTTCAACTTTATCGGCGACGGCTTGCGCGAGTACCTCGACCCGAGACAACGCCGCAGGTAAACTCGCACGAAATGTCGGCTGCAATCTTCCCGGTTGACTCTTCAATCACAACGCCCAACGGAAAGGCAGTTGTGTCCGTCGATCACATTTCGAAGACTTATCCCGTTCCGTTTCTGCGCCTGAAAACCGCACTCAAACGAAGCTTCAAGCCGCCGGTCGAAGCCGTGCGCGACGTCTCGTTCCGGGTCCGCGAAGGTGAGATCTTCGGACTTATCGGGCCGAACGGCGCCGGCAAGACGACGCTCACAAAAATAATCGCGACCCTTATTCAACCGACCGAAGGAAACGTGACGGTCAAAGGCTTCGACAGCGTGCGCGATGACGTTGCCGTGAGACGAAACGTTGGTCTGGCAGGCGCGGAAGAACGAAGTTTTTATTGGCGACTAAGCGTTGAGCAGAATCTGATGTTCTTTGCGAGGCTGCACGGCTTGAACAGCTCAGAGGCAACGAAGCGAATCTTCGAGCTCTTGCGGATGCTGCAACTCGAAGACTCGGCAAAAAAACGTTTCGCCGAACTTTCGACGGGAAACAAACAGCGTCTGGCCGTCGCGCGCGCGATGCTTGCTGGTCCGCCGGTGCTTTTGCTCGATGAGCCGACGCGCTCGCTGGATCCGCTGGCCGCCGCCCGCATGCGCACCAGCATCAAATCGCTCACCCGGGGCGAGACGAACCGCGTCACGGTATTTCTCACTTCGCACAACCTCGCCGAAGTCGAGGAGTTGTGTGACCGCGTCGCGATCATCAGCAAAGGGGAAATCAAAGCACTCGATGCACCCCGCAATCTGCGCGCGACACACAGTGACAACGAGAAGGTTTCCATCACCTTCACAGTCGACGATGCCGAAAAAGTCGAGGCTGCGCTGCGCGAGGCTTTCAGCGCACACCCATTCACGCTCGGACGCAGCGACATCACCGACGCTTGGACGCTTTCTTTTTCGCGCAAGACAAACGATGAAACGCTCCACACGGTGCTGCGTGTGCTTCACGTGACGACCTGCACGGTAAAGGGCATAGAGTCTGAGCGCGCCACGCTGCTCGATGTGCTGGAACATTACGAACAGCCGGAGCAGGAGAATGAAAAGCACGAGGAGAACCCAAGCGCATGAATCCGAGTTGGTCGAACACACTCTCGGTTTCAGAACCGCGAGCGGTAGCGAGCGGGATAAGAGCGCAACCTGCGCATGAACGGCTTAAAAGCTCACAAATGGTCAACTTGAGTTTTGATCCCGCTCACTACCGTTCGCGGTTCTGTAACTTTTGTCTTGGCGACGATGTCCACTCTTTGGAGAGCAAAGGCAAATGAGTCCCCTGCTCTTTCTCCGCCGCATCTGGGCGTTCGTGGTGCGTGACTGGCGCCTGGAACTCAGCTATCGCATGCAGTTCTTTCTGCGCATCACGTCGATTCTGATTTTTGTCACAACCTTTTTCTTTGTCTCGAAAATCTTCGTCGGTTTTGCCGATCCCCGCTTCACCCAGTGGCGGGATCCGCTCGCTGCATGGCTCACGGGCATGGCGATGTTGAATTACTTCATGACGGGTTTTTCAAGCCTGGCGAACGCGATTCGTCAGGAGCAGATGCAAGGGACATTGGAAAGCGTTCTGATGACGCCAATCAGCGTGCCGACCGTAATTGTCGCGAGTTCAGCATGGGATTTTGTGCAGGCGACCTTCTTCTCTTCACTGTACTTAGTGTTTGGCTGGTTGTTCTTTAATGTTCATTACCAGGGCAATTTTCTCCTTGCGCTCGCGTTCTTTCTGCTGACGACTGTTGTCCTTTCATGTCTGGGAATTCTGTCAGCCAGTTTCGCAATGGTTTTCAAGCGCGGCGATCCGTTTGGAATATTTCTGGGCGCAGGCTCGGCCCTTTTCTCCGGAGTGTTCTTTCCCACACAGCTCATTCGCGATTACGCCGGAAATAAGGTCGCCAACATCTCGCGAGTCTTACCGCCAACGTACGGACTCGACGGCATTCGCCGCGTGCTCATCGAAGGCCAGGGCTTCACCCAAGTACGCCAACCGCTGTTGAGCCTTCTGGTTTTCCTCGCAGTGTTGCTTCCGCTTTCTTTGTGGGTCTTCAATCGCGCGGTGCGACGTGCGAAACGGGAAGGCAGCTTGATTCAATATTGAGTCGCCGGTATTCCATCCGCGACCGATCACGCCAAACCCGCGCTGTGAATACACTTCAACAACTTTGCTGTTGACACGAAAATATAGCTGGACTATCGTGCGCGCGTTTTTCCGAAGCGGCTGAATCCCCCGAGGCTGCTGAGCTGCACACTCGCCGAATCCAGCCTTACAAAGTTTTTCTGCCCAAGGAGTCGGCAATGCCAAACCAACCTATCAGAATTCTAATTTGCTTGCTTGTATTGCCTTTGCTGAGCGCTGTTGTCGCCGGGGCTTTGATCGCCAGGCATGCTCGCGGTGCCAGTCCTTCAACGAACTTGGTTTCCTCCCAGCATGGTGCCGCTTCCCGAGTGACGCGAAACCTATCGTTGCACCCTGAAGCTTTTAGGGTGGCGCTGGCTACAGGCCAACGGTTCTCAGCACGCAACAAACACGAGCGATCTATTTTCGTCGGCACATTGACCGTTGGCAGCGAGCGAATGCCGACGACGATTATTCGCAACCAGGCAGAGGATGGAGAAGAAGTTCAGATTCAGATCGCGAATTCGCCGGGAGCCTTCACGTGGGACCGAAACCGCGGAGCACTGACAAATGCAGGTCGAGCGGTGGGAAGCAATCGAGATTTGATCGAGAGATTGGTATTCGACAGTCCCGATCAATTCGTGCTGGCGCAACTTCGTGGTGCTAGTTACTTCACAGTCGCACGAAATATGCGCTCTGAATCAGCTGTTGATGGTACTGCCGCCCCGCTCTGGGACGTGATACGGGTCGAAGATTCGGAGCGCGACGCTGAAAAACGTCCCAGGAGCTCTTGGAGACTGTATTACTTGAACTGCACCACTGGTCTTATTGACAGGATCGTGTCCGAGGTCGAAGGCCAAAGAATTGAGACAGAAATAAGCAGTTGGGCTGAAGTCAACGGTGAAAAAGTCCCCGCCCACATTTCGTGGTCGCGACAGGGACAGACGGTGATGCAATACACCTTGTCGAGCTTCTCACGTGCAGAAAGGTAGGTGCAACATGACTAGAAGATATTTGGTTGCACTCGCTGTCTTCATATTGGGATTTTGCGGGCAGGGTCTCGGCCAGGAAGCTGCACGTCCTGATCGAGGAGTAATGCCTAATGGCTCTTATTCAATCTCGGACATTGAGAACATCAGTCTTTCTAACGGCAATGTAAACCTGTCTATTCCGCTCGCCGCGCTGCCGCCGATCGCTGGTGGAAAGCTCTCATGGGTGGTTAAAGCCCAATACAACAGTAAGCTTTGGGATGTAACCCGCTATCAGCAAAATGATGATCAACTGACGTGGGCGCCGTATGTGGTTAATACGCCTGGCGCCGGAGGAGGCTGGAGCGTCGGCAGTATCTACCAGATTCAATTTCGCAACAGTAACGAAGATTTTTACCGGCTCTGGTATCCCGGAAACAGCGGCTTACCCTATTGGGAACTGAACCTGCTGAACAACTACCAATGGCAGAAGGTGGTGTTATTGACGCCGGACGGATCGGAGCACGAGTTCCGGCCGACGGATAGCGGATCGTACGGCGGGAGTGAGGATTTCCTGAGAGGGTTCAATAACGTGATGCCCAACGGCAGTCCAATAAGGTATTACTCTGTGGACGGTACCTATCTATACGCGCGGATTAGCAGCACGACGGATTGGACCGTTTACATGCCTGATGGCACTCAAATAATCCAAACACCTGATGGCGTACAACGAATACAAGATACGAACGGCAATAAGATTAAGATTTTTGGCGACGCAAACGGCACTCATTATCAGGATGAACAAACAGGCCGAGAGATCAGAATCACTTATAACCCTTCGTTGGACCGTTACGAGGTTTGGTACAAGACGGTCACCGGAATTGATCAACACATTGATATCACCTTCGGTTCAACCACGGTCCAGGGCAAGTTGTACCCAGTGAATGTCAACGGCTGTCAGATGACGGACGCGCTTTATTCCGAACTGTACGTCGTCAGAGAAATAGCGTTCCCGCAGTCAGAACCCGGCCAGCCGCAGCGCAAGTTCACCTTTACTTACAACTCGGATACGACGATTACAGCAACCGATCCAGCGGCCTTCAGTTGTCCGAATGGATGGGAGAACTATACGCGCCCAGTGTCACTTGGGTTGGGCGAACTGAGCCGCATGGTTACGCCTTCAGGAGCAATTGTTGACTATTCGTATGGTTACGACGGAATTCACAGCTTTGCGCCTTTTGGCATCGCGGACTACTTGACGCAGGAGACACTTACTCAGAAAAAGATTACGCATGACGGCACTTTTGAGATCTGGAACTATGACATCGGCGATTCTTGGGGTACCGTTCAGAACCCTGACAGCTCAAGCGTATCTGAGCACAAGTATTGCTCACTCCCCAACACATCGGGCTGCTCGTCTGACAAGGCGGGTCTAAGTTATCGCACGGTACAGCCATTCAAAACAATTGAGCGCCACTGGACCAATCTACTGTTTTCCGGTTTCGATCCGCTTGCACCTGGCGGCCTGGTGACTTCCAATCCGGTGGTCGATAAGGAGTACACCACACTCACAGACGCGCAGGGTAATAGCCTGGTTATGTCAGCGAAGACATTCGTCTTTGATTACAACGGCAATGTCACACAGACGACTGAGTATGATTGGTTTGACCCGAACGCTCCTGGCTGTACGGTGAATCGTGATGCACAGGGTGTGCCGACGTCGGTTCCGGGGTGCGCTACGGTGCTGCGGGTGACAAACGGCAGTCATTATAACCAAGCGACAGGTTCGACTTCGGGTAATGTCTACGCAAAGCGCTCGGTTTCAACCGGCGCTCCTCTTATCCTCAACGCGCTGAAACAAACCACGGTGGGATCCAGCGTTGTTCAGCTTAGTTATGATGGGCAGGCGTACGGCGTAGCGCCGACAGTCGGCAACGTAACCGGCAAGAGCGTCTGGGACAACGTCAATAATCAGTGGATCACGACGAGCAGTACTTACGGTTCTTACGGAAATCTCGCGACGAGCACTGACGGCCGCGGCAAAATAACGCAATTCCTTTACGATGACGCCACGCACGCACTGCCAAACCGCGCTGTTGTCGATCCGCAGAACGGAACCGGAACACAAACGACGTCGACCGCTTACGACTACTCCACTGGTTTGGTCACGAGCGTTACCGATCCCAACAATGCAGTCTCGACGATTGACTACACCAATCAACTGCTCGGCTCAATCGATCCTTTCGGGCGCCCTGGAATGGCTATTGGTCCGTTAGTGAATAATCAGCGGCAACGCACGAGGACATTCTATGCAGACAGCGCTCGCACAGTTACGGTCCTGACCGACATGAATTCTGAATGGGATGGATTGCTGAAGTCGCAAGTCTTAACGGATCAACTGGGCCGGACGATCGAGACCCGGCAGTACGAGAACGCGAATGATTTCATCGCCGTACGCCAGAGTTACGATCCGGCTAATCGCATGCAGCGCACGTCAAATCCGTTTCGCGTCGGTGAGAATGTGGCTTGGACGACTACTTTGACGGATCTGCTCGGTCGTGTAATTTCTGTCACCACCCAGGACGACGCTGCGGTTAGTACGTCGTACAGTGCGAACACCGTAACCGCTACCGATCAAGCCGGCAAGAAACGGAGAAGCGTATCTGATGCATTAGGTCGGTTAGTTCGGGTCGATGAACCCGACACTAATGGCAATCTCGATAATCAGGCAGGTCAGCCGATACAACCGACTCAGTACGTTTACGACACACTCGACAACTTGACTCAGGTGACGCAGGGTTCACAAACGCCACGAACCTTTGTCTACGATTCGTTGAAGCGGCTTAGTTCGGCGTCGAACCCCGAAAGCGGCACGGTCGTTTACCAATACGACAACAACGGCAACCTCACCCAGAAAACCGACGCGCGGAACATCACGACAAACTACGTTTACGATGCCTTGAATCGCGCCACCTCGCGGAGTTATTCGGACGGGACTCCCGCGGTAACCTATGCCTACGACACGCTCGCCAACGGGAAAGGCCGTTTGACTTCCGTCAGTTCCAGTGTCTCGAACTATACTTACAGTGGTTACGACGCTCTTGGTCGTCCAAATGGCGCTACGGAAACGATTGGAAATCAGAGCTATTCGATCAGCAATGTCATCTACGACCTCGCGGGCCATCTAAAGTCAATGAATTATCCTTCCGGCCATAGTGTCAGTTACGTGTATGACGGCGCCGGTAGAATAAACAGTTTCGCGGGCAACCTCGGTGATGGCGCGCAGCGCACGTATTCGAGTGGAATCGGTTATTCGCCGTTCGGCGGTTTGACGAGAGAACAGTTTGGCACTAACACGCCGCTCTATCACAACGTCGCATACAACGTTCGAGGTCAGGCTTATTACATTGCCCTTGGGGCATTGAATGATGGTTGGGGTGGCGACTACGGCAAATTTGTTTACTACTACGGCAACGCTTATTGGTTCGGAGGCAGCGACGCATCGAACAACGGGAATATTCCACTCATCGATTATTACTTGCCCAATGGCACCTTGTTTCACGAACACTACGCTTATGATTCTCTGAACCGAATTAGTTCTGTGACCGAGGGATTGGGCCAACCTGAAACTGTACAGTTCCAGCAGGTTTACAATTACGATCGCTACGGGAATCGGACGATCAATGGAGCTTCGACCATCAACAACACTGCTTTTGAGCTCGATCCGGCTAATAACAATCGGCTCCTTGCACCAGGCGATTCAGGACTGTCATTGACCTCGCGACGGATGCAGTACGACCAGGCTGGTAATCTTAAGTTCGACAGTTACACAGGCCAGGGCACACGCACTTACGATGCTGAGAATCGAATGATTGCCGCACAAGGTGGCATCAACTCAAGCTGGCAGAACTATGCTTACGATGGCGACGGGCACCGCATCAAGCGGACTGTGAACGGCA
>Ga0075424_100006786_pt1 | contig 11040 bp, 5 predicted proteins | sample SoiMethybrSBSTD3_FD_75301 | JGI IMG/M metagenome (GOLD analysis project Ga0075424, IMG submission 75301) | Bulk soil microbial communities from a Populus tree surrounding site in Tennessee, USA - Soil MetaG P. TD hybrid SBSTD3 | ecosystem: Environmental > Terrestrial > Soil > Tree plantation...
CGATGAATACCTTCCGCCTCGCGGAGCGGACCATTGCCAGGACCGCGTCCAGGATCGAGTGCTCTGATCCTCGATACGTGAAGACGTGCTCGAACGCCCTGTCGGCGGCCGGGCCGGAGGGCGTACTCCGCAGGAATGGCGCTGCCCGGATCGGCCGGACCATGAACCATCCTCCCGGCATGGTCACCCGGCTCAGGTCGAGCTCCAGGCGGTTAGTCATGGATAAAGTCCTCCGCCTCCCTGACCTCGTATGCCAGCGCGTAGTGGCCCAACTCCCAGATCCGCTGCAGCACGAACTCGTGGCTCCGTAGGTCGGCCAGTCGGGGCGGCGGCTCGGGCGTCCGTGCCAGCTCCGTCTGGAGCCGGTCTGCCTTTGACCCCGCCTCGAGGGCCGCGGTGATGGCCTGGTCGACGGCGATCCGAGCCACCGACTCCGGGTCGGCGCCCGCGAACTCGACCAGGATCTCAGCGGTCGCCTCCGCAGTCTCCACCGCGATGCCAACCGGGAGGGCCAGGTTGCTTCGGCGGGAACTCAGCGCCCGCGCAGCCCTGGCGTCGATCCAGAGGCGCCAGGTCGTGGGACCGACGCGCTCCACTCTCGGCGGCGGCAACCCCGATACGTGGTCGGCCGCCACCGCGCTCCACAGTGCGCTGCGCTGATCGGTCCTGCCGGGCGCCCCGGCAACGTCCAGCCAGGCGGCCACGAGACCCTCTGCACCAGTCAGGTCCACCGTCAGCGGCTCACCATCCTGGGTGCCGCGCGTCCGCCTGCTGGGTACCGCCAGCACGACGTCGATCCGGTAGCCATCACGGCCCTGGCGGACCGTGCCGCGGCAGCGGTACGTAGGGCAGCCCTCCTTGGGCAGCAGGGGCGGATCGTCCTCTCCAGCGGGCTCAATGGCGACGATGTCGGGCGGCATGCTAGACACGCTGCCTTCCTCGAAGCGCCGCGACAGGTATGCGGTCCGCCGGACCGACACCAGGTCCTCGCTCACGGGGGCGGTGAGCACTGGCTCTGGGCGCGCCCTCTCAATCGCGAACGGCCAGGAACCGGCACGGGAGGGCAGCGCGATCAGATCGCCCGTCCGCGGCAGGAGCACGAAGTCCATCGCGCCGGGCCGATCCTGCTCCAAGACCTGCCCGGTAAGCGCTGACCGCGCCGCGGCAGCGACCGGCACATAGCCCGTCGCGCTCTCGTTGAGCACGCCGCCAGCGACGAGGCGGCGGCTGAGCGCCGGCAGGAGACTACCAGGCAGCGACGTGATCTCCTCGAACTCGACGGCGTCGGTGACGCCGAACTCGACCGCCATCTCAAGCACGAATTGCTCGAGCGCCGACATCTCTACCCGCTCTCGGCGCCGCACCGGGATGCTCCTCCACAGATAGAGCGGGAGCAGCGCGTCCGAGATGACCGCGACTACTCCCTCCACCAGCCGTGGCGCCTGCTCCAGGCGGCGGAGTCGGACTGCGGCCGACGTCACCTGTCCTTCACGATCGCCATCACGTCTGGCCGTTCCTGGGATAGTGAGAGCAGGTTGCGATAGAACGCCTCCGCCGCCTCGACCCCTCGAAGTCCCTCAAGGCTGGGCACGTGGCCAACCAGGGCCAGCGCACGCCTCGCCCGGGTGCAGGCGACGTTGAGTCGCCGGATGTCCTGCAGCCACAGCCCGCTCCCCTTTCGCGGTCCGTCCCTGCCCCAGGTGCGGCAGAAGCTCACCAGCACGAGGTCGCTCTCCTGGCCCTGGATCTTGTCGATGGAATCGATGACCCGGAACCTGAGTGCGTGGAATTCGGGGTAGTGGGGGTGCCCCAGGAGGCTGCGGATGCGGTGGGCCTGCTTGCGATAGAAGGTCAGGACGCTCACCGTCACTCGCGGCCCGTGACGACCGCCGAGATCGCGCTCCCAGCCGCGGCAGAGTTCGGCCACCCATCTTGCCTCGAGCTGGTTGATGAACCCGTTGTCCACGGATTGAGCCCGCGCCTGGTGGCCGTAGGCTGAGGTGTCGAACAGCATCACCGGCCGTGGGTTGGCGGCCGACACCAGTGGGGTCACCCCGCAGGCGCGCAGGGCCTCGGGAGGCGCCGACCGGTACCGGCCCGCGTACACGGGATCGCGCACGACCAGCGCGATGGGGTCGATCATCCGCCGCTGCTCCTCCAGCGCCTGCCGGATGGGTGGATCTTTCGCTACGCACCGCTCGAACAGGCTGCGCACCAGGTGGTCGAGCATGCCCTCCAGGAGGACCTTCTCGGCATCGTCCCCGAGCTCTTTCAGACGACGCCACTCCTGCGCGAACGTCGGTTGGAACGTGCTCGCCCACGTCTGGCTGGCGAGGAGGCGCTCGGCCGTGCCGCGGACGGTGTCCTTCCGGAACACGTGCAGCTCCTCGTCCTCCTTCCAGATCTTCGACAGCACCGTGATGGCTGCGTCAAGGTCGAGCGCCGCGCCACGCTCCACCATGTGCAGCGCGGTCAGGGCGTGGAGGTGATGCTCATCGGCGCCCTCGACGTACGGCGGGAGCTGGCGCTCATCGCCGACCAGGATCCAGCGCCGCGCCCGAATGGCGCCGATGAGGAACTCGCTGTCCGTCACCCGGCTCGCCTCGTCGACGATCAAGGTGTCGAAATCCAGGTCCTCGACCTCCCGGCTGGCCACGCCGGTGGTGGTGCAGCAGATCAGGTTGGCGGCGCGGCGCAGCTCCTGATCGAACTGCTCGGCCATGCGCTCCTCGGCGGCGGAGCTGCCGAGGGCCTCGGCCCACGACAGCTCGAACCAGCGGCGCTCAAGCTTGATCCGGCGCTCCAACCGGTCGATCTCGCGGCTCAAGTCACCCCGCAACCGCGCGAGCTGGTCGTCGTCGGTCGTCGCCGGATCGAGGCCGGCCGCCGACCGGCAGGCCTCGATGACCCGGGTCAGCCGTTCGCCGGCTGCGACCACGCGCTCGTGCCACTGCGCCAGCGCGTCACGCGCGGTTTCGTCCTGAGCTTGGAATTCGCTCGCGCGGCGCGCGGCCCGACTGGCCACCTCACTGCGATGCGACGACCAGCTCTCGTGCTGCCACCGCAGCTCTCGGTGACGGCTTCGCGTTGCCCGCCGGGCGGCCAGCAGTGCAGCGATCTCGCTCCTGCCGCCAACGAGGCCGAGGAGTCCGTGCAGGAACCGGAGCACCGTCGGTACGGCCTCGATCCGGGTGTCCAGGGCCTCCTCGTCGGCACGGACCGCCGACAGGGCTGGCTCATACCAGGCGAGCGCACGGTCCGCGGCCGCCAGCTCCTCCTCGATGGACCGCCGTTCGCGATCGCGATCTGCGAACCACTCGTCGTATGCGCGCTGCGCACCCGCCTGGCCATGGCGCAGGACCTCGTGCTCGTCCCGGACGCTGACGAACAGGCCGACGGCGGCGCGCGCCTCCGTCAGACGGGTCATCTCCGCCCGCCAGCGGCCGGATCGGGACGACGACGGCCGTCTGGCACCGCGGACGTACTGGCGCGTCGCCTGGTCCGGAAGGAACCGGCGGAGATCCGCGGCCACCTTCGCGTCGTCCCACGACAGGCGCAGCGCGAAGATCCCTGGGCAGTCGCCGACGCGCCGAAGCAACTCGTCGACCGCGACGTGCATAGGAGCCAGCAGGAGCACGCGCTCGCCCCGCGCCGTCAGCTGGAGCACCAGTTCCGCGATCACGGTCGTCTTGCCGGTGCCAGGAGGCCCCTGGATGAGGAACGCGTGCGGCGTGGCGAGCGCTCCGGCGACCGCCCGGCGCTGCTCGGGGTTCAGCCGCGGACCGCCCGGCTGCTCCTCGATGAGGAAGCGCCGCGGTTCGGGTGCCGCGACCGCCGGCAGCTTGTCGGGCTCGCAGATGAGCACCGCCAAGTGGTCCCAGTATCCCTCCACGTTCTCGCCAAGGAACCGCCGCACAGCCTCCTTGTGCCGGCCCATCGCGAAGCGGCCCAGTTGGACCAGCTCGATGACGTCCCCGATCCTCGGCGGGTTATCGGGCACCTCGATGACGAAGAACAGGCCGCCGTCCCGCTGGTCGATCTCCAGTAGCCGGACGCGATGCTGGCGTCCGTCGTGCTGGAACTGCACGAATCGATCCTCGACGAAGCCGTGAGCCGGAGGCTTGACCGAGAGCTCCATGCGTCCCGAATCGTCCTCGTCCACCGCGGTGACGGCGGCCTTCGTCCGCGCGCTGTCCTCCACCCGGCTGCGCTGCTCCATCAGCTTGATCATCACGTCCAGCGGCTGGTACAGCCTGCGAGCCATGGCATGCAGGTCCGCGTGCGGAAATGGCTGGCGCCTGGCGACGCTCAGGTCCCGTGCCACGTGGTCACACAACGCCTTCCGTCGACGGACAGCACTCAACGTCTCTGTCGCCTGCTCCGCGAGCACGCTGAGGTCACATGCCACCCGGTTGCTGATGTACTCGAACACCACCGCGGCGGGCCGGACGGGCTCGACCCGACCCAGGCCGTTGCCGGGCTTGATGGACTGGGCCAGTGCCAGGATGATCGCGCCGTCGCTGGTGATCGGTTTGGCGTTTACCACGTACCGGGTGCCGACCAGCCGGTAGAACTGGTCCTCGCTCCCCTGCCGGGGCTCGATGAGCATGCCCGACGCCAAGTCCGCGGCCACATCACGAAGTTCGTTGGTGCTCGCGAACGGCTGCCTGTGCGAGTAGCTGAGGACGATCCGCGCCCGCTCGAAAGGCGTCGGCGCGAACAACTTCGGGTCGAGCGCGCGCGCCCGTTGCTCGGCCCAACTCGGTGGCAGATCTGGCCGCGCGGACTGCCTGCCGGTCAACGCTCGGGAGCGATGAACACCAGGCTCTGGCACAGCTCGTCGACGTCGCCACCATCGCCGTGCAGGTCCCAGTAGATGCGGAGGAAGCCCTCCGCTCGCTCCTGCAGGAGCTTCGTCTGCGCATCGGTGATCGATCCGAAGCCGTGCGCCAGGACCGATTGGTTGCGCATCCGTGCCAGGCCGCGCAGGTCGTCCAGCGTGGTCGGATCGTCCAGACCGGCCCGCAGCGCCAGCTCATCGCGCTCCGCTGTGAGGAGGATCGCGGCGGCCATGAGGCCGACTCCCGAGCCCTGGGGCGGCGAGGTCGGCCCGCTCGGCCCAAGCGAGGTTGCCACCTCTGCATAGCGCTGGCGTACGGCTGCGACATCGCCGACCACCTTGTAGTCGGGCCGGTTCGCGTCGAAGCCCGGAAAGCGGCGTTCGAGCCGGCGCGTGAGACAGCCCTCGATCGCGCGGTAAAAGAGCAACGCTGCGAAGTCGTGGCGGCCCAGACGCCGGTAGTGCTGGCCGAGCACATGGAAGGTCACGAGCAGAGCCGTCTGGTCCTCCGCCGCGAGGCGTGTCACGTACTCGAGCTGGCGCTCCAGCGTATCGACGGTCTGCGCCGTGAACTCGTTTCGGACGGGCGGGAGCATCGTCCTGACGGCGGTGATCATCTTCGGCAACGCCTTCAGATCGAGGTCGCACCACGCACGGTAGAGATCTGCGAGCGCCCGCATGAATCGGGCCAGGCTCGGCTCCACGACGCTCTCAGCGATCTCGTGGTACCGATCGCGAGCGGCCTCGAAGGCGCCGCTGCGGAAGACGGCGACCGCCCTCGCCATCTCCTGCTCGCCGAACATGGCCGTCGGGTTGCTCAGAACGATGAGCCTGTCGGTGCCAGGCAGGGGATGCCGGCTCGCCGTATCGAACTCGCTGTCCAGATAGCAGAGATCGAGGCGGAGCTGCCACGCGGCCAACGCCGCGGCGGCGCTCATCACCTTCCGGCCGCCCGTGATGTCGATCACCGCGAACGGCTGCTCACCGCCCGCCCCGTCGAGACGCTCGCTCTTCTCCAGTTCCTCCTTGACGATCCGGTAGATGGCGAGCGGATCGGTGGGCTCCACCGGGCGGTGCGTGAACTCGCTGTATTCCAAGCGGCCCGGCCCGACCACGTGGGGGCCGATGACGTTGATCGAGTCGAGTGCGTTCTGGGAGGTGACGACAAGCATCCGCTTCGGCCGCAGCAGCTCGTAGGTCAGGATCGTCGGCGTCGGCGTGAACCCGCAGAGGCTGATCAGGAGGTCAACTGGCCTACGCGGGCGGTCGCTGCGTCCGCGCGCGCACTCAACGGCCGGGCCCAGCACTTCGTCGAGGTAGAACCGTGCGGCGGCGACGCTGCCGGTCGCGCCCTTGTAGCTGTCCTGCCCCCTCTGGATGTTCTGGAGTCGCGACAGCGCGGTGCGGAAAAACGTGTCCCCTCCAACCATGCTCCTCGTAGCGGCCAATGATGGACGAACGGCCACCGCCGTGTCCAGCCTCGGCTGCCACACGTATGTTCGGCCGTTGACCGCCTGCTGCCGCCCTCGCCGCAGCCGACCGTAGCCTGGCTTCCAGTTGGATACGTCACGGATTGCCCGCCTCCGGACCACGGTGGCTGGGGACCAATGGTTCGAGCTGGTCAAACCGGCCACGTTGGTCACGCAGGGACTCGACGAGGCTGAAGCCGTTGTTCGGGTCGGGCCGAGCGTTCAAATAGCGTCCCGCCTCCCCGACCAACCCCTTTCATGGCCCCCTACTCCAATACGAAACGCGGCCTGCGTAACCGGTGCCGGACCGGTGCGGGGGCCATGGGGTTTCGGTGTGGAACCTAGGGTGCCATGTGGCCTGTAGGCCCATTTTTCCCCAGGGAGGGGGCGAAAATGGCGAGCATGAGGCCATCGGTAACCGTGCTGGAAGGCGGCTCTCGGGCGCCGTCGCCGTTGGAGGCGGCGTACGACCACTTCCGGCTGGTGCTGCAAGGTGATCTCGTCTCCGATCGGACCCTCGACCACTACGACGACATGCTGAAGCCGTTCCTGTCGTGGGCGGCGGACGCTGGCGCTCGGCGGTTCGAGGACATGCCCGTGACGTTCCTGGAGCGCTACCGGGCGCAGCTCGCGGTGCGGACTGGCCGGCACGGGCGCCGGCTGTCGCCGGGCTCGGTGCTCGACTCGCACAAGGCCCTGACCACGTGAGGACGGCGACGCGTCAGTCGTCGATCTCGTCGCCGAATTGCTTCCGGTCCTCGGGCACTGCGACGGACTCGATGCACTCGACTATACTCACCTGAGGGCTGAGGACAGCGTGGGGACAGACCGAGCGGACGATCATGTCGTCCAAGGGGAGACGAGAACTCCTCTGCGTGTCTTTCTGAGCCATACGTCAGAACTCGCTGAGTACCCAGCAGACAGATCGTTCGTGGCGGCGGCCATCTCGGCTGTTGTCCACGCCGGCCATGCTGTTGCGGATATGTCCTACTTCTCCGCCCGTGACAGTTCACCGGCCGACTACTGTCAGCTTGTGGTCGCTGCATCGGACGTTTACGTCGGGATCGTTGCGAATCGATACGGATCAGCCGTGCGGGATCGTTCCGAGCAATCGTATGTGGAGTTCGAGTTCTCCGTGGCAACTGACATAGGCCTGCCTCGGTTGATCTTCCTGGTGCGCGATGACACGACATCGTTGCCGCCCGCAGTGCAGTCGGATGACTACCGCGTTCGACAGGACGCCTACCGTTACCGGTTGCGTGAGGCGGGCCTCGTGACCGCGTCGGTCGCATCACCGTCGGAGCTGGAGATCAAACTCCACCAGTCGCTCGTGGAGCTCAGTTCGAGCCCGTGGGAACCCGTCGTCCCGGAACCACGAGCCGGCGTCCCGCCGCTGCTCGCGGCGAACTTCGTTGGACGCGAGGACGAACTCGCATTGCTGCGGCGGATGTTGTCGAGCGGCACCCGAGTCGCCATCCATGGGCTCGGAGGTGTCGGCAAGACACAGCTCGCTGTGAAGTATGCCGATCGGCATCGCGCCGACTATCCAGACGGCGTGTTCTGGCTGCGTGCCCACGAGGAGATGAGCCTGGTGAGCGATCTCGCCAGCCTGGCATGGCGGCTGGAGCTTCCGGAGCGCGAGGAGCGAAAACGCGAGTACCAGGTGGAGGCGGTGCTGCGCTGGATGCGCCGTCATGAGCGGTGGCTGCTCGTGCTGGACAACCTCATGCCGAATGCAGCCCCGTCAGCAGGTCGATGGCTGCCTTCAGACCTACCTGGGCATCTGCTGCTGACGTCGCGGATGCCGGGATGGTCAGATCGTGTCGAGCTGGTCCCATGGCCACAGGAGACCGCACGTACCTTCTTGCTCACACGTACGAGGCAGACCGACACCGCTGCCGCCGACGCAATCGCCGAGTTGCTTGGTTGTCTGCCGCTCGCACTCGAGCAGGCCGCTGCATACATGGAAGCGAGCGGTCGGAACTTGGCGGGATACGCGGCGCTGCTTCGGGCCCGCTTGGCAGACCTGATGGACGAGGGCAAGCCCGATGAGTACCCGCAGCCCGTGTCCAGGACGTGGCAGATCACATTGCTGCGAATCGCTGCGGAACGTCCAGCCACATTGGCCTTGCTTCGCTTCTGCTCGTTCCTCGCTCCGGACGATATCCCGGTGAGCGTCATCCAGGCCAGCGCCGGTGAACTGCCGCACGAGATGCGAGACATGGTCGCAGACGACATCGAGCTCGACCGCGCAATCGCATCTCTGAGGCGCTACTCGCTGCTGGAGCGTCAGGACGACGGACTGCGTGTGCACCGGCTCGTGCAGGCGATGTCGCGTCGATCAATGACGGCTGAGCAGCGGGTGGAATTCTTGACGTCGGCAATCCGCATGCTGTGGGCGACACTCTCGGATACGCCGCGGGAGCATCCGCGACGCTGGTCGCTCTACTCGCGGCTCCTGTCGCATGTGGATGCGGTGGACCAACTGGCGACGAGCACCCAGACCGGTCTCCACGAACTCGCTCAGCTTCTCGGGCGTGTCGGTCAATATCACGCTGCCCGCAGCGACTTCACGCATGCACGCCAGCTGCACGAGCGTGAGGTGTCCATCAACGAGCGTGTCCGAGGGCGAGCGCACCTGGAGACAGCTGCTAGCATCCATCGCCTCGGTAGAGCAATGCTGAATCTCGGCAACCTCGACGCGGCCGCATCGCTCATGGAACGGGCGCTAGTCATTCGCCAGGAGTCCCTCGGCCAGGACCATCCAGATACCATCGCCAGTATCGACGACATTGCGGTGATTCTGGCTGAACGTGGGGATCTGGCGACGAGCATCGGCCATCTGCGTCGAGTCGTGGCAGTGAAGTCCCGCCTCCTGGGCGGAGAGCATCGGTCGACTCTGATCACCATCGAGAACATGGGATGGTTGCTCCGACAGATCGGTCAACTGGCCGAGGCCCAATCGCTGCTCGAACCCGCGCTGGCAACGCGAGAGCGCGTGTACGGGTCCGATAGCGTCGAGACCGCATACACGCTCCTGAACCTTGGTATGGTGCTCCGGGAACAGGGCGAGCTCGCGAGGGCGCGCTCGCTCGTAGAACGAAGCCTGACAATTCGACTGGAGGCATTCGGGCCGGATCACCACCGCACCATCCAGAGCCGTCAACGCCTTGCCGAGGTGATGCTGGACCAGGGTCAGCGAGAGGCAGCGAAGGAGCAGCTGGTGCTGGCGCTGGAAGCGTCGACCCGGCTGCTGGGGTCAGATCACAGGCTGACGAAGGCCATCGACGTCAGTCTGGGAGCGCTGGCCTCACCCTGAGTGATCGAATCCGGTGGCAGACGTCGCCCTAGCGTTCGACCAGCGAAATCCGCCGCCCGGTGAGGAGAAGGGATGGCGTGTGGCAGGGTCGGTCGGACGAGCTGAAGCCGATCTCACCCGGGCCTCACCCCACGGTCGCGGGTCGATTCGCGCTGCGGAAGCGGGTGATCGACGGGAGGTGCCGCTGCCGCAGCTCGTGGTCGCGCACCCCGAGGCCGGGCCGCGGGGCCAGGCACAGCACCCCGACCTTCCCCTGGTGCAGGTTGCGGTGGACGCGATACGCGGCTTCGCCCGCCTCCGCCATCTCGTACGTGGTCGACAGCGTTGGATGGATGCGCCCCTTGGCGATCAGCCGGTTCGCCTCCCACGCTTCCCGGTAGTTGGCGAAGTGGGAGCCGACGATGCGCTTCAGGTGCATCCAGAGGTATCGGTTGTCGTACTCGTGCAGGTAGCCGGTGGTCGCGGCGCAGGTGACGATCGTCCCGCCGCGCCGCGCGACGAACACCGAGGCGGCGAACGTCTCTCTTCCCGGGTGCTCCAGCACGATGTCGGCGTCCTCGCCGCCGGTCAGTTGGCGGATCCGCGCGCCGAGCCGCCTCCACTCGCCGGGGCGGGGAGCGCCACCATCGTCCCAGAACCGATAGCCCTCGGCGGTGCGGTCGATCACCAGCTCGGCGCCCATACTGCGGCAGAGCTTCGCCCTCTTCTCCGTCGAGACGACGCAGATCGGGGTCGCGCCTCCCGCCAGCACGAGCTGCGTCGCGTAGGAGCCCAACCCTCCTGTGGCGCCCCAGACGAGGACGTTGTCGCCCTGCTTCATGCGCGCACCGTTGCGCGACACCAGCATCCTGTAGGCGGTGGAGTTGACGAGTCCGGAGCAGGCGGACTCCTCCCAGGTCAGGTGCTCCGGCTTGCGCATGAGCTGGTTGCTCTTCACCAGGGCGATCTCGGCGAGGCCCCCGAAGTTCGTCTCGTACCCCCAGATGCGCTGCTGGGGATCGAGCATGGCGTCGTCGTGGCCCTCCGGGTCCTCGAGCTCGACCGACAGGCAGTGGGCAACCACGCGATCGCCCGGCCGCCAGCTGGTCACGCCCGCTCCCACGCGCAGGACCACGCCCGCCAGGTCGGAGCCCACCTGGTGGTACGCGCGATCGTGACGGGTGGTGAGCGGTGACAGCCGCGCATAGCGCTCCAGGAAGGTGAAGGTGGACAGCGGCTCGAACAGCGCGCTCCACACCGTGTTGTAGTTGATCGCGCTGGCCATCACCGCGACCAGCGCCTCCCCGGGCCCGAGCGGCGGGAGCGGCACCTCCTGCACGTGCAGCGATCTGCGCGGATCCTTCTCCGACGTGGAGAGCCTCGCGAACATGTCGGCCTCGTCCTTGCGGACGACGACCGCGCGGTACGACTCG
>Ga0075424_100006789_pt1 | contig 11038 bp, 6 predicted proteins | sample SoiMethybrSBSTD3_FD_75301 | JGI IMG/M metagenome (GOLD analysis project Ga0075424, IMG submission 75301) | Bulk soil microbial communities from a Populus tree surrounding site in Tennessee, USA - Soil MetaG P. TD hybrid SBSTD3 | ecosystem: Environmental > Terrestrial > Soil > Tree plantation...
AGCACGATCGACGTCGTCGAGTTCGTCCCCCTCGCCCAGGTCGATCGCGAGTATCTCGAGAAGGTCTACTACCTCGGTCCCGACAAAGGTGGTGACCGCGCCTACCGGCTTCTCGCCAAGGCGCTCCAGGAGACCGGCCGCGCCGCGTTAGGCCAGTACGCCGCGCGCGGCCAGCAGCACCTGGTCCTGCTTCGGCCGCTCAACGGCGTGCTCGTGATGGAGCAACTCCACTACGCCGACGAGGTTCGCTCCACGAACGAGGTGCCGATTCCGGCGGGCGAGGTGAAGGCGCAGGAGCTCACGCTCGCGAAGCAGCTCATCGAGCAGACCTCCACCGACGTATTCGAGCCGGCCAAGTATCGCGATACCGTCCGCGAACGCGTCATGGAAGCCATCCAGCGGAAGGTCGAGGGTCAGGACATCACGGCCGACGTCACGCCTGATGGCGGTGGCAAGATCATCGACCTGATGGAAGCGCTGAAGGCCAGCCTCGCGCAGACCGCACCGGAAGAAGAGGAACGCGAGCGCAAGGTGTCATGAACGTCCTCGTCGGCACGAGCGGGTTTGCCTTCAAGGAGTGGAAGGGCCCGTTCTACCCGGAGGACCTGAAGGACGACGCGATGCTCGGGTACTATTCCGGTAAGTACCCGACGGTCGAGATCAACAACACGTTCTATCGGCTGCCCAGGGAGCACGTGCTCCAGGACTGGGCGTCGCAGGTGCCTGACGCGTTCAACTTCTCGATCAAGGCGAGTCAGCGCATCACGCACTACGCGCGGCTCAAGCCCGATTCGGCCAGCGCGCTCGAGTTCCTGCTCAGGAACACTTCCACGTTAGGCGGCAAGCTCGGGCCGATCCTGTTCCAGCTCCCGCCGAACATGCCGAAGAACCTCGAGCGGCTGCAGGGGTTCCTCGCGCTCCTTCCGCCCGACCGGCGATTCACCATCGAGTTCCGGCACGAGAGCTGGTTCGACGAGGATGTCTTCGCGTCGCTTCGCGATCACGACATCGCGTTATGCGTGTCAGAGTCGGAGGAGTTCACGGGCGTGAACGTGGCGACGGCGTCGTGGGGCTACCTCAGGCTCCATCGGCAGGACTACGACGATGCGATGCTCGCGGAGTGGCGCTCGCGCGTCGTGGCGCAGCCGTGGACTGACGCCTACGTCTTCTTCAAGCACGACTACATCGACGGGTCCGGGCCGCTGGCGGTGGAACGCTTCGTCGGAATGATCGGCGCGGATGCTCGTCGCGTCCGCACCTCCGAGGCGAGCCTGCCGGTCCCGGTGGCCGTGCCGGCACAAGCCTATTAGGCCGGCGGGAGGGCCGCCCATTGCTCGGCGGCCTTCACGACGTCGGCGGCGCGCGGCCGTGCTGTGAACCACACGATCCTCTCGCTGCCGACCGACTCCTGCAGGGCAGTTGCGCCTCCGCCGACTGCGAGGCCTCGATAGACGACCAGGATGAGCGTCCCCAGCCCGGCCGTCGCGATCTTGCGCGCCTTCGCCTCGAGGTATTCCGGCGTCCAGAACCCGACGATCTCGACCAGCGCCTCACGACCATCCGCGTGACGCAGTGTAAAGTCCGGGAGAAACAGCTCATCGGCCGCCGCAACAGGCGTCGATTCACGCGAGAGCGTCCAGCCGTTCCGCGCGTCCCGCCCGAACTGCCGTCGAAAGTCGGATGCGAGTGAGCGCTCCCATGACGAGTCGTACCTAGGACGCCGCGCTCGTCCACCAACTGGCGCCACGGATCCAGCAGCGCGCGGCCGTCCCCGTGCACGAAACCGGAGCGGAGTGCCATCGGGACCGCGAACTTCCGCCTCGAAGCGCCACCGCGGCGCGCGCATCAACGCGGGGATTACCCGCGCGAGTCTCGCTCCGTAACGCGTGCGTCTGACAACGAATGCCGCGGCCGGTCCGGTGACCTCGACCTCGTACGATTGGCCGCGCCGTTTCACCACGTACATGAGGCGAGCCGCCTTGAGCGCCCGGAAGATGCCGCGCCAACCGCCACGAGCGGTCACCATGAGCCGATCGGCGTTCAGCAGCACGCCGCGCGCGAGCTCGAGATTGTATCGCGCCAGCAGCGCTCGGCCATCGATGCGTGGGGCGCGAAGCAAGACGCGTTCGCCCGGTGTGTCGGCATAGAGCAATCGCCTAACGTCTGAGACGCTCCGGCCAAGACTGGCGGCGGCCTCCTCGTATGGCACGCCGTGATCGCCCGGTACCGGCGGCCATCGTCGTCCTCGAGCACGAAACACTGCGTCACGGACCTCCGGCGACAGCGACGCGTCCTCGGGCGGGACGAACTGGCAGAGGTCGAGCAGCGTCTTCGCGATTCCCGAGAGGCGCGCAACGTCGCGTACCCGACGCTCCTGGCGCCGCAGCGCTTCCACGACGCTCGCCCGTCGCCAGCCTTCCAGGCGCCTGACGAGTCTCGAGAGATGATCGAGCAGCAGGCTGACTCGCCCGTCGGGGTCGGCGAGGTAGGCGACGCTCAACGTCGCGCCGTTGCGTCGCACGAAGGGCGCGACGTGGGAACGGCTCAACACGGTGGATCCGCGCCTGTCAGCCTACACGCCAAAGCCAAGCTGCCCCTCGGACACGCGCCTGACGCTCGCCCCGCGTTTTTGCGAAGCGAAGAACTCGTATGTGCCCGCCGCCACGATCTCGTAGAGGGACGCGAGCGCGTCCCCCTGGCGCCGCAACAGCCGGCCAAGTCGTTGAACGTGCTGGCGTCCGCTCCCGCGCGTCGAATCACCAAGCACGATGCCGAGCTTCGCACCCGGAACGTCCCAGCCCTCGTCGAGCACGCGGACGCTGGCGACCGCTCGGACGTCCCCGCGGGCGAGCGCGCCGAGCAGCGCGTGGCGCTCCGACGCGGGCGTTGACGCCGTGATCATCGGGATGGCGAGCTCGCGCGACACGGCTTCCGCCGCGTCGGTGCCCCCGCAGAACAATACGGCTTGCTCCGCCGGGTGGGCGCGGAGAATCCGCTCAGCTTCGCGAAGCTTTCCTTCCGCGAGGCGGACGATGCGCTCGCGCTCGTGAAACGCACGGAGCGCGCGCCGTGCCGCCGGCGAACGTCGCGCGCTGGCGGCGAACATCCGCCACGCGTCGGCCGGAGTCGCGACGCGATCGCGATACCCGGCACTCGCGACATGGCGCTCGTAGACATCACTCAACGCCTGGTATCGAGATTCCTCGGCAGACGTTAGGCGGACGTACCGCCGGATGATCGCGTATCGCGCGAGCTCGGCATCCGTCATCTCCCCGATCGTGCGACGGTACGCGACCGGTCCGACGAGGCGACGCAGTTCGCTATCGCGGCCATCGGGATATGTCGCGGTCAATCCCAACCGGTGCGGGGACGGCGCGATCCGCAGATGGTCGTGCCACGCGGTTGCCTCGCCGCCGGCGCCGTCGCCGAGATGGTGCACTTCGTCGAGCACGAGCAGCGGGAACTGCGCTCCCCACCGCTCCATGAGCTGGAACGCCGAATGGTACGTAGTGACAGTGAGCGCTCGCACTTCCTTCTCATCGCCGTAGTACGCGCCCACACGGTCTACGCCGAACGCATCCGCCAGCTGAGTGAACCACTGAGAGACGAGGGCGCGTGTCGGTGCAACGACGCACGTCCCCGCACGCAGCGCGTCGATGGCGAGCAGCGCGACGAGTGTCTTCCCAGACCCTGTGGGGAGGACGACGGTCCCCCGTGCACCCGAAGCGCGCCAGCGATCCACGGCCTCCTGCTGGTAGGGACGTGGATCGCGCGGATCGAGCAGCGGCGCGTCGAGATCGGCCGCTACGCTCCCCTCGTCGGCCACGCCGTGGTCAGCTGCCCACGCTCGCAGTTCGCTGAATCGGTGCCCCGGCGCGACCAGCGCGTCGAGGCGGTGATCATGGACGAGCCATGGTGGCGCCTCGTCGGCGGGAACGCCGCGGAGGACGGCGAGTCCGAGCCGGTACGATAGAGAGGGCGAGACGGGCGCCACGCGCATTGCTCCTGGATGGTCGTCGCTCTACGAAAGATCGACGCGCGATCTGCTGCCGTGAAGTGCGGCTGACCGTCATCGGGATGACTATAGGCTCGGTTTAGACAGCCGCGCGAGCATCGAAACCGGATCCTCAGTTGAGGCCCGCACTTCGAACGCGGGCTGACTCACTTCCGCCGCCGATTCCGTCGCCTCGATTGCTTGGCGATCTTCCTCCGCCGTTTTTCGACCGCTCGATGGTCGCGTGCGGTCCCGGGGCGTGGCCCCGTTGGCTCCGGTCGCGGCGCGTCGAATAAAAAAGACCGGTATCGTCGCGGCGGCGTTAGGCGTGCCGGCAGGATGCCGAGCTCCACCTGCGCGTCCTCCCAATCGCCCGTGATGGCGAGATCGACCCGATCGGCGGCGAACGCCTCCTCGACCACGGCTGCGGACTCCACCGCGCCGAGCTCGAGCAGCCCAGCGACGAGAAACGCATTCAACTCGGTGTCCTGCGTCGCGAACAGACGAAGCTGGTCGGCGAGTACGGACACGCAGTTGCTGCGCACTTCCAGATGGGTCCGCCCGATGTGCCGGAGCGCGGCCTCGGCCGCGATGCGGCCCCAGTGATCACGCTCGCGGTCTGCGAGGTAGCGGGCGACGGGCGGGACCGCTGGTGCACCAATGAGCCCAAGCGCGCGCGGAACGTCATCGAGGATCCAGTCGTCGTCACTGGCCCGGTCGAGCAGCGTCGTCAACGGCTCGGCGGCGTCGGCCGCGCGCAGAGCACCTAACGCGCGCCAGGCATGCACTGGCGCCCAGGCGACGGGGAGCATCGCCGTCTCATAACGCCGATCAGTGACAATGCCGATGAGCGCCGGAATGTCCTCCGGCCCGATGCCGAGTGCCCGGTAGTCGACGGTGGCGGGCTGCTCAGTCTCGTCGATTCCCAGGCCGTGGAGACGATCGAGCGGGGCGGGATACGTCTCTGGTTCAAACACGGTGGTAGCACGCCATACGCATGCTGGAGGATACCGTCATCCTCGTCGCGGAACCAACCCCATCTCGTCCAGAAAGCGATGCCCGCCCGTCTGTGTCCCTCGACGCACCGCGGCTCGCGATAGGACCAGCCGATCCTTCGCGCGGGTCATGCCGACATAGAGTAGCCGCCGCGCCTCCTCCACCTCCGACTTCGGCGCCTCCTCCCCTGACGGTGGCCGGCCCGGCAGCTGTGCGTCCTCGCAGCCCACCACGTAGACCCGCGAAAACTCGAGGCCCTTCGTCGAGTGGAGCGTCAACAGGTTCACGCGCTCACGATCGATATCCACCCCGTCGCCTTTCGCGGAGAGGGTCACACGCTCGAGGAACGTCTGGATCTGCGCGTGCAGCGGACCACCCTCCACATGCGAGATGAGCCGACGGAGCCGCAGCATCGTGGACGGGTAACGCTCGTACGCCGTCTTCTCGGTCCGAATCTTCACCATGAGCTTCGTTCCGCCGAGCGCTTCGATCACCTCGTCGACTCCGGGGAGCGACTCGTCGGTGCCGCGCTCTCGCTCGTACATCTCGAGGCACGAGCTGTAGCGGCCTAACGCGTACGGCACGCAGAAGTCACGAAAGAGCAGCGCCTCGCTGCACAGCGACGACTTGTCGCAGAGCGCGAGCCCCAGGCCGACAAGGTCGAGCAGGTTCGCGAGCGCCGTCTTTCGCGCGCGCTGCGCCTTCATGCTGCCGAGCTCGAGGAACACCCGCGCGAGCGTTCGGGCATCGTCGAGCGCGCGGTGCGATGTGCCGGCGTCGATGCCGAGCACTCTCGCGAGCTCCGACAGCTTGCGGCTGGTCCGAAACAGGTCGCGTGCGAGTGGTAGCGTGTCGTACGTGCACAGCTCGAACCGTTTGCCGAGCCCACGGACCATCCGGTCGAGGATCGGGAAGTCGAACGAATACCCGTTGTGTGCAACGATGATGTCCTCGCCGCAGAACGCCGCGAACTTGGGCCAGATGTCGGCGAACTTCGGCGCCATCGACACGTCCACCGGTCGAATGCCGTGGGTCTCCACGGCGCCTGCCGCGATCGCGACGTCGGGCTTTACGAGCGTGTTGAACACGTCGACGATCTGCCCATCGCGGACGCGCACGGCCGCAATCTCGACGATCTCGGACGTTCCGAGATCCCTGTCGGTCGTCTCGATGTCGATGGCGGTGAAGTCTCGGAACGCGTCGGACGCGCTGCCGATCTCCAGGACCTGTGCCGCCTTGAACGTGCCGAGGACGAGCCCCAGCGATGGGGCCTCGTTAGGCGCAATGGCATCTCCATCCAGCGTCGCACCGGTTGCCACGCGCGCGGTCACGCCGATCTGCGCGAGCATCGCGCCGAGGGCGATCTCCATGCCGCCCAGTCGCGGGAGGTCGATGTACCGATCGCGGTCGCGCGCGTCGCGGAATCGCTCAGCGAGACGTACGACTTCGCGGTGGTCGGCCGGGTCGCTCAGCTCGTCGTGCCGCTCCTCGAGGGGCGAGCGAGGTCTGATGTTCTGCGACAGGAGATCGGCGACGAGTGCCTCGAGCGACCCATGCGCACGCTCCAGCGCGAGCAGGTTGCGGTAGCGCGAGAGCGCAAGCCGGATGCGCTTGCCGTTCGCATCGCCCTTCGCGAGCCGCTTGCTCGTCTCGACCAGTTCCTTGGCGAACTCGCGTTTTCGCGCCCGCGCGCGCGTGCGCACCTCGTTGAGAAGCGGTGCCGGAAGCGTCGTTGCGAAGAAGCCTTCACGAACGATCTCGTCGCGCGGGTACGTGATCACGCGCAGCGCGGCGAGCACGTACGCGACGACCGGCTCCTCGGACAGCGCGCGCCCGTGGGCCAGGCGACAGGGAATGCCGGCGTTCAGGAGCGCCGCCTCGAGCTCATCGCCGATCTCGTGCTTCCGATACAGGACCGCGATCTCTCCCAGGCTATGAGCGTTCGCGGCCCGATCCTGCACGATGTCGTTGACCACCCATGCGAGCTCGCCGTCGTCGGAGTCGAAGTGGAACGCGGTCACGTCGTATGGCGATGTGCGGTCGGCCTGCGGAATCTCGCGGCCGGCGAAGATCGGCGGATTGTTCTGGATCAGGCGCCGCGCGAGGTCGAAGATGTGCCGCGGGCATCGGCGATTCTCCCCAAGGTAGATAGGGCTCGTTAGGGAGAAATCGTTGATGAAGCTCGTGAATGCCCGCGGGTCCGCGCCAGCCCACGCATAAATCGACTGCTCATCGTCGCCCACGGCGAACACGTGGCGGTGGTCGCGCGCCAGCGCGTGGATGATTCGATACTGGACCGGGTTCAGGTCCTGAAACTCGTCGACCAGGATCACGCGCCATCGATTGCGGATATCGTTCGCCGCGGGCGTTTTCTCCAGAAGCTCCGCGGCCTTCACGACGAGCGTGTCGAAGTCGACGACGTTTCGCTTGGCGAGGAACTCCTCGTACCTCCCGAAGAGCCGAGCGTCGTCGGGGTACAGGTGGTCGCCACGCAGTCGGTGGACGGAGAACCGCGTGAGGATCTTCCGATGCGGCTGCTTGCCGCCCACGAGCCGGCGGAGCACCGTGCGCTGGTACTCCTCGTCGGCGATGCCGAACCCCGCGCCGAGGTCGACGTGGGAGCCGTATTCGCGAAGCAGCTCGGCGCAGAACGCGTGCAGGGTCCGACGCTTCACGCCCTCCGCTCGCGATCCAATGCGGCGCGCCAGGCGCGACGCAATCTCGTCCGCGGCCTTGTTCGTGAAGGTAAACGCGCAGATGCGTGTCGGGTCGATCCCCAGCTGCTCGATGAGATACCGGATGCGCTCGATGAGACAGAACGTCTTTCCGGCGCCGGGGCCAGCGAGGACCAACGTGGGCCCCGGCGGCGCTTCGATGGCCGCGCGCTGCGACGGGGAAGGAATCTCGAACGGGACCGCTGCGAGCAGCGGGTCGGGGGCGATTCCGGTGACGGCCACACCGCGAATCTAGCGTGGTGACCGACAACAGACGAGCCGCGATTCGGCCACGAGCGTTCATGGCAAGCCATTACTCGGGTTGGCCGGCATCGCGACCGATACGGGAAGGGAAAGACCTCACGCGGATTTCGACCGCGATTACGCCGATGTTCGCGGATTTGCTCCGCGGGCAGTGACGGCTCCGATGGCGGCTTATGGTCTCTCACGCTTTTTGGTTGAAAGCCCTCGGGACGCATTCGATTCCCGAGGTCTTTCCATTCACAAACCCGGCTCGTTGCGGGCGGAGATTTCAGGGCCGAGCACCGATCCGGAGGCTCCGTTCGATCTGGGGCAGTTCACCAAGAAAAGACGGATCCGTATTGGGTCGTCGGAGGGCTCAATGCCCTCAAACCAAATCCGCGAACATCGGCGCAATCGAAGTTCGAAATCCGCGTTAGGTCTTGCCGTTGCCCTCCTGGTCGCGATGGATGTTAGGTGAGCAGTTTGTCCAGCGTGATTGGCAGGTCGCGAATACGCTTTCCCGTCGCGTTGTAGATCGCGTTCGCGATCGACCCCGCCACGCCGACGATTGGAATCTCCCCCACGCCCTTCACGCCGATGGGGTTCACATGCGCGTCGTCCTCCGGCACGAACGTCACGTCGATCGACCCGATGTCCGCATTCACCGGCACGTGATACTCGGCCAGGTCGGCGTTCACGTAACGGCCCGAGCGACGGTCGATGCGCGTCTCCTCCAGCAAGGCCTGCGAGATCCCCCACACAATACCGCCGATCATCTGACTCGTCGCGGTCTTCACGTTCAGAATCTTGCCGCCACCATATGCCGCTACCACACGCGGAACGCGAACGACGCCAAGGTCGCGGTCGACGCGCACCTCGGAGAACACGGCGCCGAACGAGTGCATCGAGTACTGCTGCTGATCCGGCGTCGGCTTGAGATCGACGCGCGCTTCGACCGGCTGGCCACTGTTTCGCGTGATCAACGCCTCGAACGTCTCGCTCTTCGACGGATCCGTCGCCAACGACAGCCTTCCATCGGCCGTTCGAACGTCGTCTTCACGCGCTCCGTGCAACGGTGAGCCCGTATCCGCGATCGCCATCTGCACGAGCTTCTGCCGAGCGGCCATTGCCGCCGCGTTGACTGCCGGGCCTGTGGAGGACGCCGTCGCCGATCCGACCGACGCCGGCGTCGGCGGCATGTCGGTGTCGCCAAGCTCGAATCGAACACGCTCGACCGGGAGACCCAGCGCGTCGGCGGCGATCTGGGCCATCACCGTGTAGGTGCCGCAGCCAATCTCCTGACTGCCCGCACGCACGAGCGCCCTCCCATCCGGAAGAATGCGCGCGAGGCACGAGGCGGCCTGCTGGCGCGCGGGGTACGTCGCTGTCGCCATCCCGTAGCCCACCTGCCACCGGCCATCTGTCATCGATCGAGGGTTGGGCGATCGCTTGCTCCACCCGAACCGCTCCGCGCCAACGCGATAACACTCGCGGAGCGACTTGCTCGACCACGACTTGCCGCTCTCGGGATCCTTCTCCGCGTAGTTCTTGAGGCGCAGCTCGACGGGGTCTATGCCGAGTGCTACGGCCAGCTCGTCCATCGCGCTCTCGAGCGCAAAGCTCCCAGTCGACTCCCCGGGCGCACGCATGAATGTGGGTGACCCCACATTCATCCTGACCAGCTCATGGTCGGTCTCGATGTTCGGCGACTCGTACAGCATCCGCGTCATCATGCCGCTCGACTCGAGGAAGTCCTCGAGCGTCGACGTGGTCGCCGTGGTGAGGTGCCTGACGACCGTGAGCGTTCCGTCCTTCTTCGCGCCGAGCGTGACCTGCTGCGACGTGTGGGCGCGGCCGCCGGATGGACCGAACATCTGGCGTCGGGTGAGCACGAGCTTCACCGGGCGCGACACGTGCTTCGCCGCCATTGCGGCGAGATACACGTGCGACCATGGCCCGCCCTTGCTCCCGAAGCCGCCGCCCGTGAAGTGCGACACGACGCGCACGTTCTCCGGCGGTATCCCGAACGCCCGCGCGAGACTGTTCCGCACGTTGAAGATCCCCTGCGTGGAGTCGTAGAGCGTCAGCTTGTCGCCCTCCCACACCGCCTGCGTGTTGTGGGGCTCCATGGGATTGTGATTCTCGAACGGCGTCGTGTAGGTGTGCACGACCTTCACCTCGGCGTCCGCGAGGCCTTTGGCGGAGTCACCGCGCTGGCTGTGGCGTCGGTTGTTGCCAACGGGACGCGTCGTCTCCGACGGCGCCTTCGGCGCGGTCGCGATGTCCAGGTCGGCTCGCTCCTCCGCGTACGCCGTCTTCACGAGACTCACGGCAGCCATCGCGTGCTCGAACGTGTCGGCGATCACGAGCCCGATTGGCTGACCGTTGTAGTGGACCACGTCGTTCTGGAGGATCGTGGGTACCCGCATGGCTGGCGGAGCGTTGCCACCCTGCTGCGTCTGTTGCTGCGGCAGTCGTGGTGCGTTCTGCGGCGTCAGAACGGCCAATACACCTGGTGCCCGCTCGGCGGCCGCAGTGTCGATGCGCTCCACGCGCCCCTTGGCGATCGTGCTCGTCACGATCACGGCGTACGCAACGTTAGGCAACGCAAATTCCGCGGCGTATTTCGCGCCGCCCGTGACCTTGAGCCGCCCATCCACGCGGTTAAGCGGTGCGCCGACGCTTGGCGGAGCGGCCTTACTGGAAGACTCTCGTGCGCGGCTCATGCGGACACCTCCGTGAGCGCGCGCACGAGAGTGCGTTTCGCCAGCTCGATCTTGAACGCGTTATCGGTTCGTGGAACGGCGCCGCTGAGTGCGGCCTCCGCCGCGGAGCGGAACGCAGCCGCGGTCGCCCGCTTACCAACGAGCGCCCGCTCGGCCGCGGTCGATCGCCATGGTTTCGTTGCCACGCCGCCCAACGCGACACGGGCCGCACGAATCGTCCCGTTCGAGACGTCGAGCGCGACCGCGGCGGACGCGAGCGCGAACGCATAGCTCGCGCGATCGCGGATTTTGAGATACAGAGACCGCCGAGCAAAACTCAGGGCAGGGATGTCGATGGCCGTGATGACCTCACCGGGTTGCAGCAC
>Ga0075424_100006790_pt1 | contig 11038 bp, 13 predicted proteins | sample SoiMethybrSBSTD3_FD_75301 | JGI IMG/M metagenome (GOLD analysis project Ga0075424, IMG submission 75301) | Bulk soil microbial communities from a Populus tree surrounding site in Tennessee, USA - Soil MetaG P. TD hybrid SBSTD3 | ecosystem: Environmental > Terrestrial > Soil > Tree plantation...
ACCAACCACGGCCGCGGCGGCAAATCGACCGGCGAGCTGGCGCTCGACGCCGACGGCCGGATCACCGGGCTGCGTGCGCGAATCCGCCAGCCTCTCGGGTCGAGCCTCGCCGTCACGGTGGGCGGCACGCCGCAGAATCACGGCCGGTGCCTGCCGGGCTCCTATCTGGTCGAGCACGTGGATATCGAGTCGGTCGGCGTGTTCACCACGACGCCGCCGGTCGGCGCCTATCGCGGCGCCGGGCGCCCGGAGGCGGCGTTCCTGATCGAGCGGCTCGTCGACGAGGCCGCGCGCACATTGAAGGTCGATCCGGTCGAGCTGCGCCGGCGCAATCTCATTCCCAAGGAGCGCTTTCCGTTCAAGACCGCGACGGGACAGGTCTACGACTCGGGCGATTACGCCGATCTGCTGGACCGCACGCTCGCCATGGCCGACTATTCCGGGCTTCGCCGCGCGCAGGCGGCGCGACGCGCCCGCGGTGAGGTGGTGGGTGTCGGCGTCGCGACGTACGTCGAGCCGTCGGGCCTCGGCTGGGAGAGCGGGCAGGTGCGGGTCGAGTCGACCGGCGCCGTGCTCGCCGTCACCGGCTCGAGCGCCCACGGCCAGGGCCATGAGACGACGTTCGCGCAGATCATTGCCGACGAGCTCGGCGTGTCGCCGGAGGCGGTGACCGTTCGCCACGGGGACACGCACGGCGCGCCGCAAGGGATCGGCACGTTCGGGAGCCGGAGCACCGCGCTCGGCGGCTCGGCGCTCGCGCTGGCGTCGCGCGACGTGCGCGAAAAGGCGCGGAGGTTCGCGGCGAGCATGCTCGAGGCCAGTCCACAAGATATCGTCCCGGTCGACGGCGGATTCGGAGTCGTCGGCGCGCCTGGGCGTCACGTCACCTGGGCGCGGGTGGCCGAGTTCGCCTACCGCGGTACCGGGCTGCCGGCCGGCACCGAGCCGGGGCTCGAGGCCACGCGCTTTTTCACCGCCGAGGGCGAGGTGTGGAGCGCGGGCGCCTTCGTCGTCTCGGTGCGCATCGATCGCGACACCGGGACCGTGACGCCCGAGCGCATCGTATGGCTCGACGATGCCGGCACGATCGTGAACCCGCTGCTGGCCGATGGTCAGCTCGAAGGCTCACTGGCCCAGGGCTGGGGCCAGGTGATGATGGAAGACGCGGTCCTCGATCGCGATGGTCATCTGCTCGCCGGCACGCTCATGGACTACGCGATTCCGCGGGCGGACGACGTCCCGCATGCCGAGATCGGCCACGCCCACACGCCGTCGCCGAACAATCCGCTGGGCGTCAAGGGGATCGGCGAGGCCGGGACGATCGGGATTCCGCCGGTGATGGTGAACGCCGTCGTCGACGCGCTGGCGCCGTTCGGCGTGACCCATCTCGACATGCCGCTGACCCCCGAGAAGATCTGGCGCGCGCTGGCCGCGAAGGGCTAGCCGCCGGCCATGGTAGGATTAAACGGACTATGGCGATTCTGAAAGTCGCGCGGATCGGCCACCCGGTGCTTCGGAAAGTCGCCGAGCGCGTCGATCCCGCGTCACTCCGCACGGCGGCGGTGCAGCGCCTCATCGACGACATGATCGAGACGATGCGCGAGTACGATGGCGCGGGGCTGGCGGCCACCCAGGTGCACACCCTCAAGCAGATCGCCGTCCTCGAGGTGCTCGGCAACCCTCGCTACCCGGACGCGCCGGCGGTGCCCCTGATGGTCCTGGTCAATCCGGTCGTGACGCCGCTCACCGACGAGATGGAAGAGGGCTGGGAGGGTTGTCTGTCGGTCCCCGACATGCGCGGAATGGTGCCGCGCTACACCTCGGTGCGCCTGCAGTGCCTCGACCGAGAAGGCCAGGCGGTCGACGTCATCGCGAAGGACTTCTTCGCGCGTGTGTGCCAGCACGAGACCGACCATCTGAACGGGATGGTCTACCTCGACCGCATGCGCAACCTCGCCACGCTGTCCTACGTCGCCGAGTGGAACAAGCACTGGCTCGGCATCCGTGAACAAGACGACTGATCCCGACCAGGCCGGGGATGGTGAGGCGCCGGTCCTCGCCGTCGTCACCGACCTTTTCTTCGTGGCGCGCATCCGGGAGACCGGCCGGCTCGCCGGCGTGCGGGTCGAGTTCGCGCGAACTCCCGAGCAGATCGAGGCCTCACTGGCGCACGGGCCACGGCTGGTGCTGATCGACCTGACCGCCGGCTACGACTACGACCGGATGTTCACCGCGCTCGGCGGCGCCCGACCGCCGGTGCTCGGCTACACGACCCACGCGCTGGGACGGCAGACGCAGCCCTGGCACTCGCGATGCGATCGCGTCGTCACGAAAGAGACGCTGACGCAGGATCTGCCGCGCTTGCTGAAAGAAGGAGTGACCGCATGACCGCCCAGGAGTTCGTCGCCCAGCTCGACGGCGAGAACCAGAAGCGCCTCAGCCTGCTGGCGCCCGCCGACACCCTGAAGCCCGAGGTCGAGGGCGACCTCAACGTGCTCAATCTCCTCAAGGTGGCGCTCCGGAACGAGATCGAGGCCACCGAGATCGCGGCGCGCTGGCTCGTGACAACCGATGACGTCGACGTGAAGCTGGCGTTCGCGCGGCAGGTCGGCGACGAGGCCAAGCACTACCGGATGATCGCCGAGCGGCTGCGCGCGCTCGGGTTCGACGCGAAATCGTTCGATCCGCTGGCGAAGGGCTACGGCCCGCTCTTCCAGTACCTCGATACGCTCACGTCGACGGTCGAGCGGGTCGCGGCCGGCCAGTTCACCCGCGAGGCGATCGCGGTCGTGAAAAACCGGCAGTTCATCGAGTTCTGCGACCACGCGGGTGATCGCGAGACGGCCGCGATGTATCGCGACGTGATCGAGCCCGACGAGCGCTATCACCACGAGCTCGGGCGGACGCTCCTGCTCCGGCTCGCGACCACGCCGGACGCTCAGGCGGCGGCGTCCCGCGCGGCCCGCCGGACCCTCGAGCTCGCCGACGAGCTCCAGAAGAAGGCGCTGGCGACCGCGGGCATCCACCACGCCCCGGGCTGCTAGGGAGAGCTGTGGACCTCGACCGCGCGCTCCACGACTTCCGGGGCCTCGTGAGTGGCTCCGAGATCGATCTCGGCGGCGCCGCGCTCGCGGTGGCGCGGATCGAGTATCCCGACCTGGTGCCGGAGCACTCGCTCGCGAGGCTCGACGAGCTCGCATCCCGCTCCGCCGCGGCGAAGCTCGGCGATCGGCGCCGCGCGCTCGAGCGATTGCGTGACTTCCTGTTCGACGAAGCCGGCTTCCGCGGTAACGCCGACGACTACTACGACCCGCGCAACAGCTGCCTCAACGACGTCCTCGATCGCCACCTCGGAATCCCGATCACCCTCTCGGTCCTGATCATGGAGGTCGGCCGTCGAGTGGGCCTGGAGATCCAGGGGATCGGCCTGCCCGGCCATTTCTGTGTGGGGGCGCGCGTCGGCGACGAGCTGGTGCTGCTGGACCCGTTCGGCGGTGGGCGGCGGCTCGAGCGCGACGAGGCCGAGGCGATCGCCTCGCGCGCCGTGGGGCGCCAGGTCGAGCTCACCGACGCGCACTTCGTGCCGGCGACGAAAGCCCAGATCGTCGTGCGCATGCTCCGGAACCTCCAGGGTATCTACGCGCGCCGCGAGGACTGGGCGAAGGCGCTCGCCGTCATCGACCGCCTGCTCCTCGTCGAAACCGACGCGCCGATGCACGTGCGCGATCGCGGTACCGTTCTCGTCAAGCTCGGTGAGCTGCACCGGGGCGCCTCGGAATGGGAGCGCTACCTGACGCGATATCCTCAAGCCCGCGACGCCGCGGCGTTCAAGGAAGAGCTGCGGCGAGTTCGTCAGACCCTCGCCGAGCGAAACTAGCCGAGCGAAACTAGCCGGGAGGATGCGCCGGCGGCTCGTCGGCCGGCACGAGCAGGACGCGGGTGCGCCGCACGCTGAGCCCTTCAGCGCCCTCGTCGTTGAGGCGCACGATCACGATGCGTGTCCGGCGGCGTGCCGTGATCAGCACGCGCTCGGCACGGCCGGGTCGCACGTACCACGCGTGATCGCCCGCGGAGAGCCGCGCGCTCAGGACGAACGCGACGGTTCCGCTCGCCGGACGCCAGCGCGCCCGAAGCGGACGAATGAGCGCCCCGACCCCGACGATCAGGGCGGCCGCGACCGCCAGCCGCGAGCGCGCCACTTCCGGGAAAGCCATCGCCGCGACGACCCAGAGGGCGAGCCAGGCGGCGAGAGTGTCGAGCCAGCGCAGCATGCGCGCCGTGACGATCCAGCGCTCGACCGCGGCCGGTACTGGGCGCAAGGGGCTCCGCATAGCCAATCTCGTGCATCCTACTCTGGGCGCTCGGTTCCGAGGCTGACGACGAAGCCGCTTCCGGCCTCGCGGCCGAGATATCGAGCATCGCCGCCGTGTCGACGCGCGATCTGGCGCACCAGGGCCAGGCCCAACCCGGTGCCGCCGCTGCTTCCAGCGCCCGCGAATCGGTGGAAGGGGCGGAAGACGCTCTCGCGCTCCGCCTCCGCGATTCCCGGCCCACCGTCTGAGACGCGCAGCTCGGCTCCTCCCCCCGCACGGCCCACCTTCACCGCGATGGGCGGCGCGCCGTGGCGCCTGGCGTTCTCCAGGAGGTTCCGGATCATCCGGCGAAGCAAGCGCGGGTCGCCCCGGACGGTGACCGGCTGACCCTCGAGCTCGATCTCGTCGTATCGCGCGCATTCTTCGCTCGCGAGCGCGAGTAGATCGACCTCTTCGTCGACGTCCAGCCCCTTGACCGCCTCCAGGCGGCTCGCCAGCAGGATCTCATCGATCAAGAGATCGAGCTCGGCGATGTCGAGCTCGAGATCACGCTTGCGCCTGGGGTCGGCGGTGTCCTTCAAGAGCTCCACCGCCATCCGGATGCGAGCGAGCGGCGTGCGCAATTCGTGGGAGGCATTGGCCAGGAGGGATTTGTGCGCGCCGACCAGCTCCTCGATGCGTGCCGCAGCACGGTTGAAGCTCTCCGCCAGCCGCGCCACCTCATCGTGGCCTTCGACCTTCACGCGGGCGGAGAGGTCTCCGGCGCCGAGTGATTCGACGCCCCGCTGCAGTCGCTCGAGCCGCGCGGTGAGACGTCGCACGACGGGATAGGCACCGACTCCGACCGCCAGCGCGATCACCGCGAGCACGAAGAAGAGCCCGAAGCCGGGATGCCAGCGGTCATGCGGGACCCGCGTGACCAGCCATCGACCGTCGGGCAGTCGAATCGCCCAGACCGGCGGTCCGCCCCAGTGGCGCAGCCAGCCTCCGCGGTCGCGATTCGTGTCCGGGGCGGGCAAGGGTTCCCCGACCGCGGCGAGAAGCGTGCGATCGTCGGCGAACAGCGCGACGTCGGCGCGCAGATTGGCCGCGAGCCGATCCAGCGCGGCCTGCTGCTCGGCCTTCGGCGCCGCGGCCGGCGGCAGCACGTTCTGGGCGAGCGTGCCGGCCATGTCGAAGGCGTGACCCGCCGGGCCGGTATCGCCGAACTGGCGCCACATGACTCCCGACGCCAGCGCGAACGCCGCCAGGCTCACGAGGACCGCGAGGTAGATTCGGAGGTAGAGCTTGCGCATCAATCTTGGAGCTTGGCGAACACGTAGCCGGCGCCCCGGACCGTCAGGATGCGGCGAGGTTTCTTGGGATCGTCCTCGATCGCCGCCCGGATGCGTGAGATGTGGACGTCGATCGAACGGTCGAACGCTTCCAGGGCCTCGCCCCGGACGAGATCCATCAAGCTTTCTCTCGAGAGCACCCGCCCCGCCTTGTCGGCGAGTGCCATGAGCAGTGTGAACTGATGGCCGGTCACGCTACGCGGCGCGCCGTCGACGCGCACGATTCGTGCGTCGCGGTCGATCTCGAGCCGACCAAATCGGAGCGTGGTCGTCGACGCGCCCGACTGGCGTCGGCGCAGGATCGCGCGCAGACGGGCCAGGAGCTCTCGCGGCTCGAAGGGTTTGGGAAGGTAATCGTCGGCACCGACCTCGAGACCCACCACGCGGTCCATCGTGTCGCCGCGCGCGGTCAGCATCAGCACCGGCGTGTCCGACTTCGCGCGCAGCTGACGGCAGACCTCGAGGCCGTCCATGTCGGGCAACATGAGGTCCAGGATCAGCGCGTCGTAGGGCTCCCGCGTGAGGCGCGCGAGCCCCGCCCGGCCTTCGCCGACGACCGAGACTCGGAAGCCCGCCTCGCCGAGATATTCGGACACCATCCCGGCGAGGCGGGGATCGTCTTCGATCAGTAAGATGTGCGGCGTCACACCGCCAGTTTACCCGCGGTGGCCGTGCCAGCGGCCGATGCGCTCGGCCAGCTGCTTTCTCTGCTCCGGGGTGAGAATGTCCGCGACGTCGGCGAGCGTCTGGGTGAGGCGCATCGACGCCTGCTCGACCAGCCTGAGCTGATCGGCGCGCAAGGCCTCGAGGGCGGCGCGATCGACGTGCTCGCGCGACAACAGCTCGACGGCCTGACGACGCGCCTCGTGCATCTTGGCGCGCACCGGCAGCAGGTCGCGGGCCGCGCTCTTCACGATCGGGGCGAGCTGCTGCCGCTGCGCGTCCGTCGCGTCGATCTCGACGTACAGATGCTTGAGCATACGGTCGAGGTGCTCGTCGACTCGCGCGGGATCCAGCGGCGCGCCCATGAAGCCGGCGCGATGCCATCTCCACGGACCGCCGGCGTGGGCGATGGCCTTGACCCCGATCACGGTCGCGAGCGCTGCGAGGGTGGTGGCGATCGCCGCGCGCCGGAGGAAACGTCGGCGCGGCTTCGCGTCGCTGGAAGTGGAAGGTTGCGGGGTGGGTGTCGTGTCAGTCATGGCTGCTCCTTTCCTGGTCTCGAGGAATGTCACGTGTCGCAGCCAAGCTTGGACGGGCCGAGTAAAGGGCGTTTCTCCGGCGGGTAAAGTTGTGTAAAGCCGAGGACGGGCCTACAGCCGGGACGTGAGCTTGGACTTCAAGACTTTGCCGGTCGGCGACTTTGGCAGCGCGTCGAGCATGATGAGCCGTCTCGGATACTTGAACGCCGCCAGCCGATCGCGACAGTGCGCGATCAGCTCATCGGCGGTGGCCGCCTGGTGAGGACGAAGCGCGACGAAGGCGGCGACGTCTTCGCCGAGCTCTGGGTGGGGCATGCCGAGCACGGCGGCCTCGGCCACCGCCGGGTGCGTGAGAAGCACCGCCTCGACCTCCGGAGGGAACACCGAATAGCCGCCGCGGAGGATGCGCTCGCGCTTGCGGCCGACGATGGTGACCAGGCCATCGGCGCTGACCGTCGCCAGATCGCCGGTACGGAACCAGCCATCCACCAGCACGTCGCGCGTGTCGTCGGGCGCATTGATGTAGGCGTCCATCGCCGACGGACTCTTGATCCAGAGCTCGCCCGGCTCGCTCGCGCCGACACCGCGACCGTCGTCGTCGACGATTCGGATCTCGACGCCGGGTACCGGCCACCCGATCGAGTCGGGTGACTCGGTCGGACTCGCCGCCTGATAGGAGATCGGCCGAAAGAGCTCGGTCATCCCGTAGCCGCGTACGATGCGGATTCCTGTCCGGCCGCGCCAGCGCTCGGCGAGCTCCCACGGACAGGGTGCCGCGCCGGAGACCGCGATACGAACGGAGCTGAGATCGGCGGCCGCGAGCTCCGGGCTGTCCAGGAGTCGGCGAAACATCGTCGCCACCCCGGGAAAGACGGTCACCCGATGGCGACGGATCGCCGCGACCACTCGATCGGGCGCGAACCGGTCTGCCAGCACGACGGTGGCGCCGACGAGCAGGGGAGCGAGCAACGCGCCGTTGAGACCGAACGAGTGCGCGAGCGGGAGCGTCGCCAGCACGACATCGGCGGCCACCAGTGCCATGACCGGTCCCGCCCACGACTCGATCGCCAGCTCGAGCGCCGTGTGTGAAAGCACCGCGCCCTTCGGGCGCCCGGTGCTGCCGGACGTGTAGAGAATCAGCGCCGCGCCGGACGCGGCTCCCGTGGCCGCCGGCTTGGCGGCCCCACGAGGCCGGAGGACCGGGACATCCGCCTCGTCGAGGAACAGGGCTGGAGCGAGGTCGCCAAGGATCTCCGCGCGCTCCTCTTCCTTCAGAAGCGTGTCGAGCGGCGCCACCGTGGCGCCGAGCTTCCAGCCCGCGATGAGCGCGACGGCGAAGGCCCAGTGGTTTCCGATCGAAAGCGCGAGACTGTCGCCGGCCTTCGCGCCGCAGTCGGCGAGGTTCTCGGCGAACGCGCTCGCCCGCCGGTCGAGCTCGCCGAACGTGAGCGCGCCGTCGTCCCAGGCGAGCGCGAGCTTTTCAGGCGTGTGGCGCGCGGTGGCTTCGAGGCGCCGGGCGAAGTTCTCCGCCACGGAGCGGGTCAGGCGAAGAAGTCTTTGAGGTCGATCCGCTTCCAGACGTCGGACGGCACGCGGTGACGCGGCGTGTACGACGCGAGCGAGGGCTTGGCCGTCGCGTCCACGCCCCACTTCGCGGTGTGGCCGTCGTCGCGCGCCGACGGATCGAGATCGGAGCCGCGCGCGTTGGTGATGATCGTGATGTCGCGGTCGGGCTGGCAGCGCGTCGCGATCGCCCAGTTCACCTGGCGGTCGTCGAACACGTCCACGTCCTCGTCGACCACCACGATGCGCTTCATGTAGAGATCCGCACCGAGCGCCGCGAGGATCGCGTTCTTCGCCTGGCCGGGAATGCGCTGCTCGATCGAGACGAAGCAGGTGAACGGCCCGGGGACACGGACCGCCTTGACCGAGGGCACCATCGCGCGCACCGCGCGGAACAGGTTCGCCTCCATCGGGATCGTCGACAGGAGCATGTGATCGAGATGGGCGACCGTGATGTCCTGGAAGATCGCGTCTCGGCGGTGCGTGATCGCCTTCACGTTGACGATCTCCCGCTGGCGCTCGCCCAGGCTGTAGCCGGTGAACTCGCCGAACGGCCCTTCGGGCGTGCGCTGGCGCGGCAGGATCTCGCACTCGAGCACGAGCTCGGCGTGCGCCGGCACCAGCACGTCGGAGGTGCGGCACTTCACGAGCTCGAGCGGCTCACCGAGGAGCCCGCCCATGATGCCGCGCTCGTCCTCGTCGATCGAGCCGATCGCGAGGGCGCCGAGCGCGATCGCCGGATGGACGCCGATCACGAGTGCCAGCGCCAGGGGCTCGTCGCGCGCCTCGGCGATCCGCTGGAACTCCCACAGGTGCTTGCCCGTCGTCAGGTGAATCGACGTCGTGTTGCGGCTCTTGATCTGCAGCCGGTTGTAGGCGCAGTTCCAGATCTCGCGCGTCGGGTCTTTCGCGAACGAGATCGCCGCCGTGACGTACGCCCCGGCGTCGCCCTCGTGATGGACGATCTGGGGCAGGTCGTAGAGGTTGACCTGATCCCCTTCGAGCACCACCTCGTGCACGGGGCCGCTCGGCACGATCTTCGGGATGAGCGGCTTGTCCATCGCGCGCAGGTAGGTCGCCTGCGTCGCCTCGGGCGCCGCGTTCATCGCGGCCGCCAGGCGCGGGCGGCTGGCGTGCAGATTGGTGAGGACGGGGAACCGCGTGCCCTTGACGTTCTCGAAGAGGATGACGGGCCGGCGCTTGCCCTCACGCTCGAGCTTGACGACGAGCGCCGTGATCTCGAAGCGCGGGTCGACGGGCTTCGAGACGATCTCGAAATCGCCGGGCTTGCGCCGCTTGACGAGATCCAGATAGCTGCGGAGGTCTTGCGCCATAGGCGCCTAGGATACTGAATCAGGCGTGGCCCGGCACCTTCTTTCTGCCGTTCTGAGAGTTGAACCACCAGCCCAGGACGAAGGTGATCACGGCCGGCACCAGCGGCAGCCACCGCACGACCGGCGAGGAGTGGTCGATCCAGCCGAATCCTTTGTCCTTCATGATCATCTCCCCCGCGACGTAGCCAAGGATGCCGCCGCCGATCCAGATGATCCAGATGAATCGATTCATCAGGGAGGCGAGGATCCCGCTGCCCCAGACGACGATCGGAATCGACAGCGCGATGCCGAAGACGACCAGCTTCATGTCGCCGCCGGCCGCGGCGGCGACGGCGAGTACGTTGTCGAGGCTCATGATGGCGTCGGCGACGATGATGATCCAGATGGCTTCGCGAAGCGATCCGCCCTGACGGACCTGTTCTTCGGAGCCTGTCTCGTGACGCACGAGCTTGAATGCGATCCAGAGGAGCAGCAGGCCGCCGACGAGCTGGAGGAACGGAATCCGCAACAAGAGCGTCGCGACCCCGATGAACGCCAGGCGCAGCGCGACGGCGCCGCCGGTGCCCCAGATCCGGCCCAGGAACTGCTGGCGCTTGGCCAGGTTCCGGACGGCGAGCGCGATGACGAGCGCGTTGTCACCGGCCAAGGTCAGATCGATCACGATGATGCCGAGCACGCGGGCCCAGAACTCCGGGTCCATCAGGAAAATCATACGTCACTCCACCAGCGCCTTCAGCAGCGCGACCAGCAAGCGTCCGACCACGATCAGCGCGACGGCGACCGCCAGGCCCTCGATTCGGCCGATAGTCATCTCGTGTCTCCATGGATAGGCGTTCAGACGTGGCCGCCCGAAAGCGGCGTGAGTCAGGAGACGAACGGGACGACGGAGCTAGTGGTCTTCGGGAGACGAGGCGCGACTGGCGGACGGTCGATGCGCGAGCCTGACCTGCCTGACCCAGAGATCTCCGGTGGCCGAGCCGATCACCGACGCGGGAGCGGCGGACCGGCGTGCCGGGCGGTCAGGCTCGACGCGCTCTCGCGGGATCGACCGCGACGGCGCGGCGACTCGCTTCGCGTGCGTCTCGCGCCCGGCCTGGATGGAGTGCTCGATCTCGGAGTCCTGGATCTCGAACTCGAAGGCGCCGGGCAGGGGCGTGGCGAGATCGAACGATAGCCACGCGGTCAGGAGCAAAAGGATCCGGCGCGCTCTCATCAGTTCATTGTACCTACGGTTTCTTGCAGATCACGTTCAGGAGCGCCTGGCGCTTCTCGTCGCGGACGACCTTGAGCGC
>Ga0075424_100006791_pt1 | contig 11037 bp, 12 predicted proteins | sample SoiMethybrSBSTD3_FD_75301 | JGI IMG/M metagenome (GOLD analysis project Ga0075424, IMG submission 75301) | Bulk soil microbial communities from a Populus tree surrounding site in Tennessee, USA - Soil MetaG P. TD hybrid SBSTD3 | ecosystem: Environmental > Terrestrial > Soil > Tree plantation...
TGCCCATTGGGAGGGAGACACCCTCGTCGTTGAATCTTCCGGTTACGATGAGCGAAGCTGGATCGATCCCTACGGCTCAATCCACAGTGACCAGATGCGTATCGAGGAGCGTTTCAGGCGGTTGGATTATGACAATTTGGAGTTCAGCATGACGCTTACCGATCCGAAGGCATACACGGGGGCCTGGAGTGGCAAGAAGGTGTTGAAGCTGATGAATTCCTCACAGCAAATCCAAAAGGGTCTCTGGGGTCAAAGGCCGGACGGGACAGCGTACGGAGACATGCGAGAAGAATATTGTGTCTATTCTATTGAGCGCACTTTCTGGCAAGGACGGCCCCTGGAGGGAGTTGGCGGAACTGGCGGAACTGGTGGTGGGGACAAGAAGTAGGGTTACGAGCGTATATGAACTTCCTTCTGGCGACGATTGCTCTCTGGCTGCTGAGTAGTGCACTGGCAGCGGGTCAAGCTGCGCCTGCAAGGCAGCTGATGTCGGAACAGGCCTTCAAAAACGTAACCGTGCTCAAGGGAATCCCCGTCGATGAATTCATGAATACGATGGGGTTCATTTCCGCAGCCACGAACTACAACTGTATTGATTGCCATGTCGAACCGAAGTCGGAGGGCGATTGGAGCGTCTACGCGCAAGACACTCCCCGCAAGGAGACCGCTCGCCGAATGATTCAGATGGTTCAGACCATCAATCAGACGAATTTCAAGGGAGTGCGCGTCGTGACGTGCTACACATGCCATCGCAATCTCCAAGGCGCGCCCAAGATCACGCCGAGATTGGCAGAGCAGTACGGCGAGCCGCCCGAACTCGATCCCAATGAAGTCGAGATTACTCGGCAAACCTCTGGGGCACCTTCCGCCGATCAGGTCTTTGACAAGTATCTCCAGGCAGTTGGGGGAGCGCAGAAAGCAGCGGCCGTCACCAGCATCATCTTCAAGGGCACCTACGAAGGGTATGCGGAACCCAAGGCGCCCGTGGACATATATATTAAGGCTCCAAATCAGCGCACTATGATCGTGCACACGGACGGTGGAGACCGGACCACGACTTGCGATGGCAATAATGGATGGATGGCTGCGCCGGCCGCGGATAAACCATTTCCGTTGGTCACCTATACCGGTGGAGACTTGGATGGCGTCCGTCTGGACGCAGTGCTGTCCCTTCCGGCGGGAATCAAGCAGGCCATAGCGAGACCGGTAGTCGGTTCGACCACCATTGACGATAAGGACGTGATGCTCGTCCAGGGCACCGCCAACGGTGGACGCTCTTCCATAAAGCTGTACTTCGATAAGCAGTCCGGCCTGCTGGTGCGGCAGGTGCGCTTTGCCGATACGATCATCGGGCGTGTACCGATGCAGGTGGACTACAGCGACTACCGGGATGTCGCCGGAGCTGGAGTGAAGCTCCCGTTTCACGTCATTACGACATGGACGGACGGCCGTTCAGATGTACTGCTGACTTCGGCAGAAACGAATGTGGCGATTGACGCGACGAAGTTCAATCAGCCGACCCCGCCCACGCCACGCAAACAATAGCTAGCAGGATCGCTATTACCAACCGAAGTGCAGGCCCAGCTGAAGACTGCGGGGAGTTTGAAAGCTCAGGGGGATCCGCCAAAGATGATTGGGAGACGTGACATCAGCTTCTCGCAGTGCATGAGCGGAATTGAAAAGATTGAAAACATCGAGAGAAGTATCCAGACGCCCGTGGTTCAAGTGGAAGGCGCGTGAGAGACGAAGATCCGTGGTGAAATTGTAAGCGGTCCTCTTTCCCTCGTTGGAACTGCCGTCACCAGGACCGCGACGCGTGGCCAGGATGCCAACGAGTCCCTGGTTCAATCCCGTGACGGGCAGGATGCGCCCATAGGGAGCTCCGTCCAAATAGCTGCAAATCCAACCGAGCCGCATATCCCAACCTGGTTGCCAGGTCCCCCAAAATCGCGCCCCAAGCCCCCGGTCAAAGAATGTGCTGCCGTAGGCGTTGATGGACTGATTCGGATCATTGATTACGGCAAGAACGCTCCAGTCATTTTGAAGAGGCCCATTCCCGGGCGCGGTGCGCGCGACGGATCGATATCGCGTGAAGGCGAGATCCCACTGTAACTGCGTACCCGCTTTTGTCACGTGGGCTTCGTATCCTTCGGAAAACGTTCTCGGCTGCGAGAAGTTGGTCAAGAGGTAAGCATCGTGACCTAATGTATCAACGTCCTGGTTGTAGGCCACGCGCCACGCTTCGTCCCCGGTCTGGCTGGCCCCGTCATTGCCGGGATCGAACACCTCCACGGGGGTATAAGCGCTCGAGGGAACCCCGGTATTCGTCAACGCCAGAACGTTATGTTCCACGCGTCGAAAGGCATGCAGGCTGAAGAGAAGTCTGCCAGGTAACTCACGGGCCGCTTCGAGATGAATTTCACGCGCATAAGGCTGTTTCAACTGAGGGTCTAAACGGCTGAAGGGGCTACCTTCCACCTTGGTCAACCGCCCAAGCTCGCCAGGCTGAAAGCCTCCGTCCCGATTCGAGTCATTCCAAAAGTAAGTGGCAACACTCGGTCCGTTCGGATGAACAGCTTTGAGGGTACGGATGAGCGCTTCCTCGTAACGATGCGCCACTCCAGCGCGCAGTGAGATTGGTTTTCGATGACCGATGCGATAACCGACTCCTGCATGAGCGCCAAAATTTATCCAGCGGAGGCTGTTGCTTTCCGAATTGGCGCTCAGCTTGTTACTTCCCGAGGCGCGGCTTGCCTGACCGGAAAGACTGAACGAGAAAGCACCGATGGTGATGTTGTCGACCACATACCCTCGGGTGCCCGTGTTGCCGTTGCGTGCATCGCTTGAGTTGAAAAACTCCACGGAATTCGGAGTGCCGCGAAAGAAGCGCAGGCCGATATTCTGGAAAGCGTGAGCCCGCTCCTCGGCCTGAAGCCATTCAAGGTCGGCTCCAAAAGAAAGTCGATGGACCGATTTTCCCGGGCCGCTGCGAAGGGCATGAAACTGCGTCCTCACTTCGAATCTCCGATCGCGCGTGGCCACGACCAAAGGTGCGGCGCCTGTCCAGACGTTGTTTAACAGCGCGACGATGTTCCTTCCGTTTTCCGACGAAGGAACAAAAGGAATGTCCACAAAACCCGGAAATAGTTCCTCCCGACTCGGTTTATCGGACTGAAGAGCTGTGTCCGTTTTTCCAATGGATAACGCTGCCCGCGCGTCAAGAAGGCTTCGCGGCGAAACCGTGTGAGTCCAGGAACCCTGCAGACTCTGGAAGCTAGGAGAGGTATCCAGCGTTGCTTCGCTTGCGACCTGCGGATTCGCTCCTCCTCTTGGTTGATGCCGCTGCTGTCCCAGCCAAGCCAGGCCGAGCCGGTCCCGCGATGAGAGATCTCCAAGCATATGGACAGTCTCGCTGGTCAGGGTGCTGCTGATCGGGAGCAAATAGTTGCGAATCCATTTCTCGGTTTGCAATCGGGTGGCGGCACCATAGTAAGTCCAGCTCGATGAGAGTGGACCGCCGAACTGTGCACTGCCTTGGGCGAAATAGCGGTACCGTTCGTCCGATTCCGTAATGCCGAAACTACGGAGGCGCGGAGTTACGTTGACATTCTGGAGCGCGCCGCTCTGGAAGAAAATGTGGCCTTCTCCGTGGAGAGTCGACTCGCCTTTGCGCGGCTCCAGCAGCACCGCTGCCCCCGAGGAGGCGACACTCGCAGGACCGGCATCGTAGGTAATGTCATCGACTGCTGCAAGATCTGGCAGCAGCAGCGTCCTGGCGCCGTCGCCGCTGGTTACATTGAACCCATTCCAGACCACTCTGTTTTGTGACCAGGAACCGCCGCGCGAGCCAAACAGCATGGTGTCGTCGCCGTGCATTCCAGCGACATCGAAGCGTTCTATCGTAGCCGAGACTTCGGTGTGCCCTAGTAAAGCCCAGAGATGCAATGCTGAAGGTAGCCGCGCGATGTCTAATCGAGTATAGGTTCGAGCCGATGTATCCGGAACATCCCCGTATGAGGGGTCTTCCCGCAGCTGCCATTCTTTCGAGCTCCCTCTCTGTAACTCTGCAATGACATGGGAAGGTTTTGCCCCGGCCAGTGTGAGTGTGAATTCCCCGGCTGTGGAAGCCAGTCGATGGTGGAAAACAATTTCGAATTGGCCCTCATGCAGACAACAGAAGAGAAATTTCCCATCTGGGCCCGTGGTCTGCGTCAGATGGAGTTTGCGAAACGTTAATTCAACAGTGACGCCGGCAGACGGAACATTGTCGGCTTCATAGACGACACCGAACAACTCCGTAGCGGGTTGTGCCCGAAGGGAGATCGCAAAGAAGAGCAGGAAACCCAGGACGCTGGCGACTCGATAACCAGAGGCAGAACGTCTGTGCATTTTCTCGATCAAAGGATTACGTCGGTCTCGGACTCTTTCACGGTGGCAGGTACGATGTTAGCAGGCGCGGCGCGTTTTTATATGAGACTGAAACAATCCATCGAATCCACCCAGCCTTCGGAAACGGTCCTTTCCTTAAAGCGAGGCAAAGTTCCGGCAGTTGTTCGACATCAGTCCGTTTCCTGCGGTCGTCACGGCAGTCGGAGAAGCACGCCGAGTTTCACTTCACGTCGAACTGCATCCTTGTTTAAACACCGAGGAAGTGTGATCTGCCGCGCCCGCGTGGCCAACAACAGCTCCGACCCCGCTGCTTCATCGCCGCGAATGCTTGGACACCTCGCGGCTTGAAGGATGAGTAAGATTTTCTGTATCATCTCGTCAATGTCTGAGGTCGTCTACACTTCCAACGTCAGACTCGAACGAAAGAAAGGTCCGCTGCGCACAGCGCATCTGCCCGGCGAAAACAATGTCATCACGTTCAGCGTTCACGGTGCGATCGCAAAGCACTATGGAGTAGATACTGCGGCCCTGGGAGAAACGCACAGCGCCACGATTGACTACGTCGTTGCGGCAACGGCTGGTTGAATGCTGGGGACCTTCGGGGGCGCGCTGGAGGCGCGCAAAATCGACGCGAGCGGAGGCAAACTTGTTGCAGAAGCACGCGGCGAAATCGAGACGGAAGATGGCGTTCTGGTCATCCGGCGGATACATGTGGATTTCACACTCGCAGCTTCCCAAGACTTTGGTGACATGGTCGAGCGGGTTCACAGTTTCTACATCGACAAGTGTCCCGTTTTCCGAAGCCTCCGCGCGGCAATTCAGATCACCTCATCGTACAAGCTGATTTCGTCGTAGACATTAGCGCTTCCGGATCCAATATCGCTCGATCAGATAGTCGATCGAAAATGGTCCCGGACCACGCGTGAGCAGGAATACAAGGACCGATCCCCAGAGCACATGATCCGGCCAGGCGTTCGGATACACGAAGATCTGAATGACGGAGATCATGCTCAGCAGAGGCAATGTTGCGAGTCTTGTTGCAAGCCCCACAAAGAGCAGGATCGATGTGGTCAGCTCATTGATCATCGCGATACGGGCGGCGACCGCCGGGACGAGGATTGGCACTTTGTACTCGTCTTCGAAAAGCTTGACTGCAAATTCGAACGACTTGTACTTCAGGACACCGGCGTTGAAGAAGACCATGCCGACGCCAATGCGCATCCCGAGTTGAAGAATGGAAATCGGAAAGCGCCCAAGCCATTCGCGAGTCGCGTTGAGCGCGGCATATAAGCCGGTACTTTGCGGCAGAGCATCGTGCGAGGTGGTCATGAACTTTCCTATTCAGGTTGCCGTATGGCCGTCACGAGACCTGACTCCAAAAGTGCGGCCAAAGCGCGACCAGGGTCGAAACAGCGGCTTGCGTCGAGTGCGCGTTCGGCTGCCGCGCCAATCGAGAGGCCAGCGAAAATGCATTGCCGGAATATGGAGTCTCCGGTCTCCAGACGATTGATTTGAAATTCGCCTCGCGCCCCGCGAATCTCGATGCACCCGTCACACGGAATAAGCTCGAGTTGATCTGGCGCCGTGTCGTTCAGGTACAACACCATCAATTCGTCAACCGGCCAGTTCGTGTTGAGGTAATGAGTTCCGGACTGGAGCGTCAGGATCAAATCCGGTAGTGAATCTTCGTCGATCGAAGAAAAGAGCGACCCATCGAGCGGCGATTCATCAACGGCAATCGCGGCCTTACCCACAAACCATTCCAGGCGCCCGAAGTCCCGAACGTACCCAACATGCTGAACACGAGTCGCGAGGAAATCCGGAAACGTCGCGCCGAATTCCGCTATGCAAGGTGCGGTCGGTGGATATTCCTGAATAAAGCTGGCGGCCGCCTCTGCTAGAAGGCGCGTCCCGACGAGCCACTCTGTCGCCGGGAACTTCGTTCGCAAGGCTTCGATGAGACTCGATTGGTAATTTCTTTGATGAATGAGCAGACGTTTTGACGGATCGCTTCCGCCTGTTAGAGACAGCCCAACTCGCGTCTTACCGTTTGAAACTACCGTGTCGCGCAAATGCGACTGAATCTCAGTAAGACGCGGCATGGCCTACCTCCATCCGAATCTCAGCTGCGCGTTCTGCCTCGGCAAGTAATAGTGTAAGAGGCGGTAGGTTGTTATCCCACTCGATCAGGATTGGCCGGGGACCGATGCGTCCGAGGGCGTATCGATAAAGATCCCACGCCGCCTGAGATATCGGCGCCGCATGAGTGTCGATGAACACTTCTGCTCCAGCGGTAGCTTCATCCGGTTCCGGAGTGTAGCCGCCCAGATGCATTTCACTGATCTCGGCGGCAGGAAGACTATCGATGTACTCGCAGGGGTCGTATCCCAGGTTGTTCGCGCTGACAACAACATTGCTGATGTCACACAACAGCCGGCACCCGGTGCGGCCGGTGACCTGGGCCAGAAATTCGGCTTCGGGAATCGTCGATGACTGAAAGCCAACGTAACTGGCCGGGTTCTCGATCAGAAAGGGTCGCTGCAACACATCCTGGACTTGATGGACGTGCCTGACAACGACCTCCAAGCTCTCCGTTTCATAAGGCAGTGGAAGAAGATCATTCAGGTATTCGTTGCCGTACACAGACCAAGCAAGGTGTCCGGAAATGAAAACGGGATCGACACGTGCCGCAAGTTCGGCGATTCGGCGAAGGTGCTTTTGATCGATGCCTGTTGCGCTGCCGATGGAGAGGCCGACGCTGTGCAGCGAAATCGGATAAGACGCCGACAATGCGATAAGCAATTCCGCGGCGTGTGGATTGGCGAGAAAGTTTTCCGGATGCACTTCGAGCCATCCGCAAGAGGGTCGGGTGGCGATCATCTCCGACAAATGCGCAAGACGAAGACCGATTCCCGCCGTGTTGGGACTGCTTGTCATTTCGATGGCCACCCGTGAGTGCCTATTTCGGAGTCTTGCTCCCGCCGACGATGCGCTCGCAATATCCTTCGGGCACATAAATCCAGGCCTTCGGATCGCTATTGATCTTCGAGGTTCCACCGCAAGAGTTGTTGCCGGTCGATGCGCAGTCGTTCTTGCCTGCTTTGGCAATGCCGTAGCACTTCTCCGCTTTGAAGGTTGGAGTGGGCGCGGGTTTTTGCGCTGAGAGAACTACTGGTCCGATAGCCGAAGCAAGAGCTGCTGCAATAAAGATGCGTTTGTTCATTTCGATCCTCCATTGGGATTAAAGGTCACAAAGAAGGATTCGGAGGATACGAGAAAAAGGTTACGCGCGAATTTTAGACTTGGTTATCAGCACGCGCCAGTTGAAGAGATATCGGCCCGCGGCTCCCGCCACCGTCGATAAAACGATCACTGAACCGACATGCCAAAAGAGCAGCATCACACTAACGTCTTCCGGATGGACGATACGAACGCCGACATTGGCCAGACCTGCCGCTGCCAGACCGCCGAGCGCCGCAGTTAGGCGCGGTGTTAGAGGCGCGCCACGTCGCAACATAACGGTGGCGAGGACCGCCGGCAGAGCGCCGAATACAATGATGAACGGAACACACCATGGGTTGTGGCGTAACGGCAGGCCTTGTATTCCGAACTCGTTCAACTGTTGAACGCATCCCGGGCCGAGGCTGGCCATCCAGATAACCAACGGGCCGGAGGGCAACGCGACCCAGTTTCGGCTGTAACCCGGAATTATCGACGCAAAAGCTGCAACAGCAGCCGTAAGTCCCGTTGCAAGTGCCGCACTCAATTCGATGAGTAATAGATGATCGTGAAACGCCGCAGGGGAATCGTGGCGCAGGGGCATGATCAGAACAAACATACCGACATACGCGAAGGATGGTATTAACCACAACAGTGCGCGAATGAAGGGGCTACGCAATGTTCGGACGGGACCGGCATTCTTTGTCAATTCGCGAATCAGTTGTTGGGTATTCGCCGTCACTTTGATTTCACCAGCATTTTACGCAACGCCGACATCGCGCGGTGTGTTGCGACTTTCAAGGCACCGACTGTTGTTCCACTGGCGACCGCCGCTTCTTTGAGCGACATTTCGTCGAGCTTCAACATTTGAATAGCGTCACGTTGGATCGGAGGCAATCTGGTAATCGCCTCCCGCAGTTCTTCTACGTCGCCGTACGTATCCATATTGGGATTCGCCGGTTCCTCCGTAAAGGTTACGGCCAGGTTTTCAACCTGAATCTCGTGTGCCGTGCTTCGTGCGTGACGGCGTGCTCCATCCGCAAGGCGATTCCGTACGATTGCAAGCAACCAAGGCACAAAGGGCCTTTCCGGATCGTAACTTGCCCGAACGGCATGCACCGAGACCAGGATGTCCTGGACCAGGTCTTCGATGTCTTCGATCTGAAGAAACGCACGCTGGCTGCGAACAACGCGCCGAATACGCGGCGTAATTTCTTCCAGAAGCAGCAAATACTCCCTCGAATTACCCGCCTGTGCCGCCCGCATGAGTTCCGAGAAATTATTGTCGCGAACGAGTGGATCTCTCATTCCGTTCTGATGCCTACTTTCGCAGAAGACAGCGCCTAACGACAAGGTCCCCCTTGCCTCGTTTCTTGGCAAGTCTCGCGTGACGAAGAAATGTGAACAAGAAGTGCTCCCGAATCTTGCCTGAAAGTTTGTCGAAGTGCAGGTGCGCTTTTCGCAGATGCAGGTTGCAGGCACAATTGAAGATATCGGCAACCGGCCGTGGAGGGCCGCTTGGCATGGGTACGAATGACCCGCTAATAATTCGAAACGCCACTATTGACGATGCGCCCGCGATTGGTTCCATGGTCGACGAGTTTCGCTCTTATTTGCAGGCGCTCGGCGACGTCCACGCACCCAACGACCTTTCCAGTCGATCGCATGCTAAGTCGTTTGGCCAACAAAATCCCTTGATTAGGGCTAGCCGAAAGCGGCGTTACGGCGCATAATGACGGCGTTCAGCTATCTAATCCAGATTTCAATTTAGGCGGGCGAAGATGGACCACGTCGCAGATGCCCAGCAGCTTACCAAGCCCGAACTGGCTAGGAAAACCGACCGTGATACCGAAGTCCTATCGGCACTGGTGTATGTTGATGTCGCAGGGTTAACACATCCTGGCAAGGTACGAGAGAACAATGAGGATCAGTTCCTCGTCGGTCGAACTGAACGTGACCTCGAGGTGTTGCTAACCAGTCTTCATCAAGATGACATACCACGTCACTCACGTGAAACGGGCTACGCGATGATTGTCGCTGACGGCATAGGAGGTGTGGAGGGCGGTGAAGTTGCCAGCCGGCTTGCGATCAAGACTCTTCTGGAACTCGTCATTCAAACTCCCGATTGGATCATGAGGCTTGATGACGACCTGGCCGAAGAATTCGTAAGAAGAGCATCCGACCGTTACCGCAAAGCCGACGCAGCCATTCGCAAACAGGCCCTGTCCGATCCATCACTTGGCCGAATGGGGACGACCTTAACCTTGGCGGTTAGCCTTGCAGCAGACTTGTTTGTAATTCACGTTGGTGACTCTCGCGCCTATCTACTTCGCAATGGGCAATTACAGCAGTTGACTCGAGATCAGACTGTCGTGCAATCACTCCTGGACGCCGGAGTTCTCACTCATCAGCAGGCCGCAACTCATAACATGCGGCATGTGTTGACTCAGGCGCTTGGACAGCACGCAGACAAACTAAAAATCGAAGTACAGAGTTTAAAACTCGCGGATGGTGATTGTTTGCTCTTGTGCACCGATGGCCTGACGGACATGGTCCCGGACGGTGAGATTTCAGCCGTACTCGTCAACTCAGGAAAAGCCGAACAGCAGTGTCAGCTTCTGATGGATAAGGCGCTGGAGGCTGGAGGCAAAGACAACATTACGGTGGTGGTTGCACATTACTCCTTCCGACGCTAAGTGACATCATCGGTCGCGTTCTCCATCAACCGAGCCATAGCTAGTGACGATTCTCCGCCTTGCTCTTTCAGCGCTCGGATCACACTTGAACGATCTTGCTTCGGACGGTTCTGGCTGACTTTCCACTTTCCGATCAAACGTGTAATGGTTAGTTCCAGTCCGACAATGGCGCCAAGCTGCTTGTCGATGTAGTGCGATGGTGCGTCGGACACTTCCCAGGGCTCTCTGCGGCCGGCTTCATGAGTGATCGTTAGGCTGTCGACAAGCTTGCGCAGCCAGTCCCGATCTTCTATTGCTCGCAATTCACCATACGCATGAACGGCAACGTAGTTCCATGTCGGAACGACCATTCCGGTTTCCACCTTTGTTGTGTACCAAGAAGGGGAAATATAAGTCTGAGGACCTTGAAAGATCGCAAGCGCCTGACCGTTGCGGTGGTCATTCCAGACCGAATTAGCACGCGCGACGTGCCCACGCAGAATTCCAAACGGCTCCTGAGAACTATCAATTTCGAACGGGATATGATTCGCTTCAAGTCCGTCCTTGTTGAGCGTAACCAAAGTACCGAACGGATGAGTGCGAATCATGTCGTGCAAAACTTCAATTCGAGTTTCTTCAAAACTTTTCGGTAGATACATACACTCCCTTCGTCTCATCGAAGGCCGGTAACATCAATGATCCCGGATGTTATTTTGAGGCAAACTCGAGCTGAAGCAAATTTCAATCAAGGAAT
>Ga0075424_100006792_pt1 | contig 11037 bp, 14 predicted proteins | sample SoiMethybrSBSTD3_FD_75301 | JGI IMG/M metagenome (GOLD analysis project Ga0075424, IMG submission 75301) | Bulk soil microbial communities from a Populus tree surrounding site in Tennessee, USA - Soil MetaG P. TD hybrid SBSTD3 | ecosystem: Environmental > Terrestrial > Soil > Tree plantation...
GCGCGAGAGCAGCTGGAGTCGTTCGCCTATCGCACCGCGCCGGCGGAGCTGAACCGCATCCGCATCCGCATCCCCGACCAGCCGGGCGTGCTGGCGCGGATCACGCAGATCCTCGGCGCGGCGCAGATCAACCTCGAGGACTTCGAGCTGCGCCACGTCTCGCCGGAGTACGGCGGAGTGCTCGTGATCCTCGTCGCGGGAGCCGACAACGCGGAACGCGCCCGCGAGCTCCTCCGCCGCGAGGGCTACGCCGCCGCGTAGGCCATACGATCGCGCCCATGCCGTTCGCGCTCACGAACATCAAGCAGGATCTGGAGGACATCGGCTCGGTGTTCGACGGGCCGCCGGACCTGGAGTTCCGCGCGGCGACCAAGCCGCTCGAGCTCGAGAAGTGCGCCCTGAGCTATCAGCGCGTTCCGCCCGGATATCGGTTTCCCTACGGCCACACGCACAGGACGCAGGAGGAGGTGTACGTGGTCCTACGCGGGGGCGGGCGGATGAAAGTCGACGATGAGATCGTCGAGCTCGTGCAATGGGACGCGGTGCGCGTCCCGCCCGGGACGTGGCGAGGCTACGAGGCCGGACCGGAAGGCCTCGAGATCCTCGTTATCGGCGCGCCCAACCTCGGCGACGATCCGCGCGGAGACGTCGACGGCCGGCGCGATTGGTGGGAGTGACTCCCGCGCGCGGCACTCTCACTCGAGGACGGTGTCGCCGTGGCGATGGGCGACTCTCCACTCGCCATTCTCGCGGCGATAAACCTGGGTGACGCGCAAGGTGTAGGTGCGCGGTTCGCCGTTCATTGACGCCGATATGTGCTCGAGACCGGCCGTATAGGCCATGTCGCCGATCACGTCATACGCTTGAAGCTCAAACGTAAACGAGGTGCAGTCGGAGAAGCTCGCCGCGAGTGACGTGAAAAGCTCATCGAGTTCTTGCTGACCGTTTGCGTTGCGCCACGCACCGAGCACGCTGACGGGCTCGTTTCGAGACCAAAGCGCTCGGCGGGGGGTTGCGTCGCCGTTGTGCAGCGCGAGCTCGGCCTCGTGGAGCGTGGTCTTGATCCAGGCCAGAAAGTCTTCGCGCTCGGTCACTCACTCATCACCTCCGGGCCACATCAGACGTAGCAGCCGCGCTAGCCGGCGTCGAGCTCGCCGACACCCTCTTCGGCGGCCGAGACGCAGCGGTCGAACTCGGCGAAGGCGTGCGCCCATGTCTCCGGATCGCGGAGATCGACGCCCAGCGGCGCGAGCAGGTCCTGCGGTGAGCGCGAGGCGCCGCTCGCGAGGAAGTCGAGATACGCGGGAGCGAACTGCTCGGGATCCTCGCGATACCGGGCGGCGAGCGAGAAGGCCACGAGGTGCGCGAACGCGTACGCGTACGTGTAGAAGCGGACGTGGATGAAGTGCGGGATGTACGACCAGCCGAGCCGGTATCCCTCAGGCAGCTCGAGCGAGTCGGCGTAGTAGCGCTCGTTCTCCTCGATCCACATGTCGGCGAGGCGGTCGCGGGTCAGCCCCTTCCCCTCGCCGCGGGCGGCGTACGCACGCACCTCGAACCGTGCCATCATCGTCTGGCGGAAGATCGAGGCCATCGCGCCCTCGGCGCGGTCGGCGAGCAGCATCACGCGCGTCGCTGGATCCTCCTCAAGATCGATCAGCCGCTCGACGGCGAGCAGCTGCGCGAACGTGGAGGGCACTTCGGCCAGCGCGAGCCCCGTGTGGTACGAGCGATACGTCTGCCGCTCGAGCGAGAGCGTCCCGTGCACCGCGTGGCCGAACTCGTGCGCGAGCGTGACGACGTCGCGCAACTGGTCGGTGTAGTTCATGAGGACGTACGGGAGCACGGTCTTCGAGACCGAGTTGCAGTACGCGCCGCCGACCTTGCCGGGACGCGGTTCCGCGTCGATGTGGGAGCGGTCGATACAGGCGCGGAAGATGTCGCCCAGGCGCGGGTGGAAGTCGCGTAGCGAGTCGTCGACCATCGCGACCGCCTCGGCCCACTCCACCCGGCGGTCGCTGCCGACCGGCGCGTACTGGTCGGCGAGCTGGAGCCGGTCGAGCCCGAGCACCTCGGCCTTGCGGACGAACCAGCGACGGCCGAGCGGGTAGTGCTCCTCGATGGCGCGCATCATCGTCTCGACGACGTCGCCCTCCAGCTCGTTGCGCTGGTTCGTCGGCCACATCGGGTCCGGGATTTCGCGCAGCCGGTCGATCGAGAGCCGGTCGCCGACGATCGCGTCGTAGCAGGCCGCCTGCACGTCGGCCACTCCGTCGAGCGCCCCGTAGAGGACGTCGAGGGCGGCGAGCCGTAGCTCGCGATCGCGATGGTGGATGTAGGAGAGAAGGCGATCGATCGTGTGCGGCTCGGGCCCGTCCCCGCCGTCGAACTCGACGGTCAGCGTCGCGAGCTCGCGGCCATGCAGCGACTCCCAGGCCGAGATCGCAGGCCGGCGTGCGTTGAGCGCCTGCTCCTCGCCCTCGGGCAGGACGTACGGCTTCTCCTCCCGGGCCACCCGCAGGCGGTGCCGGTACGGCTCGAGCTCGGCGGCCTCGAGCAGCGCGTCCGCCTCGGCATCCTCGAGCGCGAGCCACTCGAGCTCGACGAAGAGGAGGAGGCTCTCGAGGTCGGCGGCCCGGTCGCGGGCGAGAGTCGCGAGGTCGTTCGTCTCGGCGTCCATCGCATCGGTGTGCTCGCGGGCGCTGGCGTAGAAGTGGACGCGGGAGATGTCCTGCGAGAGCACGTCGAGCTCATCGAGCAGCTCCCGCAGCCCCTCGGCGCCGGCGGAGCCGACCGTGCCGCGCCGACGCTCGGCGAACTCACGTGCACGCGCGAGCAGGTCGTCCCAGTCGCGGCGCGCCTGCTCGGCGTCCGGCTCGAGATCGCTCAGATCCCAACGGACCCCGGTGGCGCTGAGGGAAGAGCTGACTGCCACGGCCCGAGAGCGTATCTGGCGCCTCATCGCGCTGCCATACTTGAGGCAGGTGTCCCGCCGGCTGCACTGGACCGTCCTCGGGCTCTCACTCGCTTTGGGCGCCGGCATCGGCGCCGCGATCGCGATGGCTCGGTCCTCGAGCACCGCCCCGACGGCGCAGATCGCGGACACCCTGACGCCCACGACGATGAACCGGAATCTCGATCCCGGCTCGCCGCTCAGCGCCACGGCTCCCGGCTTCACGCTCACCGACCAGTTCGGCAAGCGCGTCTCGCTGCGATCGCTCCGCGGCAAGGTCGTCGTCGTCTCGTTCAACGACCCCGAGTGCACGACGATCTGCCCCCTCACGACGACGGCCCTGCTCCACGCCAAGAAGCTCCTCGGGCCGGCGGCCTCCCAGGTCGAGCTGCTCGGGATCGGGGCCAACCCCGAGGCGACTCAGGTCAAATGGGTTCGGGACTACTCGCAGGCGCACGGGATGCTCCACAAGTGGCGTTTCCTGACCGGTTCGCTGACGGAGCTCAAGCATGTCTGGCGCGCCTACGGGATCGAGGCGGCCGTGGTGAAGGGCACGATCGACCACACGCCGGCGACCTACGTGATCGACCCGGACGGGCGCGAATCGCGGCTCTTCCTGACGCAGATGGCGTACTCGAGCGTGAACCAGCTCGGCTACGAGATCGCGCAGAGCATCGCCGCGCTGCTCCCCGGGCACCCGCACCTGCACGGCAAGCAGTCCCTCACACAGATCGGTCTCGTCGGCCCGCACCAGCGCGTGACGCTGCCGCGGGCCGGCGGCGGAAGGGTCCGGCTGGGCCCCGGCTCGGGGCCAAAACTCGTCCTGTTCTTCGACACGTGGGCGGCGGAGGTGACGGACCTCGGGGCGGGTCTCGAGCGTCTTGCGCGCTACTCGACCATCGGTGATGCCGGCCCGGGTCATCCACCGGTGGTCGCGATCGACGAAGCGAAGGTCGAGCCGTCGCCTGCGGCGCTGCGACGCTTCCTCGCCGGCCTCCCGAAGCCGCTCGGGTATCCGGTGGCGATCGACCGGAGCGGCAGGGTTGCGGACGGGTACGGCGTCGAAGACTCGCCCTGGCTCATGCTCGTCTCGGGCTCCGGCCGCGTCCTCTACGCCTACGACGTCAGCGTCAAGGGCTGGCCGACCGCCCCGCAGCTGCTCCACAGGGTTCAGGCGGCGCTCGCGCGCACGAAGCGCTGAGCCACGTGTAAGAACTTTTCGGCGAACCTGCTCGAACCTGCCGGAAGCTCAGGCTCCTGACCCGTATGGGTGACCCGCGCTGGGCCGCGGTGTGCTGAACTCCTCGCCACGCCGATAGCGAGCGGCCGCACTCTGCGACGGCCGCGCCCATCGACGGGGAGCTCGCCACCCTCATGCGGCCAATCCGCCTACTCATACTGCTGCTCGCCATCGCCCTCACTCTGGTGCTCGCGCTGGTCCGCCCGCTCCAGGGACGCGCAATCCGCGCGGCGAAGAGGCACGGAGCCCATGCGGCGGGAGTCGTTCGAAAGCCCGAGCCGAGGCGCCGTCTGATGGCTCACGCGGCACCGACGTTCGGCTACCGCATCGTCTCGTACGCGCGCCACTTCATCGGGATCCCGTACAGCTATGGCGGCTCGAGCCCGGGTACCGGGTTCGACTGCTCGGGGCTCGTCCGCTTCGTCTACGGGCACTTCGGCATCAGGCTGCCGCACTCGAGCTGGGCCGATCTCTCGCACGGCCGACAGATCTCGCGCCGGTCGCTCCGGCCCGGCGACCTCGTCTTCTTCTACGGCGCGGGCCACGTCGGCATCTACGTCGGCCGCGGCCGCTTCATCGACGCGCCGCACAGCGGAGCGCGCGTTCGCGTCTCCACGATGGGCCAGTACTCGGGCTACTACGGCGCCCGGCGCTTCGGCGCCTCTTAGCTAGCGCATCTTCTCGGCCATGGCGGTGAGCAGCTTCCAGGCGATCGTCGAGTTGGTCTCGACGAGCGGCCGGAAGTCCCACGGCGTCATGCCGTAGCAGAGCATGTCCGTACGCGCCGTCAACGTGGCGGTTCGCGGCGACTCGTTGATGAGCGCGATCTCGCCGAAGTAGTCGCCGGGCCCGACCGAGCCTTTCGACTCGCCGCCGACGTTCACGTCCGCCTGGCCCTCCTCGACGACGAAGAAGCCGACGCCCCCGGCGCCCTCCTGCGTCACGGTGTCACCGGCCTTGAAGCGGCGCTCGCGCATGCTGCGTGCGATCTCCTGGAGCTCCTTGTCATCGAGACCCGCGAAGAGCGGGACCTTCTTCAGCATGTCGATTGAGGCTCCGGCCACGGCGCAGTTATACACAGCTGCGCTTCTTCGTGCGAGCACCCGTGCGTTGCAGCGAGGATAGGCGCGTGCGCGTGCACGTCGTAGGCTGCTCTCCCGCCTGGCCCAACCCCGGCGGCGCCCAGTCGGGCTACCTCGTCGAGGAGGACGGCCGCCGGATCCTGCTCGACTGCGGCCCGGGCGTGCTGCCCCGCCTGCGACGCCTCGAGCCGTGGCCGCGACTCGACGCCATTGTCATCACCCACTTCCACCTCGACCACTGGGGCGACCTCGTGCCGTGGGCTTTCGGCGGCCTGTTCGGCGCGGGCCGCGAGCAGGAGCCGCCCGAGTTGTGGCTGCCGCACGGCGGCCGCGAAACGCTGCACGGGCTCGATCCCGTCCTCTACGCGAACGCGATCCTCGAGCTCTTCGACGTGCACGAGTACGAGGAGGAGAAGCCGTTCACGGCCGCGGGCTTCGAGCTCGTCGCGTATCGGATGCTCCACTACGCGCTCGAGAGCTACGGGCTGCGGGTCTCGGACGGCGACCGGACGCTCGCCTACAGTGCCGACTCCGCGCCGTGCGACGGGCTCGTCGAGCTTGCCCGCGACGCCGACCTCTTTCTCTGCGAGGCGACGCTGGCCCAGCCGGAGGCGGGCATCCGAGGGCACCTCACGGCGGACGAGGCGCTCGAGGCCCACGCCGCGTCGGGCGCCGGCCGCTTCGTCGTCATCCACCGGCCGGACGAGCTCCCGCTTCCTGACGGCGTCGAGCGCGCCTACGACGGGCTAGAGCTGGACGTCTAGCGGCGGCAGCCGGAAGGCTCGCTCGCCGAGCAGGCGGTGGCCTTCGACCGACGGATGGTCGCCGTCGTCCGTCATGCCGTCCCGCATGCGGGTCGGGTCCGTGGGATCCGCCAGCGCGTTGTGGAACGGGAGGAGCGTCGCGCCCACCGCGGCCGCGACTTCGGCGATCCGCGCGTTGAGACGCCGGATCCCGTCGGCCGCCCGCCCGTCTCCGTTGTTCCAGGGCAGCACGTCCGTGACAGCGACTGCCAGCCCTGCCGCGCGACCGCGCTCGAGCATCGCCTCGATGTCGCGCGCGGCCTCTGCCACGGCCCGCCGCTGCACGACGTCGTTGATGCCGCCCTGCACGACCAGCACGTCGGCGCCCGCCAGGACGAGATCGAGCCGACGTGCGATCTGATCTGTGCGCTCACCGTAGACGGCCGTTGTCCGGAACGTGAGCCGAGCGTCGGCCCTTGACGCCCACCACTGCCACTGGCTCCGATCGTCGGGCGCCGCGATCCGCGCGCGGACGGCGCGATCGGGATCCCACAACGGCGAGCCGGCCGAGATCGAGTCGCCCGCGACCGCGACGACGACCTCCGCCATGGCCCGGCCTACTTCTTTCGGGGCACGAGCTCGACCTTCAGATCGCAGTCGAGCGCCTCGGCGATGCTGAGCAGCGTGTCGATCCGCGGTGGCCGGCCACCGCGCTCGAGCCGGGCGATCGCCGACTGCGTCGTGCCGCAGAGCTCGGCGAGCTGGCGCTGCGAGAGGCCCATCGCGCCGCGCCGTTCGGCCACCCGATCGGCGATCTGCGCGAAGAACCATCCGCGGTCCCCCGCGACGATCCGCTCGTGTAGCCGCTCGACCGGCCCTTTGGCCTCCGCGCGACGTGCCCTCGCCGCCATGTCCGAAGAATAGCGACTCTGCTATGCCCGCACAGCGAGCGGCGCCAACCCAACCGCGTCGCCCACCCGCACGCGTCCTGGAACCGCGACGTCGCAGTAGACGCCGAACGGCAGCGGCTCGACCACGCCGTCGCGCCGGTAGCGCGCAAGAACCTTGAGGGTGTCGAGATCGGAGACCGCGGTATCGGGATCGCACGTCGTCACGACGCAGCGGCCCACGTCGCCGAGCGGAACGATCACCGCGTCCCCGATCGCGACGCGACTACCCAGCCAGGTGTCCTCCTCGTGCGGCTCGATGCCGTCGATCTCGAACAGCATTCGGAAGCGGCGGCCGTCGACCGGCTCCACAGCGCCGGCCTCCGAACCCAGCTGCTCGAGCGAGCCGCGAGAGATGAGCGTTGCCCAGCCGCCGTGGTCGTTTCCGCGGTCCTGTGCGCCTCCCTCCGACCAGAGCAGAGTGAGCGGCTCTCCGACGAACTCGGAAAGCGCCTCCTGCCACGGCCCCGGCACCGTCCGCGAGGGATGCGGCGTCCGATAGAGCTCGGCCTCGAACGGCTCGCCCGGCTCGACCTCACCCTCGACCACGGAGCCGTCCGGGAACGCGAGTGCGAGCCTGCGCGACGCCTCGTCCCACTCCGGCTGCACCTGCATGAGCTCGGGATGATCCTTGCCGTTCACGAGCCGCGTGTTGCGATCGACGAGCCAGAAGCGGCGGTCACCCGCGACGCCCGCGTGCGTGAGCTCGACCTCGTCGGGATTGACGACGTGCAGCGCCTTTACCGGCGCAACGCAGATGCGGACGACCCGGCCCTCCACGCCGCCAACCTAGCTATTCCTGCGGCTCTCGGACCTCCACGACCTCGCCGCCGCGTCGCACGCTGCTGCCGTCGAGCTCGACGATCCAGAAGTTCCGTCCCGTCACGTGGACGGCGACGTTGTAGACGGGGATGTCGCCGATGCACCCCTGGAACGAGCCGGCGTGGGCGTGTCCGTGCAGGACGAGGTCGGCGCCGAACTCGGCGATCGGCGTCGCGAGCCGCTCGCTGCCGAGGTACGTGTGGATACCGACCGGCTCGCCTTCGAGCGTGTCCACGACCGGCGAGTAGTGGAGGAGGACGATCCGGATGTCGCAATGGACGATCGCCTGCAGCCCGCGCGCGATCGCGTCGGCCTCGGCGCTCGTCTCGGCGTAGACGCGCCGCAGCAGCGGCTCGCCGAAATCGGGCAGCGCCGAGCCGGGGAAGCCGCCGACGAAGCCCTTCGTCCCGACGACGCCGACCTCGAGCCCCTCGATCTCGCAGGTCGCGCACTCGCGGGCGAGCAGCCGGATGCCCGCCGCGGTGAGCACCTCCCCGAGCTCGTCGGTACGCCCGGCGTGGTAGTCGTGGTTGCCGAGCACGGCGAGGATCGGCACGTCGAGGTGCCGGCACGCTGCTGCGACCACCTCGGCCTGCTCCGGCTCGCCGCTCGTGGTCAGGTCGCCTGCGAGGAGGACGACGTCGGCCTCGCCCCGGAGGTCCGCAAACGCCCGCTCGACGCGGTCTGCGCTCACATCGGACGCGTGGATGTCGGCTGCGGCCGCGACCCTGACCACGGCCTCATGTTGCACGATTGGACAATCCGGAAACGACCCCACGATGCCCGAGCCGACCTTCGAGGAGCTGATCGACGCCATGAAGGACGGGGTCGCCGTACTCCAGCGCGCCGAGATCCCGTTCGTGCTGGGCGGCGGTCTGTCCGCCTGGGCGCGCGGCGGTCCGCGCAGCGAGCACGACGTCGACTTTCTCGTCCGGCCGGACGACATCGAGACGGCGCTCGCCGCTTTCGAGGCTGAGGGTTGGGACACGACACGACCGCCCGAAGGCTGGCTGGTCAAGACCTGGCACCCGAACGGTGCGCTCGTCGACCTGATCTACAACCCGGCGAGCGGGCCGATCACCGATGAGCAGATCGAACGCGCGCCGCTGGCCGAGGTGATGGCCGTGCGCATCCACGTCTCGACCCTCGAGGACGTGATGGTCGCCAAGCTGATGGCGATGACCGAACAGGAGCCCGACTTTGGCGCAGTACTCGAGTGGACGCGTGCCCTCCGCGAGCAGATCGATTGGAGCGAGGTTCGGGCGCGCACCGAGGCCTCGCCCTTCGCGCGCGCCTTTTTCACTCTGGTCGAGGGCCTCGGAATCGTCGAGCCGGGCTGACCGGCTCAGTCCTTGTTCGTCCCGGGCCACGCACCGGTGAGGTGCGCGAAGCCGGTCGCGCCGGCACGGTCGACGGCGGCCTTGACGCCGCCGAAGACGGCCCCCTGGACCGTCGCGGCGGCCAGGATCTCGCCCCAGCTCTTGTCCGCGTCGGTCGCATTCGGCGCATCCTCTTCACGGGCGACCGACTTCCACACGCGCTTGAAGATGGCCCCGGCCACGAGACCGCCGAGGACGCTGAAGAACAGACCGAGAGGCTTGTAGAGGAACCGAGCCATATCGGCGAGCATTCCCGGACGAGCGGGAACCACACCTATCAGCTAGAAGAAGAAGCCCTTCCACGCCTGCCACCAGTCGTCGCCGCGGACGACGAGTGAGCTCGCGCCGGTCACCTCCACGCCCTTGCGGTTCGCGAACTCCTGCAGGCGGTCGGGCGTCGTGAACTCGATCGCGATCTCGCACGGGGTGCCCGGGTCGTAGGGCGCGACGGCGGAGAGATCCGAGAGCGCCTTGTGGGCTCCCTCCTCGATCAGCTCACGCGCCTCAGGCGGAGTCTTCATCCGCGCGCTGAAGCGGCCGAGGCCTTCCTTCACCTCGACCGTCGTGAGGCCGTCGCCGAGCAGCTCCCGTCCCTCCCTGCAGACCGCGCGGTCGCCCGTCACTAGCAGGACTGGAACGCCCCAGTGGCCGCAGAGCGCGGCGTTGATCCCGGTCTCGCCCACCGGCGTGCCGTTGAAGCCGAGGCTGCGCCAGGCCTGCCCCGAGACAGTGTGCGAGAGGACGCCGTCGGGCGTGCCCGCCATCGCGTGCATCCCGACGAAGAGCGCGGCATCGCAGCCGGACTCGAGGAAGCTCGTGTACTCGGTCCACTCCTGCTGCACGACGTACTCGCAGGCGGGATCGAGCAGCTCGGGGACCAGCGAGTTGAAGTCGTAGGCGCCGCCGGCGCCGTGGCAGTCCATGACGACGATCTCGGTCGCCCCGGCAGCCTTCGCCCCGCGCACTGCCGCGTTGATCTCCTCGGTGTAGAGGACGCGGCCTTCGTCGTAGGGTTTCTCGCCGCCGGTCGTCTGCTGCCACTTGACGATGCCGGCGACGCCTTCCATGTCGCTGATGATGTGGACGCGCACGGGGGGACGATAACGTCACGCCGTGGAGACGGGACTGGCCGGAAAGCGCGTGCTCGTCACCGGCGGTGGCGGCGGGATCGGCTCGGCGTGCGTGCGCGCGTTCGCGGCCGAGGGCGCGCGCGTTGCGATCCACTACCGCACGAGCCGCGACCGCGCCGAGGAGCTCGCGGGCGAGACTGGCGGCATCGCGCTGCGAGCCGACCTGACTCTGGAGAGCGAGGTCGACGCGCTGTTCGAGGCCGCGGACCGGGAGCTGGGCGGCGTAGACGCCTGCGCAGCGGTCGCCGGCTTCTGGCCGCGGGAGGACGAGCCGGTCTGGAAGCTCCCCCTCGAGCGCTGGGAGGCGACGCTGCGCACGAACCTCACGGCGACGTTCCTCACGGCACGCGGGTTCCTCCGCCTCGTGGAGCGTCAGGGCCACGGCAGCCTCGTCCTCGTCGGTTCGACCGCCGGCCGCTTCGGCGAGGCCGGCCACGCCGACTACGCGGCCGCAAAGGCGGCGATCCAGGCCGGGCTGCTGCTCAGCCTCAAGAACGAGATGGTGCGGATCGCGCCCCGCGGCCGCGTGAACGCCGTCGCGCCGGGTTGGACGTACTCCCCCATGACGCGCGGGGAGCTCGGGCATGAGTTCGTCGACCGCCTCAGCCGGACGATGGCGCTGCGCAAGGTCGCCGTCGCGGACGACGTGGCGCGGGCCGTCGTCGTCCTGGCCTCGGACGAGCTGTCCGGCCACGTGACAGGCGAGCTCGTGACCGTCGCGGGCGGGATGGAAGGCCGCAC
>Ga0075424_100006794_pt1 | contig 11036 bp, 9 predicted proteins | sample SoiMethybrSBSTD3_FD_75301 | JGI IMG/M metagenome (GOLD analysis project Ga0075424, IMG submission 75301) | Bulk soil microbial communities from a Populus tree surrounding site in Tennessee, USA - Soil MetaG P. TD hybrid SBSTD3 | ecosystem: Environmental > Terrestrial > Soil > Tree plantation...
GGCGGCGACCAGCGCATCCGCGGCGACGACGGCTACCGTGACGCGCACGGGGTGGGCCGCCTGAACGTCCTCGACCTCCAGGTCCAGATCCGGCGGACGCCCAAGCCGGTCGTCGCCATGGTCGCCGGGTACGCGATCGGGGGTGGCCACGTGCTGCACATCGTGTGCGACCTGACGATCGCCGCCGACAACGCCCGGTTCGGCCAGACCGGCCCGCGCGTGGGCAGCTTCGACGGCGGCTACGGCTCCGGCCTCCTGGCCCGCATCGTCGGCCAGAAGAAGGCGCGCGAGATCTGGTTCCTGTGCGAGCAGTACGACGCGAGGGAGGCCCTGGAGATGGGCCTGGTCAACAAGGTCGTGCCGCTGGAGCGCCTGGAGGAGGAGACCGTCGCGTGGGCGCGGAAGATGCTCCAGCACAGCCCGCTCGCCCTGCGCATGCTCAAGGCCGGGATGAACGCCGCGGACGACGGCCTGGCCGGCATCCAGCAGCTGGCCGGCGACGCCACGCTGCTCTACTACCTGAGCGAGGAGGCGCAGGAGGGCCGTGACGCCTACGTCCAGAAGCGCAAGCCCGACTTCGCCAAGTTCCCCAAGCGCCCCTAGCGCAGCCCTCGTCTGGTGGATGGCCGCTCGGCCGGCCACGCTGGCGGTGGCGGTCTCGGCCGTCCTCGCGGGCACCGCGGTGGCGGTCCACGACGGCGCCGTGCGGACGCTGCCGGGGCTGGGCGCGCTCGTCGTGGCGATCGCCATCCAGGTCGGCACCAACTACGCGAACGACTACTCCGACTTCGTCAGGGGCGCCGACCGCCGCCGCGTCGGCCCGCTGCGGGCGGCGTCGTCCGGCGTCGTCCCGCCCGGCCACGTGAGGTGGGCCGCCATCGCCGCGTTCGGGGTCGCGGCCGTGGTCGGGCTCGCGGTCGCGCTGGCGACCAGCTGGGTCCTGGTCGCGCTGGGCGCGCTGGCCGTCGCCGCCGGGTGGCTGTACACGGGCGGGCCCCGGCCCTACGGCTACGCCGGGCTGGGCGAGGTGTTCGTGTTCGTGTTCTTCGGGCTCCTGGCCACCGCCGGCACCACGTACGTGCACGAGCTGCGGGTGCCCCCTGCCGCGTGGGTCGCCGGCTGCGCGACCGGGTTCCTCGCCTGCGCGGTGCTGGCGGTCAACAACCTGCGCGACATCGAGACCGACGCCGAGGCGGGAAAGCGCACCCTGGCCGTCCGGCTCGGCCGCGGTGGCACGCGCGCGCTGATCGCCGCGTTCCTGGTCGCGGCCCTGCTGGCCCCGCTCGCGGGGGCCGCGCTGGGCTGGGTGCCCGTCTGGGCGGCGCTGCCGGTGCTGACGGCGCCGCTGGCGGCCCGCGTCGCCCTGGCGACCGCGTCGACCGAGCCGCCGGTGCTGGTCGGCGCGCTCAAGCGGACCGCCGAGCTGGAGGTGTGGTGGGCGCTGCTGTGGACGCTGGGGCTGCTGCTGTGACGGCCGCGCTAGCGGCCGGCCAGGTGGGCGGCGAGCAGCTCGGCGAACGCCGCCGGCCGCTCCAGGTGCACCGCGTGGCCGGCCCCTGGCACGACCGCGGTGCGGGCGCGCGGGATGGCGCCGGCCAGCCGGTCGGCGAACGCCACGTATGCCGCGTCGTCCGCACCGGCGACCACCAGGGTGGGCGCGTCGATGCGGCGCAGCCGGTCCCAGAACGGCTCGGTGGCGCCGGCGCCCATGCCGCGCAGCGTGGCGGCCAGGTGGCCGGGGTCGTTGCGGCGGCGGGAATCGTCCAGTCGCCGCAGGAACGCCGCGCCGCGCCGCGCCTGGCCGGCGAACAGGGGCAGCGCCGCCCAGTAGGTCGCGAACCACTCGATGCCCTCGCGCTCGATGCGGTCGGCCAGCGCCCGGTCCGCCTCCATCCGCGGGCGCCTGGCCGCGGCATCGAAGCCGGCGTGCGCGCCGATCGTGGTCAGCGTGCCCACGCGTTCCGGATGGGCGGCGGCCACCCACAGCGCGACGCGACCGCCCTGCGAGTAGCCGACCAGGTGCGTGCGCTCGACGCCGGCCCGCCGCCACAGCGCCGCCAGCTCGGCCTCCGCCTCCGGCAGGGTCGTCGCCCGCAGGTCCGGCGTCAGCCAGCGGCGGGGCCCCGGCACCAGCGCACGCACCTCGTCCCAGCTGTCCCCCTGCTGGCTGAAGCCGTGCACGCAGGTGACCGTCTCGGCGTGGCCGTCCATGGCTGATCCGAAGCGTACGCAGGCGTTCGCCGCCACGTTCGTGGACGAGCTGGCCCGCTGCGGCCTGGGCGCCGTGTGCATCGCCCCCGGCTCGCGGTCGGCGCCGCTGGCGATGGCCTTCGCCCGCCACCCCGGCATCCGCGTCTGGATGCACCTGGACGAGCGCTGCGCCTCGTTCTTCGCGCTGGGCATGGCCAGGGCCACCGGCCGGCCGGTCGCGCTGCTCTGCACCTCGGGCACCGCCGCCGCCGAGTTCCACCCGGCCGTCATCGAGGCGCACCACTCGCGGACGCCGCTGCTGGCGCTGACCGCGGACCGGCCGCCCGAGCTGCGCGAGGTGGGCGCCAACCAGGCGATCGACCAGGTGCGACTCTACGGCGGCGCCGTGCGCTGGTTCTTCGATCCGGGCGTTCCTGACGACGAGCCGGGCGCCCCTGCCCGCTGGCGGCGGCTGGCCGCCCGCGCCCTGGCCGAGGCGGCGGGCCCGCCGGCCGGGCCGGTGCACCTGAACCTGCCGCTGCGCGAGCCGCTGACGCCGGCGCCAGGCGAGGTGGCCGCGCCGGTGCCGGCCGGCGCGCCGCCCGCGCGGCTGCACCGGCCGGTCGAGGTCCCCGCCGAGGCCGCGGTGCGCTCGCTGGCGGCGGCGCTTGCGTCGGCGCGGCGCCCGCTGCTCGTCGCGGGCGAGCTGCGAGACGGCGAGGCGCTCCGGGAGCCCATGGACGCGCTCCTGGGCCGGCTGGACGCGCCGCTGCTGGCCGAGCCCACCTCGCAGCTGCGCCGGCGCTGCGCGGCCGGGTTGGTCGAGGCGTACGACGCGCTGCTGCGCGACGCGGCCTGGGCGGACGCGCACCGGCCGGACCTGGTGGTGCGCCTGGGCGCGCCGCCGACGTCCAAGACCCTGAACCAGTTCGTGGCCGGCGCCGACGCGCCCGTGGTCGTGGTCGACGGCGACGGCTGGCGGGACCCGGAGCAGCAGGCGGCCGAGCTGGTCCGCGGCGATCCGGCCCTGCTGCTGGCGGCGCTGGCCGAGCGGCTGCCGGCCGACCCGGCCGGCGGCTGGCAGCGGACGTGGATGGGGGCCGGCGCCGTCGCCGCCGCAGCGCTGGAGCGCCGCCTGGCCGGCCCGCCGCTGCACGAGGGCCAGGCGGTTCGCGCGCTGGCCGCCGCGCTGCCGCCCGACGCCCAGGTGGTGATCGGGTCGAGCATGCCGATCCGGGACGCCGACACGTTCTGGCCGGCGGCCGAGCCGGGACAGCGGTTCCTGGCCAACCGCGGCGCCAGCGGCATCGACGGCGTGGTCTCGACCGCCCTGGGCGCGGCCGCCGCCGCGCCCGGCCGGCCCACCGCGCTGCTGATCGGGGACCTCAGCCTGTACCACGACATGAACGGGCTGTGGGCCGCCCGCCGCCACGGCCTGCGCGCCACGATCGTCGTGCTCGACAACGACGGAGGCGGCATCTTCGGCTTCCTGCCCCAGGCCGACCACCCGGACGTGTTCGAGGAGCTGTTCGGCACCCCGCTGGGCCTGCGCCTGGCCGACGTGGCCCGGCTGTACGACCTGGGCTACCGGGAGGTGTCGGAGGCTGCCGAGCTGCCGGCGGCGCTGCGGTCGGCGCTGGCGGCCGATGGCACGACGCTGGTGCGGGTGGCGTTCGACCGGGCGGGCAGCGTGGCGGGCCACCGCGCCTGCTGGGCGGCGGTGTCGGCGGCGCTCCGCCACTGAGGACCCTCCCCCTACGAGGGGAGGGAGTCCTGGGCCTCAGCCCGCCAGGGCCCCCAGCAGCGGCGTCAGCTTGAGCTTCGTCTCCTCGAGCTCGGTCGCCGGGTCGGAGTCGGGCATCATGCCGTTGCCGGCGTAGAGCCGGGCGCCGTCCTCGTACAGCAGGCCGCAGCGGATCGCCACCGCCACCTCGCCGTCGCCGCGGCCGTCCAGCCAGCCCACGCCGCCCGCGTACCAGCCCCGCTCCATGCCCTCCAGCTCGGCGATCAGGCGGCGGGCGGCCGCCGGCGGCGAGCCGTTGATCGCGGGGGTGGGGTGGAGGGCGGCGGCCAGGTCCAGGGCGCCGTGCGCCGGGTCCCGCACCACGCACTCGACCGTCGTGGCCAGGTGCTGGATGTTCGTCAGGCGCACGATCTCGGGGCCGGTCACGTGCAGATCGCGGCACACCGTGGCCAGCGCATCGGCCACGTGGCGGGCGGTCACCAGGTGCTCCGCCGCGTCCTTGGCGCTGGCGACCAGCCGTTCGGCCAGCGCCCGGTCCTCCGCCTCGTCGCGGCCGCGCGCGGTGCTGCCCGCCATGGGCTGGCTGGTCACCGCGCGGCCGGAGCGCCGGACCAGCAGCTCCGGCGAGGCGCCCGCGAACGCGGTGCCGTCCGCGCCGGCGACCAGGTACGTGAAGCACGCCGGGTAGGCCGCCCGCAGCGCGCGGGCCACGCGGCCGGCCGCGACCACGCCGTCGCCCCGCGCCATCACCTCCCGCGCCAGGACCACCTTGGCCGCCTCGCCGGACCGGAGCCGGGCCGCGGCCTCCGCGACGGCGGCCATCCAGTCCGCCTCCGCCCGCACCGGCTCGACCGCGAGGCGGCGGGCGCCGGGCGCCTCCCACGCCGGGGCCAGCTCGAGCAGGTCGGCGTCGCCGGTCGCGAACGTGCGGCCGCGGACGCGCGTCACGGCCAGCTCCGGCACCCGGAAGAGCACGGCCGGGAACCCCTGCCACGCGCCGGCCGGCTCGCGGGCGGGGTCGAAGGCGAAGCCGCCGATCGCCACCAGGCCGGTGCCCGACTGCGTGGCGCCCGCGGCGCCGAGCTCGTCGGCCAGCCGGCGCCACAGCCGGCCGGCGGCCGCCAGCCGGTCCGCGCCCGGCTCGTGGTCCAGGCGGCGGCCGCTCGCGTCCTCCAGCGCCGCGCCGTCGGGGGTGGAGACGAGGTCGAACCGGCGTCCGATGCCGGCGATCGACACCGCGTCTGGCATCGGCCGCTCGACCAGCATCACCTCGTGGCCGGCCGACCGCGCCGCGGTCACCAGCTCCACGAGGTCGGGCGTCCGGTCGAGCTCCCGGCTGGCCGGCCAGGCGGGAGCCGCGGTGCTCACGGCGTCCGCTCGATGCGCTCCCGAGCCGCGCGGAGCACCGCGCGCTGGAAGTGGTGACGGACCAGCGTGCCGCTGGCGTCCAGCAGCCCGCGGAACGTGTCCAGCAGCTCGCGCTCGGCCTCCTCGGGCGGCAGGCCCTGGGCCTGGATGCGCTCGCGGACGTGCTGGTCGTAGAGGTCGACCGCGCGGCGCGCGGTCCGCTCCACGGCGGCCGCGTGCTCGGCGCCCAGCTCCATCAGCGCGCCGAGCGGGACGCCGGCCTCGACCAGCTTCAGGCCGGCGGCCAGGACCTCGAGGTCGGAGGCGGGGTAGCGGGGCTCCCGCCCGTCCCCGACCGGCAGCAGGAGGCCCGCCTGCTCCAGGGCGCGCAGCAGGGGCACGGCCACGCCGCTGCGCGAGGCGAGCTCGTCGAGGGGCAGCGTCTCGGGCGCGGGCGGCGCGGTGACGGCCTCGACCAGCGCCTCGTCTGACGTCTCCAGCTCGCCCTCCAGGAAGCGCCGGATCACGGCCAGGGTGAAGCCGCGCTGCTGGAGGTCGCGGATCCGGCGCAGCCGCGCCAGGTGGTGCTCGGAGTACCAGGTGACGCGCCCGCCGCGGCGGGGCGGGTCGAGCAGGCCCTTGCCCTGGTAGAAGCGGATCGTGTCCACGGCCACGCCGCCGGCCTGGGCCAACTGTTCGATCCGATACTCCACGAGTAATCACTTTAATTGTTGGCGCGGGCGCTCGCCTCTTACCCTCCCCCCTCCGGGGGGAGGGGGTGCTACGGCGAGGAGCAGCCGGGGCCGCCGTTGGCGGGGCGGTCGCCCAGCGTGACGTTGAGGTCGACCGTGGCGCCGTTGCGCAGCGTGGTCATCCTGACCGTGTCGCCCGGGTTGTGGAGCTGCAGCACCCCGCCCAGCGTCTCGCCGTTGTTCAGGTTCGTGCCGTCGATCTTCTCGATGACGTCGTTGGTCTGGATGCCGGCCTTCTCCGCGGGGGTGCCCGGCAGGGCACGCGAGACCACGACGCCGTAGCCCTTCAGGTCGGGAGCCGACGGCAGCGCGTCCTCGATCGGCTGGAAGCAGATGCCGACGTACGGATGGCCCGGCGTCCGGCCCTGGACCAGGTTCTGGGCGACCCGCTGCAGCACCGCGCTCGGGATCGCGAAGCCGATGCCGTTGGCGCCCGTGCTGCCGGCCGTGTTCATGCCCACGACGCGGCCGTTGCCGTCGCCGAGCGGCCCGCCCGAGTTGCCCGGGTTGATCGGGGCGTCGGTCTGGAGCACGTCGGCCAGGCTCTCGGACTGGCCGCCGCTGCCGCCGCCGACGTTGGACAGCTGGCGGTGGAGCGCGGAGATCGCGCCGACGGTCACCGTGCCGAACCCCTGGCTGCCCTGGGGGCTGCCGATCGCCACCACCGGCTGGCCGACCAGCAGCCGCGTCGAGTCCGCGAACTGGGCGACCGGCAGCGTGTCGGCGATCTTCAGGACCGCGACGTCCTCGATGGAGTCGGTGCCCTGGACGTCGACCGTGTAGTGGCGGCCGTCGGGCATCACGACCTGGACGCGGCGGGCGCCCTGCACCACGTGGTTGTTCGTCAGCATGTAGCTGGTCCCGCCCTGGGAGCTGAAGACGAAGCCGCTGCCCTCGGCGGCGCCGTTGCTGCGGGCGCCGCTGACCCCGGTGGAGATCACCAGGCCGACCGACGGGCCCAGCACCTGGGCGGCGTGGGTGGCGTCGAAGCTGCCGGCGTTGGTCGGCCCGGGCGCCGCGGCGATGGCGGGCGCCGGCCCGCTGGCGCTCGGCGACGGCGCGCTGGGGCGGGGCGATGGAGTGGGACCGGTGGCCGCCTGGCTCGAGCAGCCGGCCGCGAGCAGGAGCGCTGCCGCGGTCGCGGGGAGAATCCGCTTCGTGTGGTTCATGCCTTCCCTTCCAATACGCTCGAGCGCCGGGCCGGCGCTGATTGGTCAGCCGTACGTGCTCCAGTAGTAGAGCCGGGTGAGCCACAGGGTATCGCCGCGTATCGCGGTGGCGTACGAGGTGACGGCTGACACATAGTCCTGGCTGTGGTTGTACCGGAACAGCGCGCGGCTGTAGTCCGACGGCGCGCCGTTGCGGGCCAGCAGCAGGGCGGCGGCCTGGATCGAGTCCTTCGGGCTCATGATGTCGCCGCCACCGCCGTACTCGCGGAACGTGCTGGGCAGGAACTGCATCGGCCCCATCGCGCCGGCGCTGGACGGCCCGTTGACGCGGCCGAAGTCGGACTCGATGTAGTTGATCGCCGCCAGGTACGTCCAGTCGATGCCGGTGCGGCTCGCGGACGCGCGGTAGTAGCCGAGCAGCGCGTCGACGGGCTCCGCGGCGCCGACCCGCTTGCTGTAGCGGGGCCGGACCGTCCCGGCCGGGTCGAAGCCCGACAGGCGCCAGAGCGCGCGCAGCGCTTGGCCGACGTCGCCCATCCCAGCCGCTCCCGGCCCGGTGAGCAATGGAAGGGTGGCCGCCTCCAGGTCGGAGCGGCCTGCCAGGGTGTAGACGAGCGCCTGCTCCTTCCGGATCGCGTCGCGGAAGGTGAAGGTGGCCTGGGCCAGCGCCAGGTCGGTCCGCACCTGGTCGACCGCGACCGGCGCCGGCGGTTCCGCCCGCAGCCGGTCGACGGCGGCGCTCGCGTTCCGGACGGCGGTCGCCGCCGCCTTCAGCTGTGCTGCCATGCGCTGCGCCTCCGGGTTGGAGGCGTCGGGGCCCGCCGCGCCCGCGGTGGCGGCCGGCGTCAGGATGCCGGCCGCCACCAGCGCGGCGCAGAGGAGTCGGAGCCCGGTCAGGCCGTTCGCGCCCCCTCGAGCTCCCGGCCCTCGACCCTCGGCCGGCCCTGCTCGTCCGCCGCGGACATCGGCGCCACGGGCCAGTCCTCGGGGTAGGGGTCGGCGTCGGTCGGGAAGCGCAGGCCCACGGAGTCGAGCAGGCCCTGGATCTCGTCGCCGACCAGCTCGCCCTGGGCGATCAGCGCCTCGACCGCCTGGTCGATGGCCTCGCGGTTGACGTTCATCAGGCGCCAGCAGTCGATGTAGGCGGCGCCCAGGATCTGGGCGACCGTGCGCCGGGAGTGCGGGTTGCCGAGGATCGAGCCCATCGGGTTCACACCCTCGAGCAGCCCTCCGCCCAGCTCCGCCGCCGAGATCAGGTTCTGGCCGATACCGACAGCCTTCTTGGCGACGTCGTGCGGGAGCTGCTCGGCGCCCATGCCCACGATGCCGACCATCACGGTCGCCAATCGCGTCGAGCTGGCCAGGTCCCCGGACACGCCGCTGCTGTTCTCGCCGTAGAAGACCCGCTCCGCGGCGATGGCTCCGAGCCCGTGGCGGACCTGGGCCGCCAGCTGGGAGCGGAACATCGTGAACTCCTCCTGCTCCGGAGCGGTGCGGTGGTGGCCGAGCGACCCGGCCCGCATCCGGACGGAGAGGCGCACGTGCGCGTGCTCGGGCAGGAAGAAGCGGGCCGCGACCGCGTGGCCCAGCTCGTGGCGGGCGACCGCGATCTTGTCGCGCTCCGTGTACTCCACGGGCTGCACGAGGCCGGCCTCGATGTTGCCCATCGCCTCGCGGAGGTCCCGCCAGTTGAATGCCTGGCGCTCGCTCTCGAAGGCGTACATCAGCGCCATCGACAGCGCCTGCTCGATCATCGCCGGCGAGTAGCCCTCGGTGATGCGCGCGAACTCCTCACGCTTCGAGGGCGTGTCGAGCTCGACGTCGTGTGCCTTGTTGCCGAAGTACAGGTCGGCGATGTCCTTGCGATCCTCCCGCGTCGGCATGCGGAAGGTGATCTGGCGGCCGAAGCGGCCGGGGCGCGTGACCGCCTCGTCGAGCACCGATGGCCGGTTCGTGGCGCCGACGAAGAACAGGTTGTAGCGCGGCGGCTTGAGCATCGGGATCCGGAGCGCGATGCGCGTCCCGTTGAAACGGATCTCCTGCGGCACGAAGAAGCCGTCCAGCGTGATGTTGACGAACCGGCGGAACGCCTTCTTGAGGAAGCTGGCGTTGTCCATACCGTCCATCTGGACCAGCAGCATGTTCAGGCCCATCCGGAAGCCGCCGAACATCCCGCCCATGCCGCCCGCGCCGCCGCCCATGCCGCCACGGCTCTGGCCGAGGGCGTCGAACTCGTCGATGAAGATGATGCAGCCGCCCCAGCGCCTGGCCAGCTTCTTGGCCGCCCGAACGGTCATGTACACGGCCACCATGTCCATGCCGATGAACATGCCGCTGTAGGCCGAGCCGGAGCTGACGATGATCGGCGTGTGCAGCTCGGACGCGATGGCCTTCGCGAGCATCGTCTTGCCGGTGCCGGGCGGGCCGACCATCAGCACGCCGCGCTCGCGCTTGCCGCCGGCCTTGACGTACTGGCGGCCCTGCTCGATCAGGCGCAGGATGCGCTGCATCTCGTTGACCGCGGACTTCTGGCCGCGGACGTCCTGGATGCGGACCTCGTAGTTGGCGTCGCCGGGCCGGTACGTCTCACGCCCCATCCTGGCGAAGAGCAGGAACGGCCCGAAGAAGAGCGCGAAGTTGGCGAGGAACAGGGCCCCGAGCTGCACGACGAGCAGCAGCGCCTGGCCGGACAGGCTGAGCAGCGCCACCAGCGCGTCGAAGAAGCCGAGGCCGAAGCCGATGAACGCGCCGCCGAAGTAGAACACCGAGAGGACCAGGAAGACGGTCATCCGGCGCCAGAAGATGTAGCGGTTCGTCTCGAGCGTCCGCTTGTCCTGGCTCGACTCGTCCGCGATCTTCTCGCGGAGGACGAGCGAGCGCTTGACCCAGCTCAGGATCCCACGCAGGATCACGATGGACGCGAGCGCGAACAGGAACGAGGCGATGAAGCCCCACTGCATGAGAAGAAGCCCATATGCGAATGCAGAGGTGGCCACCAGCAGGGCGAAGATCCAGAAGACAATCATGGCGGTACTCGCACTATACCTTCGCCCTGCGGAGTTGCCGTCAGCGAGTTGTAATGGCCCCCTGCCTCACCTCGGCCCCTCGCGGCCTCGTGGCGAGGAAGAGGACGACGGTGATCCCGGCGAGCGCGACCAGGTCGCCGGGGCTGTACGCCTGCGGAAATATGCGGCGCAGGGGCCATGGCAGGAGGATCCAGTCGCCCAGCCAGCCGATGCGCGTCGCGGGGCCCATCAGCGTGTACTCGGCCCAGTATCCCTGCTGCGTGAGCGCGGCCGGCCCGAGGTTGGCGACGCTCGCGGCGACGGGCATGCGGCCGCCGTTGGCCAGCACGACCGTCAGGTTCATGACCATCCCGGCGGTGACGATCAGGATGCCGGGCAGCTCGTCGCGGTGCCACAGGGTCCACGCGACCAGGACGAGCAGGGAGAGCACGAACGTCACCGGGGCGAGCCACGACGTGGCGAGCGGCGTGTGGATCTCCAGCTCCCTGACCAGGAACGCCGCCACGACCACCAGCGGCCAGCGCAGGCGCCTGGCCAGCAGGTTGTGGAAGCTGCCTCCGGTCAGCAGGCCGGCGATCAGGCCGAGCGCCGCGCCGGCGAGCAGTAACACCTAGCCCTCCGCCGCCAGGCGGGCGGCCGTGGCCGCCATCATGCGCACGCCGGTGGCGAAGGAAGCCTCGTCGATGCGGAAGGTGGGGGAGTGGTGGGCCGGCGCCACCTCGGCGTCGGGCGGGCGGGCGCCCAGCATGAAGTAGCAGCCGGGGATGCGGGTCAGGAACTCGGCCATGTCGTCGCTGACGGTCAGCGG
>Ga0075424_100006799_pt1 | contig 11033 bp, 19 predicted proteins | sample SoiMethybrSBSTD3_FD_75301 | JGI IMG/M metagenome (GOLD analysis project Ga0075424, IMG submission 75301) | Bulk soil microbial communities from a Populus tree surrounding site in Tennessee, USA - Soil MetaG P. TD hybrid SBSTD3 | ecosystem: Environmental > Terrestrial > Soil > Tree plantation...
CCGCGAACAGCCGCTGCACCCATATCGTTGCAGCAATGCCGCACCCGAAACCGACAACGAATGCCGTCATCCCTTTAGCCTCGCCTCCTATCATGAGCGCGCTTCTGCCACGTGCAAGGGCCGGCCAAGGTCTAAGCCCTATGCCACCGCCCGCGCCACGGTGGTGTGAGCCACGCCCCACTCCCTGGCGATAGCCCTGGCACTCTCGCCCTTGGCGACGCGCTCGCGAGCAACGCGCTGTTGCAGATCGGTCAACTTGGGCTTGCGACCCATGTGCACCCCACGCTTGCGGGCAGCAGCTCGGCCATCATTGGCACGCTTTACGATCCGCTGACGTTCGTCCTCCGCCAGGGCGCTCAGGAAGGCGATGAAGCCCCGGCCAATGGGCGTGGTGAGGTCCAAATGTGGCTTGTCGAGCACCTTGATCATGGCGCCCCGTGCGTGGATGCGCTCGATGATGTGCACGCCATCCATCATCGACCGGGTGGCGCGGTCCCATTCGGCGACCACGAGCACGTCACCCGTGCCGAGCGCATCGATAGCCTTCTCCAGCTGCGGCCGGCCCTTAGTCGCCTTGCCTGATGCCTTCTCACGGTAGACTTCGTGGCACCTCTCGGCGCGAAGGGCGCCGATCTGGCGGTCCAGGTTCTGGGTGCTCGTGGACACGCGCGCATAGCCGATCTTGCGCATTTGTTTCGCTCCAGACTTTCGCTCCAGTCAGCGGTGCGGTTTATATGGCAATTTGGCGTTTTCGCTCCACTCCCGCCGGGACGCTTGAGGACCTAGGCAAACAATGTGGCGGACCCAGTCGGTCAGGATCGGATCCGCGCCTCGCCACGGCAGGATCCTGGCAGCCGCCATCCCGCGCCTTCAGTGGATTGAGCCTGGCGCATCATCTTGCGGCCGAGGTCGTCGCTGTCGGTCAGGTTTCGCCGGAAGCAGTCATTAGTGTCAGTGCACACCACATCAGCCAATCGTCAAGTGAAGGCAAACAGGTAGAACGTTCCCTTCCTCGCGATTAAGTGAACAACAACGCGACAGGAACCACCCGTGTGGCGCTCCGATTGTCTTTGAAAGGAGCTACGCTATGAGCCGTGTCATTCTTTTCGCTGTGCTTCTGCTGGGTATGCCTCTGGCGAGCGCGGGCGACCGCACCTGCACTACCGCGTATCTCGAATTTGTGCAGCGCATGAACGAGCGCGCTGACGCCTTATCAGGCACGCGGCTTGCGTACTTGCATCGACACGGACTGCGTATTTTCGATGCGTGCGACACCGGCCACCTGCAAAATCCGGCCGCGCGATTTCGGGTACTCGAGCGTAGCTAATCCGGCAAAGCGACAATGGGAATTATCATGAGAAGTAATCCATATCGCGCCCCTGAGATGGATCCAAACATTCGGATTAGGGATTTGCTCGACGACGACCGCTCCAAACGGACCGAGACTATTGCAGCGATCTTCTTTGCTGCCGCACTACTCCTTGGCCTATGGCTTCTGTATCTCGGGTCGACCTACGGCCCCTCCTCAATGGTGCAGTCCCAAGAACCGACCATCTCTGCGCCCTCGCAGGTCAACTAGTGATAGGGCAACGCGCCTTGCTTGGGCGCGAGACGTCTTTGTCAGGTTCGCAGCGGGACATCTGCCGCCGCTTCGTTCTCTTGATCTTGATGAGCGTTGCGCCGACGAAATTGGCCATCTGATTCGAGGGCATGCGAGGGTTGCCCTTTCGCTACGGCGCCGCAGAATTGGGGCTCAGCACGGGTGGCATATTGGGCAGGGGGATAGTTGGACACCCAGCGGGCATCTGCCGAGACGGCCGGAGCGTTCCCGCCCCATAGCACGCAGTCAGGCAACTACTCTAGCTGGGGCGGGCACTTCTCCTTTACCTCAAGAAGGGGTCGCGATGCTGCACTGCCGTCGAAGGTGGAAGTGTGCCAGAAGGAGAACTTGCCCGATCTAGCGATTGCGCCAAACTGCGATCGTGGACTGAGGAGCACGCGAATGAAGTTCAATCCTGAACAGGTGGCTCGCGCATTGCGCAATTCCTGGTCGCTGGCATCTGCACGTCAATGGACATCCGAGAATCCGGCTGCCGGACAATGCAATGCCACCGCCCTGCTCGTGAATGAGCTGTTTGGTGGCGAATTGCTGAAAACACCGCTGCCAGAAGGCGATCACTTCTACAATCGGATCGATGGTCAACGGTACGATTTCACAGACAGTCAGTTCGACCAACCGATCACCTATTCAGACCTCCCGGCAACACGCTCCGATGCAGGGCGTGGAGCAACCGAGGTTGAACTTGCGGCGCTTCGGTCGGCCTTCCAGAGTGCCTTCGGCAGTTCCGGTTAGGGTCAAACTCGGTCGACAGGGGCAACCCTCAAGGGCCTCTCCGGTGCGTCGGCTTACCCCTCACCAACGGACACAGTCCCGGCGGTAGTTGGCACGGTGGCTCTGTGCCACGAGCAGTCCTGAGCATCTGCAACAAGGCATTCTCACAGAAGAAGGTTGTTGCTCGATCACCTCGTCGACCGTTCACCTTCTTTGCCTTTACCACAGACCCGAACCGGATTACCGTTCCGTCACGCCGCCTGTTTGCCGCGCGGTGACGCGGCCGGCCCATGCTCCCGCAAGAAATAGGGGGATATTATGCCCTATCATCTGGAAGGTCGCCTGCTCGAAGTATGCGACTGTCGGGTCCTTTGCCCGTGCTGGATCGGCGAAGATCCTGACAACGGGACCTGCGAATCCATGCAGGCCTGGCATTTCGACAAGGGAACCATCGATGGTGTCGATGTGAGCGGCCGCACCATCGCGGCTGTGTTTCACATACCAGGCAATGTGCTTAAAGGCGGGTTTCGCGCAGCAATTTATATCGATGACGGTGCCTCCGACCAGCAGCAGGACGTGATCCTCGAGGTATACGGAGGCAAGCGCGGCGGCCCGGTGGCCGAGCTCGCCAAGCTAATCGGCGAGGTTGTTTCCGTCGAACGAGTCCCAATAACATTCGCCGTGAACGAAGGCCGCGGGACGTTGCAGATCGCCGACGCCGGCTTCGCCGAGCTTGAACCTTATCGCGGTCCAAATGGCGCGATCACGACCCTTGCCGATACCATCTTCTCCACCGTTCCGGGTGCGCCAGTATTCGTGGGCAAAGCCTTGCGCTACCGCTCAAAGAATCCCGCGCTCGGACACGACCTTGAGCTCACTGGCCACAACGCGCTGCAAAGCACCTTCGTCTTCGACGGCTAGTCCAGTCCGGCACACACGGAATGCGGCCTGTGCGCGGAAAACCCTTGTTTGTGCCGGTTATGGCGGGACTGATCGCCACGACCTGGGTTGCGCTGTGGCTGTGGGAACAAAGTCCATACGGTCGGTATCTCGAGCACGAACGCTGGACCGATATCGGCCCGGCCGCCGTCATTTGTGCGGCGCTGCCGGGCGGCACCCTGCTGCTGCCCGCATTTTTGTACGCTGGTGGCTGGCTACTGATGTCCGCAGCGATGATGCTGCCGACGACATTGCCGTTGCTGAACATCTTTCGGCGGATGGTCGATGCGCGTCCGGACCGCGTGCGGCTGCTCGTATTGCTAAGCGCCGGCTACCTCCTAACTTGGGCAGGATTTGGCATCGGCGCGCATCTCGTTGACGCACTGCTTCACCGCGCCGTTAGGTCGCTAGACTGGCTGGTGTTCAATGGGTGGGCAATAGGAGCGTTCGTGCTGGCATTGGCCGGCCTGTTCCAGTTCAGCCGGCTGAAATATCGCTGCCTCGACAAGTGCCGCACGCCACTCAGCTTCGTCTCACATCACTGGGGTGGCCGCACGCCGCTGCGCGACGCCTTCCGGCTCGGCCTGCATCATGGCGCCTACTGCATCGGCTGTTGCTGGGCGCTGATGCTGCTGATGTTCGTGGTCGGCACCGGCAGCGTCGGATGGATGCTTGCGCTCGGTGCGGTCATGGGCCTTGAGAAGAACGTGCCCTGGGGCCGCCTGGTCAGCAGAAAGCTAGGCTACGGCCTGCTCGCATGGGCAGCCGCAGTGGTGTTCCTGAACGTCAGCGCCTGACCAACACGTCTCCTCCCCTCACCGGGCTCGAACCGCCGACCACATTGATGCCACTGTCGGTGATGTGGTCAGGTTCCGACGACGTCGCGAACCTCTTTTCCGGGTCAAAGGCGGGCATGGCATCGGTTCGCTCGGCATGCCTCTTGTACCCTCAATAGCGGTCGCGAATGCTGCGTCGCCGGGGTCTTCCGAGTCGTGCCAACAGCGGCTGTGAGCAGTTGCACAAGCAGGTGAGGTAACTACCAGCTTTGGATGTTATGCGATCCGCACGTTCCAGAAGACAGGGGACACAAATTGGACGACGTCTTTGACCGACTTCCGGAAAACGGTCGGAAAATCCCACTCACCCCACGGCACGTATGTCACTTCATTTAGAGCAAGCAGCTGGATCTGCTCGGCGAGATGCTCGCGCGTCCCTTCATCAGTAGCGCGCACCCATCTGGTTACCAGCTGCTCAAGCTCAGGGACGTTAGGCCAGCCGGGCCAGGCGTTGGAACCAGCTCCCGATAAAGCTGGGTGAACTGCCGGATTAACCAAGTCTGGCGGCAGCCACCACGTGTGGAGCAAGTTCCAACCACCTTTTTCAGGTGGTTCCGTCCGAGCCCTGACGATCAAACTCGTCGACCAATCCACCTGCTTAAGAATGACCTTGAATCCAATAGACTGGAGTCGATTGCGTGTCACGACGGCGGCCGCATTGAGGAAAGGCCTATCGTTGATCTGGAGCACTACAACGGGGTAGCCATCGTACCCGCACTCCTTCACCAGCTGCCTTGCCGTTGCGAGGTCGTGCTTCATCATCGGCTCGTCGCATAGTGACTACCGCACAAATAAACCGAGTAGCAGGTTCTGTAATTTTCTTGCTGACCGATTGACCAAGCTAGATATGTTTCCTGGTCCACCATGTGGAGTAAAGCCTGCCGAGCCTTCTTGTTGTTGAAGGGCGGATGAAGCCAATTTGGCCTCAGCCATCCTTGGACCCCCCGTGGATCGAGCACATAGGTCCGAAGATCAGGATTGGTCTGAAGTCTTGGTACGAAATCAAGCGGGGGCTCCTGCCACCAATCCACCTCGCCAGAGGCCAAAGCCTCCGCCGCCTCAAAAGGATCAGCAATGTACCGCCAGATGATCTTATCAAGGTTTGCCTTCTTGCCACCGGTTGACCCGCTGGGCGGTTCAGGACGTGGGACATACTCCGGATTCCTTGTGTAGATGGCCTGCTCCCCCCGGCTGCCACTCATCCCTGGCGAACTTGAACGGTCCGGAACCGATGACCTCCTTTATCGGCTTGTCTGGAGGTGTGGACGCGATGTGTGCGGGCATCATGAACGGCACGTTGCCCCCCGGTTTTCCCAAAGCCTCAAGCACGGGACCGAACGGCTCCGAGAGATCCAGTATAAATGCATTGTTGTCTACGGGCGCAATCTTGGCCGTATGCGCCATGAGGAGTTGACCAAAGCGATCCTTCTTGCCCCAGCGCTTCAGCGATTCAACGCAGTCTTCCGACCGAACCGGCTTGCCGTCGTGCCACCGTAAGCCATCGCGCAACGTGAATACGTATCGCATGCCCCCTGGGGAAATGCGGACTCGCTCAACCATCTGCGGCTGGATCTGTTGGTTCTCGTCAATGCCGAAAAGAGTGTCGTAGACGAGATAGCCGTGGTTGCGCGTGATATTGGCGGTCGTCCAGATGGGATCGAGAACTTTTAGATCCGCCTCTGCGATGAAGCGCAGCGTTTGCTGGCCTGACTGAGCGCTGACCGATGGAGCACTCAGCACGCTCGCGCCGGCTCCACCCAACCCTGATAACACCTGTCGACGACTAAGCCGGTCCATCTCTCGCACTCTCGAAGGGTTCCCGCCTGCGTCATAAGCAGGTCTGCAACAATGCTGCATTGCGATGGCTTCGCCAAGCCCAGGGCTGAATTGGGTCAAGAAGAGGCATCCCCGGTGCCTCACGAGCACGGCAGCTAAACCCCCAGATCCGGAACATGGGTTCACGACGTGTTCGCTTGCGTGTAGCCGCGCAGCGCCGGGGTCACCGACGAGGAAGCACACGAGACGCCGATCATCGGGCCTTGCGGTTTTGGCTCTGTGCGGCGACGTATTGATCACGCGAATAGCCGCCACCGCTCTCGGTTCGCGTCGCGCCACTCGGCCGTCTTGACGGCCGAACCGCATGGGTTGGTCGGACTGCTTGTTGTCGCCCGCCATCAAACCAGCCGTGGATCCTCCCCGATGCGCGCCGCCGCGAATTGCGCGTGTCGTTGGTCTGGCTAACCCACATACCCACGCGCGGCAGGACCGCGGCCATATTTCCGTGTATACTGGTAGGATGGGCGCAGCAAAGAATGTCTCGTTACTGGTCGGCTTGGCCTCCCTCGCGGTCGGTGCTGCATTGTTGATTGAGGGCTGGTCCGGCGGTGGCAATAACGGGCTCGGGTTCGGGATCTGCGCAATCGGCTTTGCGATCGTCGCGGCGGTGAAGTTCGCCTGACTGATCTAACTTGCGCGCCGTCTCCGCTCGTGGAACCGTTGGTTCGTTGCCCGCTGGCATCCCGTACCCCGCGGGCGACTTCTGGGAGGCGCCCTATGCCCATGGGGTGTCCTCTACACCACTCTACCGCTCAAACAACCGCCACCGCTCCCGGTTCGCTTCTCGCCAGGCCGTCGTCCTGACTTTACCAGTCCCGTCATTGATCTCCATGCGCACCCTTGTGGGATGCAGTTAGGTTCCAATTCCCAGGCGGCGCTGGGCAAGAACAGATAGCGGGGCAAACCTTGGGGGTTGCCGATGTTCGACTTGCTCGCCTACGTGGTGCTCGCGCTTTCGCTCGTCACTCTTGTGTATTCGCTGAGCGGCTAACCCATCGAGATCTTGGAATGGGCCGCACGTCCCACGAATAGTGCTTTGGTCCAGAGCAAGCTCGAGCTTCGTGACCGTCTGGATAGAAACCCGTGACTTCGACGGGCGTGAGATCAAGATTTCGGAAGCAGACAACTTAGCCGTTACGCTCAAAAAGCCGCCATCGCTCCCTATTCGCCTCGCGCCAGGCCATCGGAGCCCGGAACCCCGCTTCAACCTCAGACTGCGGGTTCGACAATCCTTATGCGAACCTTATGTTTTGGCTCAAATTGTCGACTGGCTGGCGCAGACCCGTAGAAGCCCGACCAGCGACTTCTTAAGGGACGCTAAGTGTTCGAGATTGGATCGGGTCTTCGTGCGCTCTCCTCGGCCCTCTTCGCTTCTCGCTCATACCATTCGGCCATCGCAAGCAATCGTTCTTTGTCAGTAACCAGCGAGACGGTGTTCGCGGCCTCGCGTGCAACTAGGGCACGCTCGCGCAGGCGCTCTACCTCGTCTAAACCGCTAGACATCGCCGTGCCCTCCGATTGGCCAGCGATATAAGCGCTCGAAAGCCCCAATGCGTTGATCCGTGTCAAAGGTAAGGAGCGACTGCCATCAATCCCTTACGCGCTCACCTTCTACACGACCCCCCGTTTTCGGGGAACTGAATGCAGCAATCCACAACTGTGAAGCGCCACGGCCGTTATCACTTTGTCGGCCCGATGGGCAGCATGTTCCGGGGAGCCCGAAACAACTTCTTCACGGGCGCCGGTCTTCGTCTCAATCCTTGTCGCGATGAATTCTTCACTTTCGCAAGGGCTTAACTCGCTTTGGCGCTAAAGCGCGCTCGCTCAAAACGTTATCCGCCTAACGTACTGATTCCTACCAACATTCCCGACTATTTGCCGCCGACCACAGCTATACTTGCGTTCTGGCTGGGGAGTTCAATATGGGAAGCGCGCGGCCGCTCACAGGGCATTCAATCCTCGTCCTGGAAGATGAGCCGCTAGTCGTGCTCGACGTCGTAGAAAATCTCCAAAATGCCGGCGCTGACGTTGTGGTAGGACATACGCTCGTCGACGCGCTCAAGCTGGCAAAGCTAACTGAATTTTCTGCAGCGCTACTCGATTTCCGACTTGGGTCCGACGACTGCGCGAAAATTTGCTTTCTGCTTCGCGAGCGCGGCATCTCCTTCGCCTTCTACACGGGTTACGCCGCTATCCCGCCTCCCTGGGCGGACACTGCGGTCGTCAAGAAGCCCGCCAGCCCCCAAGAACTCGTAGGTAGCGTCGCGGCATTGTTACCCAAGTCGGCGCACTAGCCGCTTTAGAGGGCCCGGTCAAATGCGCGAAGCTTACGGTTCAAGACGGTCATCAGGCTTTCCCTCCGATTCCGATTTCTGATCATCCGACCGCCCTCGCTCCTGCTCATCCAGGTAACGGATCAACTCAACAAACCGCTTCGGTAGCGGCTCGTGCGAGACTTCATCCAATTGCGCGTGAAGCGCCTGCCGCAGCCATCGCGGGATAGTGTCCTGAGGTTTTGGCATTGCGCAACCCTACAGCTTGGGCGGCACGGCCGCCCGCTCGTAATTCCCAGCGTTCGTGAAGATCGCCATCCCGGCGAGAGTCGCATCGTCCTTTGGGACGCTTGTTCTTGGGCAACACGGGGAAACGTGCGACGTTCCTCTCAAACCGTATTAAATCGTACATTAAAGATAAATCGAGCGACATCACTGCAAAAAAGGTTTATTCTCCTAGCGTGATGCAGCACCACGCCGCCCCAGCTCGGCGCGCGTGGCCTCAGCGCCAGTCGATCATCACGCTTGCTGTACATCTGGGGATTGATCGGCGGCTCGGGTCATCTCGGCCAACAGCCAATAGGCCGTCTGCCTCTGGCAGTTCGCGCTTTGCCGCGCGGAAAGATGTCCCATGCCGTCCAATCGGATTCTCTCGCGCCTCTCCCGCCAAGATTTTGCGTTGCTCGAATCGCACCTCGAAGCCGTCGATCTTCCCGTACGTAAGTCACTGGAAGCCCCTAAAAAGCTCATTGAGCAGGTCTATTTCATCGAATCCGGCTTCGCATCGGTGGTTGCCAATGGCACCAGCAAACCAGGCATCGAAGTCGGCATCATCGGTCGCGAAGGCATGACCGGCTTGGCGATCGTCTTGGGAAGTGATCGGGCTCAACACGCGACCTATGTGCAGGTTGCCGGAAAGGGCCTCCGCATCAGTGCGACCCGGCTGCGCGCAGCCGACGAGCGCAGCATTACGCTTCATCGGTCTATGCTGCGCTTCGCCCATGCCTTCCTGGCTCAGACCACCACAACTGCCTTGGCTAACGGCCGCAGCAAGACCGAAGAGCGCCTGGCGCGCTGGCTTCTCATGGCAGACGACCGCATCGACGATGACGAGCTTCCGTTGACACATGAGTTTCTCGGCCTGATGCTCGGCACGCACCGCCCGGGCGTCACCATCGCGTTGCAGGCCCTAGAAAACGCCGGCCTCATCGCGCATAGGCGCCGGAGAATCACGATCCTCGATCGCAAGAGCCTGGAGAAGAGATCGAACGGCACCTACGTTCGATCGGACGATCACTAACTGCGAACTCTTCGGTACATGGCCGAAGTAGTCCGAAGCCCTACCTTCAACTCTCCAGAAGCCATCCAGCCCTCGAACCTGCAATCACTCGATGCGGAACAGGCTAGAGCCACTTGGCCGGCAAATCGCGGAGCGCCTCGCACAACAGCGGGAAGCGCCCTGCTGAACCGAGACCCGTTGCGGGCTGTAGAGTTCGACATCTTGGCCAAGCTTGTGGATTTGGACGCGGAAGCCATCGAAATTAACTTCATGCTGCCAATCGTCGCCGGCAGGCACCGTCTTGGCACGCTGAGGGTGTTTGGGCTGGATGAACTTGAAGAACACGTCACCTTGAAACTTTGGGCCCACGAGGCCGGATGCCTGATCGGTAGTCCAGCGCCATGGCCTGAAGGGCGCCGTTTCTCAAAGCGGCGACGTCAGTGCAGCCCTCGGTGGTGACCGATATTACCGCGTCCGCAAGCCTCAACCGCGCACTTTCAATCTGTGTAGGGTTATCGCCGAAGTTTCCAGCGACTTCCGCCCAAGCCTGATCAAATGCTTCGCCCATGGCTTTGACCGTTTCCGGCCCGAAGGATGCCCCGTCGATCAACTGGCGCGCTTTCATAGCCCCATTCCCCAACGTACTGATCCCGCGTTTGGCATGCTAAGTGCGGGTGAGCTACAGTTCAATACGTAGCGGTAAGCAAAGTAAGTATTATGCATTCTTAGGATCAGGAGCATGCCTAAACGACCCAAAGACCAGAAGCGCGATGTGTTCGCGGCCGTCGCGGGCTATGCGAACTTCTCTGACGATAATGGGAAGAGCAAGGCTGCGCAGTGGCTCGGGCAGCGCGGCGGCAAGGCGCGCGCGAAGGCGCTTAGCCCGGAAAGGCGAAGGGAGATTGCCAAGAAGGCGGCCAAGGCCCGTTGGGGCGGCGCCTAATCGGGCTTGATATGACCGTCGAGCGCGCCCACCAACCCCGACTGAAGATCGCCTGCCGGCGTGGCGCTGCGCATGCCTAGCCTTCAATGAGCCCTGTAGGCCCGTTCTCGCCAAGGCAGTGCCTGCCGGCGATGGCTGGGTGCACGAGGTGAAGTTCGACGGCTACCGCGTGCAGGCCCACAAGATAGGCTCGCGCGTCGTCCTCTTCAGCCGCAATGGGCATGACTTCACCGAGCGGCTTTGCGATCGCGGCGCTGCTTCACGAGATGCCGGCCAAGGCGGCCGTGCTCGACGGTGAGGTTGTGGCAAGCGATGCCGACGGTCGTCCGAACTTCGCCAGGCTGCACGTGGGCTGGACTGGACCGAACACTATCCGCCTGTGAGCGTTCGACCTACTTGCGTTAAACGGCCTGGCTCTTGCCGCTTTTGAGCGGCATCACTCGCGTTCCTCTTGGGGGAGCTCAGGTCATGGGGTGGGTGCTGATTGCGATCGCCCTTCTGTTCAACCAGGGAGCGCAGGCAGCCGACATCTCTCTGGTCGCTGACGGAACGCCCGACTATCCCGCTATTGTTCTGATCAATGGGAAACTGGATC
>Ga0075424_100006801_pt1 | contig 11031 bp, 8 predicted proteins | sample SoiMethybrSBSTD3_FD_75301 | JGI IMG/M metagenome (GOLD analysis project Ga0075424, IMG submission 75301) | Bulk soil microbial communities from a Populus tree surrounding site in Tennessee, USA - Soil MetaG P. TD hybrid SBSTD3 | ecosystem: Environmental > Terrestrial > Soil > Tree plantation...
GCGCTGGCGTGATAGAACGTGTCCTGCGCGTTGACATCGGCGCCGCGCGAGACCAGCAGCTTCACCGCGTCGAGACGGCCGCTGCTCGCGGCGAAGAACAACGCGGTGACGTCGTACCTCGACTTCGCGTTGACGTCGGCGCCTTTCGCGAGCGCCGCCGTGATCTTGGCCGTGTCGCCGGCGCGCGCCGCATCCCAGAGCGCTTCGTTCGCGGCTTGCGATCCTTGTGCGCGTGCGCTCGGGGTGACGAGCACGACGCAAGAAATCAACAAAGCTATCGTCTTCATACGTCCTCAATTCACCGAGAACGCGACCAGCGCGTTGTCGGCCCCTGTGCCCGTGGCCATGACGATGAACTGTTTGCCCGACGCCGTGCGATACGTCATCGGGTTGGCGGAGGCGTTGTACGGAACCTTGCCGCGCCAGACCTCTTTGCCGGTCTTGGTTTCGAATGCGTAGATGTAGCCGTCGCCGCCGCCGATGAAGATGAGACCGCCTTTGGTCACCAGTGCCCCGCCCGCGTTTCCCGACGACCCGAGTCGATCGGGCAGCGTCACGCCTTTGAGCAGAGGATGGTTGCGAATGGCGGCGCTGGCCTCGCCGAGAGGCACTTTCCACACGATCTCGCCGCGATTCAAATCGATCGCCGCAAGAATCGCATATGGAGGCGAGATGAGCGGCAGGCCACCGGGGAGCGTGGCTGTCTCGCCGCCGCCGGCGAAGACGTTCGAGTAATCGACGCCGACCAATGGATTCGATCCGGTGTTCTTCGCCACGCGATTGACGCCCACCGTGTTGTTCGCGCGAACGATCAGGTAACCCGTGTCGGGATCGAACGCCGCGCCGCCCCAGTTGGCGCCACCGCCCTGACTCGGCCGCTGCAGCGTGCCCTTGAGCGACGGCGGCGTGAAGATCGGTCCGATGCGGAACTTCTGCAACTGCTCTTGCGCCAGCTTCTTGATCTCCGGCGTCAGATTGTTGGCATCGTCAAGCGAGACGCCCTGCGCGACGAACGGCGCCGGCTTCGTAGGGAAGGGCTGCGTTGGATACGGCTTCTCGCCGGGCACATCGCTGTCGGTCGGCACCGGACGCTCGACGATCGGCCACACCGGCGTGCCGGTCACGCGATCGAAGACGAAGGTGTCGCCGCGCTTGGTGACCTGCGCCACCGCGTCGATGGTCTTGCCGTTCACGGTGATCGTCACCAGCGTCGGCTGCGTCGGGATGTCCCAGTCCCACAGCCCGTGATGCACCGTCTGGAAGTGCCACTTGATCTTGCCGGTGGAGGCGTCGAGACACACCAGCGATTCGGCAAACAGATTCGCGCCGGGGCGTCCACCGCCGTAGTAGTCGCTCGTCGGCGTCGACGTCGGCAGATAGAGCAGTCCGCGTTTGTCGTCGAGCGCCATCGGCGCCCACACGTTGCCGTGTCCGTTGCGCCGCCACGACTCGTTCTCCCACGTCTCCGCGCCGGGGTCTTTTGCCGACGTTGGAATCACCGAGAACGTCCACATGCGCTTGCCGGTGCGTGCATTGAACGCTTGCACGTATCCCATCGGATCCGGCAGCTGCACGCGGTCGGGCACCTGACTGCCGACGATGACGAGATCGCCGTAGATGGTCGGCGGGGAGCTTTGCGTGGCGTGGCGGAGGTCGGAGATGCGCGACAGTCCTTCGGTCAATGACACCTGGCCGTTGTTGCCGAACGACGCGACCGGCTTGCCGGTCTGCGCGTCGAGCTGGAACAGGCGATGGCGGCTGTTGAGGAAGATCCGCAGCTTGCCGTTGTCGCGCCAGATGGCCGTGCCTCGCAGCTTCCATCCGCTGCCCGAGAGCACCTGTCCCAGTTCGTAGGCGCCGCCGTCGAAGCGCCAGCGTTCTTTCCCGGTCTCGGCGTCGAGCGCCGCAATGCTGTTGTACGGCGTCGTGACGTAAAGCGTGCCGTCGATCATCAGCGGCGTGGCTTCGAATTGACCGGGCGTGGTCTCGTATTCCTTCAGCGGCGTTTCCCAATGCTTCCATTGCCATGCGATCTGCAGCCGCTGCGCGTTGTCGGTCTTGATGTCGGCAAGCGCGGAGTGTCGCGTGCCGCCGGGATCGCCGCCGTAGTACGGCCACTCGACGACCGTCGATTGACGCTGCTGGGCAACGAGGATCGATCCGATCGCGATCAGTGCGGAGACTGCGGCAAGCTTTCGCATGGTTGTTCCTCTGCTTGGGAGGTAACGAAGAAGACGGAGGGAACGGTTTAACACGGGGGTAACGGGGGAACGGGGTTAACGGAGTGCGACCGATCTTCGTTCGCCCCGTTTCCCCGTTCACCCCGTGTTGATCCGTTCTCTCCGTCTCCTCCGTTCCTCCGCCGTCGCGATTCTACGATGTACAGTTCACCCACGTGATCAAAACCTACGGCAGCTGGTCGTCTCCTCTTTCCGCGCAGATCGTCGCCATACAGGGACTCCGACTCGGCAGCGTGGCAGTGGATGGCGGGGACATTTACTGGGTCGAGGGGCGCGCAAGCGAAGCCGGGCGCAATGTGCTGGTGAAGCGCAGCGCCGACGGCCGCATCGCAGACGTCACGCCGCCCGGCTTCAACGTGCGAACTCGCGTGCACGAGTACGGCGGCGGGGCGTACGTGGTTGCTGATGGGGAGATCTTTTTCTCGAATTTTTCCGATCAACGGATTTATCGGAGCCTCGCGTCTACGGACGCTATCACTCCTCCGGGCAAATGGTTTTACGCCGACGCGGCGTTCGATGCGCAGCGGCGGCGATTGATTTGCGTTCGAGAGGATCACTCGCAGCCGGATCGCGAAGCGGTCACCACGCTCGTGAGTATTCCGATCGTACGTAGGGGCGGGTCTTTAGACCCGCCCGAAGACCCGCCCGACCCGCCCGACCCTCCGACGAGCGCCGGCGATGTCATCGCCTCGGGCTACGACTTCTACTCGACGCCACGACTCAGCCCTGATGGCTCGACCCTCGCTTGGCTGTCATGGCGGCATCCGCAGATGCCGTGGGATGGCACCGAGCTCTGGGTTGCGCGCGTCACGGATGCGGGAACGCTCGAGAACGCCACTCGAGTCGCCGGCGGCGAGACCGAGTCGATCTATCAGCCCGGATGGTCGCCCGACGGCACGCTGTACTTCGTCAGCGATCGCGACGGATGGTGGACGCTTTATCGCGCGGAGGGATCCGATCGATCGCGCGTGTCGCGCGTGATCAAGGGTGCGCCCGCCGACGCGGAGTTCGGCCGGCCGCAGTGGGTCTTCGGCAGCGCGACGTGGGTCTTTGCCGATCCGTCGCGCCTGGTGGTGTCGTACACGCGCGCGGGTCGTTGGGTGCTGGCGACCGTCGATGTTGTCAGCGGCGCGATGATCGACATCGTCCCCGGTGTGGAACCGCACGATTGGCTCGCCGCGACGACCACTCACGCGGTGCTCGTGGCTGGATGGGCGGCGAAGCCGCCAGCGGTGGTTCGCATCGATCTCGAGCAGCAGACGGTCGAGACGCTGCGTTCGTCATCAACCCTGGCGCTCGCCGACGCCGACGTCTCGGTGCCCGAGGCGATCGAGTTTGCCAACCAGCGCGGCGAACGGACGCACGCGTTCTACTACGCTCCGCGCAATGCGAACGCCACCGCGCCTGACGGCGACCGCCCGCCACTCATCGCGATCAGTCACGGCGGACCGACAACAGCCGCCAACGCCACGCTCGACCTGAAGGTGCAGTTCTGGACGACTCGCGGGTTCGCCGTCGTCGACGTGAACTACGGCGGCAGTACTGGATTCGGCCGGCCCTACCGGCAGCGGTTGAGCGGACAGTGGGGCGTCGTCGATGTCGGAGATGTGGTCCGCGCGGCGCAGTTTCTCGTGTCGAAGGGCCTGGCCGATCCGCGGCGGTTGATCGTTCGCGGCGGCAGCGCCGGCGGGTACACGGCGCTCGCGGCGCTGACGTTTCACCCGCAGGCCTTCACCGCCGGTGCCAGCTATTACGGCATCAGCGACATCGAGGTGCTGGCACACGATACGCACAAGTTCGAGTCGCGCTACCTCGACACCTTGATCGGTCCCTATCCGGCGGCGCGTGAGATCTATCGCGCGCGCTCGCCGATTCACTTCGTCGATCGCTTGTCGTGTTCGCTGATTCTGTTTCAGGGACTCGAAGACAAGGTGGTGCCGCCGAATCAATCGGAGATGATGGCGGACGCCGTGCGGGCGAAAGGGCTTGCGGTGGCGTATCTCGCGTTCGAAGGCGAGCAGCACGGGTTCCGCAAGGCCGAGACGATCGTTCGCAGTCTCGAATCCGAGCTCTACTTCTACGGTGCGGTGTTCGGCTTTGCACCGGCCGATGTCATCGAGCCGATCCAGATCGACAATCTCACGAGAGGAACCTGACATGAAGCCGTTCTCCCTCGTCGTCGCACTCTCTCTGGTCGCTGGTGCGTGCTCGTCTTCGTCGACCGACTCCACGCCTGTGGCGGCGGCCTCATCGCAGGCCGCGCCGGCGCAGTCGCCGCGATGGGGCATCGTCATTCACACGGGCGCCGGTCAGTTCACGCTCGCGAGCCTGGGCGATCGACGCGAGCCGATGCGCGAAGCGATGACCGCGGCGCTGATGGCGGGACACAGCGTGTTGACAGGCGGCGGCTCGAGCCTCGATGCGGTGCAAGCGGCGATCGTCATCCTCGAAGACTCGCCGTACTTCAACGCTGGCAAAGGCGCGGTGTTCAATCACGAAGGCAAGAACGAGCTCGACTCGTCGATCATGGACGGCGCGACCCACCGCGCTGGCGCCGTCGCCGGCTTGAGGCACATCAAGAATCCTGTGCTGCTCGCGCGCCTGGTGATGGAGAAGTCGCCGCACGTCATGATGGTGGGCGAGGGCGCCGAGGCATTCGCGAAAGAGCAAGGCGGGATCGCGTTCGTGGATGAGCGCTACTTCTACACCGAACGATCGTGGCAGGCGCTGCAGCGTGCGCTCGACGACGAGAAGAAGCAGACGACGAAAGGCAGCGGCTCTGCGCAGCTGCCGACGCCGGCGCGCGCAGGCGCCTACTTCGGGACCGTCGGTGCGGTGGCGCTCGATCAGCAAGGCAACCTTGCGGCGGCGACGTCCACGGGCGGCATGACCAACAAACGGTTCGGCCGTGTCGGCGACTCGCCGATCATCGGCGCCGGAACCTATGCCGACAATCGCAGCTGTGCGATCTCCTCGACCGGCCACGGCGAGTTCTTCATCCGCTACACCGTGGCGCGCGACATCTGTGCGCGCGTCGAGTACAAGTCCGCCACCGTGCAGGCTGCGGCCGACGCCGTCGTGCAGGACGAGCTCAAGAAGGCTGGCGGCGAAGGCGGCATCATCGGCATGGACCACGCCGGCAACGTCGCGGTCTCGTTCAACAGCACCGGCATGTCACGCGGCTATGTGGGCCAGGATGGGAAGCCGGTGGTGATGTTTACGACCGAGGATAGCGCGCCGATTGGACCAAAGTAGCCCAAGAAGCGCGCGTAGCCGTTCCGCGTTCGGGTTCGATGCCGCAGAACCATGAACGAGGAACCAAGAACACGGAACACCCGAACACCGAACTTCGAACCTCGAACGTGGAACAGTAGGTTCTCATGTCCCGCTACGCTTTTCTGATCGAAACCTACCGCACCGAGCGGCTCAAGACACTGACCGTGTGGTCGCAAGTGCCCGACGCGCGCATGACGTTTCGTCCCGAGCGGCGCGCGCGGACGCCGCACGAGCACATGGTGCATCAGTGTGTGAGCGAGGACACGTGGATGCGGAACATGCTCGGCATCACGGTGTCGCGCCCGGCGTTGCCGGCCGACGAATCGCGGCTCGCGTTCATCGAGCACTATGCGGCGACGTCACTGGAGCGGCTCATCGCACTCGAGTCGACGTCCGACGACTGGTTCGAGGAGGAGACGCGGTTCTTCGACGTGACGCGCTCGCGCGCGTGGGTGCTGACGCGGCGGATGACGCACTCGGCGCATCATCGCGGACAGCTCACGGTCTACCTGCGGCTGTGGGGCCAGTCGTTGTATTCGACGTACGGACCAACAGCGGACACCGGCGGGCTCTTCCAGAACAATGCCGACGTCATCTATCGATATCGATCGATCGCCGAGCTGATCGAAGCCGAGGGCGGCGGTGGCGACGGTCCGCCGTTGCCAGGGCCTGGCGAGAAGAGTCCCACTGAGCGGCCCGAACTATAATCACGACTTCCCAGAGAGGCTGGATGCACTACCTACTGATGTACGACGTCGTCGACGATTACGTGCAGCGCCGTGCGCCGCTGCGGAGCGCGCACATCACGCTCGCGCGCGAGGCGGTGGCGCGCGGTGAGCTGGTGCTCGGTGGTGCGCTGGCCAGTCCCGCCGATGGCGTCATGCTGTTGTTCAAGGGAGATTCACCCAAGGCCGCGGAAGCCTTCGCCACTGCCGACCCGTACGTGCGCAACGGACTGGTGAAGCAGTGGCGCGTGCGCGAATGGACGACCGTTGTCGGTCCGGATGCGCAAGTAGCGCTGCCGCCGGATCTGTCCTGACCCCACTGATTCACCACTCACCGCGATCGTAGGAGGAGCTATGAAGACGATGTGGAGTGCCGCGGCCATTGGCGCCGCGTTCGTTCTCGGATTTCTCGTGCGCGGCGTCGTGCCGGGCGAACCGGTGGTGCAGGCGCAGAGCGCGCGCGTCTTCGAGCTGCGGACCTACACCGCACCCGACGGCAAACTCGAGGAGCTGCACAAGCGCTTCCGCGATCACACGCTTCGCATTTTCAAGAACCACGGCATGGAGAACATCGCCTACTTCAAGCCGCAGGATGCGCCGCTGTCGCAGAACACCTTGATCTACGTGATCGCACACAAGAGCCGTGACGCCGCGAAGGCGAGCTGGGCTGCGTTCCAGGCTGATCCCGAATGGCAGAAGGTGGCCAACGACTCGCAGAAGAACGGCAAGATCGTCGCGAAGGTGGAATCGGTGTTCCTCGATCCCACCGACTACTCGCCGATGAAGTAGTGGCCGACGCGCAGCACACCGGCGGGACTGGTGGACAGTCCCGCCGCGTCATCTTCATCGATCTCGCGCGGGCCCTCGCCACCGTGTTCATGCTCTACGGCCACGCGGTGGCGGCGCTGCTCGCACCGGAGTACCAGAAGGGCACCTGGTTCGAGATCTGGGTTTTTCAGCGCGGACTCACGTCCAGCCTCTTCCTCCTGCTCTCGGGGTTCGCGTTCAGCATCGCCACCAGCAAGCACTGGGCGGCGCACGGCCATCTGTCGATCGCGTTCATCCGCCGCACGCGGCGGTTCCTGCTCTTCGTCGTGCTCGGCTACGCGCTGCACTTTCCCGTCCAGCGCTTCGTGGATCTGGCCTCGGCGCCGACCGACCGCTGGCTGTCGTTCCTCGCTGTCGACGTGCTGCAGCTCATTGGCGCGACGTTCCTCGCGGTCCAACTGCTGGTCCTCGCCACGCGAACACGACGCGCGTTCACCACGGCGCTCTTCATTGCCACGCTGATGGCGATCTTCCTCGCCGATTGGATCTGGAGCCTCGACGTGTCGCGCATGCCGGCGTGGATCGCGTCGTACCTCTCGCCCAAAACCGGGTCGCAATTCCCGCTCTTTCCGTGGGCCGCCTTCATCCTCACCGGGGCGATGCTTGGCCAGCTCTATGCCGCGTCGGGGGCCGCGCCGATTGCGCGCTACGCGAACCGCGCGCTGCTCGTCCCGGGTGTCATCCTCTTCGGGGCCGCCCTTCTCATTGGGGTGCTGCCTCTGTCGCTCGCCGGCGATGCATGGGACGCGATGCCGACGCAGGTGGCGCTGCGCATGGGGCCATCGCTCCTCGTGCTTGGCGCCATCGCGCACGCGAGCCGCCGCGTGGTTCGCCTGCCTCACGTATTCGGCGCCGTGGCGCAGGAGACGCTGCTCATCTACTTCATTCACCTCTGCATCGTCTACGGATCGATCTGGAACAGCGGCCTGGTCCAGCGATTCGGTCCGACGCTCAACCCGCTCGAGATGCTGATCTGCGTGCTGCTGCTGATCGCGGCAATGGTGGTGCTGGCCTACTACTGGAATCGCTTGAAGCACGCGCGGCCGCGATCGGCGCGATGGATCTCCATCGGGGCCGGCGGCCTGCTTCTGTACAACCTGCTCTGATGCCGACCATTCTGAGCCACGCGATCTCGGGACTCGCGATTGGAAGCCTGTACCGATCGCAACGTCCTCGCGGCTTCTGGGTGTGGACGGCGGTTTGCGCGATGCTGCCCGATGCCGACGTGATCGCGTTCCCGCTCGGGATTCCCTACGGACACATGCTCGGGCATCGCGGCTTGTCGCATTCCCTGGCGTTCGCGGCCGCGATCGGTGCCCTCGCTGCGTGGAAATGGGGGCGAGGCCGAGCGCGATGGGCGTTGTTCCTTCACTTCTTCGTCGTCACCGCTTCACACGGGTTCCTCGACGCCTTTACCAACGGCGGCATGGGCGTCGCGTTCTTCGCGCCTTTCGACGGCACGCGCTACTTCTTTCCCTGGAGGCCAATCCAAGTCTCGCCGATTGGCGTCGGATTCTTCATAGCGCGCGATGTCAACGGCGCGTCCTATGGATTTCGCGTGCTGACGAGCGAGTTCTGGTGGGTCTGGATGCCCTCGGCGGTCGCGGCCCTGGCCGGATGGGCTTTACGTCGTAGGCGATCCGCGCGGTGATTCGTAATGTATGATCGCGACCTTGGGCATCCGGGCCGCGGCGTAAGGCCTGACTTCCTGGGGGCTTGCCGGTGTTTGACGCCATCTTCGAGGCACTTTTTTCATATCGCCCCGTCGTCTTTCAGCAGGGCGAATTCCGCTTCGATGTCACCACGGCGTCGTTCGTGGCGACGCTGCTCGTCGCCGCGGTCGTCGCGCTCGCGGTGTTCACCTATCGCCGGGTCAGAGTCAACGAAGGACGGCTCCGCGATCGCATCATCCTGACGTCGCTGCGCGTCGTCGCGCTCGCGCTCGTGCTGTTCTGCCTCTTTCGTCCGACGCTGATCGTTCGTGCCGCCGTCGATCAGCAGAACGTCGTCGCCGTGCTCCTGGACGATTCGCGGAGCATGCAGATTCCCGACTGGAACGGACAACCCCGCGGCGCGTATCTGCGCGACCAGTTCGCCGGGCCAGAGAGCGCGATGCTGAAGTCGCTCTCGAGCAAGTTCCTGGTGCGGACATTCCGTTTCTCGTCGACCGCGAACCGCATGGCGTCGGCCAAGGACCTCACCTTCGCGGGCGCGCAAACGAAATTGAGCACGGCCCTGGATGGTGCGCGCGACGAGCTCGCGGGTCTTCCCGTCGCCGGCGTGGTGCTGGTGTCCGACGGCGCCGACACGACCGACGCCAGTCTGGATCCGGCGCTGCTCGGCATGAAGGCGCAGAAGATTCCGGTGTTCACCGTCGGCGTCGGTGGTGAACAGCTGCCGCGCGACGTCCAGATCGATCGCGTCAACACGCCGCGCAGCGTGCTCAAGGACGCCTCGCTGCTCGTTGACGTCGTCGTGCGCAACACCGGCTACGCCGGGCGCAACGTGACGGTCGACGTCGAGGACGAAGGCCGCATCATCGGCTCGCAGCAGGTGCAGCTCCCGTCCGACGGCTCGCCGGCCTCGGTGCGCGTGCGCGCCACCGCGACCGAGGCGGGACCTCGCCTCTTCAAGTTCCGCGTCACGCCTCAGGAGGGCGAGCTCGTCACACAGAACAACGTGCGTGAGTCGCTGGTCAACGTGCGCGATGCGCGCGAGCAGATCCTGTATTTCGAAGGCGAGCCGCGCTGGGAGATGAAGTTCCTGCGCCGCGCGGTGGCCGACGACAAGAACCTCGAGGTCGTCACGCTGCAGCGCACGGCCGACAACAAGTTCATGCGTCTGTTCGGGAACGATCCCGAGAACCCCGATGAGCTCGAGGGTGGATTCCCGAAGACGCGCGAAGAGCTCTTCCGCTATCGCGGGCTGATTCTCGGATCGGTAGAGGCCGGCATTTTCTCGGGCGATCAGCTGCAGATGATCGCTGAGTTCGTCGAGAAGCGCGGCGGTGGCCTCATGATGCTCGGCGGCGCGCGTTCATTCGGGGAAGGCGGCTACGGCGGTACGCCGGTGGCCGATGCGCTGCCGCTCGCGATCGATCCGAAGACGCGCGCCTCGGAACCCGGTCCGTTGCTGCGATTGAAGATCACGCCGACACGCGAGGGGCAGTCGCATGCGGTGGCGCAGATTGCCGACTCGCAGGACGCGTCGCTGAAGCGTTGGTCCGAGTTGCCGCAGGTCACCAGCACCAACGCGCCGCTGCCGGTGAAACCGGGTGCGACATTACTGCTCAACGGCACCGATGAGCGCGGTCGCACCGTCCCGGTGCTCGTCTCGCAGCGCTACGGTCGTGGCAAGAGCATCGCGCAAACGCTGCAGGAAACGTGGCAGTGGCAAATGCACGCGTCGATTCCGCTCGAGGACATGACGCACGAGCACTACTGGCGTCAGCTGCTGCGGTGGCTCGTGGACGGCGTGCCCGATCAAGTGGACGTGCACATGCCGAAGGATCGTGTCGAGCCCGGCGAAGCCGTGACCATCGAGGCGTCGGTCGTCGACAAGCGATTCGTCGAGTTGAACGACGCGACGGTTATCGCCACCGTCGCACAGCCGAACGGCAAGACGATCACGGTGCCCATGCAGTGGACCGGCGAGCACGACGGCCAGTACCGCGGCACCTTCGTCAGTACAGACGCCGGTGCGTACGAAGTGAACATCGATGCCACGCGCGCGGGTGGTCAGCGGGTCGGAACCGGCGTGGCGTACGTGCGCGCCGCCCCGAGCGAAGCGGAGTTCTTCGATCCGACGATGCACTCGGCGCCGTTGCGGCGGATCGCGGAAGAGACCGGCGGCCGTTTCTATACACCCGCCAACGCCCAGGGCATCGCCGAAGACATTCGTTACGCCGGCCGTGGTGTCACATCGATCGAAGAGCGCGAGCTCTGGAACATGCCGATCATCCT
>Ga0075424_100006805_pt1 | contig 11030 bp, 9 predicted proteins | sample SoiMethybrSBSTD3_FD_75301 | JGI IMG/M metagenome (GOLD analysis project Ga0075424, IMG submission 75301) | Bulk soil microbial communities from a Populus tree surrounding site in Tennessee, USA - Soil MetaG P. TD hybrid SBSTD3 | ecosystem: Environmental > Terrestrial > Soil > Tree plantation...
TCTCTGGCTCCGAACGGAACGTCCATCATCGTCGCGCTCGAATGTTTTTTCCCTCTGTCGCCCTTCGTCTCAGCCCCGGCCTCGGCACTTAAAAGCTCGTTCGCAACTAACACGCCCGCGCTGCCAGCCACGCTCTGCTTCAAGAAGTTTCGGCGAGAAATATTGTTCGTTTGTTTCTCAATTCGCATTGCGTCTTCTCCACTCGATTGTCAACTACTCGCACGGGCAGCTTCGTTTTTCCGATTGCCAGGCTAGCGTATCACCCATTTCTTTGAAAAGCGGCAGCCTAAACTGTTCGGCCAAAGGCTGCATCTGTTAGCTTAAGCCATGCAAGTTCGTGAAGCAGTGCCGGGATGAATTGGGGAAAAGTTCGAACTACCGGCGTGGAGTTGGACCTTCATCCCGCATTTGAACACCTGGTGATTGAACTCCGTTTCTAGAGAGGAGGCCGATGCCGAGAGATCCTCGCGAAAGCGGCCCCGGTCGGGCCTGCAAGCCTCGGCCTGGTTTGGCAGCACGCCTCACTAGGGTGGCGGGTGTGCTGCTCGCTGTTTCCACACTCGTCATACCTGCAAGCCTGCACACAGAATCTTCCGTACCGATCTATCTCGACCCGGAACAACCGATTGAACGCCGCCTCGACGACCTGATGGCTCGCATGACTTTGAAAGAAAAAGTCGGCCAGCTGAATCTTCCTTGTGTCTACGTAGACCAACTGGGGAAGACGGTCAAGGAAAAGCTTCAGGCCTGTAAGAGATTCGCTGCAGGTACGTTTACCGATGAAATCGGTCCCGGCGCTGGTTTCTTTACACTCGCGGACACGATTCTTCACGAAGGCACTGAACAACAGGTGGCGTATTTTAATGAGCTGCAAAAGATCGCCATAACTCAAACCAGGCTCAAAATACCGCTTCTCCAAGATGAGGAAGGCACGCACGGTGGCATGTTTTCCGGCGCGACGGTCTTTCCAGAAGGGCTTGCTCTTGGCAGCAGCTTCGACATGCCACTGGTAGAGTCTGTCTACGCTGCCGCCGCCCGCGAATCTCGAGCAGTCGGGATCCACGTTCTTTCAACACTTGTTCTCGAACTCGATCGTGATCCACGCATGGGTCGTAACGAAGAGGCATATGCCGAAGACCCGTATCTCGGATCCAGAATCGCTGAAGCCATTGTTAGCGGAGTGCAGGGCCCAAATATCAACGCCCCGGACAGGGTGGTCGCACTGATGACTGACTTCCCCACGCAGAGTGAGCCTTTCGGCGGGCTCGAACGCGGCGCGATTACTCTATCTGAGCGACTGATTCGTGAAGACGTGCTGCCACCCTGGACAGTGGCGATCACAAAAAAGGGTGCCCTCGGCGTGATGGCCGGGTATCCAGAAATCGAAGATGTGCCGGCCCACGGTTCGGTCAAGTGGATGAATGATGTTCTACGGCAAGAGCTTGGTTTCAAGGGCATCGTGGTAAGCGAAGGCGACGGATTCGACACGCTCATTTATGAAGGCATTGTTCCCACGCAAAAACAGGCAGGCATGCTCGCATTGAGGGCTGGTGTGGATGTGAACATCACTTACGAGGCAGCCTACATGCAACCGCTGATCGAGAACGTGAATGAAGGCCGTATCCCAATGCAACTGATCGATCGGGCCGTCCGCCGGGTGCTGGAGTTGAAATTTCGGCTTGGCCTTTTCGAGCATCCTTATGTTGACCTCGCCCACGCCAAGCAGGTGATGCATTCAAGCGAGCACCAGCAACTCGCACTCGATGCCGCACGCGAAGGCATTGTGTTGCTGAAAAACGAAAGCAATGTGCTGCCCCTAAGAAAAACTGTCAAGTCAATCGCAGTCATCGGACCGAACGCCAACGACGCGCAAAGCCTACTTGGGGACTATTCACCCCAAGTTGTTCTTCAACATGTGGGCACGATCCTCGACGGAATCAATGCCAAGGTCTCGCCTGAGACGCATGTTGTTTACGCTAAAGGGTGCGCAGTTAATGACCAGGATAGAAGTGGCTTCGACAAAGCGGTGCAAGCAGCCAAAAACGCCGAGGTGGCTGTGCTCGTATTGGGCGAGCAATCCAGAAGAGAAGGAGAGGAGTCAAAGAACTCGTCTATGCCGACCGACGGAGAGGGCTATGATGTTGCGAGCCTGGACCTGACCGGTGTACAGGAAGACCTCGTCAGGGCCATCCAAGCCACTGGTAAGCCAGTGGTAGTGGTGCTCGTAAACGGCAGGCCTCTATCCGTTCGCTGGGAAGCGGAACACATTCCCGCAATCGTCGAAGCCTGGCAACCGGGTGAACGGGGCGGCGAAGCGGTAGCGGATGTGCTCTTTGGCGATTTCAACCCAAGTGGGCGCTTGGCGATCACGGTTCCACGCAGCGTGGGGCAACTGCCCGCGTTCTACAACTACAGGCTCTCGAAATCATATTGGGTCGACGGAGGCTGGACGCATACGCGCGGCTACGTCGATATGCCCGGTTCGCCGCTTTATCCCTTCGGCTACGGATTGAGCTATACGGAATTTCAGTACAGCAATACTCGAGTTGATCCACCAGAAATAGGCATCGAGGGAACCACACGCGTCAGCGTCGATGTGAAAAATACCGGGACACGCACAGCCACGGAAACCGCGCAGTTGTATATTCGTGAGCGCTTTACACCGGTGGCCACGCCTGCAAAGCAGTTGCGTGGGTTCACTCGGGTGGCGCTTGCCCCGGGCGAGAAAAAGACTGTGAGTTTCACGCTTAGCCCGGAAGATTTGCAGTTGCTCGATCAAGACATGCATTGGCGCGTAGTAGCGGGAACTTTCGATCTCATGATTGGCAGGTCTTCCGCGGACATTGCAGCCAAGGCAACGCTCCAAGTAAGAAGTTCAGAGTTCGATCATACGGCGGTGAGTGGTGATCACTAAAGATCAGAAGCAGGCCGGCGAACACGAGCGTGCAGTTGACGAAGACAAATTGGCAATCCATGGCGGTGCGCCCGTACGCACTCAGCCGCTGCCGTTGGAGTTTCCCGGCGTCCACCACATGGACGAAGAGGAGATCGAAGCTGCAGTTCGCGTGCTTCAAGACCGTTCGCCCTTTCGCTACTACGGTGTGAACTTGCGCAATGAAGTCGGCCTGTTCGAGAAGGAATTTGCCGCGCACCTGGGCGTTCCTCACGCCGTCGCGGTTAGCAGTGGCACTGGGGCACTCCACACAGCATTGTCAGCCTTAGGGGTCGGACCTGGGCAGGAAATCATCATCCCTGCTTACATGTGGGTTGCCGTGGCTGCTGCCGTCGTCAATCATGGCGCGGTTCCAGTTCTCGCTGATATCGATGACACTTTTGGCATCGATCCCAAACTCCTGCCTGACCGCATCAGTGCCCGCACGCGCGGCATTATTGCTGTGCATATGAGCGGCGCTCCTGTCGATATTGCTCCTATTGCTCAGATCGTGCACCAGCGAGGCGTCTTTCTACTTGAGGATTGCGCGCAGGCGAATGGCGCGAGCATCCACGGTCAGAAGGTCGGCACGTTTGGCGACATGGCGATCTTCAGTTTCCAGATGAACAAAAACATGACTGCCGGCGAGGGGGGATGCGTAGTCACCAGGGACTTGCGACTCTATCGGCGTGCAGTCGCATGCCACGACCTTGGTTATGCTCGGGATGATGAGGGGCGCTTGATCTTTGATGATCCAGACTTATGCGTGTGGGGACGCGGCTATCGCCTCGACGAACTGCGTGGGGCAGTTCTACGCGTACAGTTGAGAAAATTGCCACGCATTATCGAGCGCATGCGCAACAGTAAGTACCGGATACGCCAAGCCCTCGAGAAGCTCCCAGGAATAAAGTTGAGGCGAATCGTTGACCCCGCAGGTGATACTGGAGCATTTCTGATCACAACCTATCAAAGCGCCAACATTGCCAAAGACGTGAACCAGGCATTACGCGCCGAAGGAATAGTCACCCATCCACAGGGCCTGTCTAACATAAGAATGGCCGACTGGGGCCTGCATCTGTACTACAACATCGTAAGCTTGGTTCAGAAGCGCAGTGTAGATAAGCTGGGATTCCCTTGGGCGCTGAGTGAGAACAAAGGTGCCAACGTGCAATACGAAAAAGGCACCTGCCCCGTGGCTGACGACCTTTTTGAACGTAGCATAATCATGTCCATCCCCTCGTGTCTTACTCCCCAAGATGAAGAAGACATCATCAATGCCTTTAACAAAGTCGTGCCACCGTGTGTGAATGCACATTCATAAAGGCAAGCTCTGCCAATGGAAGGCTGTATCGGCCCGGATCTGGTGATGAGAAATACAAGTCGGGCAAAGCGTCTTCCGTCCACCGGCATCAAATTTCGCTAACCAAAGAGACTATACTTCTGTCCAAGCTTAAGGGCGCAGCTCACATCCACAGGTAGGGAGATGGGTATGCCAGACGAAGGAAACGAGCCGGTCGAACAGCAATCCCGTGTCTCACGACGTGATTTTCTAAAAATCTCTGGCGCTTCCGCCGCAACGGTTCCTTTGATCGGGACCAAAGTGGTGCATGCGGCGGGAGCCCCGGTCAAAATTCACGGCCCCGGTAAAACGCCGGTTACGCTTGCGATCAACGGGCAAAAGCACACTTTGCAGTTAGAGCCGCGTGTCACCCTTCTCGACGCCATGCGCGACCGTTTGGCCATCACCGGCGCAAAACGCGTCTGTGATCGGGCCGAGTGCGGCGCCTGCAGCGTGCTGGTTGACGGCAAGCCGGTCTACTCGTGCTCCCTGCTGGCAATCGAAGTTCAAGGGAAGGCGATTACCACGGTCGAATCGATCTCCAATGGCGATGCGCTCCATCCCATTCAGCAATCCTTCGTGGACAGCGATGCTTCACAGTGCGGTTTTTGCACTCCCGGTTTCGTCGTGGCCACAAAAGCCCTTCTCGATGAGCATCCCAATCCAACTCCCGAACAAATCCGGCGAGGGCTGAGCGGGAATCTCTGCCGATGCGGCACCTATCACGGTATTCGCCATGCCATCGCGCAAGTCGCGCAGAAGGGAGCGTAAGCCATGCCTGACTTCGCTTGGCCCACAGCAGATGATCGAAGCCTGATTGGCAAGCGCATTTCGCGGCTGGATTCACCAGACAAAGTTTCCGGCCGTGCAAAGTACAACTACGACTATCATTCCGCCTCAGGGCAAATGTTGTTCGGAAAGGTTCTACGCTCACCGTATGCAAAAGCAAAAATTCTGAGCGTTGACACGACCGCCGCTGAGAAAATGCCGGGTGTTGAAGCTGTCGAAGTAGTCCAAAAGATTGGTGGCACGGTGCAGTGGGCAGGTGACGAAATCGCTGCGGTTGCAGCAATTGATGAAGGCACCGCAGAAGAAGCCATCCTCGCCATCAATGTGAAATATCAGCAACTGCCTTATCTCGTAAGTGATGCCGAACCTCCCGCCGGATCCGCTGAGGCGCCTGGTCCCATGGGCGAGGACGACGTCTGGGATGCAATCGACAATCAAGTGCCTGAAAGACAATTCCTCGAATTCTTGACAGAGCACGGAGTCAGTTTTCATCCGGGAGAGGACTTGCTCAAGGAATTCAAGGGAGACGGCGCTTCCGATGCCATCCTCGATGCTCTGAGAAAAGCCGAATATCACGAACCGAGTGGCTCCGGGACTCGTTCTCCATACCAGAAGGCGGCAGCCACCACGCAAGGTGATCCCGACAAAGCATTCGCAGAGGCCGGCGTTGTTTCAGAAGGATTGTATGGCGCGTCAGTGATTACCCACTGTTGTCTCGAGTCCCATGGTTCTACTGCCGAATGGCCTGATAAAGACCATCTCTTCGTTCATATTTCTACGCAAAATGTGTCCGGTGTTCCGTCTCAAATGGCCGAACCCCTGGGCGTGCCCGCAGCCAACATTCGAGTTCATCAAGACCACATTGGCGGCGGGTTTGGCAGCAAGTTTTCCGCGGACCGGTGGGACATCACCGCTGCCAAGCTCTCGCGAAAAGCTGGAGGGCGTCCGGTCCGGATCATGCTCGAGCGCGATTCGGAACTGAAGGTCGCGGGTGCGCGCCCGTCCGCGTATGCGCGAGTAAAGGTCGCTGCAAGCAGAGACGGCAGCATTACCGGTTGGCAGTCGCAATCTTGGGGCACGGGAGGCCCTGGAGGCGGAGGATCGCCGCCCATCCCCTACGTCTTCTCAATTCCAAATCAGCGCAAGGAACATACAGCGATTCGCAACAACATCGGTCCGGCACGAGCCTGGCGCGCTCCCAATCATCCGCAAGCGGCTGTGATCACGATGGGTGCACTCGACGATCTTGCGGCCAAACTCAATATGGACCCAGTGGATCTCTGGTTGAAGAACATGTCCCTCACCGGAGCTCGGCAGAAAGTCTATGAGGAAGAATTTGGCGTTGCGTCCGATCTGATGGGGTGGAAGCAGAAGTGGCGACCACGCGGGCAGAATGTTTCTGGCAACATTGCCCGCGGACTTGGCCTGTCCCTGCACACATGGGGCGGACGTGGGCACGCCAGCCAGTGCGATCTCACCATCCACCCCGATAGTTCCGTGGACATAAAAATCGGAACTCAAGACATCGGCACGGGGACGCGAACCACCATTGCCATCGTTGCCGCCGAGACACTCGGCCTGCCCATTGAAGCGATAAAGCTCTACATCGGAGACACGCAGTATCCGCCGTCGGGCGCATCGGGAGGATCCACGACTCCTGGCGGAGTCAGTTCCTCGACTCGGCGTGCGGCGGTCGAGGCCCGTGAAGCTCTCTTCGCCAAGGTTGCTCCCGCATTGAATGCCACCCCAGAGCAGCTCGAATGCAAGGACAAAATGGTTAGAGTGAAAGGTGACTCTGGAGGATCGTTGAGCTGGAAGGAAGCCTGCTCAAAAATTGGCGCGGTCGCCATCACCGCGCGCGGCAAAAACCCGGATAAGGAACATCCACCCGACCTCACCAATAGCGGCGTCGGTGGCGTGCAGATGGCCGAGGTTGAAGTGGACATGGAAACCGGCATTGTCAAAGTAAAGAAGATGGTCGCGGTGCAGGATTGCGGGCTGATCATCGATCTGAAAACCGCCGAGAGCAGTTGCTACGGTGCCCTGGTTATGGGAATCAGCTATGCACTTTTTGAAGAAAAAGTGATGGACCAGGCCACCGGAACCATGCTCAACGCCAACATGGAGTTCTACCGTCTCGCCGGATACAACGACATTCCTGAACTGGTCGTGCACATGATGACCGGCAAAGGCTACGACGAACGCGGTGTGATTGGCTTGGGCGAACCTCCAGTTATTTCGCCCGGTGCGGCGATTTCGAACGCCGTAGCGAACGCCCTTGGGGTGCGGGTTTCTTTCCTTCCACTTACGCCGGACCGCGTGCTTGCCGCACTCGGCCAGAAAGCAGGTGCGTGATGAGGGCCTTCGAATACGCAAGTCCAACCAGCACAAAGCAAGCGTTGAGCCTGCTCGGCACATCCCCCGGCGGCGCGGCAGTGTTGGCCGGGGGGACCGACTTGCTTTCTTTGATGAAGGACGACGTCGTCCATCCCAAGCGATTGGTCAATATCAAGGAGATCAAAGAGCTTTACGGAGTTAGCGCCAGTTCACAAGGCTTGCGAATTGGCGCGCTGGCCACGTTGGCCCATCTCGCGGACAACGTAAATGTTGGAAAAGATTATCCTGCGCTTGCTGACGCGCTAAACGAAGCCGCCAGCCCTCAGATTCGCAATATGGCGACGCTGGGAGGAAACCTATGCCAGCGCCCGCGCTGCTGGTACTTCCGCAATGGTTTAGGTCTGCTGCCAAAAGACACATCTGGTAAAGACCTGGTGGCGACAGGAGAAAACCGCTATCACGCAATTTTCGGAAACGAGGGCCCGGCAAAATTTGTCAGCCCATCCAGCATCGCTCCGGCGCTGATCGCTTACCGCGCGAAGATCAGTTTGATCGGGCCTGGCGGCAAGCGGGAATTACCGCTGGAAAAGTTCTTTGTAATTCCGAAAACTGAAGATCAGCGGGAACATGACTTGAAGCAAGACGAGATCGTGACCGAGATTGTACTGCCACCAGCGACGGGCCTGAAGTCCGCGCACTACGAAGTCCGCCAAAAGGATGCTTTTGATTGGCCGTTAGCGACCGCTGCAGTGGTATTTCAAATGAGCGGCTCGACGGTTCAGTCAGCCCGCGTGGTGATGGGGTATGTTGCTCCTACTCCGTGGTTGTCGGAGGAAGCCGCCCAAATCATTACCGGCAAGAGCATTTCTGAGGAGACCGCGAAGGCGGCTGCAGATGCGGCAGTGCAAGCAGCAAAGCCGCTCAGTCAGAACGCCTACAAAGTCCAACTTGCGCGCGTAGCAGTCAAGCGCGCCATTTTAAAGGCGGGAGGTGCAGTATGAACCGCGCCATCAGCGAAGCCGAACGTTTTAACGTGAAGCATCCAAATTTGTGCCCGGCGCTGCGTTGGAAAGGTCAATTCATCTCGGCTGAACCGGACCCGACTGTCCAGCCCTCGAACGATGGCTTGTTTTGGTGCATCCACACGCAGAATTGCATTGGGCCTGACGGTGAATTGGCCGAACCTGGGAACTGCAGTTCGCATGGACGGACGTGCCATGGGACAGGAGTGTGCGAATAGCTCTATTGAGCGGCAGTACCTTTAACGATCAGTGCAAACGGCAGGTCCTTCCCTGAATCGAGCTTCAAGACGCTCGAGAAAGTCCAATGGTCCTCCGCATCTTTCGTGAGTGATGTGGCCGATCCCGACGCTTGCGCCAGACTCAGTGGTCCGGGATGGTTGCTTTTGGTAGCCTTTCGGCTTATCTGCACAAGCTCATCAAACTTGAAAACGGCTGCAGGATCGGTATCAACCGCTGCAGGCACCAGCAAAAGGAAGTCCCGGTCGGGCGCCACTCCTAGATGGTTTCCATCATCCGGCATCAGTTCGTAGCGCAGGGTATAGGCCCCAGGCGTAATCGGCTGACCACGAAAATCCGCTGCTGCTTTGGGAAATGAAATCACCCCGATCAGCGTCGATTCGGAAAGTTCCGGGTAGAGCAAACCCTCGCTTTGCTGCTTCGCTGTCTGCGCCGGTACGGCCTTCCTAAGCCAGATATCGCAAATAACGCCGCCGTCTGCAAGCTTCAAGCGGTTGCCATGCGAATCGAGAACCTGGACCACTGCAGCCGGAATACCCAAGTCCGTCGGGGCCGGTCCCAGCGCCTCCACTCCCGCAGTCTGCGCACCGCAGGTTACCCAGAACGTGACCGCCACCGCGAGTATGGAGAGTTGGCGCATGAGATGCGGCTCGCTACAGCGCGAATGTTCCCACAAACGCGCTCCGTTTGCCGTGAAGTTCCCAGTCCGTGTCCAAGCCAGGACCCTGATAGGAATCCGTTATGGCCACGGCAGGCATAGCGTGCCTGGTTTCGGTCAGCGGCGGATAGAAAGTTACCTCATTGCCACAAAGATGGTCGCCTTCGTTAAGGGAACGGGTACGCACGGTAGCGAAGCGTCCTGCGCGAAGCATTGCAACGCCGTGCTTCTCGTGATTGACAGCAAATTCCGTCGGCGCGTAAATGACCTGTTCAACATTTCGGAGCAGCTCTCCAGCCATATGTTGCGCAAAAGCCTTCAATGCTGCGCGTTGGCGATCGTTTGCTTGTTCATCGACAATCAGCACGGCTTGTGCCGGATACGGATCAGCATAAGGATCACCCAGTGTCGCGCGCGCGCGGACAGCAGCCGCCACTGTGAGTCCGTCGAGCGCGACGCCATCCCAAGTGCCGCTCTCAACGTGCCATGCAAGTATGGCCTGATTGCCAACCAGGTTCATCTCGCCATTCGCGAAACACGATCCCGTGTAAATATCCGCGCTGCGGGTTTCCAGATAGTCGCCACGAATCTGCTCGCTAAAGACTAGAGGGCAGAGAACCAGGATAATGAGCAGAAGAGAAAGTTTTCGCATCGCACACCTCTTAGCATATTTTCTCTCATTCTCGGGCATTAAGTGAAATGGCAAACAGGAACTTTCCTCGGGATGGGCTGCCCCAACGCTGTTGTGTAATCAGGTCTCCCAACCGTGTCGTGATACAAAAGATAGCTCCGCTGAAAACGACAAATTCTAATTCGGTGAAATCCATGACATTGCGCACTTGCTGTTTTGTTCTCGTAATGAGCCAGGTTCTATTCAGCCAGGCTGAACAAAACACTGATTTGAAGCCCGCAGATAATTCCTCTGTGCTACTGGGCTACAGCAAAGAAACATCGGAACCAGAAAGAGGCTGGGAGCAAAAGTTTGGGGACCAGGTCGAGAGCAAGAATATCCGCGAGAACATGCGGCGGCTGAGCGCCCGCCCTCACCACGTTGGATCACCCTACGACAAAGACAACGCGGAATGGATCTTGGCGCAGTTCAAGAGTGCCGGCTTCGATGCCAGGATCGAGACGTTCAATGTGTTATTTCCGACTCCGAAGGAGCGCGTCCTGGAGTTGGTGGAACCCAAGAAGTTCAAGGCAAAATTGCAAGAACCGGTTCTGCCAGGCGACCCCACATCCAATCAAACCAGCGAACAGCTTCCAACCTACAACGCGTATTCAGCCGATGGAGATGTAACAGCTCCGCTGGTGTATGTGAACTACGGCAATCGCGAAGACTATGAGCAGCTGGATCGGCTGGGAATTTCGGTAAAAGGAGCGATCGTAATTGCGCGGTATGGAGAGGTTGGCGCGGAATTAAACCTAAAGTTGCGGCTGAGCACGGAGCCATCGGATGCATTATTTACTCCGATCCGCGTGACGGCGGATTTTACAACGGCGATGACTATCCCTCGGGAGGCGGGTGGCCGCGAGATAGCGTACAACGCGGAAGTGTCATGGATACCGACCACCCTGGTGATCCGCTCACCCCTGGAGTAGGAGCAACTGAGCAAGCACATCGCCTGGACATCAAAGACGCAAAAACAATAACCAGGATTCCAGTACTGCCGATTTCCTATTCGGACGCGCTTCCTCTTCTTTCCGAGTTGAAAG
>Ga0075424_100006807_pt1 | contig 11030 bp, 10 predicted proteins | sample SoiMethybrSBSTD3_FD_75301 | JGI IMG/M metagenome (GOLD analysis project Ga0075424, IMG submission 75301) | Bulk soil microbial communities from a Populus tree surrounding site in Tennessee, USA - Soil MetaG P. TD hybrid SBSTD3 | ecosystem: Environmental > Terrestrial > Soil > Tree plantation...
GTCTTTGCGGCGACGCGAAACACGGCGAGCAGCTCTGCGCGCGTCGCCGCCGGCGTGTACGGAAATCCCGCGCCGATGTCGACCGCGCCCTCGCGGACACCGATCTCGATGCGTTTCGCGATCTCGTCGATCTCGGCGGGTGTTGCGGCGCGATAGGCTGCAGGACCCACCGGCATCCGCGCGCCGGAATCATGCATCACGGCCATCCGGACTTTGATGTGGCCGATCGAAATGCCGTAGTTGATGCTCGCGGGTCCGTGCTCGCGGTACCACGTACCGACATCGGCGGTGCCGAGCTCGAGCTCCAGCGCCGTCGTCACCCCGTCCAGCGCATAGAATCGATAGCTCTCGGTTGTCTGCGCGTGGGCGTGCAGGTCGATGAACCCAGGCGCGACGACAAGCCCGCGCGCATCGATCGTATCGCGACCGCTGATTGCATCCGTGGTAATGACGGCGATGCGTCCGGTCTGGAGTCCGACATTGCGAACTGCATCGACGCCCGACGCCGGATCCATGACACGGCCGCCGACAATCACGCGGTCATAGACCGGCGCGCTCGCCTGGAGGAGGAGAAGGAGTCCGATGACCATGGTGGTGCGGGTAAATTACCTTCATCCTATGGCGGACGCCCGGTGTCTCTTCGCGCTGCTGCTGCTCGCACTCGGCAGCGTCACTCCGAGTGCATCCCAGGCCCCGCGGAAGCCGCGCGTCGTCGTCACGACGGACCCCGAGCTCGACGACGCGAACTCCCTCATCCGCTATCTACTGTATAGCACCGATTTCCGGACCGAAGGTCTCATCTACGCAAGCAGTGGGTTTCACTGGAAGGGTGACGGCAGCGGCAAGAAGCTCTCGGTCCCGAACCGCGAGTACTCGCGCTGGGGGCTCAACCTGTGTCCGTGCACGTCGTGGCGCTGGGCGCCCGGCGAGCGGTTCATCGACCGCGCCGTTGAGGCGTACGAGCAGGTCTACGCGAATTTGCGGGTCCACGACTCGACGTACCCAACACCTGGTCGTCTAAAGTCCAACATCTACTGGGGCAACGTCGAATTCGACGGCGACATCTCGAAAGACTCTCCGGGCTCCGATCGGATCCAGGCGTTGCTGCTGGACGACGAGCCGGGACCGCTCTACCTGCTCGCCTGGGGCGGACAGAGCACCATCGCCCGCGCCCTGAAGTCGATCCAGGAGCAGTATGCCGGCACCGCACAGTGGTCGGCGATTTATCAAAAGGTCTCGCGTAAGGCAATCCTCTCAACCTCGGGCGACCAGGACGACACGTACGCGACCTACATCCAGCCCAATTGGCCCGACATCAAGACACTCCCGGCCGGTGCGGGCGGCGTCGCGTTGGGGTACGGCGCTCAAGGAACCGCGAGTGCCGAGAACGTGGCCTACTACACTGCCGCATGGACGCAGGAGAATGTCTCCAGCCGTGGACCATTCGGCGCGCTCTATCGGGTCTGGGGCGACGGGAAGCAGATGGTGCAGGGCGACATCTTCGACTACTTCGGGTTGGCGGGACTCAGCGCCGACTCCCTGAAGGCTCGCGGGTACATCGTGTGGACGCCACCTCGTCCGCAGGGCGAGTTCCTCGGCGAGGGCGACACGTTCACCTATCTGAACCTGCTCGACAACGGTCTCTATGCGTCCGAAGACGCTACGCCCGGCGGATGGGCGGGACGGCTCCCCAGCACCGCGCCCGGCGGAGGCGCAGGGTTCTTCGGTGCGATCAATTCGTATGACGATTTGCTCAGACTGCAGGAGCGAGCCGCCGCCGGCCCACGGCCTGCATCACCCGATCCAAACTTCACACCGGCGGCGCAGAACGATTTCGCGGCGCGAATGCGCTGGTCGGTCACGCCGGCGTACGCCGACGCCAATCATGAGCCTCGGGTCGCGATTCGCGGAAGCTCGCGAGTTTCAGCCGGCCCCGGTGAGACCGTCCGTCTCGAGGGTATTGTTTCCGATCCGGATCGAAACACAATTTCGGTCCGTTGGTGGCAGTGGAAAGGCGTCGGCACATATCCGGGGCAGGTGACGATCGCGACTCCCTCCGCGCTCGCGACGCGCATGCAGGTGCCCGCCGATGCGAAGAGCGGTCAAACAATTCACGTGATTTTGGAGGCGACCGACAACGGCGCGCCCCCGTTGACCCGCTACCAGCGCGTGGTGATCACCGTCAGGTAGCTCGCAGAAACCGCTCGGCGAGCTGCTGCAGTCGCTCATTTCCCTCAGCGCGCGCCCGAGCGAGGATCTGTTCGATCTCCGGTTTCAGCTTCGGCTCGCCCCAGCGGTATCCGGTTGCGAGCTCGGCGCTGTAGGAATCGCCTACATTCGCGCCCTCGAGCAGTGCGATGGCCGCGGCGGCGTCGTAGGTCGGATCGGTGCGCGGAGGGAGGCTGAAGCGGCGCTCGGGGCCGCTCGCGTCTTCTTTGACGAATGCGCGGGACATCCTTAGGGAGCCACCCGCACCGGCGTCGACCGATCTCGCGTGGTCCCATCGCCAAGCTGGCCGTTCCCGTTCATGCCCCAGCAATAGGCTGCGGCCTCGGGGGTGACCACGCAGGTGTGGCCCCCGCCGCTGTTCAGCATTGCGATGCTCAGCGCCCCCAACGCCGGCGTGCCCACGGGTGTCGGCATCAAGCGATTCGTCGTGGTGCCATCACCAAGCTCGCCGCGCGAGTTGCGACCCCAGCAGTACGCTTGGCCGTCGATCGTGACGCCACAGCTGGTCGCAAATCCCGCACTGATGGTGACGAACGTGAGCCCATTTTTGACTGCCACCGGGGTCGTCTGCGTGAGCGACGTCCCGTCGCCGAGCTGTCCCTCCTGATTGTTGCCCCAGCAGTAGGCGGCTCCGGCAGTCGTAATGCCGCACGTGTGGAGGTACCCGGCGCGCACTCGGCCGAATAGAAGCCCGCCGTGCACGCGCGCGGGAGTCGATTGATTGGTGGTTGTGCTGTCGCCGAGTTGGCCGTCGGAATTGTCGCCCCAGCAATAGGCCGTGCCGCCGACGGTGATGGCGCAGGTATGCGCGTACCCGGTGCTCACGCCGGCGAATCTGAGTCCACCAGTAACCAGAACTGGACTCGAGCGCTGGGTCGTTGTGCCGTCGCCCAGCTCGCCGTAGGAATTGGACCCCCAGCAATAGACCGTGGCACTCGTGGTGAGTCCGCAGCTGTGGGTGGCCGATGCGCTCACGGATACGAGCTCGAGCCCGCCGAGCGCCGCGGTAGGCATCGTGCGATTGGTCGTGGTGCCGTCGCCGAGCTCACCTTCGCCGTTGTGGCCCCAACAATACAGCCCGCCAACGGTGGTGACGCCGCACGTATGCCGGAATCCCGCGTCCAGCATGGTGAAGTGCAGGTCCCCCGCGACGCGCGTCGGTGTCAGTCGATCGCTCGGCGTCTCAGTGCCGAGCTGGCCGTCGAAGTTGTCGCCCCAGCAGTAGCTCGCGCCGTCGGTCGTGATGCCGCAGGTGTGCGCGTCGCCGGGGCTAATCGCACCGAAGGTCATGTAGTTCAGCGGGGGCGGCGGCGGAGACGGGAGAGTCTGCATCGGACTGTGCTCATCGCCGCAGGCGCTGAGACTCGCGGTAAACGCGAAGACGGCGATACCACCGAGAACGCGACGACGCATCCTCGTAATGTACCCCATTTCCAAGCGGCGGTTGCTCTACCGCGTCGGTCGGAGTGCCGCCAGGCGCACGACCTTTCCGGCGCGAAAGACGTTCACCGTGATGCTGTCACCCGCCTTCAGCGCGCTCAGATGATTCTGGATCTGTTCGAGTGACGCATTGCTCGCCGTGATCGCAATGCCGCCGACCGAGAGCACGACATCGCCCCCCACCAGGAGATCGTCGTCGCCGATCTTCGCGCGGATCGTTCCGGGTTTGACGCCAAGTAGCGCGGCCGGCGAGCGCGCGGCGACTTGCTGCACCAGGAAGCCGGCCGACTGCGGCAGATTGAACACCTGCGCGAGTGTGTCCTGTAAGAGGACGCCGTCTATGCCGGTCCAAAACGATTTCGACGTGAGCAGGACGCGCTTTGCCACCTTGGACGATATCGCGAAGCCCAGGCCCTCGAACCCGCCGGACTGCGACAGAATCCGGCTGACGATGCCGACGACTTCGCCGTTCATGTTGAACATCGGCCCGCCGGAGTTGCCCATGTTGATCGCGGCGTCGGTCTGAATCATCTCCATGGGTCCGCCGCTGACGATGCCGTCGGACGGGATCCGGCCGCTGATGTGGCCCACCGTCAGGCTGTGATCGAGCCCGTACGGCGCGCCGACGACGATGACCTCGTCGCCGACGTCCAGGCTGTCGGAGTCGCCAACCCGCGCCGGCGTCATGGCCACCGGAAACTGATCGAGCTGCAGCAACGCCACATCGGCGCGCAGCGACGACGCCACCACGTGCGCGGGATAGACCTTGCCGTCGACGAATTGGATAGCGACGCGATCGGCTGTTTGCACGACATGGGCCGCGGTCATGATTTGGCCGTCGGTGTTGATGAGCACGCCCGATCCAAGGCCCGGGATCGTGGTCATTCCCGCCGTCGGGCCTGGCGATAAGCCTCGTTCCAGTGTGCGCACGAGCACGACCGACGGACTGACTTTCCGGAACAGCGCGGACACCTGCTGCGCGGTGAGCGCGGCGGGGGCGGGAACGAGCACCGACGCCGCGGCTCCCGCGACAGCCATGAATGCCAATGGTCTCACGAATCCTCCTATTGGGACTGGGATTTTCACTGGCTGGGAGGGGTCGTAGCAATGAAACCAAGGGGCAAGTAGCGTTATCCCTCCATTCCCCTGGGAGAGTGCCGAGTGTGCGCCATGGATGTCGGCGGAGCGACGTGGCATCGGTGGGAGCAGATGCCGATCGAGCCGGTGAACGAAAAGCTTTCCCGTCGCCTGATTACGGGGGATCAGCTGATGCTCACACACGTGTACTTGAAGAAAGGATGCATCGTCCCGAAGCACTCCCACATGAACGAGCAGTTCACCTACGTCCTGGAGGGTGCGCTCAAGTTTTTTGTGGGAGATGACGATCGCGACGAGGTCGTGGTGCACGCGGGAGAAGTGCTGCATCTCCCGGCCAATGTCCCGCATGAAGCGCACGCCTTGGAGGACACGCTCGACGTGGATGTGTTCTATCCGCCGCGCGAGGATTGGCTCAAGAAGACCGACGCCTACCTGAGACGATAGTCTACCGCAGGGCCTCCGGAATCGGCGGCGTTGCGCCCGGCCGCGAGCAGACATAGGCCGCGACGGCGTTGGCGCGCTCGCTGACTTCGACGAGCGAATGGCCGGTGAGCAGGCCCACGAGGAGAGTGGCGGTAAACGCGTCTCCGGCGCCGACCGTATCGGCGACCACCGTGCGCGGAGCGGCGGATTCGCACGTTTCGTGCGGCGTAACCAGCACGGCACCACTCGCGCCGCGGGTCAGCGCGGCCAACCTGAGCTCGAACCGTTCACACAGCTCGTGGAGTTGGTCGAGTGGGGCCGACGTGCGGAGGTGGCAGAGCTGCGCGACGAGGGGAAGCTCGTCGTCGTTCAACTTGACCGCGTTGGCGAGCGTCAGCGAAGCTCTGATGGTCGCGCTATCGAAATAGATCTGACGCAGGTTGACATCGAACAGGCGCCACGCGGAACGGCGCGTCGCGCCTACCGCGCGGGCGATCGTGGCGCGCGAGACGGGCGCGCGCTGCGCCAGCGTGCCAAAGCAGATCGCGTCCGTGCGCTCGACGAGCGTCGCGACGTTCGCGGTCCAGGGCACGTAATCCCATGCGACATCGGGCTCGATATCGAACGTGGGCTGACCCGTGGCGTCGACGCTGACCCGCACGACGCCGGTGCGATGCTGTACGAGCTGCGCCACGGTGTCGTGATGCACGCCGGCAGCATCGAGCTGGGCCAGCGCGGCGTCGCCGCGCGCGTCGCGTCCAACCGCACTCACCATCCAGGCTTCGGCGCCGAGCGCCGCGGCATGCATCGCGACGTTCGCGGGCGCACCGCCGAAGTGGTCGGCGTCGGGAAAGACGTCCCAGAGCACTTCGCCGATGCCGACGATGACCGGCTTTTCATCGAACTGCATGGAGCTAACCTAGCCGAGAGTTGGAGCGGCATCAAATGCAAGAAGCGCGCATCTTAAAACCACATGTGTGACGCGGTGAATCGCTGGCTGCTCATCGCCGTCCTGGCCGGCCTTGCCGGGTGCATCGACCGCACGCGCGTCAATGAGCGTTGCGAATGGGATCGCGCGGACACCGGTCCCCTCGATCTCACCATCTGGCCGAATCGGCGGCACCTCTACAAGGACGTCGAGCTTGCCGAAGAGCTTGCGATCCGATATGCGGATCGAATCCATCAAGAACGGTTCGGTTCCTATGGCCATGGCGGCCTGATCGACAATGGACGACTGCGCGATAGTTGCATGGCGTCACTCATGGACGCGGTCGCTTCCGTGCACGAGCTGCCGCTAGAACGCGTCGAGCAAGCCCGCGCTCGAGGGTACCGCGACTGGCGCTGGGACGCGGGCGTGCTGGTGTCGTTTGCGTGCCTGTACGGCGTTCTTGTCTGGATCGGCGGCGGAGTGGTCGTGCGGCGCTTTCCGCGCGAGGAGGGGTTGTCGGCGCTGCTGATTCCGCTGGTCGCCTCACTCCCCGTGGCGAGGCCGCCAAGAGTCCCTGGCCGGCACATACCGTCGCGCTGTTACTGGCCGGCGCGGCGATTTTTCTTTTAGCGATCGCGCTGCGGCACGTTGTGAGGCCCCACAGCAGGTCCCTCGGATGACACCGATGCGAGTTTTGCTGCCTGGATTCGCGCTCCTGATTGGCGCCGCGCTATCGGGCCCGCCCCCACAGGGGCGCGTCGTGGCGATCACCATCGACGATCTCCCCGCGGTCGCGGCGTCCACCGATGATTGGGCGGTCGTGACCGATCATATTCTGGCGACGCTGCACGACTACCATGTGCCCGCGGTCGGCTTCGTCAACGAGAACAAGCTGTATGTCGAGGGGACGCTGGATTCCGCGCGGGTCGCGTTGCTGTCGGCATGGCTCGCCGCTGGTCAGGAGCTCGGCAACCATACCTTCGCGCATCGTTCGGCCAACGCGACGCCGCTCGCCGAGTATCTCGCGGGCATCACGCAGGGCGAGACCGTGACGCGGGAGCTGGCGCGCCGTGCCGCCCGGCCGTTTCGCTATTTCCGCCATCCTCAGCTCCACACCGGTCGCTCGCTCGCGTATCGCGACAGCGTGACGCGGTTTCTCGCCGCGCACGGCTATACGGTCGCGCCGGTCACCGTCGACAATCAGGAATGGGTGTATGCGCGGGCCTATATGTTCGCGAAGCACCGTGGTGACTCGGCGCTGACTCGCCGGATCACCCGAGCTTACCTGCAGCATCTCGACGCAGCCTTCACGTATTCGGAAGGGCTGTCGCAGCGGCTGTTCCGGCGAGACATCCCGTTGGTTCTGCTGTTGCACGCCAACGAGCTCAACGCCGATCATCTCGGCGAGGTGCTCGGCCGGTTACACGCGCGCGGATATCGGTTTGCATCGCTGCCGGAGGTGGTGGCGGATTCGGCCTACCGTTCTCCCGATACGTATGTGGGACCAGCGGGGATGTCGTGGCTGATTCGGTGGGCCCAGACACGCGGCATCGAGATTCCGAACGAGCCGCGCGAAGAGCCGTGGATCAGCGAGCTGGCGGCGCTCCTCGCCCCCTAATGACAACGGCGCCCTCGAGAGAGGGCGCCGTCTTACATCGTACCGCGGTGGCTTAGAGCTTGACGACGTTCTGCGCCGCCGGGCCCTTCTGGCCCTGCACGACGTCGAACTCCACGCGCTGGCCTTCGGACAGCGACTTGTAGCCCTCCGCCTGAATGGCGGTGTGATGCACGAAGCAGTCCTTCTCGCCGTTCTCGGGCGTGATGAAACCGAACCCCTTCGCATCGTTGAACCACTTCACGGTACCTGTGATACGTGCCATCTGATGAAACTCCTGTTACTGAACTGTTCCCGACGTCGCGCGGTGTCGCCATGCGGCGAAAGCGCGAACTGTGTAGCCGACGCCGGTCGAGTCCACGTCCAGAAAGCACAACGAGGACCGGAGACGTGCTCAGGTCCTCGATCGGTCACTGGCTGTGTCACTCGCGAAGAACGATCGCCCGCCAGGGGCCGAAAGTCAAGCGGCAGGCTGTTTCTGAGAGGGAAAACGTCGCTCAGCTCGCGAGTCCCAACCGCCGCTGAATCTCCTCGAGCGGCACACCCTTGGTTTCCGGCACCATCGTCAGCACCCACACGAGCTGCAGCGCCATCATGCCGCAGAAGAAGAGGAAGATGGTGCCAGGCGCGAGCCGGCTCACCATGAGCGGGAACACCGTGGTGAGCAGCGCGGCGAATACCCAGTGCGTCGTGCTGCCGAGCGACTGGCCGGCCGCGCGGTAGGTGTTGGGAAAGATTTCGGAGATCAGCACCCAGATCACGGTGCCCTGGCCGATCGCGTGCGCCGCGATGAAGGCAAAGATGCAGGCGGGCACGATGGCGACGTGGCCGGTATAGAATGCCCACGAGCAGAGCCCGAGCGACGCGATGTAGCCAAGCGAGCCGATGAGTAGCAGCGTGCGCCGGCCGAGCCGGTCGATGAGCCAAAGGCCGACGAAGGTGAAGATGAGGTTGGTGATGCCGATGCCGACCGACTGCAGCAATGCGGCCTGTGCCCCGAGGCCCGTCATGCCGAAGATGCGCGGCGCGAAGTAGAGGATCGCATTGATGCCGGAGAGCTGGTTGAAGAAGGCCACGAGGAACGCGAGCGCGATGGGCAGGCGCAGCCGCCATGACCAAAATCCCGAGTCCCCACCGCCGGCTGTCCTCACCCCCTGACCCCCTCTCCCCTTCGCTACGCTCAGGGCAGGCTCTTCGGAAGAGGGGGAACTCGCGCGCATGCTCAGCCAGAGCGGGCTCTCGGGGATACCGAGACACATCACCATATAAATGAGGGACGGGATCGCGGCGACGCCGAGCATCCAGCGCCAAGCGTCGGTGCCGAGTCCCGAGAGCGCGGCGTTCGAGGCGAACGCGATCACGATGCCGAGCACGATGTTGAACTGGAACATGGCGGCGAGCCGGCCGCGCCGGTCCGGCGGTGCGATCTCGGAGATGTAGAGCGGCGCGGCGACGGTGCTGATGCCGATGCCGACGCCGCCGATGAAGCGCGCGATGATAAAGAGCTCGACGTTCGGCGCCAGCGCGGAGCCGAGTGCTGAGACGAGGAACAGCGCGCCGACGGCGAGCAGGGTCGGGCGGCGGCCAAAGCGATCGGCGGGCCATGAGCCGAGCAGGGAGCCGAGCACGGTGCCGTAGAGCGCGGCGCCCATGGCGAAACCGTGCACGCCGGGGCTCAGGCCCCACAGGTGCTGAATCGTCTGCTCGGCGCCGGAGATGACGACGGTGTCGAAGCCGAACAGGAAGCCGGCGAGGGCGGAGGTGAGGGAGTAGTAGAAGAGTCGGTCCGCGGGGCGGGCGACGGGTGTCGAAGTAGGCACGGATCAAAGAATGAAGCTGTCCGACGCGTTGCGCGAGAGTCGGAGAGGCTTCCTCACGGACGGTTCACGGGCCGTTCATCGGTGTCGCGGTATTGTCCGGCACGGTTACGATAGGAGGTCCCGTGCTATTCCCACTGCTCGCCGGCTTAGTCGCCCTCCTGATGTATTGGTTTCTGCTTCGACGCTGGATGAATCGTTGGGGTGCGAGTCCGGCCGATCTGGCGCGCGTCATGGCCGGCGACTGGCTGCTCGACGATTGGACGTACTCCGGGACGCTGGCCGTCGCGGTGCACGCGCCGTCGGAAGCGATCTGGCCTTGGCTCGTGCAAATCGGCTATCAGCGGGGCGGGCTTTACAGCTACGACTGGCTCGACCGCCTGTTCGGTTATCTGGATCGTCCGAGTGCCACGCGCATTCTGCCGGAGTTTCAGCACCTCGCCGTGGGCGACAGGATTCCCCTCGGCGTAGGACCTAGTTGGCCCGTGGCGGTTGCGGAGCCATACCGCGCGCTCGTGTTGGACATGCGGAACATGGGCGGCATCGACTGGGTGTGGCAGTTCGGTCTTTATCCCGTCGACGCGTACCGCACGCAACTCGTCTCGCGCAGCCGCGTGCGCGCGCGCACACGCTGGGCGCGGCTGCTCACGTATGCGATCGAGCCCGCGGGATTCCTGATGACGCGCCGAATGTTGCTTGGGATTCGACAACGGGCTCAAGGTGCCGTCAGGCCCGACTCGGCGTGCCCCCCTTTCCAGATCACGACCGCATCATAGCCATAGATCGTTCGCACGACGTCCGCATTCCAGCTCTCGAGGCCCCGCATGGCGAGGCGCCGCAGTGGCCGCAGGTCGATCACTTCGTGACCGGTCGCATTCGCATTTGATAACACGCGCGTGAGACGCTGGTCGCCGGCTTTGAATTCGTCGAACTCGTCGCTCGACACCGGGGCGAAGCCTGCTCCGCCGAGGACCGCCTGATACGATCCAGGACCCGGGAGCACGAGGATGTGAAACGCGCGCTCGCCCGTGAGCGCCGCTACCTCATCCGCCATGGTGCCGAGATCGAAGGCGTTGACGTAGTTGGCGCCGCGGATCATGTGGTTGTAGCCGAATTTCATCAGGATCTTGGCGGACCCTGTCCGCACGAGATCCGCCAGGTTACTCCGGAACCATTGCGCGCGACGCTCCGCGTAGGGCCATGCGCCGCCGGCCCGCTCCGCTGTTTCGATGGCCAGCGATGCCTCGAGCGTCCGCAGCACCGCGTCGGTCTCGCGGTCCGGATTCGGCCAGGCGGCGCGCAGCGACGACGCCAGGGCAGAGTCCTGCGATAGAAAGAACAGGTCATCCGGGTTGTGCGTCTGCGCGTTTTTCGCCCCCGCGTTGGTGGACGCGTCCTTGAGACGCGCGAACGCCGCTCGCGCGCCTGCGGGGACCTTGGGCTCGAGCTTGGAGATCAGATAGCGATCGTTGAAGATCTC
>Ga0075424_100006809_pt1 | contig 11030 bp, 11 predicted proteins | sample SoiMethybrSBSTD3_FD_75301 | JGI IMG/M metagenome (GOLD analysis project Ga0075424, IMG submission 75301) | Bulk soil microbial communities from a Populus tree surrounding site in Tennessee, USA - Soil MetaG P. TD hybrid SBSTD3 | ecosystem: Environmental > Terrestrial > Soil > Tree plantation...
CAGGGAGGAACTGGAGACGCCGACGTCACCACGTCCACCACGGGCGCCGACTTGGATCCCGACGGCTATACCATCGTGGGGGACGAGAGCGTGTTCCGACCGATCGGCGTGAACGCCACGGTCCGCTTCTCCGGCGTGCCGGCCGGCGACCACGTGGCGCGCCTCGCCGGCGTGGCGTCCAACTGCACGGTGAGCGGGCCCAACCCCCGGACGGCGACCGTCGTGGCGGGCGCCGTGATTACCGTCCAGTTCGCGGTGAGCTGCGCGGCGTTGCCTCCCCCACCGCCGCCACCGCCACCGCCGCCTCCCCCGCCTCCCCCGCCTCCAACACAGACACGGATCACGGGGCTCGGAGCGATCGGACCGGGCACGGCGACGCCCGGTGGGGACCGGCGGACGTTCGACTTCGACGTGACTGACACACCAGGAGGCCGCCTGCGCGCCACAGACTGGAGCATCGTCCGCTCAAACGGAACGGCCGCGAGCGCGACCCTCGATCCGGTCGCGGACCCGGCCACGGCCATCACCTCGTTCACCCGGACTTCCACCGTCTGCGGGACATTCGGGGGAACCGCCCGGCTCGATACCGGCGAGCTGGTGGGCATCGCGATCGACGCGTGCGACAACGCCAACCCCGGGACCGGGCGCGACTCCATCACCATCCGTGTGCCGGCGCTGGGCTACGTGTCGTCGGGGACCCTCACCGAGGGCGACATCGCCTTGAGCACGAGCAGTACGCAACCCTAGCCGGGCCAGAAGCGGCGAGCCAACTCGGCGGTGCGCGGATCGGCCGGGACGCTCGCTCCGTCGAGCGACGCGATCGGCACGATGCCGCGCACCGCGTTCGTGAGGAACAGGCTCTTTCCCGCCAGCGCCTGCTTCCGGTAACGGCCCTGCTCCGCGCGCTCCACCAGCTCGAGGGCCCGCGCGCGACCGACTCCGGGCAGGATCCCGAGGTCGAGCGCCGGGGTGTGCAGCAGCGCGCCGTCCCACCAGAACACGTTCCAGGCGGTGCCTTCCGCCACCCACCCCTCGGGGGTGACGAGCAGCGCGTCCTCGGCCTCCGCCACCTCGGCTTCTCGACCGGCATCCGTGAAGCAATCCCGCTCGGTGGTCTTGTGGGGATACGGCTGGTGCGGCTCGGACGCGGTGATCACCGTCGGCGCTCCAGGCAGTGGCGGCTCGCGCACCGTCAGGCTGGCCCGGCCGCCGCGCACTTCAACTCGCAGCACCGCATCGCCCGTGCCCGCAAACGGCTTCACCAGCGCGGCGACATCCTGGGAAGGCTTGGGGAGCCCGAGCTCGCCGAGCGAGCGCTCCAGACGCGCCAGATGCCGCTCGAGGAACGGGATGCGCCCATCGCGCACCCGCATGGTTTCGAGCAGCCCGTAGCCGGCGTTATCCACCGGAGCTCTCCCTGTGCCGCTTCCCGGGCCCGTTACGGGTCGTCACCCGTCTTTACCGGGAGCTCTACCCGCTCGGACCACTCCGTGAACGAGCCGTCGTACACTCGGACGCGCGGGTAGCCCAGCAGGTTATGCAGCGCGAAGTACACGTGGCTCGACTCGAGACCGCCGTTGCAGTAGGCGATCACCGTCTTGTCGGAGGTGATCCCTTGCGCCGCGTAGCCGGCGCGCAAGTCGTCTCGGGACTTCCACACGGTCGCGAAATCAACCTTGGTCAGGTCGCCCTGCCAGGAATGATTGATCGCCCCCGGGATGTGGCCACGCCGCAGCTGCGCCCCCGCGCGGCCGGCATACTGGTCGGGGTTGCGCGCATCGACGATGACGACGTCGCGCGCGTTCACCGCCGCCCGCACGTCATCGAGCGTCGCCCGGTCCGGCGTGAATGCGGTGGGCGCGAACGCGGTCGGCTCGATGGCAGGATAGCGGCGCGTGACCGTCCGGTTCTCGAGGCTCCACTTCCCGAACCCGCCGTCCAGGACATACATCGACGGGTGCCCCAGTCCCGCGAGGATCCAGGCGAGATAGGTCGCGTCGATGTCGCGCGTCTCGCCCGCGCTATAGATCACGACCGGCCGGTCCGGCCTGAGGCCGAGCCGCGAGAACAGGGCCGTGTACGACACGAGGCCGAGCAGCTTGTTCGGCACACCGCGCTCGGCGGCCCGCAGCTCCTCGGCGTGCAGGTATACCGCTCTGGGGAGATGCGCCTCGAGATACCGTGTGATGTCGTCGCGCACGTCGATGACGCTGACGTTCGAGTCACGGCTTGCGAACAGGGCCGCGAGCTCACCCGTGGAGATCAGTCGCGGCGCCTGCACCAACAGGGCCAGCCACGCCAATAGCATCGTCAGGGCTCCAATCCCATGATTTCCTTCTCGACCTCGAGATACACTCGATTCGCGTTGCGCCGCTCGCGCGAGCGGAGCGACACCGGACGCCCTTCGTCGGCCGGAGGGAGCGAGTCGAGCGCGCGGTTGAGCGAGCGGTGCCGCTCGATGGCTCCGCGCATCGCAGCGCGCAGCCGCACCATATACTCGCGCGTCCGGGAGATCAGCGCCTGGGGGTCGGCCGGAATCGCTCCGTGGCCCGGCACGGCGATCCGCGGCGCGAGCGCCGCGAGCGCGTCGAGCGCCGCGAGGAGCCCCTGCCCGCTGCCGTCCACAACCATCGTCACGCCGTCCTCGATCAGCAAATCGCCCGCGAACAGCACGCGCTCGGTGGGGAGCCACACGATCACGTCTCCCGCCGTATGAGCACCCCCCGGCCGGCGCCAAGGGTGCGTGATCACGATCGTCTTCCCGCCGAGCCGCAGCGTATCGGACGTGAGGACCGCACGGTCGGGCACGTCGGCGTAGGCGAACCCGACCATTTGCTCCTTCCCGACCACGAGCGTCCAGGCCGATTCCGCCGCCTCACGGCTCTGTTCGTCGACGCCCGTCGCCACGTCGGGATGGGCGATCACCCGGGCGCCCGCCCGGCGCAGCACCACCGCGCCGAAATGATGATCGGGATGGTGGTGCGTCAGCACCAGCCACCGGATCGGCTCGCGCGTGACGGCGCGGATGGCCCGCACCAGCTGCTCCCCCTGCGCGGGACTCGCCAGCGCATCGATCACCACGACACCGTCGCCGGTCACGATGAAGCCGGCGTTCGGCCGCCCTTCCGAACCGCGGCTTGAGTCACCGAGCACGACATAGACGCCGGAGGCCAGCTGGCGGACGGGGAGCTGCTGCGAGCTGAGCGGGACGACAACGAAAGACGTCACGCAAAGGCGTAGCACAAAGGCGTCACGCAAAGACGTCTCTATGCCAGGAATCTGATGTCCACCGTCTGAGTAAAGACGCCGCCCGTATTGTCCTTCCACGTGAACGCCAGCGGGGCTTCGCGATCGGCTCGCAAGGAAAACTCGACGAACGGATCGCGGCTGATGCCGGAGCTCCACACGAAATGCGCCGCCTCCTGGTCGCCGTACGTCACACTGACGTCGTTGATGAAGTGGGCGGGGATCGGCTTCCCCTCCGCGTCGCGGAACAGCCCCGTGGCCATCGGGTGCTCGACCAGGGCCCGGACGTCGATGACGTCGCCACGGCGAATCCCCGTGGGGACGAGTATCCGGGCCGCGCCCAAGTCGATGGTCATCTCAGCCGCACCCGTTCACGGTGACGCGCACATCGGCCGCCGCGCCCCACAGCGCGCCGTCCGACGTCTCGACGATGGCCCGGACGGGCGACGTCATTCGCATCTTGATCCGCGTGCTGACGAACGCCTGGCCGATCTGCGGGGTGAGCCGGAACTCGGCGAGGTGGATATCGGGGTTGTTGTCCACCAGGACGTGCACCGCCTTGACGTAGCGGTCGGTGGCCATCGGCAGGTCGGACTCGATCATCACGGGAACGACACGCCCGTCGGCCGCAACCGTGGGCACGTCCAGCTGGACGTGGCCGGCCTGAATCTGGCGGTCGCCGAACAGCTGCTTCAGCACCTGTTGCACCTTCCACGGGATGTCGTCGACGGGCCGGGGTCGTGCCAGGGCGCTGAGGCGACGCGCGGCGAGCGCCAGGAACGCGAGACCGAATGCGTGGAGGAATGAGCGGCGCGAGAACCCCGACATACGGTTACAACATTAGGAAGCCCCCAACCCCCCGGCAAGTTTGCCTATTGGGACCCCGTTTCACATTTTGTGACCCCCTGCAACACCGAGGACGCCATGCGATCGCTGCCCCTGACCATCACCGTGCTCGGCCTCACCCTCGCGGCGGGGTGCACCCGAACCACGCGGACCGTGCTGGTCGTCCCCGAAGCCCGTTCCGAGGGCGGCCCGAGCACGGCCGCGATACTGGGCGTGCCGCCGGGGCATCTGCCGAAGCGCGGCCAGTGCCGCGTGTGGATCCCCGGCGTCCCGCCCGGCAGGCAGCCCCGGCCGAAGTCTCGCTCCTGCGAGGGGATCGCGGCTGCCGCGCCCGCGGGCAGCTGGATTCTCTACCGCCCCACGGCGGACCGGAAGATCGTGCACGTCAGGGTCGTGGATGAGCGGCGCCCCGGCGTGATCATCCGCATCAGGGTATTCGAGGCCGAGAGCGGCAGGTTTGTGCGGGAGGAGAATCCATGATGCGTCAAGCGACAAGGCGTCACGCGACGACGTCAGGCAGAGACGTCTCGCGAAACCGTTGGCACACGGCTTTGCGCGACGCCTCCGTGCTACGCCTTTGCTTGACGTATTTCAGTGCAACGCTTCTTGCCCTCTCCTGCTCCCACGCGCCACCCGAAGGCTTCGCTCCCGACCCCGGCCTGGTCGCACAAATCCGGGACATTCGGATTGTGACCACGTACGCGCGCGCCTGCCCCGGCGCGGTGATCCCGACGTCCTACGAAGCGGTGCTCATGGACGGCTCTCGGGTGCCGTTCGCCCGCTCCTATGACAAAAAGCACCCGCCGCGGCTGCACGTGATTTTTCTCGACCGCACGAGTCCCGAGGCGGTCACGCAGCAGGACGGCGACTGGGTGACGGAGGCGGATCCGCTGCCTACCGCGACGACGGGCTTCCGGCTGACGGCCACGCTGCAGGCCAAGCCCAGCGTCACGAACACGGTGGTCATCCCTCCCGACTACCGGTGCATGCCGCACACCTTCGCGTTCTCCGGTGAGCCAGGCGGTCCGGGCGAAGCGGGAGAGCCCGGACCGGACGCCACGGTACGGCTCGCAGTGTTGCGCTCGCCGTTCTACGACAAGCTGTTCGTGGCCGGCATCCAGGTGGGGGTCGCGCCCCCCTTCTACGTGCTGCAGGACGCCAACGCCGTGCCGCCCGCCGACTGGTTGGTGCTCGAGTCGCGCGGGGGCCGGGGCGGCACCGGCGTCGCGGGAGCGAAGGGCACCGATGGGTCCGCCGGAGCCGCCGGCTGTCCGGCGCAGCCCGGGGCGCCCGGAGGGAACGGCGGCACTGGCGGGCCGGGAGGCTCGGGCGGACACGGCGGGCGGATCACCGTGATCGTGCCGGCCGATAATCCGTTCCTCGCAGGGATCGTGGCGGCCCGAAGTCCGGGAGGCGCCGGCGGCCCAGGCGGGCCGGGCGGCCCGGGTGGGAAGGGTGGCAAAGGTGGCCAGGGAGCCACGGACGCGAACAACCGGCGCTGCGCCGACGCGGTGGACGGAGCGCCCGGCCAGGGCGGGAGCGCCGGCCCAACCGGCAGCCAGGGAGCACCGGGGCCACGGACCATCGTGGTCACCGCGCCGACCAGGGAGATTTTCGGCGTGCAGGTGCCGCCCGAGCTGGGCTCGCTATTGGAGCGGCTGCAGCGGAGGCCGTAAGACAGTTGCAAGCCGCAAGCCTCAAGGCGCAACCGGTGGCTACGACTTGCGACTTTCGCCTTGCGGCCGTTTCTACCGGACCACCAGATGCGAGTACTGCAGGAAGTTCTCGACGACCAGCTCGAATTCGTCGCCCTCCGAGATGGCGGGCAGGGGCGTCTTCCAGGACGTTCTGCCCGCGACGGGGTCCGCCACGAGTGTCACACTCCCCGCCCCGCTCAGAAAGTCCGCCGGGATCATGAAGTCCACGGTGCTGTTGGTGGTCACCGTGCCCAGGCGCATCCACATCGTCCCCCGGACCACGTAGATTCTGACGTCCGACCAGTTACTGTTGGTGACGCGCAGCGCGACCGGAAGTCGCGGCTCGGCGGGGGAAGGCGGGGAGGCGGCCGCGCCAGCGTCGGGCTTGTGGCGGGCGCACCCGGTGGTCGCGAGCGGATGAAAAGCACACCAGGCGATCGCTAGGAGCCGCGCCAAACGGATCGGGGACTGCGTCATCGGGTCGCTCGCGTCGCTTCCCAGCCCGTAACATACTGCACCGCACGGCATCCAGCGAAGGGATCGGCATGTCCGGGTCGTACGACATCATCATCGTCGGGGCGGGCCACAACGGTCTGGTCACCGCCGCCTACCTCGCCCGCGCCGGGAGGCGGGTGCTGGTGCTCGAGCGCCGCCACGTGGTGGGAGGCGCGTGCGTGACGGAGGAGCTGTGGCCGGGCTTCAAGGTGTCCACCGCTGCCTACGTGAACAGTCTGCTGCGGCCGGAAATCATCCGCGATCTGGAGCTGCCACGCCACGGATTCGAGCTGCTGCCGCGTAGTCCCTCGTCGTTCACGCCTTTTCCGGACGGACGCTTCCTGCTGATGGGGCCCGACAAGCAGCTGACACAGCAACAGGTCGCCAAGTTCTCCGAGCGGGACGCGCAGGCGTTGCCGCGCTACGAAGCGATGCTCGAGCGCGTAGCGGACTTCATCGAGCCAACCCTGCTTCAGACCCCTCCCAATCCCTGGTCATTCCGGCCCAGGAACTTGGCACAGCTCGCGGGGCTCGGGTGGCGGTTTCTGAAGCTGGGGCGGGAGGGCCCGGCCGCGCTCGAGATCCTGACGGGGGCCGCGCGGCCGATCCTCGACCGCTGGTTCGAATCGGAGCAGCTCAAGATCGCGCTCGCGACCGACGCGATCATCGGCGCGATGGCGTCGCCCTCGATGCCGGGCACGGCGTACGTGCTGTTCCATCACGTGATGGGTGAATGCAACGGCGTGCGGGGCATGTGGGGCTACGTGCGCGGCGGGATGGGCGGGATCTCGCAGGCGCTCGCGTCCGCGGCGCGGGCGCGCGGCGTGGAGATCCGCGTGAACAGCCCGGTGGCGAAGATCGTCACCCGCCGCGGCCGCGTGAAGGGCGTGGCGCTCGAGGACGGGACGGAGTTCCAGGCCAAGAAGGTCGTCTCAAACGCCGACGCACACGTCACGTTCCTTCAGCTGCTCGAGCTGCAAGAGCTGGAGCCCGAGTTCGTTGCCGCCGTCAAGCACATCGACTACGCGAGCGCGTCGCTTAAGATCAACGTCGCGCTGTCGGAGCTCCCGGACTTCACCGCCGTGCGCGGCAGCGGCCTCCCGCCCAACGGACACCTGCGCGGCACGATCCACCTGGCGCCGACGCTCGACTACATCGAGCGGGCGTACGACGACGCCAAGTACGGGCGCCCGTCGGCGGATCCGATTCTCGAGTGCACCATTCCGTCGGTGGTGGACACGACCGTCGCGCCATCCGGCAAGCACGTCATGTCGTTTTTCGTGCAGTACGCGCCGTACCAGCTGCGCAGCGCGTCGTGGGACCAGCTGAAGGACCAGTTCGCTGATCGCTGCTTCGACATCCTCAACGAATACGCCCCGAACTTCAAGCGCTCGGTGATCGATCGGCAGGTGCTCTCGCCGCTCGATCTGGAGCGCCGCTTCGGCCTCACGGGTGGCAACATCTTCCAGGGCGCCATGACGCTGTCCCAGCTCTTCTTCCTGCGCCCGCTGCCCGGATACGCCGACTACCGCACGCCCATCAAGGGGCTGTACCTCTGCGGCTCGGCGACGCACCCGGGCGGCGGCGTCATGGGCGCGTGCGGATACAACGCCGCACGCGAGATCCTGCGGGACCGCTAGTCCATTGCCTTCTTGGCGGTCGGCGGCAGCAGTCCGTTCAGGCGCAGGTAGATCGCCATCTGGCTGTAGTGGTCCGCCCAGTCGGCGACGGTGATCAACCCCGCCATCGCCTTCGTGACCTTGCGGCCGCCGAAGAAGTCGATGCTGTCGCCCAGCTGCGCGTCCTGGATTTGGGCCAGGACGGTCTCGCAGAACTTGAACGACTCCTTGAGGCCCGCCACGAGCTTGTCCTTGGGGTCCGTCCCCGCGAACTTGCTCGCGTCCGGCTGCTTCATGCCGGACGTCGCGCTACAGAGATAATTGTTCCCTTCCCTGATCAGGTGGGCGACCACGTCCCCGTAGGTCATCTGGGCGGGTGTGGGCTTGTACCCGTACTTGTCGGCCGGCATCTCCTCCGCGGCCTCCACGATGTTCTTTGTCTGGCGCTGCGCCAGGGCCCGGATGCCATTGCTGACCGGGTTCTGGGCGGCGATCAGGGTCGGGAGGGCGCAGACGGCGAGCAGCGTGATTCCAAGCGTGGATCTCATCCTTGAATCTCCTGTGAAAGGCGTGGTGGCGGCCGCCGAATTCTGCATCGGAAACCCCCTGACGTCCAGGCTAGATTGCAGCATGCGCCCCTTCACCGCATCCACGCTGCTCTGGGCTCTCGCCATCCCCGCTTCCACCGCCGCCCAGTCGAACGCCGAGCGGGTGGCCAACGACGCGTACACCCCGTCCCACGACTACGACCTCGTGCACCAGCGCATCGAGGTCCGGAACTTCGACTGGGACTCGACGTCGCTCGACGGCCGTGTGACGACCACCCTGGTGGCGCTGCGCCCGGGACTGGACTCGGTGATCCTCGACGCGGGCAAGCGGCTGGCCGTGTCGCGCGTCGTCGATGCCCGCGGAACGACCCTCCGCAGCGCCGCTCACGGCGACACACTCGTGGTGTACCCGGCGCGCCCGCTCGCTTTCCGTGACACGCTGCGCTTTTCGATCGACTACCACGCGCGCATCGACAACGGCCGCGGGTTGACGTTCATCGAGCCCGAGGGCCGGGAGCACCGGCCGCAGCAGATCTGGAGCCAGGGCGAGGACGACGACAACCACTTCTGGTTTCCGACGTACGACTTCCCCAACGACAAGATGACCTGGGAGCTCGTCGCCACCGTGCCGCGGCCGTACACGGTGATCTCGAACGGCCGGCGGGTGGCCGATCGGCCCAATCCCGACGGGACGCATACCGTCACCTGGCGCCAGGACCCGCGCAGCGCGACCTACCTCGTGTCGCTCATCGTCGCGCCGCTCGTCCGGCTGGCCGATACGTGGCGCGGTATTCCGGTGGAGTACTACGTGTACCGCGCCGACTCGAGTCGCGCCCGCCGGCTGTTCGGCGTCACCCCGGACATGATGGAGGTCTACTCCCGCCTGACCGGCGTCCGCTACCCCTGGGCCAAATACGCCCAGACCACGGTCGCCGATTTCTTCGGCGGGATGGAAAACGTGAGCGCGACCACGCTGATCGACTGGCTGCCCGACGAGCGCGCGTATCTCGACCGGCCGTGGTACCAGTGGATCCTGATTCCCCACGAGCTGGCCCACCAATGGTTCGGCGACTACGTGACGCTCGAGAGCTGGGCCAACATGTGGCTCAACGAGGGCTTCGCCGAGTTCCTCCCGGGGCAGTACTGGGGCGTGAAGCTCGGGCCACGGGTCGAAGACGACTATTACCTCGACGAGTACCGCCAGTATCTCGAGATCGACCGGCGGCGCCGGATGCCGCTCGCCGCGCTCGGCTCGAACAACGTGTATCCCAAGGGCGCCCTGGTGCTGCGCATGCTCCAGCGCCATCTGGGTCCCGAGCGGTTCTGGGCGTCGCTGCACCTGTACCTCACCCGGCACGCCCTGGGGAACGCGACCTCCGACGATCTGCGCCAAGCCGTACTCGACGCGACCGGGGAGAATCTCGACTGGTTCTGGAGCCAGTGGGTGTACGACGCGGGGCACCCCCGCTACGCCGTGACGGCGGCCTACGACACGTCGGCGCGCAAGCTGACCCTCACGGTCAAGCAGACACAGACGGACTCAGCGAAGGCCGACAGCACCGGCCCGGCGTTCGAGACTCCGAAGGTGTTTCGCATGCCGGTGACGATTCGCGTGGGGACCGCGGGCGGGGACGTCGTGCGGCGGACCGAGCTCGCCGCCCGCGAGCAGACGATCGAGATCCCCGGGCTCCGTGGGGCGCCGACGATGGTGGTGTTCGACGACGGCAACACCATTCTCAAGGAGCTCACGTTCGACCAGCCCACGCCCTGGCTCGCCACTCAGCTCAAGCGGGACCCGGATCTCTGGAACCGCCAGTGGGCGATCGAGCAGCTGGCGCAGCGGCCGGCGGACGCGGCGGCCGTGGCGGCGCTCGCCGAGGCCGCGACCGGGGCCGACTACTTCCGCACCCGCGCCGGGGCCGTCGAGGCGCTGGGTGAGCTACCCGGGGCGAGCGTCGCGGCGCCGCTCGCGGCCGCCCTGCGTGACACGTCAGCGCAGGTGCGGCGCGCCGCTATCGCGGCCCTGGGCCAGCTCGGCGGCGCACGGGCAGCCGAGCTCGCACGCACCACGTTCCAGACGGACCCGAGCTACGAGGTGCGGGCCGCCGCCCTCATCGCGCTCGTGCGGGCCGACTCCACCGCGCGCGACAGCGCCATCGCCTGGGGCCTCGCTACTCCCTCGTACCAGGACGTCATCCAAGAGGCGGCCTACCGAGTCATCGCGCAGACGGGTGATACGGGCGCCATCCCGCGCCTCGAATCGCTGCTCGCCACGCACCGCTTCGCGGCCCATGTCCTGGCGGCGCTGGCGAGCCGCGGCAGCGCCCATGCGCTCGACGTGCTCGCCGCGCATCTGAACGACGATCGCCGGGCGGTGCGGCGCTGGGTGGTCGAGGCATTCCAGTTCACGTTGCCCCGTCCGCTCGGCATCCCGCGGTTACAGGCCGTCGTTGACACGCTCAAGTATCCGGACACGCGGAAGGACGTCCAAACCGCGCTGCAGCAGCTGCAGAAACCAGGCGCGGACGACGAGTAGTAGCGTTACGGCGTTGGCGCGACCCGGGCGGCCAGCCGGCGCT
>Ga0075424_100006812_pt1 | contig 11029 bp, 7 predicted proteins | sample SoiMethybrSBSTD3_FD_75301 | JGI IMG/M metagenome (GOLD analysis project Ga0075424, IMG submission 75301) | Bulk soil microbial communities from a Populus tree surrounding site in Tennessee, USA - Soil MetaG P. TD hybrid SBSTD3 | ecosystem: Environmental > Terrestrial > Soil > Tree plantation...
CGACCCCTACGATCCGGCCGAAGTCGGCCTCGCCGACGGCGGCAAGTCGCGCCGCCTGACGAGCCTCAACGAGGAGCTGCTCAGCCAGCGCGAGCTCGGCAAGGTCGAGGAAGTGTGGAGCACGACCGCAGCCGACGGCCGGCGCGTGCAGAGCTGGCTGATCCGCCCGCCGGGCTATGACCCCGCGAAGAAGTATCCACTCGTCCTCGAGATTCACGGCGGCCCGTTCGCCAACTACGGCCCGCGGTTCGCAGCCGAGCTGCAGCTCTACGCCGCGGCCGGCTACAACGTGCTCTTCTCGAACCCGCGCGGCAGCACGAGCTACGGCGAGGAGTTCGGCAACCTCATCCACCACGCCTACCCGGGCCGCGACTTCGACGACCTGATGGGCGCCGTCGACGCGGCGGTCGCGCGCGGCGGCGTCGACGGCGGCCGGCTGTTCGTGACGGGCGGGAGCGGCGGCGGCGTGCTGACGGCGTGGATCGTCGGGACGACCGACCGGTTCCGTGCCGCCGCGGTGCAGAAGCCGGTGATCAACTGGGCGAGCTTCGTGCTGACGGCGGACCAGGCGAATTTCTTCTACAAGTACTGGTTCAGCGCGCCGCCCTGGGACGACTACCAGGCGTACTGGATGCGCTCGCCGCTCTCGCGCGTCGGCAACGTCAAGACGCCGACGATGGTCGTGACCGGCGAGCAGGACTTCCGCACGCCGATTCCAGAGTCGGAGCAGTTCTACCAGGCGCTGCGCATACGCGGCGTCGACACCCTCCTCGTGCGCGTCCCCGGCGTCGGCCACTCGCTCGACGCCCATCCCTCACAGCTCAATGCCCGCATTGCCTACATCCTCGCCTGGTTCGCCAAGCACGACGCCGCTGCTTCGCCGGCGACGGCTACCCCGGGCGAGCCGAGCGCGGCGACCTCGCGAGCGAGCGACTAAGTTCCGGCGGAGCTCGCGAGCGAGGGTCACCTCGCGAAGGCTCGATCTCCGTTGTGGGCGTCGCTGACGAAAAAGGGCCGCCAGGATTGGCGGCCCTTTCGCATGATGAGTTGGCGGAGCGGACGGGACTCGAACCCGCGACCCCCGGCGTGACAGGCCGGTATTCTAACCAACTGAACTACCGCTCCAGGTCACTGGTGGGTGCTGCAGGCTTCGAACCTGCGACCTTCGCCTTGTAAGGGCGACGCTCTACCAGCTGAGCTAAGCACCCGGGCGGACCGAATTCCGGCCCCCTGGGAGGCGCGCAACTATACGGCAAAGGCCTCCGGGAGGCCAAGCCGCGCCCCGCGGTTCAGTGCGGCTGGATCGGCTTGACCGCTCGGCGTCCCGTGCGGCGCTCCGGCTCCTTCGGCGCCTCGGCCGGCGCGGTCGCGGTCGCTGCGGGCGCGACCGTCGTCGTCGTGCCGAGCGGGCTTTTCTCGAGCGCGATCTCGAGCACTTCGTCGATCCACTTGACCGGGCGGATGTCGAGCTTCTCCTTGATGTTGCCGGGAATCTCAACCAGGTCCTTCTCGTTCTCGCTCGGGATCAGCACGGTCTCGATGCCGCCGCGCTGGGCCGCCAACAGCTTTTCCTTGAGCCCGCCAATCGGGAGCACCTCGCCGCGCAGCGTGATCTCGCCGGTCATCGCGACGCTCGCGCGCACCGGGATCTTCGTGAGCGCCGAGACGAGCGCGGTGCACATGCCGATGCCCGCGCTCGGGCCGTCCTTCGGCGTCGCGCCCTCCGGCACGTGCACGTGCACGTCCGTCTTCTGGTGATATTCGCCCTCGAGGCCGAGAAGGTCTGCGCGGCTGCGCACGACCGTCATCGCGGCCTGGATCGACTCCTGCATCACCTCGCCGAGCTGGCCGGTGTAGAGGAGCTTGCCCTTGCCCGGGACGACGGCGGCCTCGATGGTCAGGAGCTCGCCGCCGACTTCGGTCCACGCGAGACCTGTGACCAGTCCGACTCGGTTCCTGTCCTCCGCGCGGCCGAAACGGAAGCGCCGCACGCCGAGGAAGTCGCCGAGGTTGCCGGCGCTCACGGCAATCTTCTTCTTCTCGGGCTCGAGCAGGAGCTGCTTGACGGCCTTGCGGCAGATCTTCGCGGTCTCGCGCTCTAGGTTGCGCACGCCCGACTCGCGCGTGTAGTGGCGGATGATGTCGAGGATCGCGGGCTCGTCGACCGTCAGCTCGCCGTCCTTCAGGCCGTTCTGCTTCACCTGCTTCGGCAGCAGGAAGCGGCGCCCGATATTGAGCTTCTCGTCCTCGGTATAGCCCGGAAGGCGGATCACCTCCATGCGGTCGAGGAGCGGCGCCGGGATGTTGAGCGTGTTCGCGGTGCAGACGAACATGACCTCGGACAGGTCGAAGTCGACCTCGAGGTAATGGTCCGAGAACGACGTGTTCTGCTCGGGGTCGAGCACTTCGAGCAGCGCCGACGACGGGTCGCCGCGGAAGTCCATCGACATCTTGTCGACCTCGTCGAACAGGAACAGCGGGTTCCGGACGCCCGTGCGCGCCATGTTCTGCAGCACCTTGCCCGGGAGCGAGCCAATGTAGGTGCGGCGGTGGCCGCGAATCTCGGCCTCGTCGCGCACGCCGCCGAGCGACATGCGCACGAACTTGCGGTTGGTCGCGCGTGCAATCGACTGGCCGAGCGAAGTCTTGCCGACGCCGGGCGGCCCGACGAGGCACAGGATCGGGCCCTTGAGGCGCTTCACGCGCTGCGTGACGGCGAGGTACTCGACGATACGCTCCTTGACCTTTTCGAGGCCGAAGTGGTCCTCGTCGAGGACGCGCTGCGCCGCCGCGATGTCGTGGTGGATCTTGGTCCGCTTCTTCCACGGCACCTTGACCAGCCAGTCCACGTAGTTGCGGACGACCGTCGCCTCGGCTGACATCGGGGACATCAGCTTCAGCTTGTTGATCTCGGCGGTCGCCTTCTCCCGGGCTTCCTTGGGCATGCCGGCCTTGGCGACCCGTTTCTCCAGGTCGCCAATCTCGTTGGGCGCGTCCTCGAGGTCACCGAGCTCTTTCTGGATCGCCTTCATCTGCTCGTTGAGGTAGTACTCGCGCTGGCTTTTCTCCATCTGCGACTTCACGCGGCCGCGGATCTTCTTCTCGATCTGCAGCACTTCCATCTCGCCCTCGATCAGCGACATCACCTGCTCGAGCCGGACGCGAACGTCCTGCAACTCCAGGACCTTCTGCTTCTCGGAGAGCTTGAGCGCCATGTGCGCGGCGACCGTGTCCGCGAGGCGCCCCGGCTGTTCGATGCCGGCGAGCGAGGTCAGGATCTCGGGCGGCACCTTCTTGTTGAGCTTCACGTACTGCTCGAAGTGCGACACCACCGAGCGGGTCAGCACGTCGATCTCGCGCTCCTCGTACTGCTCGATGTCCGGCAGCGGCGTCATGTCGGCCGTGAAGTAGCCGTCGACTTCGATGTTCTCGACCATCGCGCGGGCGACGCCCTCGACCAGCACCTTGACCGTGCCGTCGGGGAGCTTGAGGAGCTGCAGGATCGTCGCGACGGTTCCGACCGTGTAGAGGTCGCGTGCCTTCGGCTCGTCGACGTCGGCCTGCTTCTGGGCGACCAGCAGGATCTGCTTGTCGCGGCGCATGGCCTCGTCGAGCGCGGTGATCGACTTGTCGCGGCCCACGAAGAGCGGAATCACCATGTGCGGGTACACCACGACGTCGCGGAGCGGCAGGACCGGAACGCGGGCGGCGGGCTCGGCACTCGGGGACTTGCTTTTCTCTTCGGGCACTGTCGGATCCTCGGGCGCGGGGGCGCCGCCGTGCTTCAGGAAGGATACGACATGGGGACGGGCCCGGCGCGAAACAAGTCGCGGATCCGGAGGGGTCTGACCCCTCTAGATGCGCCAGCCGTCACGACTTTGGTGTCGCGAAATCCAAAGGGGTCAGACCCCTTCGTGGCATTTCGAGGCGCGGTGCGCCGTCAGTGCGCGTCTGACCCGGCGGCGCGCCGGATCTCGGGAGCGGCGACCTGGGATTCGTCATTCCGGTAGACGAGGTAGGGCTTGCTGTCGCCCAGGATCACGGTCTCGTCCACGACGACCTTCGCGACGTTCTTGAGGGACGGCAGGTCGTACATGATGTCGAGCAGCACGTTCTCGAGGATCGTCCTGAGGCCGCGGGCGCCCGTCTTGCGGTCCATGGCCTTGCGGGCGACGGCCCGCAGACCGTCCTCGCGCAGCTCGAGATCCACGTTCTCCATCTCGAAAAGGCGCGAATACTGCTTCGACAGCGCGTTGCGCGGCTGGGTCAGGATCGTGACCAGGGCCTCCTCGTCGAGCTCCTCGAGCGTCGCGACGACCGGCAGGCGGCCGACGAACTCGGGAATCAGGCCGAACTTGATGAGGTCCTCGGGCTCGACATCCTTGAAGAGGTCGGCGCCCTGGGGCCGCTCGGAGGGGGCCCGCACCTCGGCGGCGAAGCCGATGCCGCCGCGCGAGTTGCGCTTCTCGATGATTTTCTCCAGGCCGGCGAACGCACCGCCGCAGATGAAAAGGATATTGGCCGTGTCCACTTGCAGGAATTCCTGCTGCGGATGCTTGCGCCCGCCCTGTGGCGGCACCGAGGCGATCGTCCCTTCGATCAGCTTGAGGAGCGCCTGCTGCACGCCCTCGCCAGACACGTCGCGCGTGATCGAGGGGTTATCGGACTTGCGCGAGATCTTGTCGATCTCGTCGATGTAGACGATGCCAGTCTGCGCCTTCTCGACGTCGTAGTCGCACTTCTGCAGGAGCTTCTGGATGATGTTCTCGACGTCCTCGCCAACGTAACCCGCTTCGGTCAGCGTCGTCGCGTCGGCGATCGTGAACGGCACGTTGAGCAGCCGCGCCAGCGTCTCCGCGAGCAGCGTCTTGCCGCAGCCCGTCGGCCCGATCAGCAGGATGTTGCTCTTGGAAAGCTCGACCTCGTCCTTTTCGTGCCGGTGGCGTTTGTCGCCGGGGCGGGCCTGCAGGCGCTTGTAGTGGTTGTAGACCGCGACCGCCAGGATCTTCTTGGCGCGGTCCTGGCCGATCACGTATTCGTCGAGGACCTTGCGGATCTCGTGCGGCTTCGGCAGCCGGTCGCGGGAACGTTCCTGCTTCTCCTCGAGCTCCTCGCGGATGATGTCGTTGCAGAGCTCGACGCATTCGTCGCAGACAAATACCGACGGCCCGGCGATCAGCTTCCTGACCTCGTGCTGGCTCTTGCCGCAGAAGGAGCAGTACAGCAGCTTGCCGTCGTCGTGCTTGCCCCGCGTGTCGTCCACCATCCGTCGTGCCCCTCTCGCCGGCTGGCCGGCAGCTTTTTTATAGCATGCCGGTCTGCGGCGGTAAAATCCTTTTTTAACTCAAGTAGTTGGCGCTTCTAACTCCAGCGAAGTCTTACGCGCCCTCAGCCAAGTTGCGGCAACTGGCCGCGCTTTTCGAGGACCCCGTCCACAATTCCGTAGGCCTTCGCCCCTTCCCCGCTCATGAAGTTGTCACGGTCGGTGTCCTTGCCGATTTTCTCAAGCGGCTGGCCCGTGTGACGCGCCAGGATCTCGTTGAGCCGGCGCCGCGCGTCGAGGATCTCGCGCGCGTGGATCTCAACGTCGGTCGCCTGGCCGTGGAAGCCGCCGAGCGGCTGGTGGACCATGATGCGCGAGTTCGGTAGCGCAAAGCGCTTGCCCTTGGCGCCGGCCGCCAGCAGCACCGCGCCCATCGATGCCGCCTGCCCCACGCAGATCGTGCTGATGTCCGGCTTGATGAACTGCATGGTGTCGTAGATGGCGAGCCCCGCCGTCACGGCGCCGCCCGGCGAGTTGACGTACAGGTGGATGTCCTTGTCCGGGTTCTCGGACTCGAGGAAGAGGAGCTGGGCGACGATGAGGTTCGCCATCTGGTCCTCGACTTCGCCGACGATGAAGACGACCCGCTCCTTCAGGAGCCGCGAGTAGATGTCGTAAGCGCGTTCGCCGCGGGCGGTCTGCTCCACCACCATCGGGACGAGATTCAGGGCCTTGGTTTCTGTCGAATTGCTCAAACGCGTCACCCCGCTGATTCGGACGCCGCGTCGGCGCCGAAGTTCATGATGTCTTTGAAGGTTGCGGGCTGGTCCGTGACCTTGGCCGCATTTACGACCCATTCGACCGCCTGGTCCTCCAGGACCGACATCTGCAGCTGCCGCGTCGCGGCCTCATTCTGCAGGTACTGCCGGCGCGCCTCGTCCGGATCCGAGTAGGTCGCCACGAGCTCGTCCAGCCGCTTCTGGACCTGCGCCGAATTGGCCTGGATACCGGCGTGGCGAATGACTTCGTTCAGGATGAGGCCGAGGGCGACGCGTCGCCGCGCTCCGGACTCGAAGGACTCGCGCGGCGGCAGCTGGCGCGCGTCGCGGCTGCCGCTCCGGCGCAGGAGCTCCACCTGCATGTCGCGGATCTCCGCCTCGACCAGCGCCTTCGGTACCGCGACCGGATTGGCCGCAAGCAGATGCTCCATGACCTGGGACTTCAGCCGTGCCTGCACCGCCTGGGCGAGCTCGCGCTCCATGTTCTCGCGAACCTCCGCGCGCAGCGCCGCGATACCGCCTTCGCCGACGCCGAATGCCTGGCAAAAAGCGTCGTCGACTTCCGGCAGGCGGCTCTCCTCGACCTTGCGCACGATCACCTGGAAACGGGCGGATTTCCCGGCGAGGTGGCTCGCCTGGTAGTCGTCGGGAAAGCGCAGGTCGAACTCGCGCTTCTCCCCTGCGGCCGCCCCGAGCACGCCCTGCTCGAAATCCGGCAGCAGCCGGCCGGTGCCAAGCACGACGACGAGATTCTCGCTCTTGCCGCCCTCGAACGCCTCGCCCCCGATGCGACCCTCGAAGTCCATCGTGATCCGGTCGCCGTTGACCGACCCGCGCGTGACCTCCGTCCAGTCCGGCCGCTGGCGCCTGAGGCTCTCGATCATCGCGTCGACATCGCCTTCGGCGACCGCCGCGGTTGGACGGATCAGGCGGATGCCGGCTGGATCCTTCAGCGCAATCTGCGGATAGACCTCGAAGGTCGCCGTGTAGCGCAAGTCATCAGGCTCGCCGGTCTTCTTGGCCTCGATGCGCGGCCCGCCCGCGGGCTGCAGCTTTTCCTGCCGCAGCGCCTCCGCAAACGTCTCCCGGATGAGGTCGGAAACGACCTCCTCGCGGACCTCGCGCCCGTAATGCTTGCGGACGACGTGGATCGGGGCCTTGCCCGGGCGAAAGCCCTTGATACGGACCGTGCGGCTCACCTTGAGGAGCCGGGCGTCGACCTGCTGGCGCACGCGCGTCGCCGGCACCGACACTTCGATGCGGCGCTCGAGGCCCGGCAGCGTCTCCACTGAAACCATCATCGAACCATCCACCTCATGGTGCGAAAGGAGAGACTCGAACTCTCAAGGGTTTCCCCACCGGAACCTAAATCCGGCGCGTCTACCAGTTCCGCCACTTTCGCATCGGGAACCGGCCCTGGGAAAGGGCCACCCGCTGCCCCCTCCACAACCAGTAATTATAGCGTAAGGATTTCAGGGAACCCGCGTTCGGCGTCGGCGCCGCACCCATGCGGTCCTGAGGAACGCGATGACGCTCGGGCCGGCGAACGCGGCAATGACAGCGAGGGTCGCGCCCGCGCGCGGCGCGACGAAGCCGCCGTATGTCGAGAGGTAGAAAAAAACGATCGTGACGCCGGCGGCGAGGATGGCGCCGAACTTGAGCGCGGCGAGCGCGGACTCGATCGGCGTCGGATCGTCATAGGCCGTCAGGCCACCGGGCCAATGCGGCGTCGGCTCGGGAATTTCGCGGCGCTGTTCATCCATGAGCGGCTCTCGCAAGCGCGGGACCGGCGCGCTGGGGAGTGGTGGGCCATGTAGGACTCGAACCTACAACCTACGGATTAAGAGTCCGGAGCTCTACCAATTGAGCTAATGGCCCATGTAATTGTTGGGGCGAGCGACGGGATTCGAACCCGCGACGGCCGGAATCACAATCCGGGGCTCTACCAGCTGAGCTACGCCCGCCATCGTGGTCCATGAAAATTATATAGGAAGGCGCCAACGGGCGCGTGATCTGGTGCGCCCGGAGGGACTCGAACCCCCGACCGGCGGATTAGAAATCCGCTGCTCTATCCAGCTGAGCTACGGGCGCGCCGGTGCCATGCGCGGCGCGCCGAGTGTATTACAGGCCGGAACCCCCTGCAGTTCGTCAGTGGCGCGAATGCGTGGGATCGAGCGGCGGCCGCGAGCGCGGCGCGGCGGGCGCCGGAATGCGGGACCGCTCCGAGATCGACTTCAGCGCATCGCCCGCTTTCTCCTCGGCGGCCATGCTGAGGTCGCCGAGCGAAACGACGCCGACGAGCCGCTTCGCGCGGTTGACCACCGGCAGCCGGCGCACTTGCTTTTCGCCCATGTTCTTGAGTACGGCCGCGACCGACTCGTCCTCAAAACAATAGAGCACGCTACCGGTCATCACGTCGCGCGCCGTGCGGCGCTCGATCTCACCGCCCTCCGCGACCGCGCGCAGGACGATGTCGCGATCGGTGACCATGCCGATCAGGCGGTCGTTGTGGGCGACCGGAATCGAGCCGATGTCCTCCGCGCGCATGCGCCGCGCGATCTCGGGCAGCGTGGAGTCCGGGCCGACCCAGCTCACGCGCTTCGTCATGACCTTGGAGACGTTCATCTTCATTTTTCCGGCGGCGGCATTGCCTCCGCCTTTCCTTCCTTGCCTGACAATTGATAAGCCATGCGAAGGTGCGACTCGACGGTCGGCACCATCTGCTGGGCGAAAGCCGTGAGGTCGGCGTCGTCCCCGGAGTTGATCTGGGTCTTCAGGAGCCGGAGCGCCTCTTCATGCGCCCGCACCTGCTCGGCGAGATAAGCCTTGTCGAAGCTCGCGCCGGGCCGCCCGTGAAGGAGCTTCAGCGTGTTGATCTGGTCTTCGGTCGGCGCCGACGGGAGCGTCACGCCCTTCGCATTCGCAAGCGCGGCCAGCTTTTCATTCGCGTCGCTGTGCTGCTCGACCATCATCGCGCCAAAGGCGCGCACTTCGGCAGTCGTCCCCATGCCCTGCGCCAGCTTGCCGGCCTGGATTTCCGCGATGCTCGCCTGGGCCAGCTTTTCGTAAATCGAGGTTTCCTGGGAGATGGCCCCAAAAGCGAGCAGCGTCAGGCCGAGTGCAATGAGGGTTGCCGTTGTTCTCATGAGGGCAGGATCGGTGGCGCGACTACCGCCTGCCATCGGCCACTTGGCCACGGGGGCGTCGGCGTCGACTGGCAAGTTCCGTCAGCCGGCAAACGTCCCGGGAATTGGTCGGGGCAGAGGGATTTGAACCCCCGACCCTCTGCTCCCAAAGCAGATGCGCTACCAGACTGCGCCATGCCCCGACGGCTAGGCATCGTACGAAGGGCTCCTCGGGCCCGTCAATTTGGGCGGTCGTTCCCCGGCGGCGCCGTTCACTCACCCAAAACTGTTCTTTTTAAACCACAGTGGCAATTCGGTAATCGATAGGTGTAGATTTCACGCGTCACAATCGCGCAGCGGTTGTCGCTTTTACGCAAACGAGGGGGATCGATCGTGAAGACATTTACGCCTCTGGCTCGCGCCATCCGAATCGCCATTGGTGGAGCGGCCGGCCTCACGGCAACGCTCGCGGCCGCGCCCGCTCTCGCGCAAGACCAGGCGGGAGCGCTCGAGGAAGTCGTGATCACAGGCTCGCGCATCCGCCAGAACCCGCTCGAGGAGCGGCTGCCGGTCCTGTCGATCGGCGCCGACGAGTACGCCGCGAGCGGCGCCACGTCTATCGCGGACTTCGTGCAGAAGCTTCCGATCGCAGGCTCCGCGATCAACCGCACGAACAACTCCTCCGGCAACCTCGGCTATCCGCCGGACGGCGGCGGCATTGGCGCCGGCGCGGCAGAAATGGATCTGCGTTACCTCGCGTCCAAGCGCGTGCTGGTGCTCGTCGACGGACGCCGCTGGGTCAAGGGCTCTTCTGGCTCGGGCGTCTCCGGCGCGGTGGACCTCAACTCCATCCCGGCCAACGCGATCAAGTCGATCGAGATTCTCCAGGACGGCGCGTCGGCGGTTTACGGGTCGGACGCCATCGGCGGTGTGCTGAACGTCATCACGGCCGATGACTACGACACCTTCCGGATCACGGGATACGGCGGCCAGTACGGCGAAGGCGACGGCGGCACATCGGAATTCGACGTCCGCATGGGCGCCGAGGGCGAGCGCAGCCGCGGCCTGCTCGACGTCAGCTACACGAACCAGGAGGCGGTGAACACCGCCGCCCGCAAGAACTCGAAGTACCCCATCTTCGGGTTCCCGTTTGGCATCAGCTCCGGCTCGCCGGCCGGACGCGACGTCGTTTGCGTCCCCGAGTGCATCAGCGTGACGGCGGAGAACACGAACCCCGTTTACATTTCCGGAGACCCGGACAACGCCGACGCGACGCTCGGCGGGGCCGACGACTTCCATCACTTCGAGCTGGCGGATCGCTTCAATTACCAGCCGTACAACCACCTGGTCACGCCCAACGAGCGCATCAACGTCTTCGCAAAGGGCGAGTACGACATTTCGGACAACGTGAAATTCAACGCGCTCGTCAGCTTCAACAACCGCAAGTCGCAGGGCAAGGCGGCGCCGGTGCCGCTGTTCTTCGGCCTGGACGGCGGCTCGACGCCGTACATGGTGAATTTCTTCATGCCGGCGAACCATCCGTACAACCCGTTCGACTTCGACCTGGACGGCACGACGAACGCGACGTTCGTGACCAAGCGGCCGACCGAGGCGGGGCCGCGCATTTTCGACCAGGACGTGGACACGTGGTACCTCTCCGGCGGGTTCTCCGGCAATTTCGACGCCGGCAGCCGCACCTGGTACTGGGACGTCACGGGCATCAAGTCCGAGAACAACGCGCGGCAGACGAAGCACAACCAGTTCAACGCGCGCTACCTGAACGTCGGGCTCGGCGATCCCGCGATCTGCGCCGTGACGCCAAACTGCGTGCCGATCAACATCTTCGGCGAAGGCTCGCTGAC